>Ga0265797_10005085_pt1 | contig 19488 bp, 16 predicted proteins | sample P2T30metagenome_FD_192433 | JGI IMG/M metagenome (GOLD analysis project Ga0265797, IMG submission 192433) | Plant litter microbial communities from East Loma Ridge, Irvine, California - P2 T30 | ecosystem: Environmental > Terrestrial > Plant litter > Unclassified | place: USA: California... | reverse complement strand
CTGGGTCTTGGTGGCTTGGTCAACGGCCTACTAGGAGGTCTTGGTATCAACAAGCTGCTTGGAGGCCTTGGACTCGGTGGCTTGACTGACATGCTCGGAGGCAAGGGCGACAAGAAGAAGAAGAAGGGTGGCAGTGGTCCCATGAGCATGGTCGGTGGCCTGCTCGGCAAGAAATAGGCGCCTTGATGGCCGTCTAGGGGGACGCTGAAGGAGGAGGTAATGTCTATTCTCTTGGTCGGCAAAAAAATTGTAGTATATGATGTCACGACCTCATCCATCGGCCTGGTTATCTTTCAAGGCATCTGCGCCTTTTTTTTCTTTCTCAGGTACCTCAAGAGCTGGAAGATCGGGGGGTCTGAAGGTCACACTTTTGTCACCTGGGGACAGGGAAAGAGCGTGTCGGCGTCGCTGACCGATTTACCTCGAGCATTGGTCGATGATGGCATGAAGGGTTTTTCACGGGTTTCTAAAATAGCGTTGTTGTTTTTGTTTGGGGTTTTTTTTGATCGTTTGTCTTTCGAGGCATCATCATCATCATCATGCCACGGTACCATCTCTTTGAGGCCTCGAGAGATGGGTCGTGTGAGCATCTTTGGCTAGACCAGCCGGGTTTTCCTTTGTCGCACACATGTAGCAAGTTTTTCTGCGTCTTGTTTAGCATTGGCGTTGACAAGTTTGTTGGTTTGTTGTGTGATGGAGGGTATTTTATCTGTTGTATGAATAGCAGTAGTAGTTGTAGCTGAGAAGTAATTACCGGTTTTTACTGTATAGTTTGTCTGATGCAACTGTCTTAACATGAGACTGTTAAACCAGCCTCAAGTTCTTCCAAGAGACGATGAGACAGCCTTGCAGCAACGATGAGATTCTGTATGTTGGCAAGATGCAATTGCACTATACCATGTTTGGGATTGGATTGGATTGAGTCAGTTCAAACGCTCATGGTATGCAAAGTCTGGATAAAGGGTAATTTATATGTCACGTGATGTTTTATTCCACACACACCAAGTCTAGCGTTGCCTACCCACAACTCGAGATGCCGACAATACATTCTTCCTGTAACAAGCATATATAGTCGTTCCATCACCCTTCAAATGATTCTTCTTCTCTTCGCTCTCAAACCTATTGCTTCTCTGGATATCCCATCCTCGCCTCGTCTTCTGTCGTACCAAAGCCTCCCCAGCCCTCGAAGCCGTCAGCAAACTTGACCGCGGCATTGAGCCAATGGCTTGGCCCTTCTTCTGACGTTTCCCACGTCTCTTCGGCAACCTTTAAAGCTCGCAACGCTGGAGAATCTTAGTTAGTAGGGTGCACATACGACCCGGACCGTCATGACTCACCTTTGACGTAATGCGCGTCGGTCGAATGGGGCCCGTTCAATGCCTTGTCCACAACATGTTTCCATGTCTTCTCGCTACCATTACCAGGCATTACACTATCCATGTCAATTTCCGGTCTCGTCTGTGCAATGAATACAGCAAGTGCAAACAGCCACCACTGACGCAACAGACTGACATGGAATTTCGATGGAATCAACGGAAGGAGGATGCGGATCGCATGGGAGCTGGTAAGCACATGCACAAGGAAGAAGTCGTACTTTCCCTTCTCAGGCGCCGGTGTGCCTGTAAGAAGACCCAAGCCGACTTCCTGAGCGGCTTGGAACTGCTCGTTCGGATTTGTGATATCCCATGCATTCCAGAACTCTAAGAAGGCTTCTTCGCGCTCCTCTAGCACCTTGGTGATGTCGCCGCTTCGGTGATGGTACAGGCCGTCGAAGCGCTTATCCTCCCGAACCTTGTCAAGCAATTTCAGGAGCCCTGTCTGGCGTCCAGTCGCAGCGTGAGGGCTGGGCTTTGTGTATTTCGGATCATCGACATATTTATGGAGGGAGCCATAGAAGCAGGCGCCCATTGCCAGGGCCTCGATTGCGACAGTCTTGGAATTGAGTTCGTAAGCGTAACCGAGATGGATGAGAGGGTGGGCCACTGCGTAGTATTAGCGACGCTTAGATGATGACGATGGTACAAACATACGGCCTGAGATTATGCCATTGATGAGCGGCTCTTTGCCTCTGAGGAGAAACTCATTGATGACTTCCTTGACGTCATACTTCTTGCTCACGAGTTGGTCCTCGAAGAAGTCGATGAAGGCACGTTGATACCTAGCCACACATTAGCAACCAGACCTCTCAGCACCATCTAGCTACTCACTCCCGTTTCCCCAGGAATTCCCGCCAGTCGTCCACAGTGATTTCGCCAGGAGCGTCATGCCATGGCTCCAACTGTGCAGCCTCCTTCTCATATATGTCGTTTAGATGCTCTGTTGTGCCTCCGAGGAGGTAAGCCGATCCCAGGATCTAGGACACATGCTTAGCAGCTACAGCCTTTACAGGAGGAGCAGCATACGTGCGGCGTATGGTTGTGGAATGTGAGATTGTGGTATATGATGGAGTAGTTGGCATGATTGGCCTTGAGCAGGTGCTTGAGCGTTCGCGGTCGCTTTTCCGCCGAAGTTTCGATGTCGTGAACCTCTACCGAAGGCAGGTCGACTTTGAAATGTGGCGCTTCGCGTGCGCGAAGAAAGGCAGGCAGTGACGGCTTTGGTAAACTGAACATTATGTGTTGTGGTGTTGGGGCCACGAGTTTGCGGGGAAGCTGCGCAATGATGCGGCGTATGCATTGCGGATGAGCTCGTGTCGCGCCTTTCTCGATTTGGTATGATGTAATGGCCGAGCTTTACAGGGATCAGCAGCGAAGACAATTCAACTCTTGTGGTGTTTTGCGAAGAGCTGATGACTGCGACATTGAGTTATACATTGTAAGCTTGGCCCAGAGAGTGTTTGATGACTTTGAGTTGCTGTTGGCTTGTGTCTGATTGTACGGCTCAATGGGTGTCATAGTTGCTCAATGAGTCTAGAGATGTTGTTGTCATGTGATGATGCCTTTTGAGGCCTTGTTGTGATATCATGGCAGTGGCTCTACTAGAGTTGCACGAGCATATGAGAGCTGCGCAATACAACTAGCAGTAGCGTGGGTGATGGTACTACGGTCTGTGGCAGCCTGCCCCTACAATTGGCAGAGAAAGAAAAGCTGCTAGTATTGCTCGAGAAGACAGTCCATTGCTCTATCATGTGCTACACGCACCCTTGTACTTGGATGCGAGTACGTTGTATTCTCTGTAATGAAGCGATCTACTGTGTATCTCAGGTATGACAGCATACAAATTGTGAGGCCCACATGGTAGCGCGGAAGCGGTAACATGGACATCCGGGCAAGCTCGAGTCGTATCGCTTCAAAGCTCGATGCAAGGACACGTCGCCGCCTTCCATCATATCGCGTCGGAATGGAGATGATGTGGAGAGTGTGTGCCGCTCGTCGTGCTCATAGGCAGTGTAACGGGGGGGGGATTGGGTTTGCCGCGATAGCCGGTGTCTAGAACAACGATGATGCACAGGGTCGCTCATCCTTTGCACATGGCCAGATCGATATCGGGGAGAAAAGATGGAGACGACGAGATGCTGGCGGGTCTTGGGAACTGGAGAAATGATGGTTTTGTTGTCGTTTGCGCGGCTCTGAACAGCACACCCCCACGTCACGATCCAAGGAGTGGCTTGGTTATGCAGGGGCGGCATTGGGATCGGCACGTGCCAAGCTCCCGTGAAAGCCATGGGCTTCTTTGAAACAGCCTTCCGCGATAAGAAACCTTGAGCTTGAAATTAGGGATAAGAGCTCAGATACGCCGCTTGGAACTCAATCGCACAGTAAGCCTGTGGGCCACGTAAGCAGCCGTCATAGGCGGCGAAATGTTCAGCAGGAAGAAGAACTGTTCTGGAACACGTGTGGTGGCGTACAAGCTGCATGCACACAGCTCAAATTAGATACAAAGTGAAGAACTTCTGCCGACTACTGTACAGTAGAAGTTGCGGGACCTGCATAGAATGCTGGCGTGACGTCGGTGGCTGTCGTCCCAACTGGCGGCGCGCAGAACCGAACGGGTACGACGCCGCTGTCAGCGACCACGGCGCCCCCCAGAATGCACAACTCGCGCCGTCTTTCTACGCCGGTAACAAGGCCGATGGGACAAATGCGTCGCTTTCGTTGGACGCAGACGTGTTCCAACATGCGTTTTTGTACGAGACGCCGTCCCAACAGATAATCTAGACAAAGCGATGAGACCCACCCCGTGTTTGCCATGTCCACACAGGTCCGCCGCTGCTTCCAAGACCCAATTTTCTGCCTTGGACCATCGACAGGCCAAAAGGTTGGCGTCCAAATTGAAGAATCGCAGATCGGGAAGTCCCCAAAAATAATTCCTGGCCCACCGCTGCTCCTTTAACCCCAGGCCTGCTCCACTCCACCTGGGCATGCTACATTGCCGCAATTCATCACTCCACCCTCCTCCTCCTCCTCCTCTTCTCTTCTCACGCTCGCAACAAACTACTTTTGCAGCACAACGGGAACCCTCTCTGTCACTCGCTAAATACCCACCTGGACCGGCATCGAGCCTGGCCCCGTTCGACCGCAGCGGTTCGCGTTTTACACTGGACCAGTGCAACGGCACCCGCAAGCCATTGATTGTCGTGGGCACAAAAGAAAAAAGCATACAATCGTTTCGGGAATACCTGTCGTTATCCTCTCCCGCCCTTCTTTTTCAGTGAAGAGATTAACGCGCTTTATTTCACGCTCCTCTAGAGCCGGCTCTGATATCACAAATCGTCTCGGCCTGAGCGCGCTTCTCCGCCATGACAACACCGAACACCGAGAGGCCTGAGCCGACATACAACATGGACAGCAACATGCCTTATCAACGATCATCCGACGAGGACAGGACCGTCTTTGGAGAAGAACATCATCATCTCCCGCACCTTGACACTGGCGCACGGTCAACACACGGCCGATCGCGATCTGGTACGCATCTCACCGTCGAGACCGCACATGACATTCAGCCAATGAAGGGAATATCATCACCATCTCAAACTCGCGAGCAGGCTAGCAGACTCAACGATGATCTTGCGGTGCTTGCGGTCGAGCAAGGATTAGACGAAAGAGATGCTCTCATGCGGAACCAATCAACCACACGCTCCATGACGCGAGTACGATCTCGTCGAGAGGACCTTGTGGACGACTTTGACGAGGCTACAAACCCGTTGCATGAGCAGGCTGCCCGCTACACGCCACCGGAGAACCCCACCACAAACTTCTCCAAGTTTTTCAAGAAGGTGCACAACTCGTCATGGCTCGTGAGATACTTTACGTATATCACGCCCTTGGTCCTTGTCATTCTGATTCCCCTACTCCTTGGAGCATTTGTGTTCAAGGAAGCCACCGTTGGAGGCGTCGAGCTAATCTGGTTTTCCATATGGCTCATGATTGTGTGGCTGACGCTCTGGGCTGGAAGAGTAAGCATTCTTACGATATCACATCTACGGTTGTTAACCCTTTTCCCAGGTCCTCGCTAAACTACTCCCCTGGCCCATCGGTCTAATCTCTAGTCTCTTCACCAACAACAGCAAAAAATGGAGAGACATGGGCAAACAGCTCGAGCTGCCGGCTACCTTGTTCTTTTGGTGGTTGGCCATCGAAGTCTCGTTCCTGCCAACAATGAAGAACCACCACCTCAACGGCAACAAGGAGACTAAAGACTGGGAACGCAACATGAACAAGGTGCTTGTAGCTCTCTTCGTCGGATTCGTACTCAACTTCATCGAGAAGATCATTATCCAGCTCATTGCCATTAGCTTCCATCTCCGAACATACCAAGACAGGATCGAGCTGAATAAGTTCCAGATTGGTAGTCTCGGAAAGCTGTACAGGTTCTCCAAGGAGAAGATTGCTATGGAAGACTCGGAATTTGAACAAGACAACGACCATGGCGCGTCTGGTGCTCGTACTCCAGGCCAAGTCTTGACAGAGGCTCAGAAGAACATCAAAGTCGGCTTCAACAAATTCGGTGATATCGCGGGCAAGGTGGCGGGAGACTTTACCGGACGAGCCGTGACTGGCAGCGGTCATCCTCACCAAGTTGTTCTTCAGCTGATTAGTACCACAAGTGGCGCTCAGGTCCTGGCTCGTCGTTTATATCGAACATTCGCCCGACCCGAAACCGAGACTGTCCATAACGAAGACCTTAACAATGCCTTTGATAGCGACGAAGAAGCCAACGCTGCCTTTTCCATGTTCGACAAGGACATGAACGGCGACATTTCCATGGAAGAGCTCGAGGCTGTCTGTGTCGAAATCGGCCGCGAGCGCAAGTCCATTACCGCTTCCCTCAAGGATCTTGACAGCGTCGTCTCCAAGCTAGACGATGTCTTCATGTTCATTGTACTCATCATCACCATCATCGTTTTCATCTCTTTGATCTCGACGTCAGCTGCTGGTGTGCTCACCTCTGCCGGCTCAACTCTTCTCGCTCTATCTTGGCTCTTCTCTGCGACTGCTCAAGAGTTCCTCCAGTCTTGCATCTTCGTCTTCGTCAAGCACCCTTACGATGTCGGCGACCGTGTCACAGTCTACGGTAACACTGGTGACCTTGGCAGGGGCGACGACTACTTTGTCAAAGAAATCGCTCTCTTCTACACCGAGTTCAAGAAGATGCAGGGTCACATTGTCCAAGCGCCGAACAGCTATCTCAACACGCTCTTTATCCTCAATCACCGCCGTTCCGGTGCCCTTGCCGAGGCTATACCCATAATTATTAAATTTGGTACCACTCTGGAGCAGATTGAACGTCTTCGTAACGTTCTTCTCGAATTCGTCACGGCCGAAAAGCGCGAGTATCAGACTAACATCCTGACGGAGCTGCGAGCTGTACAAGAAGTCCACTGGCTCGAACTCAATGTCGTCTTCTTCTACAAGTCGAACTGGCAAAACGAGCTGCTTAGGCTTCAGCGCCGCAACAAATTCATCTGTGCACTTACCATGGCCATCCAGGAATGTGAGATTGAAGGTCCCCGCATGCGCTACCCTGGTCAAAAACAGTCATTCCCGGTATATCTTCAGAACCTTCAGAACCCTGCTACGCCTGGAGTTGGCATCAATGGAACGCCCGACCAACCCAACGGTACTATTCGCAACGAGCCCCAAGACCAGCCCTTTGTCGCACCCGCCGAAGGGTCCGACTCTGGCCCGGCTGGCGGATCAACCATACCAGGTCGCCGCGGCTCTATCCTCCGCCAGCCTGGCAGCGCTCCGCGCGTTCCGGAAACCCTATCCGCCATGGGCCGCCGTGTCGACTTCTCCTTAGGGATGAAATCAATGGGTCTCGACGACCCCAGCGGCGATGTGCTCGACGACCGCGAAAACGAAAGCCGGGCTCGCGCCACCGTTGTCCGTGTAACGTCGCCCTCGCGCTCCCAAGAGCGCAGCCGTCAATCTGAAGACAGCGCTCGCAGCACGGGTATCCAGCGCGTAGGCACAAATGCAAGCTCCACGCAACGCGAACGCACCCATCGCAATCGCTTCTTCTCCCGCAGCCGCAACGGAAACGATGAAGAGGCTGTCATGGCCGGCATCCCAGAGGCCGATTACGATACACCGCCCCGAACGAACACGCTGGACCCGCGCTCCGGCATGGTCAGTGAGAAGGCCGTCAGGGACGACGAGGCCCCGCTACGCATGACGTCTAGTATCGATGCGCCAAGGTCTTCGGGCGCGTTACCTAGTACCGCGGGTTCAGACAGGACGTTTAGTCCGCCAGCGAGGTCGCGCACTGATGGCTTTGAGATGAAGCGGTTCCGGAGGTAGAATGACAATCTATCTCCCCTTCTGCTGTATATTCTTCCTCTATCTCTCTCTCTCTTTCTTTCTTCCTTTCTTTCTTTCTCCTTCTCTTTCATAACATGAAGAAGTTGACCGAAAAAAAGAGAAGAAAAAAAATCTTGTTTGTTCCTTACTTTCTTAGTATATATTTTATTCAAGCTGGATTGGTTCACCCCCGCTACTTCACCCTTCTACCATATACGAGGAGACGGCAGTGTCTTTTCTTTGACACTCCTTTTTCTTTCTCTCTCTCTCCTGCATTTACGTTTTTGCTCTGCTTTGCTATAACATAACAAGCCAAGGGCAGCGCGCCAGGCTTTCGCTATTTTCGACATGTAGAATGTAGATGATTGGATTTTTTCTTCTTCTTCTTCTTCTCCTCCATCTTGCTCAAACGTTACTCAACAACATTGAGTGAGACATGATGTGGTTCAAGTAAAAACGTATTGCACATGAGGGTGGCGTGAGGAAATGTGACTGCCGTAATATGCAAGTCGTTTGCGACGATTGGCAAATAACGGGTCTTCATCGGCCATTGGACACGGCTGATCATCTATACTAGGACTGCCAAACAGGTATAGAAAGTTTCTTCTCAAAAGGTATAGAAGTAAATTGAACACAAAGTAGTTATCTACTTGAACATGTTGATCCTATCAAAAATATCGACGGTCGTCAGCCTATCGCACCCCCCATATGGCTCGTCGTAGCAAGCCCAAAAGTCTCTCCAAAGCATCGCCCCGAACGCAATTATAACAGCTTAGTACTCGCCCTCCTCAACACCCTCGTCATCGCCGAGGCTGTCGGCGGCAACCTCTTCGTAATCACGCTCGAGAGCAGCGAGATCCTCACGAGCCTCGGAGAACTCTCCTTCCTCCATACCCTCACCCACGTACCAATGCACGAAAGCGCGCTTCGAGTACATGAGATCGAACTTGTGATCCAAACGGGACCATGCTTCGGCAATGGCAGTGGTGTTGCTAAGCATGGCAACACTTCGGTCGACGGACGAGAGCTCGCTACCGGGGACGCTGATGGGTCTAGAACTTGTTAGCGATGTGAATAGACATCAAATGATTGGGCGCGTACTTGGTGTAGTTAATTCCAAGCTTAAAGCCGGTAGGGCACCACTCGACCAAATTGAAGGACGACTTGGCCTTGAGAGCACCTGCTGCGGCACTGCAGTCGCGGGGAACAATGTCACCGCGGTACAGAAGTGCGACAGCCATGTACTTGCCGTTGCGCGGGTCGCAGACCACCATCTGGTTATTGGGCTCAAAGCCTATCTACGTTAGCATCTGCAGAAGATGATGTGAATGATGAACATACACTGAAAGGTGAGGTCGGAAACCTTGAAGCTCTCGTGGGAGCTCTTCTTGGCTGAGATGACCGGAGCGTAACTGATGAGCGGGTAGTGAATACGAGGGTATGGCACAAGGTTGGTTTGGAACTCGTTCAGATCAACGTTGAGCGCGCCGTCGAAGCGCAAACTGGAGGTGATGGAGCTGACAACCTGAGCGATCAGGCGGTTCAGATGCTCGTAGTTGGGACGAGGAATGTCCAAGCTGCGACGGCAGATATCGTAAACGGCTTCGTTGTCAACCAAAAATGTGCAGTCGGAGTTTTCGATGGTGCTGTGGGTCGAGAGAACAGCGTTGTATGGCTCGACGACGGAGGTGGAAACGCGAGGAGCAGGGTACACGGCGAATTCGAGCTTGCACTTCTTGCCGTAGTCGGTCGAGAGGCGCTCAAGGAGGAGAGCACCGAATCCAGAACCAGTACCACCACCGAACGAGTGGAAGATGAGGAAACCCTGGAGAGACGAGCAGTTGTCTGACCTCCTAGTTAGCAAGCAAATCGAGCTGGGAAAGCGAGTAGAGCTTACCAGCGACGCGACGGATCTTCTCAATCACGCTGTCAACCATCTCCTTGCCAATGGTGTAATGGCCACGCGCATCTACTCTTGTTAGTCGTCTTTTTTTTTTAGGAAAAAAAAATAGTTTTCCTATGTTGTTGTGGCACGCACAATTGTTGGCAGCATCCTCCTTGCCGCTGATCAACAGCTCAGGGTGGAAGAGTTGGCGGTATGCACCAGTTCGGATCTCGTCGATTGGCTGCACTAGTCAGCATTTTCCCCAGTCTCCAGATATGAGGCCGCATACAGAAGGGTCCAAGTCGACGAAGATGGAACGCGGGACGTATTTGCCGCTACCAGTCTCGGTGAAGAAGGTCTCGTAGGATCCGCCCTCGCCGAGTTCCTTCGCATCGGGGTTGGGACGACCATCAGGCAACAGGCCGTGCTCTAAGAGGTATCTGGGGTGTTGGTGTCAGTCTTTTGGCTATAGACATTGGGGCGCATGCGGATTCGGGTCAACGTACAGCTCCCAAGCGCTGTTACCCAGCTGGGTGCCAGCTTGGCCGATGTGAAGGTGGCAGATCTGTCGCGCTCAATATTAGCATTGGTTGCACACTGTACGGCCAATCCAGTTGCAATCATGAAATGCGAGTCCAAAGCCGTTTGCTTTTTCCTCTGCTCTGGCTTCTACAAGCATATAGCCGCCCTAGGGAGCATTGAATCCATCTTCCCCCATGGGCGCAAGAGGCGGGGAAGTCGCCATGTCTATGTGCGCGGCTGTTCTTGTTTACACAGGGCAATGCTAGCATACGTACCTCTCCTCGCATGGTGGATGTTTTTGCTGTGTCAAACAGACTGTCAAAGGGACGTCAAAGGGCCTGCGCAAGGGTCGTGGTAGAAGTGTCCTGGCTTCAAGCGGTGAGGAGAGCCCCGTTGGTCGTAGCTTGGTGGGGTCATGCAGGGGTCCGGCTCTGTTTACGCGACGCGGCGCCTTTCCACTTTTATCCCACCCTGCCATGCACAACCTCACGGCCATTTGATTTGTACTGTGCATAGCTTCTATTGTCTGACGTTATCGCCAAAAAAGGAGGATGGGGTATATTGTGTGCGGGAGGAAAAGGAGAAACACCATCCATGTGCTCCGGCCGCGCGACGCGAACGCGAAAATCTGCCCCCATCGCCAGCACTCGTGACATAACACGCGGTCCTGCATTCGCCCTACTCTCCAGCGCCGCCGGCCACTTGTGATTGGCCCTTCTCACTCCACTCACCAGCCGAGACATCCATCTCTCGCATTGTACTTTCTCTCCTCGCACCCTTCCTATAGTAATCCTGAACATCTTCACATCCCATGGGCGTCCGACACACCTTGCGCGCGCCTTCTGATGCCGTCTTCCAAATCACTTCTCTGACCTCCTTGCCGACCTTCTCAATCGAGTCCATTGCCCAGATCACATCCAGATGCTCATACCCTTCAATGACCTTGGAATGGACCACGTTGACATGGGGTTCGCGACCACGCTCAAAACGACGCAGAAGCCGGCGGCCGTCTACAAGGTCATCGGAGCCGCAGACCCATAGCGCAAATGGAGGGGTTTGTGGTCCGTACCAAGCATACCGGCCAGCGTCTTTCCTCTCCTGCTCATCTTCTTTATCGGCCTCATGTGGCTGTACCTGTCTCTGCACACTCTTATGCTCATACTCCTCATCTTCCTTGTCTTCAATAGCCTTTTCTTCTCTTGTGGCCAATATACATTTTTGCTTTGCAAAACATTCCCGTCCAAGCCACCACCTCATACTCTCCGCACTCACATAAACGGGAGCAAACTGGAACATGCGATTCCTAAGATCGCGCTCCCAACGATCATCCGTCCAGTTGAACAGGAAAGCAAAGACGCGGTACCCCATTGAGCCATAGAACTTGCCTGGAAGAAGACTGTGCATGATCATCATAAAAGGGATGAATGCATGGATGCCGAAAACGGTCCGGAACATGTTCGGGCTGATGACTTGCATGAATTTGAATTGTGCCTTGTTAATGAGATGGCCAGCGTAGGCAGCAGGTGCCAAGGCGCAGAATACGGAGATTTTCTCACCAATCTCGGGCCTTTGTTCTTTGGCCAGAGCGACGAGTGTTTGTGTGGTGCCTTGGGAATGCGCCACGAGTCCCAATTTCTCGAAGCCTGTTTCGGAGAGTACACGTGAGATCAGGGCTGGAAGGTCCATTACGCCCATCTGGCGAATGTTCCATGCCCACATCCGTGGATCACCGTAGTGTAGAGTGCTATGGCGAGGCTTGAAACCACATCTATTGTTGCCAAGCCAGACATCATAGCCTGACTTTGCCAGGAAGAAGGCGAGGCTGTCGTCGTCATTTGTGCAGTATGCGCCTGCGGATTGCAGCAGTCCATGTATCATGAGGACCGGGTATTTCTTGTTTCCTTCCGGATATTGCGATCCAGCAACACGACTACCATCTCCTGGAAAGAGCTCGGGTGAGTGTGGGGAGCGCTGGGAGGATTCTGTCCTTTTGTAGTCCCGGGGATTGTAGAGATGCCATAGTTCGATGATGAAGCCATCTTCAGTCTGAACATCAAAGATTTCGCAATCGAGCCCTACCCGTCGTGCGTAGTAACGGACATCGCAGACTAGAGGATCGGGCCCCCCCTCCAAAGGCTCAAACTCTTCAGCAGTTCCGCCGTCTTCCCCGTTTTCCAACTTCTTTTCTGACGGCACAGTATTTTGCTTCTTCCATGCCTGTTCTGCTTCTCTTCTTAATTGCTTTCGTTTGATCTCTTCATTGTGAAAAGGCCGGCGCTTCTCAGGATCGCGTAAGGTGAGCAATAGGAATAGGTGTTTTACCATGCCGGGAAGCGACGTGAATCCGGCGCCCAACACAATGACGAGAAGGAACAGAAACGACAAGATACCGGAAGAGATGCGGAAGAACATGCATTGGCATTTCCTCATGAGTGTAGGAGGTCCGTACATGGGCAAAGGCGGAAAAAGAGGGTTCGTCTTCCAGGGTGCTTTTGCATCACCCAATGGAACATCGGAGATGCCCTCGCCCTGTAGCTCTGCCTCTTTCGGAAGGAGGCCATGGACTGTCCCGTCTTTTGCTTCGCGTAATCGTGGTTCCAGAGGCTTGGTTTGCGCCGAGTGGTCATCGTCGATGATATTCCTCAGCTGGTTGAGCTTTGTCGCTTCTTCGAGAGGGACGGCAGGAAGTCTACGACCGTCTGCAGTCTCGATTACAGGGTCTTGTGGGGTTATGAATCGCGCCTCTACCGCCCGTGTAGAACCGGTTGACTCATCCTCTTGGTCTGGCGTGTACTGTCCAAGACGTTCAGCCTGATGGGCAAAATCCACCGCTGCTTGAGTTTTGGACCTGGTGTGTTGTTCGTCATGGCCAAATTCTTCTTCAATGCGATGCTTGACAGCACTGGCGGCCGACATGTTCTTCTAGCCTGGCAATTGAGTTGCCTGACTTCTGGACGCGTGAGTGTTGAGTGAGCTGCAAGGACAGTGTTGAGAGATGCTAGTCTTAGTGCGTGAGCCGTGGTGGCTAACCTCGATCAACGCGCTCGCGCCATCCATGGTCTGAGATGACGTTACGTCAGGGGAGATGTCTCCAGCAGCAGCGGATAAGGATCATGTTGTGTAAAAAATTGCCAATCAGCGACCAAACCTGGAATTTCCATGACGGGGGTGGACGGGAGATGAAAGCGGGTTAGCGTTCTGGTGGCAGCGGCAAGGCTGCGTCTGTTGACAGGTGAAGAAGCTGCAGACTTTCAAGGCTGGCTCCAGGAGCCGTATGTTCCAACGAGAAGCGATGCTAGAACGATGGGACCGAGAACAAGTCGCTCGCTGGGAGTTTGTCGGCATGCTTACTAGGTCTGCTTGGGCAACGACTAGAAGTTGTGTCACGGGTGCGTATTATGTATGTTGTGGTTGTCATGACATGTGACGGGTTAACCATGCAACCTGGCTCCACATACTATTTACCAGCGTCTGGAGACGTCAAGGCCAGAATGATATCTGCAATTCTGCTAGACACGAGTCGCGTCGTGGTAAACTCGATCCTACGTCCGAATCAGTCCAATGGTCGCGGGGATGATGCATGCATCCATGTATTCCGAGCTTGTTTTAGCTCTGCCGAGGCAATGCGGCTCGCAACAGACGTCCGAGTAGATGTATGCGACAAACACAGCGCTTCCACCGTTGTTATCTCTGCCCACCGAGGCACCGCTGTTTATACCATTCACTATGGACGCGCATAATGGAGCCGTTCATCCACGCAAGAGGCGACGGAGAAGGCGTCTTGACCGCCCTCCTATTTCGGCGCGCCTGTTGCTCGACGACCGTATGAAGGGCGAAGTTGGGATACTCTCCGAGGATCTGTTCAATGACTTTTTTCCTGCTGCTAAGAGCAAGATTACTGGTAGGTGGTTTGAGATGTCGACAATACATGAATGACTGACGTATGTACGCAGGAGCAAATGGAAACACAGAGGGCGTCCAGCATGTCGCAATCACGCCGTGGCTTCCAAGCACCCTCGTCGCCTCACAAAGCCCATCCTGGACTATCCTGCCCGTTCGATGTGCTGAAAAGGCTGAAAACGGTGCCGTCCGCCCACATTCGTCCCTTCACATCCCGGCCTCGTCGCTCGCGCTGCAATCCTTCTCCCACATCCTCCAGAATGCCGCTCCGAACAAAATGCAAAGGCGGGATGCCCCTATCGAGGTGCGGATATACGATGTTGTGCCGGTTGGGCTGGATACAGTCTATGTGAATCTGGACACGGAAGCGCTGAGAAAGCTGGACGAGGTGCATGCCAAGTTTGGCGGGGGCTTCATCGCCCAAATGAATGGTGCATCGCGAGGTCCGAAGAGCCGCCAAATCGAAGCCAATGGGACCAAAGGGAAAGCAGTTGATCTCGCTGCACAAGAAGAGGTTTGGCGAAAAGCAGTACGCGAAGCCCTACAGTTGCCCACTGTCCTACACACCGGCGATTTGCTTCCTCTAAAGTTGCCGGCCCATCCCATCACACACGTCCCGCCTCCGCCAGCCAAGGTCAGTGCCTGTGAGCCTGTATCACAGGGCTTGATCCTACCAAGCACGCGAATCGTCATACTGCAGTCGCACCGCAGCAGCTCCAGATACCACCCTGTCGTGCCTCCTGTCAAGCAGACCCCAACAACCAACGGCTTCGGCGACGACGACGAAGCCGATGATACATCCAACGATACCTTCTATTCCGCTGCTGAAGACCGAGCCGATTCGCGCAACGCTTCTCCGCCGGCTGACAATTTCGAGTCTGAGCTCTCTGAGAGTGATGCAGGAGGCCTCTCGGACGAGGACGACGATATCATCTCGCTGAATGCGCCTATGCTCCCACCCCAGTCATCAGGCGTGCTTTCAGCATACACCTCCGCTACACCACGGCCGGGCCAGTTCAGAACGAATGGCATCGCAACCCCCGGGTCGGTCTATTCGAGCTTCACAGCGACAACTGCCCGCGGCCCCACCAGCAAGAGCAAGGTCTTCAAGGCGCAAGGACTTCTACAAAGCGTCCCAGATGACCTCGTCCATCCAAAACCAGGCAGTGAAGACGACGAAGAGGCCCGCGTCTTTGTGGATATAAACACACTAGTCAAGGTCGGTTGCTTCTCTGGCGATTGGGTCAAGGTTGAGGGCACTGAACCACCTTCCACGCACCCCCTTTGGGGATTGGGGGCTTTTGGTGGGGTGGATGAGGAAGACAACACAAATTGGCGTCCTGTCCGCGTCTTCGGCCTGCCGGAGAACATGTCAAAGAAGGCTGTCCGCTACCCAGTTCAAAAGACTGCAGATCTCGATCGAAGAAGCAGTTTCTCGGGTTTCTCACAGCCAGCCTCGTCGCTACATGCCTATCTATCGCCAATCCTTCTAGCAAATCTGGGCAGCCCGTCCCACCTCCGCATCACCCCATTAGCCCCTAGCCAGTCTTCGCATCTGCCTAGGAATTTGCTACAGAAGCCTCGTGTAACTGGTTCTTCGTTACCCCCTTCCGCAAAAGAAGTCGCCCTTTTGAAGGTGTCAACACCGCTGTCCTCCGACCGTCTGCTCCAGCCCAGTCTATTCGCAGCTTTGAAGGATCACTTTGAACAGAAGCGGCGAATCGTGAAGACTGGCGATCTGATAGGTGTCTCAATCGACGAGTCGCTTGGTCGAGCAGTGTTCCAAACTAGCACTGAAGAGGATGCGGGTAGCGAAGAATTACTGACCAGAGCTAAGCCAAACGCAAACGAAGAAAGCGCCAGTGTTAGCAACCGCAACCCCAAGGTCGTATCCTGGTTCAGGATCGGGAACGTGTCCAGTGCTCCCCATACGACTCATGATGGCGAGGAAGCCGACATCTGGGGCGGCGCTGTTACAGTGGACGCTGCCAGCACAAAGATGGAAATGAACGGGAGTGAACAGGGCAAGACCCCCGCCCCCATCAACAATGCTTGGCAGTACTATCTGGGTGCTAAACGAGCACCCGTATCGAGCTCGCAGAAGACGATGGCTTTGGACGAGCTACCGAAGCCTTACATTTCACCATTGCGTAGACGGCTACGAGAGCTGATGTCTGTAGCTACGAGTCCTCGCGCCATTCATCTAGGCCTACCTCCAATTGCAGTCCTGATAACTTCGACTCAACGTGGTATTGGCAAGGCTACTCTTGCTACAAAAGCTTGCGAGGATCTCGGTCTACACACCTTCTCCATTGATGCTTTTGACATCATCACGGAAGGCGGAGCTGGAGGTGGCGATGTCAAGACTGAGGGTTTCCTAAAGGCAAGGGCAGAGCGAGCTTTCACGTGCGGTGCCGAGTATACGGCGTTGCTTGTAAAGCATGTTGATGCTCTGAATGCCGATCGCATGAACACTGCTCTAAAGGAAATTTTGGCCGACTCCCGCGTCCTGATTGCGACAACAACAGAAATTGACAAGGTACCAGAGGGTATTCGAGGACTCTTTACACACGAGATTGAGATGACGGCACCTGATGAAGGCGAGCGAGAAGGCATTCTGAGAAGTATAATCGACGACGCCGGCATTCGACTATCTCCCGAAGCTGACTTGGGCAACGTCGCGGTCAAGACTGCAGCTCTAGTAGCAGGCGATCTTGTGGATGTTGTTGATCGAGCTTTGGTTGCCAAGCGAAATCGTCTCGAAGAACTTGCAGCGTCTGCTACCAAGTCTCATTCATCAGGTGAAACCGTCACAACGCGCGACATCGAGCTAGCAGGTGGCCACTTTAGCAACAGCCTTACAAAGGCCGATCTAGACGGTGCAGTGGATGCGGCGCGCAAGAACTTCGCCGACGCGATTGGCGCACCAAAGATTCCCAATGTCGGCTGGAAAGATGTCGGTGGTCTCACACATGTCAAGGATGCAGTTATGGAAACAATCCAGCTTCCGTTGTCGCGCCCTGAGCTGTTCGCCAAAGGCATGAAGAAGCGCAGTGGTATTTTATTTTACGGGCCTCCCGGAACAGGAAAGACGCTTCTTGCAAAGGCCATTGCTACGGAGTTCTCACTCAACTTTTTCAGTGTCAAGGGTCCTGAATTGCTCAACATGTACATTGGTGAGTCTGAAGCCAATGTACGACGCGTGTTCCAAAGAGCCCGAGACGCTCGTCCTTGTGTTGTCTTCTTTGACGAACTCGACTCTGTCGCACCTAAGCGTGGAAATCAAGGCGACAGTGGTGGTGTCATGGACCGAATCGTCAGTCAATTGCTGGCCGAGCTCGACGGTATGAGCGATGGAGGAGAAGGCGTCTTCGTCATCGGTGCAACCAACAGGCCGGATCTGCTCGACCAAGCACTCCTGCGTCCCGGTCGTTTCGACAAGATGCTGTATCTGGGTGTTTCCGATACCCACGAGAAACAGCAGACCATCCTCGAAGCATTGACAAGAAAGTACGTAATACCCATTCGCTTCATAATCTTACAATCACTAACCTTCCTCGTAGATTCACACTACATCCCTCTCTCTCTCTCCAGCGTGTCTCCCAAGGGCTTCCCTTTACTTACACAGGTGCCGACATGTACGCCCTCTGCTCTGACGCCATGCTCAAAGCCATCACACGTAGCGCCCGCATTGTTGATGAAAAGGTCAAAGCGTACAATAGCACCCACACGCCCAATATTTCAATCGCATATTTCTTCGACCACTTGGCTACAGAGGAAGATACAGCTGTCATGGTCACGGAAGAAGACTTCATGGAAGCTCACAAGGAGCTCGTACCCAGTGTCAGCGCCGACGAGCTGCGACACTACGATAGAGTTAGGAAACAATTTGAAGGCGCGGGCAAGAAGGAAGATGAAAAGAAGACGGATGGGGCGCCGACTCCTAGCAATAAAGGTAAGGGCAAGGCTAGGGCGATTGATGCGGATGATGAGGATTTGGTCATTCGCACAGAGCATTTGGAACTCAATGGCAATGCAAATGGGAATGGTAACGGCCATGTTGGGGGTAGCGGAAAGGGTAAAGGAAGAGCGACTAGTTCATCTCATGCCGCAAAGAGTAGTGTTGATATTGCGGAAGGAGGGTTTGGGGATGCGACTCAGGATGAGGACTTGTATGCTTGATTCTGTGTAGATGGTGGTGATTCATGTGCTATTTTAGTATAATATTATGTTCTTGCATGAACAGGATGTTACTTTGAGCTCGTCTTCTTTGGTGTTTGGGAGGTGGGAGGGTAACTCGAGCTGTATCTGTTCGGTCTTGGCATGACGTATATAAGTAAAAAATAATCTATTCCTTGGTAAAGATGAATAGATCTACAAGCAACAGTGCCGTCTGTACAAGCCTCTGCCTTATCCGCCTTTCCGTCAGCCACCGAGCGCCTCATTCTCCCAGTCAGCTTTCCTCACTCCTCCCCCACCCCACCACCGCCACGCCATCCTTCACCGGAATATCCAAGCCTGCTGTGTCCATACCAGCTATCCGGCAGCCGCCAGCGTGGGGTTCATCCAACCCACCATAAAGCTTTACCCTGTGCACATGTGTGACCCGAAAATATCACTACAGCCTCGCACACCTATACAGTACACCGACCGTTTTAAGCGTGGGGGTCTGTGTACCTGCAGGTGAGAAAAAGTAAAAGAAAAGATAAAGTCCTCCATTACACTGACCGCTCATCATTTGCAGGCATCAGGCCAACTTGCACCACCAGCCACCAGCACTACATGCAGTGGTCGTCAGCCCACTAAGCAAGGCTTGTATAATAATAATAAAGGAACCCCTTATCGCTACGCCCCTGGCGCCACTCACCTCTCAAGGGCAACAAGAGCGCCACACAAACCCGTCCTATTGGCTCTCAAAAATATATCAGCCGTAAAATGTTTCTCTTGGGGCTTTTGTCCCGCCTGTAAGCATGAAACTGACTCTCTCTGTCTCTGTCTATCAGATGTCTGTAAGCGTAGGCGACGGAATGACATCCCGAGCCGTGTTGTGAGTCCTTGATACCTAGAAAAGTATCATAAGCCTACCCAGTCTGTTATTGTTACTGTCACTGTCACTGTCACTACAAGCAAACATATCTTATCAGCAGCACCGTCACCAATTCATCCACCCCGTCAACCACAGATGACACAACTATCTCAGTGGCGCCCCAAATGCACAAGCAAGTCTCAGTCTATGTAGTAGTAATAGTAGTGAAACACGGCTACGTATCAATCCCGAGAGCTGGGGCACATATAACACCGCATACGGGCGGGTAGCTAGGCTTCCGGCGGCGGGAAGGCTGCGCACATATTTGTATGCCGGGTGACGGTCATGGGCGTTTTGAGGGGAGGAGCATTGTTGTACCGGAAGGCTCGTGCGTTTTTTTTTTGGGGGGGGGG
>Ga0265797_10005084_pt1 | contig 19490 bp, 18 predicted proteins | sample P2T30metagenome_FD_192433 | JGI IMG/M metagenome (GOLD analysis project Ga0265797, IMG submission 192433) | Plant litter microbial communities from East Loma Ridge, Irvine, California - P2 T30 | ecosystem: Environmental > Terrestrial > Plant litter > Unclassified | place: USA: California... | reverse complement strand
GATGTTGATGGAGTGATTTCAGGATATAGATGTCTGTAACACAATTGTAAATGAATACTCATGCTACGAGCCGATCGTTTGTCTCAGCTATCGCGCCAATCTCGAATGAAATTGGCACTAGACCCACAAAAACACGTGCTGACTTATTATGAAGGTCTGTACAGATATCACCGTCATTCTCAGACGAGATACATCCTCACCCAGGGCGCCTTACGAACTTGCTTCCAATCACCGCCCAACGCTCGCCCGCTCCCCAACGCATATCCTGGGCCCCAAGCAAGATTTCCTGCACGTTGCTGCTTCGCGGGCTCTTCGTCGTCGTCGTCTTCATCCGAGTCTGTATGGCCGTTCTCATCATCCTCGGAGTCCGTGGCGTCGTCTTCATCGTCCGGATCCGCCCAGTCGTCGATCTCGACGACCTCACCCACCACGGCATATTTGCTTCCGCCCGCGCCACAAAGCACCACGGGCAGCGAGCAGCCCCTCAGTCTGGCGATGAAATGGTTCTCTTTCGCCCAATGCGGCACTATGACCAGCTGCGACACGCCCAGGTGGTCCATCGTGCGCAGCGCCATGTTGTGTTGCGCCATGGTCGACGCCGCGAGTTCCAAGTGATCGAGCCAGTGAGAAGAAGCCTTGTGTCTGCTTGGCGCTAGGATCCGCTGCGCTGCTTGGAGGGTCCGCGGATTTCTGCTCAGCGCTGCGATGCTGGCTCGGAGGGTGAGGCCCGCGAAAGAGGTGTTTGCGTGCGACTCGTACCACTGGCGTAGGTTGGGGAACTTGGCGGAGACGGCCGTTGGTTGGGGGCTGCAGATGGCGGCGAGCGCGAAGGCTGAGGCTGAGGGGACGGTCTCGAGATAGTGGTCGTCATATCTGCATTTGAGCAGCTGCCATGCTGTCGCTCTCAGGAGCTCTGTTGCTTTGGCTTCCGAGGGAGCTTTTATTGACGGGCCGATGTTGGCTTGGAGTCTCCCCAGGATTTGTCCGGTCACTTTCAGAGTCCGATTATCTTCGCATTTGACGATGTTGTTTGTAAAGTCGGTGCACTCGAAGCATCTGACAAGCCATGGGGTGGCTTGCAGCGTGTCGTTCCACCGTGGCAGCCACGAGGGTGGTATGCCGCGCGCTCTCTCTATGCCGGCTAGGAAGATGAGGTTGAGCTGACCTTGCTCGATGATCATAAGCCTGAGCACGGTGTCGAATACAGCTCCATTTGGTTCCAGGTAGTTTGGTGTTGGCACGGTGTCCCTGCTGTCACGAGCGAGGCCTAGCATAGCATATATTTTGTCTCGAGGTAAGGTGGCTTTGGTATGGAGGGAGCGGACCATCGCAGCGCTGAGTAACATGCGGGCGGCGCCCTTCTTGACTTCTGCCTCGGCGTTACGGAAGTATTGAAGGGTCATGATGGGATGTTCGAAATCGCCAACGCGTATCTTCGTATAAGCCCACCATCCTTGGACGCCTCGGAAGAAGACATCCCAAGGCAGCATTTGGTGCCCGCACCATACTTCAGCTTTCGATGCTTTTGCGAGTTCCTGAATGATCCAGGCACGGTTCCAGTATGGTCTGTGTAGCAATTGCTCGATCGCACGGTTGTGTCGACTCGAGAATTGCATACTTCCAAGCGCTTGCATTGCATTACCGGAATCGTCCGCCGCGGGTCCGAGCCAGGCGATGACTTTGGCTGCTTTGGAGAAGATCATGTCCATTTGGCTCAGTTGGTATACTTTCTCGGAGTTGTCAGGTTGGTTGATGCATAGAGCGTCTACCCAGGCTACCCGAATGCTCCTGCTCCGTAGTGCTTGTAGTGCTCCTTCAAGACTCGCTGTAACCTTTGTAGTACGGCCATCCAGCGAGATACTCCGAGTGGAAGTTTGATCACCCCAGTGGTACGAAAGCGCAACATACTCAAATCTGACCATTAAAGACCCGACCCCGAGCATGCATGACACTTCAGCCGTTGGACTTGGGACGATTGACAAAAACCGGGTCTGGAACTGACTGCGATCCAGGGATGTAAGAGAGCTTCTGAGCACCTGAGGAGGTCCGGCTGAACCATTGCGTGTTGGATGTTTGACAAGAGCTTTCCGTGCTGCAGCCTCATCGTCGCTTTCGCTATCTTCACCAGCGGTTTCGTTGCCTTCACCATCGCTTTCCGATTCCTCATCATCGGTTGATGGCCTGTGTTTCGGCGGAAGCTTGACAGGAGGCTTGGTCCTTGGAGCGGATGAGGCTGGCCTAGCCTGTGGTAATGCTGCAAAATTGTCACCGTTTCGATAAGGCACCGAGCTGAGCACAGAGCCTCTCCGGGTTGTTGTTGGGATTCCAGCGAAGTTAGGGCGCGACATTGTGGTCCAAAAGCACTTGAACAGAACGTTCGTCCAGCAGTTATAGGTCTACAGTATTCCGTGAGGAGATATAGGATCGCACTACGGACGATCTCCCGGGCCTATCGACACGATGTACTTGTCAGCGCTGTAGCCTGCGCGGCTCCGTGACTCTGTTTGAGTAGAAATGGCGACCACCTCGAGCTGGTGTAACATTATACTATATACCTCTAACTCTGCCGAGCGGTAGAATGAGGCTGATGGCTACACGTATACGGTATGTGCGACGTGGCAGCCGCGCCCACGCTCCTGTGTAAGCGGTTGGAACCCAAAGGCGACACGCATATAGGTACTTGGCAATCCTCCCGAGGCTGTGGCTGCGAGCATGTCGGTCTACTGGCCAGCTGGTCATCATCCTTAGGTCGACGCCCAAAGAGATAGGCAAAATCATGCAGCCTCAGCACGACTGCGGCCCATACGAAACGACCGTGTAGGAGCACATAAGTCGCGTGGCACAAGTTCACCGGTATGCGGCCTGACCAGAGTGCAAGCTATCCACGGCGGATGGTCCGATATCTCGTGGGGTTTCTGGTATGCTTGTGTACCTGTCGTCGACGACATTAGGCAAAGTATGTGGAGCGCAAGTTCATCTTTGGTAGATCATGTTAGATGGCGTGGAGTCGTTCTTGTAGAATTCCCTCGGAGGGTTGCGCTTGTTGGTGCATTTTCACGGGCAGCCAATCGGAACAGACCTTATGCTTAACAGCTTGAATCCTACGGCCGTCTCGCGCCCGTTTGCGAGTCCGACCGCGTCTGCCTTTCGGTCGTGATTATGCGCTTTGCTCTAGACATAGACGAGAACAAACCTTAGAAAGAAAGTACAATCGTGCAGTCGCCCTTGCCATCCCTTATGCACGTACCATAAGACTGTCACGCAGCTATCGTGACCATCGTGCACGACCATACCCATCACGCAACGCTAGGTGTCAGCCCTGCAAGCGAAACGGCCGTAAAGCCCAGGAGCTCTTCGCCAACCGCATATCCACCATGTCCGACTCTTGGATGTACCAGCCAGCTCCGCCTGGCAGGCCTAAAGGCCCGGACAGCGAATCGCCAAAGGCGTCGCCACCGAATTTGAGCGTCTTTCGGGACAATACCACCCCGCATGATGCTTCCAAGCCAGCTGCACCGCCGCGAATTCGAAGGAGGAACAGGCTGATTACGAGTTGTCTGGAGTGTAGGCGGCGAAAGCTCAAGTGCGACAAGCAGGCGCCATGTACCAACTGTACGCGGTTCCGGCGGGATTGCCTCTACCTTGCGCCGGCTCTCGATTCTCAGAGTCAGCAGAAATTGGCTGACATCAAGGAGAGAATGGGCATGCTCGAGAAGAATCTGGAGCGAGAGGTCTCAAATCGGACTACCAAGCACCACATTGGGGGCGCCCACGTCTTGCCTTCGAGTCAGCCTTCTTCTTCTGCGATACCGAAGACTGAAAACGATGACGGCGACGATGATGACGACGGCGAGGTTGAAGATGAAGAAGCTCTGGAGCCAACGCCTCTAGCCGCCCTAGATGCTGGCTACGAAGACAACGGCGACGACGAAATGATGGATCTCGGAGTCCAGATGGGTAAAATGCGCATTACCGATCGCATCGGCGGCTGGATCCGACCAAAACTTGTGGATGAGCTGAATGACACGCTCAACGATGTCAAGGCAGGGAAGTCCAGATGGTCGAGCGGCATGAACGGCGAGCCCGTTCTACAGTCACAACAAGTGCATTCAGTGTCGATGGAGGGCAAGGCTAAGATACAAGCCTCTCCCAAATCATATATCGGACCCGGACCGGACTACATCGCACCGGCTTCGAGCTTCTTCTTCCCAGGCACCAACATGAGCACAAGTCTGATGGACTACCTACCATCAAAGACTGTGGCAGACCAACTCATAGCTCAATACTATACAGCAGTGCATTACGTGGCGAAGAGCGTCCATCGTCCTACCATGGAAGCACAATACGCCCTGTTCTGGAGCAGTATAGCTTCAGGCAGTGAACCCATACCCTCATTACAAGCCATCTTGTTCGCCGCCATGTTTTCTGCGGCTGTCAGTCTCACCAACGAGCAAGCCATGCAGCGTTTAGGGACTACCAAGGCGGCGCTCGTGGACAGCCTTCGATCAGGCACAGAGATGGCATTGAGCAAGGCAAACTTCTTGCGCACTACCAAGGTCGACACCATGCAAGCTTTCGTCATGTACTTGATTCCACTGGTCAGGGCTGAAGTCTCGAGAGCGCACTCGGCCCTAGTGGGAACTGCCATCCGGTTGGCTGAATGCATGGGTTTACATAGAGATGGCAGTCACTACAGCATGACACCTATCGAGATCCACGTACGGAGGCTGGTGTGGCATCAATTGTGCTTTTTGGACCAGCGCACGTGTGAAGCTACAGGGCCACGACCTCAGATTCGCAAAGAAGACTACGACACCAAGTTACCAGCAAATGTCAACGATCTCGACTTGATCGACCCGAATGGCTCAACAGAGGACCGTTCCTACTGGACGGACAACACACTCTTCCGAATTCGCGCGGAATGCATGGAGATACGCCGACAAGTCTGGTTCGATATCATGGCCCTCGATAAGAAGAAAAAGACACTCACATCCGTGCTTGTACGTGTACAGAAGTTCAGGAACTCCTTGGAGAGCCGGTACTTCCCTATGCTTGACGAAAAGAATCCTCTCCAAGTCTTTGCAAGACACGTCATGGCTCTCGGCGTCAATGGTCTCTACATCCAGGTCCTTCACCGATACCTCTTCAGCACAACGACCAAGATGCCCGACCGTCTCCGCCAAGTCCTCATTGAAGCAGGTTTGTCACAAATGGAGAACGCCATTGCTCTCGAGACTACACCATCACTAGCACCTTGGTCATGGTACAAAGGAGCCTTCAACCAGTATCACTCTGCTCTGCTACTCATGGTCGAGGTCTACGCATACCCAATGCGCAAAGACGCTCCCAGAATCTGGAAGTGTCTGGATTACATCTTTGACATCCCACCGCACCTTTCGCCAAAGCAGAAAGCAGAACTGGTTATTACGGACCTGCGAGATCGCATGGAGATTTTCCATCAGATGCGACGCGTACGAGCGACGACGCAGATGGAAGCACGTGTCAGTTCATTGGGCTCGGCGTCATCTATGCGAGAAAAAGGCGTTGACTTGTCTTCGCACCAATACGCCTCGCAGCAAGGACCGCCGCAACAGATACCGCTCGTCGACTCTCTCGGACAGATGAACCAGCAAAGCATCCTCACAGCTCCAACAGCACCACCTCTAATTCCACAAGCTCAATTCCTACCACAATCAGTACCACAACCCGACACATCAACGCCAAGCGGCAGTCGCCAAAATAGCGTCACAAGCGGACAACCACCCCTTCCTCCCGGATCTAATGGACCGGGAAGCGACGTCCTCATGGACGACATAGACTGGGTAAGAGAAACGCCCACCCCTCACCCCACCCCTTCTCATGCCAAAAGACTAACACGATCACTCACAGAACGAATGGGACAAATACTTCCCCGTCGAAACCAACACCGGCGACCTCAACATCCCCGACTTCAACTTCTCCGACTTCACCGGGGGCGGCGGCGTCAGCGGTCCCTCGTCCTTCGACACCTCCACTGCCAACAACACTGCAAACCCAAACGCCAACTACGCCTACCCCCAATCGCAATCCCAGCCCGATAACAACAACCACACAGCGCAGCAACAGCAGCAACAGCAACAGCAGCCATCAGACCTCTCCGACGTATCCTTCGGCGCGATGTCATTCTTCCCCACGCCGTCGTTCTACGCGGGTCCGCATCCAGACAGACTGTCCGCGAGGAACAACCATCCGCGTTGAAGAGAAGCTTAAGTGTGGTTACTTCACATTGCCAACTCGTGGCGAGCTTTGACAGAATGTGGCCAAAGTGCATGGGGAAAAGGATGGAAGAAACTTAAGATTCTCTCCCACTACCCATCTTGACAGCTAATGTCTCAAAATTTATACTCGATTCCCCACTTCACGAATCCGCAGGCTCGCGTATGAGATGCAAAACATCATTGTTGTAGCTTGCCTGAAACCTGTTCCTCTTGCCGCTATTGCAAGCGTCTCACGTTCAGTGCCTCCGACACACCCTGATACATCCCTCATCATGCACGGCCCAAACAGCAACATAACTACACGCGTACAAAATTGAGATCAGACAGACAGACAGACAGTTTCAGCCAAATAGCCCACAAACCAACCAACAAATAGTCAGTCAGGTCGAGCATTTCTCATTTCCGTTGCAAATAGCAAAAGCACCAAAATATCAATCTCATCTATCATCATCATCTCCGCAGCCAACGATGGGCCAAATTTTGCGAAGAGAGAGAGAACAAGTGGCGGAGCACCAAAGGGCTCCAGCCCGCATAAGAACGCCTCCCAAGTTTCCTCCCTGCTTTGCGCCTGCGCCGGTCATGAAAATTTGACCAAAGAAAAGCCCGCCTGTGTTCTGTTCTAGGCCCGTCTGGGCGTGACGCCTGCCAGTAACGGGGACGTGAAGGGAAAAGAAAAAAAGAAAGAAGAGAGTGGGGAAAAACATCAAGAACGCCAATTCCTCCAGCGCCGGGTACACAGGCCAACGTCATTGTCATATGGTGTTGTTCAAAAAGAACTTTCCGGCCAGGCACAACCCTGCCTGCTGCGACTGCGCGAGATATACTTTTCTCGTCTCCAAACAGATCTCAAGGGGAACATAAATCAGAATGGAAAAGAAAACGGAAAGGAAGGTAGGAAGGAAAGTCACCGGGAGAGCCGACGCCACGGGGAGAAAGAGCTGTTGAGCCATGCATGAAGGGCTGTCGTCGGAAGTGTAGAATGGCAGGGAAAGTCTGTGGTCGTGCCGGTGGCGTGGTCATCAATGTGAGTCATTAGAGTTTGGTCGTGAGGGTCGTTGAGGGGAGGGTCGTAGATTTGCCAGATGTCGATTCCGGTATGGTTCAGCTGCATGAACTGCTCAGATGGGCGGAGTGTATGGCGTCGGTCAGAGGGACTTGATTCTCCAAGGAAGTGTTGGCAAGCTCGCTGAGAGTTGTGGGACACTTGGCTTGGAGGTCGGCATGTTCGTGGTGCTGAAGGTCCACGTCACAGGCACGGTGGTGTCGACACCAATCGCGACGGCATATATGTAGAGGCATTTGCACACCATCTTCAACAAACTCTCACCTAACATCAAGCTGGAATTGCTTGAAGCTGCCGTAGTTCATGCTGCACCGAGGACAGCCACTCATGCGGCCATTGCGCTGGTTTTCGACCAGAGCCTCCACGCAAGTCCCACATAGCCCGCATATACAGTTTGTACATGCATAACTCTCTTTCAGCGCGTTGAGACGCCGACATCCTGCGCAGTATATTTGCACAGGCTGAGCTGGGGCGAACATGGGTGATGTGTTGCTCGAATCCATGGCGCCTGGAGGCATAATGTTGAATTGTGAGCCAGAATCGGTGGAGTTGTGATGTTGATGTGAGAGACCGGATGATAGCGAAGAGTCGACCGAGGTGTATTGTTGTAGGTCGAGGTTTGCATCTGCAGGAGGTGGCGTGAGAGCGCGATTTAGAGGTGAAGCTTGGAATGATTGGAATTGTGAGCCTAGTGCGAATGCACTAGGTGGTACTGAGGTTCGTGAAGCAGCTTGTGGCGATTGATACGGCGAGGCGGGTATCTATACGAGTCAGCTTAATGTGTGTCGTATGCATATGGAAAGGGTCCTCCTCTTGCACACTTACAGGTGTGAGATCTCGTGAGCCTTCCTCCTCTGTGGCGCTTGTGGCAGCATCTATGAGATCTTCCCATCGCTTGCCATACAGCGCTGCCGGGGTGGGTTCGTTGGAGAAGGCTTTACGATCTCCACTATTTCGTTTAGCATTGTCTCTACTTCGCTTCCGTTCATGCTTAGCCATGCGGGCCTGCTGCGTCAAACTCTTAGTTCGAGGGCGAGCATGCTGCCGTGAATGACTCCGCTGCAAGGGAGCAAGTATGTTTGATCGATCAGTGGGTGATCTGGCAAGGCTACTCGGTAACAAGCCAGGCTGGTCTTGGCTTGTTGTAGCGGGGAAGGAGGTAGGGTCTTGCATGAAGGGCGGCTCATCCAGCGTCGGGTCGACGTGGTAACTGTGCGGCTTCATGTCGTGGTTGTGATCGGCGTAAAAGTTCTGAAGGAAGTCGGCTTCAGTGCCTGTAGGCGACAACTGCAGGGTGGGGAAGATCACCTGTCCTATGTTATCGCCTGCCCAGTCTGCCTCGCCACCGGCGCCCCTGTGGTATTGCAGCTGTGCCAGGGCGGCAGCAGCAGAGGCGGCGGGTATGAGCGAGCCACGACGGTATTCATCGGACGAGCGCTGCTGAGCCTGCATGCTGTTGAAGATAGCAGCCGCATCGCTGTCACCGGCGGTATAGTATCCTCCATCGTGCTGGCCGAGGATGTGCCCGTAGCCTTGTCCCAACGATGAGCCTAGGGTGGAGTCAAGGTTGAAGGCGGGTGACAGACCTGACGGATCAGAGTGCTGCGGGACCACGGGGTGGTGGACATTGTTCTGCTGGGGAGAGGTTTCTTGCGGCAACTCATGGGGAGGAGTTGTTATCATAAGCTCGAAGCTCTCTTTCGTGGCAGGCAGCTTGGGGATGTAGTACTCGGGGTGGGCACGGCGGATGTGCTCTTGCATGGAGCGGTAGCGCTTCTCCTGTGGACGCATGCATGGTTACTACGATGTCTCGCGGATGATGTATGGATGACAGGATATGAGATGATGAGTCGATGGAAGATAAATCACAGCAAGCAGAAGCAGCATTGGACAATAGCAAGGAAGGCAGCGGAGAGCAAGGAATGCAAGCGTAGCAGTGATAGCAAGTGGTATAACGAGACAAAACGAGACTCACGCCGAGGCATCTCTTGCGGCAATGGCTGCCATCCTGGTTACGCAGAGGGCAGACGACCTCGTTGTTGACGTCGGTGACGGAGAAGGAGGTCTGGAGGGGCGCGCGGGGCGGCATTGCGCAGAGAGAGAGGAGAGGAGGTCGAGCTGTGGTGGGCGGCGCGGTGCGGTGGTGACCAGCACAGCAAGCAGCAAGCAGCAAGCAAGCAAGCAAGCAGTAGCTGAAGTGAAGCGTACCGTCGAACCACACACAGACACGCACGCAAGCACCCTAGCACAACAATAGGCGTGTAGGAGGGCGAGAGGCGAGAGCTGGCTGGAGCTGGCTGGCTGGCTGGCTGGCTGGGGAGCTGTGGTGGGAGCTTGGTGGGAGCTTGGTCGGTCGGTCGGGTGAGGTGAGGCTGGTGCTTGCTGCTGGTCGAGTGGGCGAGAGGAGCACGCACGCACGCACGCAGAGGAGGGTCCTGGGCGGGGCGGGAGGGAGGTCTGGGGCAGAGAGCTGTTGCTGCTGCTGCTGCTTGGGAGCTACGGGCGCTGGGTGTGGATTGGGTGTGTGGCCGATCGGCCTAGCTGGGCAGAGCAGCAGTAGCAGTGGTGGCAGTGGCAGAGCAGAGCAGAGGTGAGGTGGCGCTGCGACCACACAGCTAGCAAGATATCGAGCTTCCGGTGGTATTGTGAGAGGAGAGGAGGAGGTGGAGGAAGAGCAGCAGCATTGGGTGGTGGTGGTGGAGTGCACTGCGACGACGACGACGACGACGACAGCGAGGGCGATAAAGGCAGGCAGGCCACGATAGCGGGGTGAATTGTATGAGAGGAGCAGCCCAGCAGCAGACGAACGGCTCTCTGGTCCGCCGCGTGCTGAGACGACGGCGCCCAGCGACCAATGAAGACGCACTCAACACCGAAAAGTCATTGACCACCACGCCTAGAACGAGCACTTTTCTCCTCACTCTCATCCCGCCTGCCTGCCACTGTGAAACAATCAATTGGACAGCATCCTTAGCATTAGCATTCTTGCCATCGCCATGCGCAGCCTCGGCCGGTATGCCACCCACGCTTGTGCAGACTGCTGCACCGTGAGCAGCAGAAAATTGCCTGCCTGGCCACCGTGCATTATCAACTGACCTATTGCTGCTGTCCTGCTGCTATACCCAATGCTGGCAATGCTGGGCGACGAGAGCACGGCAGGCCGGCAAGGGAAAGCATCCAACGCGCGCCGGTAAGCTACCTCGAGCCTACCAAACCAAACACTCGCCGGGCCCTGGACGATGATGGCAGCGTCCCGTTCGAGAGTATCGTATCGACAGAGCGACGGCGACATGCGATGATGCCCGTGTACCTCTGCATGCCTCTGAACGTCTTCATGCTGCTGTCGTTGTCTGATGCATCATCACCCACCGCGCATGTTAGTCAGTCTTCGGCATGCTCCGTGTGGTTTGATCGTCGGCGTGATGCGCGCGTGCCGCGAAACACCCGCATGAAGCATGCCTGCTCCAGACTGTTGTGTGATGATCGCGAGATACGGTGCTTGCTGCTGCCGTGAAGGTGATGAGGAGAAGAAGTGCAAGAAGACATCACCAGGCAGCGCGTAGACGAAGCCACACCCATGCGGTGATGAGCGGTGGTGAGCACGGCCGGTGATGGGCATGTCCTCCACCGTGCCGTCTCCAATCTCTCGTTAATTGCTCTCGACTGCTCATTCTTCCTTCCCGACGTCCGCAAGGGTGGGCGTATGTGGGCGTTCCTGAACATCAAGATCTTTCTTTGTAGACAGCAAGATGATACTGCCATGCTACTCATACGGACTCATCCATACGTATATGCCATCAGCCTCACAACGACGCCTCTGCCGTAGTGGCATTCTAGCTCTAGTCAACGGTCACAAAAGCTCGTCTCTTCCCGCCGTCATGCGGCCAGTCTCAAATCTTGCTGCACCTGCAGGAGCTCGTCCTCCGCCTCCAGCTTGCTTGGCCTGGGCATACGCAAACATCCACGAACCATTCGTCTTTGCCGGCGAGAATAGATAGAGACAACCCCTGCTACGGTAAGCCACGGTTGCGCTGCATTTCATTTCTGTCCCGTACTGCAAGTATACGCGATCAATCCGTTCAATACTTTTCTCTTTATCCCACCATGATACTACCAGCAGCTTCAGCACAACCACGCAGCTCAATGCTGCCATGTCCTTAACCATACAGCACCTCAATACCGACTGCACCTTCCTCCTCGCCTTCTCACCAGCCTACAACACAGCAGAAGAAAATCCTCACCGGTTCCCCGGCGCATTCACCATCCTCATAGATCCGTGGCTATCAGGCGGCAGCTCCATCCTCCACCCAACCTTCCAATACACCAAACACACCGACAAACCACACATCACCTCCCTTGCCGACCTCAAACAACCCATCGACCTCATAATCATCAGCCAAGACAAACCAGACCACTGCCACCGCGAAACCCTCTGCTCCCTCCCCAAGCACAAACACGTCAACATCCTCGCAACTCGCGCCGCCGCCAAAAAAATAAAATCATGGTCCTTCTTCGACGACAACAACATCCACATCATCCCGCCCTACAACCCTCATGACAGAGACACTCTCATAACCATCGCCCTCCCCGCTTACACCTCCACCGGCTCTCCCGGCGAATTGACGATCGCCCACTTGCCGACCAAACACGACCTGACCAAAGTCCACGACGCGATCGCAATCACCTACCGCCCGCCCAGCACCATCTTCTCCCCAGCGCCAGCGCCCTCCCAACAATCTCACGCAAAAACGCTCTCCCTCCTCTACACCCCCCACGGCATCTCCCCCGCAACCCTCAACCCTTACCTCCACTCACACCTCCTCCCGCACAACGCCCTCCCGCTCACAGCCCTCATCCACGCCTTCTCGCACGAGCGCAACCCTTCGTGCTTGGGCGGCAGCGTCGTGCGCGGCGCGCCAGGCGGTCTGGAATTGCTGGTGGAGCTGGGAGGGAGGGTGCAGACGTGGATTAGCGCGCATGATGCGCCGCTAGAGAGGAGGGGATGGAGCGTGAAGTGGTTGAAGAGTAGGATTTTGGGGAAGGAGGAGGTGCAGGGGTGGGTTAGTGAGAGAGGGTGGGGGACGAGGTGTGTTGAGATGGGGAGTGGGGAGGTGGTGAGGTTGGGTGGGTGAGTGAAGATATGTGGATATTTGCGTATGGGCGATGGCTAGAGGCTTGTTGGAGGGTTGCTTATGCTGGTGATGCTGTAGAGGCAGTGTTACCTTACACAAGTGGTAAGCCATGGATGCTTACTGAGGGTCTTGCTAAGCAGGACGCGCATTCACCCCTCACGCATGGGCTTATGCATTGGTGAAACAAGCACGTAGGTTGCAATGCTGCTGATGGCCCATTGGGCAAACACGCACGACCTCGATATTCAGCAGCATCCGCTACGAACCCATCTTATCAAGCGTTGAACCTTGACGGACGAGCGTTCCATTGATCGCCAGGCTTACATCGGACTGCTATCCAAGCATTGTCACCATCGTTATATCAACACTATGGTCACTCAAGGCAAAATCGACGTGCACCACCATGTCTATCCGCCAGTATACACCGAAGCTCTCCAACGAAATGGCGGCGACCCCTCTGGATGGTACATTCCTCCATGGACAGTCACCTTAGACGACGATATCTGCGCTCGAGAAGGCATCTCCACAGCCATTCTATCCTGCACAGCTCCCGGACCAGGCATCGAGCAAGACACCCGCGGCGCAGCAACCCTGGCCCGAGCCTGCAACGACTACTGCTTCAACCTCCGCGCCTCGCAACCCAACCGCTTCGGCTTCTTCGCCTGCGTCCCCGACCTCGACAAAGACCCCTCTGCCGTCCTCGCCGAAATCGCCTACGCCCTCGACAACTAGCAAGCAGACGGCATCATCCTCCTCACCTCCTACGGCTCCTCGCCCTCCAAATACCTCGGCCACCCGTTTTTCGCCCCCATCTGGCAAACCCTCAGCGCCCGCAACGCAGTCGTCTTCATCCACCCCACCCACGCCGCCAATTCCTCGCAAGTCTCCCCGCTCCTCCCCCAGCCGGCATTCGACTACCCGCACGAAACCGGCCGCACAGCCATCGACCTCATCACCTCGCGCGCCCTGCAATCTCACGCCAGCGGCTGTAAGATCATCCTCTCGCACGCGGGCGGCACGCTGCCGGGTTTGATCGATCGCGTCACGGGGCTGATGCCGTTTGCTCCTAAGGATCTCAATCCTGGCTTGTCCAGGGAGGAGATTCTGGAGATGGCGAGGAGGTTCTATTACGATACGGCGCTGTCGAGCAGTAAGATGAATTTGGGGGCTTTGATGGCTTTGCTTGGGGAGGAGGGGATGGGGCAGGTGCTTTTTGGCTCGGACTTCCCGAATGCGCCGGGGGAGAGTATTGGGTATTTCACGAGGCAGTTGGAGGATGGGGGGTTGGTGGTGATGGAGGAGTTGAGGGGGAATGCGGTGGGGTTGTTTCCTAGGTTGAGGGAGGTTTGACTGTTGCAGATGGCGTGGTCGAGGATGGTTTCCTTTCAAAGCCGCGAGGGGGATGAGGCAAGCATGAGTTTGACGAGTATGCTAATGAAATTTCAACGCCTGGTCGTTATCATTCAATTTCGAAAAGAAGACGAAAAGTCAGGAACGAAAAGGTGACTACCCGCTACGACCCAAGCTCTCCAGAAAAAAGAAGAAAGACACCCTTTCAGGAAAAACTCACACGTCACCCACGCCCGATTCCTTTTGACCAAAAACAAAACAAACTCTCACTCAAAACGACCCTCCTTTAGCAATATTCCCAAACTGCCCCATCATGCTCGTGCCCCTCTTCCAAAACCCTTTCCGGTGGTGGTGCTCGCCGTACACCCTGCCCAGGCGCGCGAGGTCCATTTCGGCTTTGACTACTGGGTCTGGTCAAATCAAACATGAAACTGTCAGCACTGCGTGGAGGTCCTGTGGGGCCTGGATGAGCTGAGATCCGGTGGGAAGATAAGCACGTACCAACGCCTTTGGCGTACATCTTCTCGCGCACGTCGTCTGGGTAGCGGAAGACGGGGTGGTCGGGAGGGAGGTTGTGGTAGGAGGTCCAGGGGAGGTGGTTTGAGGACTGGGGCGGGGTTTTGGGGCGGGTTATGGGGCTGTTTTCGGTTCGAGAAGGATTGTCGTCGGTGTTTTCGTCATTCTTGTGGTTTGGCGGGTTGGTGTCGGTGTCGGCGTCGTTGGCTGCGTTTGCGGTTGTCGATGTCGATGACGGAGCTAGGGAAGGAGTCGAAGGCGATTGCGATTGGGCGTGGAGGAGGGGGCGGGTGTCTGGTTTTGGCTTTGTTTTGGAGAGGGTGGGGAATGGCATGTTTGCGCTGTCTTCTTCTTGTCTGAATGTGGTATGTGGTAGATGGATGTGATGGAGGAGTTGTTGTTCTGATATTGCCGAGACCTTGGCTGATATGCTTGCGTTAGAGATCGAGGACTAAAGACTGCTTACTTGTATCAAGAGGAACGCCCTTTACGAGCATAGCCACAGTTTTGGCGAGCGGTCGCGCTGATCTGGATATTGACCACCATGTGATGTGATGGATGTCTTTATCCGGCCAGCCGAGCGTTGTGGAGGCGCAGTGCTTCACACATACAGCCGCCTCGCTGCCTTCCTCCTACATAAACAACATGCAAGTTACACTTAAGGTGACACGTGCTCGAAGGAAGTACAAGACCGCGTGCTAGCAATGATCCAACTTTTCTAACTGACCAAGGAAGCACATCTCTTTGACTAGCGAAGTAACCGCACCCACATCATCCGAACCGAACCGAAGTGGACCAGCCGAAGCCAAGGCATGTACAGAACCAAGGCAATGAGCGGAGAAGCGCACATTCCTTGCACTCTTTGTGGCTATAAGAGGTACATATGGCCATCAAATGGCTTTCTGTAATCTGCTCGTATATTTTTGACCGATGGTTCCCGTTGACATGAAGCTCGCGTCCACGTCTTGGGCCCTAGCTCTGGCAACTCGCAGCGTCTGGGCTACAACCAATTCGACCTACTACAACCCAATACAAGCAGGATGGAACTCCGATCCAAGCTGTGTACATGTTGGCGATACATACTATTGTGCGACGTCGACTTTTGACGCGTTCCCTGGCCTGCCCATCTACGCGAGCAAGGATCTCATCAACTGGAAGCACATCAGCAATGCATGGAACAGCAAAGAACAGCTGCCTGAGATCAACCTGCAGACCAAAGATCAACAGAGTGGCATGTTCGCGCCTAATCTGAGGTTTTACGAAGGGCTGTTCTACATGACTTGCGTATACACTGGCGTCAACACCACTTCCGAAATCAATGGCACGATCTTTACAACCGCGGATCCTTTCGACGATAATGCGTGGTCTGTCCCCTTTGTATGGGAAGCACCGTTCCGGACTATCGACCCGGACCTCTTCTGGGATGACGACGGGACTGCATACCTCACGTGGTCGGGTATCAAACAACAGACCATCGATCTATCCACCGGCACTCTTTCAAACATGACTAGCATCTGGAATGGCTCCATCGGCGTTCATGCCGAAGCGCCTCACATCTACAAGAAAGATCAGTATTATTACCTTCTGGCTGCTGAGGGTGGTACGCAGCTGGGCCACACGGCCACGATCGCTCGCTCGTCCAAGGTGACTGGTCCATATGAAGCTAATCCTGCCAACCCGATGCTGGGTAATATCAACACTACTGGGCTGTTCCAGACAGTCGGACATGCCGATCTCTTCGAAGACGGCAACGGCAATTGGTGGGGGATTGCGCTCACAACAAGGAGCGGACCAGATTATGAGGTGTTCCCGATGGGCCGTGAAGCTGCTCTGTTTCCCGTGACATGGGACGAGGGCGAGTGGCCGTTCGCTTCGCAGGTCCAAGGAGTGATGAATGGCTGGGAGCTGCCAGCGTTCGATCGCAATATTACTGGCCCAGGTCCGTTTGTTGGAGATCCTGATGTTGTCGATTTTAGCCCGGGCACTTCTCTCCCTTTGAACTTCATGCACTGGCGGTACCCAGCGAATGGCAGCTTTGTTGTCTCAGCAGCTGGTCACCCCGACTCCTTGCAAGTCTTACCTTCGAGGGCTAATCTGACTGGTGTCCAAGAATCGACAGACCAGGATCTCAACGGTCAAAGTGGTATTGCGTTCGTGGGCCGAAGACAAACGGACTCCCTTTTCAAATTCGAAGTCGACGTGGTCTCCTGTCCCGAGCAGCCAGGTTACGAAGCAGGTGCAACAATGTTCTTCACTCAGTGGCAGCACCTTGACGTCGGCATTGTTTCCGACCAGGTCGCAGGCAACTCCTCGGAGATATCTTCCAACATCATTTTACGAGCAACAAATGCTACCTCAACCGAGATCAGCGTGCCTGTGCCAGCCTCATGGTCGACTTATCTTGACAAGACGATAAGACTCGCTATCCAAGCAGTCAACACGACCCACTATCGTTTCTCTGCGGCTCCTGTAGCCAACCTGAACGCTGTAGTCCTACTCGGAGATCGCTCGTCGGCGCTTGTGTCCAGTACTTGGGGTGGTTCCCAAGGAGCAGGATCTGCAGTGTTGGTTGGCATATATGCCACAACGAACGGTGCACTTCTGCACGAAAACAACACTACAGTGGACCAACATGCTTACTTCAGCCGTTGGAGATACACAGGTCACGGCCAGGAGGTAGATTTTGGAACATTTGTGTGAACGAGCAAGAGCAACGCAGCAAGTCTAGAAAACTTTGGGCGAACAAATGACAGGCCATGAATAAGTCTGTTGAATTACAGATCGCCTCCTCGAAGCAAGCGGTCGTACGCTTAAGTCGTTACTTTATATAGCCTGTCGCTTGAACCCTTGCCTGAATCCGCGACTTGTAGCGGCGGCAACTATCACCACGCTACAAGTAGAGTACTTTGATCGTCGAGCCGCGTAGACACAACCGACTTCCGACAAAGCAGAGCCGCTTGCACCAAGGCTGACGCGCAAGGTTAGATGACAGTCAACGGCTGCTTTGACAAGAATAGACGAAGTCACATGCGATCGTTAGGGTCGTGGGCGGGTGGCTGCCGACTGCTCGACGAAAAGTCATCTTTGCAGAGGGCGAAGAGAGGCACATCAGCGTCGGAAGGAGTGAGCAGGTGTGCTTGTTCTTGTATCTGACGTTTGGGAATGACGGCGTCAACCGTCGAAGAAACCGTAGACAGTTCCATGGTGCCCTCAGGTTTCCGTGTACGAGGGATGACCTTTGGCATAGACGATGTGGCGATCTCGAGACCTTCAAGCTGCACGTCACTGCGAGCACGGAGGATATCGCAACATGCCGGCAGTTGTCGCGATACTCGTTGTCCCGCAAGTGCCAGCTAGCATGGTCGGACGCCTCGTATGCGAGTTGCTGCATGATCAGATGGCCGTTGTGTCGAAGTGAGAATGCAAATATCCACGGCGACAATCCGTGGAGATGTGCCTACAGCAGTTCGTACCGTGTGCGTCTGGTGCCCACCGCAGTCGATAGTCTAGACGCGTGCGTGTTCATGCTTAACCGTCCAGCGTGAATCCTTTTGAAGCTTGATCCTGATGGGCGCCCACCCGAAAGTCTCGTGAACGTCATCCAGTACCATCGATGTGCCATCAATATAGTATGCGCTGGGGCCTGGAGACCAGTGCTCTCGGTACTTCCCAGAGGACGAAATGTCAATCAAGATTGTATCAGGATCGAGTTCTATCATCTGTCGAAGTGTTCAAGTCTGATCGTCACAGTAAACAATCGGGCCCATGGAGGTTTGCCGACTTCCGGCGCCCTACAAGCGGGCCTCGTGTCCTAACCAAGGGACGCATCGCTCCTTCCTGTCAAATTTGGCAGCGCAGTGCTTAGAGTTTGACATGGCGTGGAAGGCGCACTTTAAGCAGCATCACTCGCCAGCTCGTCGCCTCGGACACTTCCTAGCTGCGTCTGCAATGCTTTGATAGCGGCAAATGAACCAAACACGTGTATCGATATCGGAAACAAACAGTCTTGATACCGGGTTTACGCGATTGCGCGTCGCTCATAGAAGCAGACGACGGTATTTTGCGCGATGACGCGTAGGCACCACCTAGCATTCAGCGATAGTGTTCAACAATGGTCTCCAGAGGGATGACATGAGCGTCGTCAAGATCGATAGCATCAAGCGCTGAGTAATCTCTGTGCAGCAAGATGGCTGAGTCGTGATTTACTAAGAGGGGAATAGAGGTATCTCGGGGGGCAAAAAAAGATAAGGATCTTATCGCGCCTCGGATGTACGATGCTGACTGAGGCGCTCATGGAAGCGACACCGGGGCGTTTTGTCAGCTTAAGGTGATCAATCCTCCATGTTAGTGGAAGCCAATGTTGTCGGTATGTTCGCGAGGGTAAACACCGAAATATTATGAGTCGGCACGCATGTGGTATTTCGTCCCGATGAACGAGATGTCATAAGATCAAATTTTTCTCTCTATTCTACTGCAAGTCGGACGTATTGAACAGTAACTCCGTTGTAATTTGCTGTCATTCCACATTTACAATGTACGGACCGCTTTACATCCGTGTCCGCGTCCGCATCTCAGACGGGGGTCGGTCCAACTGGCTGTTAGGTTACCGACCACAAAGGTCTCGTGCTTGCCAATTCTCTTTACACAGTAGTCACACCACCAAGGAGTGCCGTGGACCGCGCGATAGGGCACTCAGATGGTGTAACGTACAACATATCGTCCGACTTTGCACAGCCCGAGTGCCCTATGTGGTCTCTTTAGTCTGTCCAGGAAGCTCGCATTCGATACTTTGTTGCGCGAAACGCAGGGACTGCAAAGTCGAGATGAGAAGGATTCACTGCTTACTGTTCTGGACCAATGCCCCCCTCAATAGGTAACAAGTAACGACTTAGTCACTCGCTGTAGGGTGTATAATCCTTGTTAATATGGCAGCAGAATTGAGAAGAGGTAGCCCGAGCGCACGCGAGATGAATAAGGCGCAAGCGAGCCAGGCAGCCGTATAGCATCCGGCAATGAATGGCCGTATCGTATGAAAAGCGAGCACGACGCGCTCACCTATCTCCTAGTGTGGGCTGTGTATTTAATCGACTCAGCCTCTCGCGAAGCTATCCATCCTTGGTGCCAAAGCCAAGGGCGCATGGCGGGCCTCAAGTCTCGCATTGAAGTGCGAGA
>Ga0265797_10005083_pt1 | contig 19492 bp, 11 predicted proteins | sample P2T30metagenome_FD_192433 | JGI IMG/M metagenome (GOLD analysis project Ga0265797, IMG submission 192433) | Plant litter microbial communities from East Loma Ridge, Irvine, California - P2 T30 | ecosystem: Environmental > Terrestrial > Plant litter > Unclassified | place: USA: California... | reverse complement strand
CGTGCACGGGTGCGCCCCTTCGCCTTGGCTAGCATGGCGGCATGACGGTGAGCCCCGAAGTCCGCAGTGATCGCCATCCTCTCACCGCCGACGGTTCTGTCGAGCTGGCGGTGCTCGAACGCTCAGGGTTCGACGAGAGCCGGCACGTCGGCGCCGGCGTCGTCGTCGACGCGAGCGGCACCGTGATCGACTCCGTCGGCGACGTGACCGCGAGCATCTACCCGCGTTCCACCATGAAGCCGTTCCAGGCCCTGGCCGTCCGACGTTCCGGTGCGCTGTTCTCCGACGAGGAACTCGTCCTCACCACCGCGAGTCACGCCGGCACCGCGGCGCACCAGGCGCTCGCCCTGCACATGCTCGAGTCCTTCGACCACGTCGAATCCGACCTCGGCTGCCCGCCCGACATGCCCTTCGACCGCGGGACCGCCCGGATGATGGACGGCCCCCGCCGACTGGCGATGAACTGCTCCGGCAAGCACGCCGGCATGCTCGCGGCCTGCCGGGTGAACGGCTGGGACGAAGCCACGTACCTGGACATCGAGCACCCGCTGCAGCAGCGGGTGCGTTCCGTCGTCGAGGAGTACACGCACGAGACCGTCGACCTGGTCGGCACGGACGGCTGCGGCGCCCCCGTGTTCCCGCTCACCCTGACGGGGCTGGCACGCGGGTTCGCCGGTGTCGTGGCACGGGCCGACGACGACTCCGCCGCGCTGACCGACGCGGTCCTGGCGCACCCGTGGGCGATCGACGGCGTCGGACGCGCGAACACGGTCACCATCGAGCGATTGCAGGTGCTGGCGAAGCTCGGTGCCGAGGGCGTGATGGTCATGGGGTTGCCCGGAGGCGCGGCCGTGGCCGTGAAGGTGCTCGACGGCTCGCAGCGGGCCGGCACCCTGGCGGCCCTGGCGCTGCTCGAGCGGAACGGGCTCGTGGCGTCGGACGGGGTGGCCGAGGTGCTCGAGGCGACGGGTGAGCGGGTGCTCGGTGGTGGCGTGCCCGTCGGCGCGGTGCGGGTCGGCGCCGGGTTGCGCTGATCGTTGGTCGGCGCTGGTCAAGCGTCGGCGCTGGTCATCGCTCGGGGCTGGTCATCGATCGGCGCTGGTCATCGATCGGCGCTGGTCATCGATCGGCGCTGGTCATCGATCGGCGCTGGTCATCGATCGGCGCCCACGGGGTCGGGGACGAGGACCGGCAGCGCCGGGGACACCCGGACGACCGCGTGGTCGTCGGGTCGGCGGACGGAGCAGCCGTACCGCGAGACCTCGACGGTGACGTCCCGCTGACGAGGCGCCGATCCGAGTCCGGCCACGAGCACCACGGACCCGTGCGGTCGGCCGTCGGCCCCCATCCGCACCACGACCGAGGTCCCCCATGGCAGGGCGTGCACTGACAGGCTGCTCGCTGCCCGGGTGCTCGCTGGCCGGGCGCTCGGGGCTGGATCGGCGCTGCTGGTCCCCACGGCGTCGAGGACCTCGGGAGCAGCGGCCCAGCGCAGGTCCTCGTCGGTGTGGACGGCAGCGGCTCGGAGCTGCTCGGCGAGCCCGCGGAACACCGCGACGGCGAGTGCTCCGGCACCGACGACCACGATGTGGGACACGGCGTCGACCCGGAGCACACGGCCGCCCGGACCGTGCCCGAGGACGAGTGCCGGCGTGCCGTCGCCGTCCCCGGGAACGGTGCCCGTCAGCGTTTCCGGCGCACCGAGCGGTCCGGGCTCGGCGGGCTGGTCGGGTCCGCGCGGAGCGACGACCGCGACCGGGTCTGGCGAGGCCGAACGGTGCAGCACCACGTCGACCAGCGCGCAGCACGCACCCGCGCCGAGCAGGACGCCCTGCCCCGCGCCGCTGATCGGCGCGAGGACCCCGGCCACGACGAGCGCGACCGCGGCCCCCACGATCACGCAACGAGCGGTGAACCGGGACATGCCCCCATCGCACCAGGAACGAGCAGCTCAGCGCTGGCCCGGGACCCGATCTGTGGAGAAGTCGCCTACTGCACCAGGAAGAACTGCTCACCGATGTCGACTCGAGCGCCACGCTCGACGCGGTACCGCCGACCGGGCTCGCAGCGGCGGATCGATCCGTCGATGTGCCGGACGACCGTGCCGTTGCCGGAGAACCGGTCGGAGACCCACAGGTCGTCGCCGTCACGGCCGAGCTCGAGGTGCGTCTTCGACACGGACTTGCCCGGGTCGTGCACGGTCAGCAGGTCGTCGTAGCGCTCGCCCGGCTGCGGTCGCGGCAGCCGGCCGAGCAGGCCGGTGCCGTGCACCCCGAGCCGCTCGCCCGTGCTGAAGTGCAGCACGAACGGTGCCCGGGTCGGGGTCTTCGCGACGATGCGGGTCTCGTCGACGTCCTCGTCGAGGTCGTCGAGCGCGCCGGCCGCTGCGGGCGACTCCGACCGGTCGACGGGCGGGAGCGGCAGCGCGGGTCCGGTCGCTCCCGGGATCGGGGGCAGCGGTGCAGCGGAAGGCGCCCCCGCAGTGTCAGCGGACGGTGCCGACGAGGGGACGGTGGCGGAACCGGGCACCGGCGGGATCGGCGTATGCGGCACGGCGGACGCCTCGGTCGGCGGATCGGGCTCGGTCACCGGGGCAGCGTGCGCCCCGCGGGGACGTCGGCCGGCATCGGACTGCTCGACCTCGGCGCGGAGGGACTCGTCGTCCACCGGGATCTCGTCGTCCGGCTCGTCGCCTGCAGCGCGCTCGTCGGACTCGTTCGGACCCGCGGGCTCGGCGGAACCCGCGTCGGGCTCGTCCGGCTCGTCCGGCTCGTCCGGCTCGTCCGGCTCGTCCGGCTCGTTGCCCGCGTCGGGGGCCTGCGTGCTGTCGGACTCCTCTGCTGCCCAGTCGGGTCGGGTCATCGGCAGCGGCATGACCGGGCCGGTGAAGGCCGCGGTGACCGCCGGACGGACGGCTCCGCACTCGCCGCAGAAGATGTCGTCCGGTTCGAGCCGGTTGCCGCAGACGTGGCAGATGGTCGTCTCGTGCATGCCCGGGGTGACGAGCGGGGCCGGACGGGGCGGTCGACGGTCGATCAGCGGCTCGACCACGGCGGTGTCCCCGGGCTGCGGGGGCGACACGACGGGCGGCTGGTCGTCGGTGGCGCTGGTCTCCGACGCCGCCACGATCGTTTCGTGGGGCTCCGGCTCGGAGGCGTCCCGGGCACCCTGTGCGTCCCGGGGTTCCTGGGCGTCCTGTGCGTTCTGGGGTTCCTGTGCGCCGTGTTCGTCGCGCGCAGGAGCCGCAGCGTCCTGGTCACCAGCAGGTCCGGCGGGTGCTCCCGGCATCGGCGGGACGACCGGATCGGCGGGCGCCTCGGCAGCCGGGGTACCGCGACCGACCCACCAGGACGGACCGGCGGGTGCCGCCGGGGGTGCGGTGGCAGCGGGCGGCGCCCACACCGGCACGGAGGGTTCGGCAGCGGGCTGCGGCTCGACGGGCTGGGGCATGACGGGCTGTCGCGCCGCCTGGTCGGAGACCGACGACGGAGCATCGCGGATCGGGTCCTCGGGCGTCTCGGGGCGTCCGGGAGCCGGGGCGATCCGCGTGCGTTCGGGGTCGTCGGCATCGAGGGGTTCGGACGGGTACGCGTCGGGGTCGAGGGGAGGCTCGGACTCGCCCGGCGCACCCGACCAGTCCTCGAGCCCGGACCCGGCACCGTGCACGTGGGAGGGGGCCTGGCGCGGGGCGAAGTCGTCGGGACGCTGGACCGGCACGGGTGCCGGCGGTTCGGTCCCGCGACGGTCGGCACCGGTGAGCCAGGCACGCGTGGCGGGATCGAGCGTGGCTTCGGGCAACCAGGCGTCGGAAGCCGGGTCGGACCGTCGGCCGTGGGCGTCGGGCTGCTGCAACGGTGGCGGCGGTGCCTGTTCGACGGGGGTCGGCGCGACCGGGCGACGGCTCGCCGCGGCGGTGACCGCGCGTCCGCACTCACCGCAGAAGATCGCTCCGTCCGGGAGCATCGATCCGCAGTGTTCGCATCTGATCACGTGGTGCCTCTGTCCTCACTCGGCCGTCCACGACGCTCGTCCGGCCTCTGGACATCGTAGTCGCCGCGCCCCGACGCAGCCTGGCCGCCGGTCCGCCGACGGGACCGTGCCGTCGGACGGCGTCCGGTTCCCCGCAGGGACCGGAGCGAGACGGCGGTGCGGAACCGCTCCCGCCGGGTCCGCCCCGTCCGGAGCGAACCGATCGCATCGTCGGTCGCCGCCCACATGCGGTCGGCGGTGGTCTGGTCGGCATCACTCGGACCGAACACCGCACGGTCGGCCAGCGCGGCGAGTCCGGTGCCACCGTCGCCCGGTGCACCGACCACGGCTTCGCGTCGGGTTGCTGCGTGCCGCACGTCGTGCCCGCGGTCGAGCAGTGCGTCGCGGTACTCGTCCCAGGCGCCGACGATGCGGCCGCGGGGCGTGGTGGCGTTCCGTCGTCGGCGGCGCCGCAGTCGCTTCAGCAGCACGATGACGGCGAACGGCAGCAGGACGAGCGCGACCACGCCGAGGGTCCCGAGGGCCCAGGGCAGCACCGCGAGCAGGATCTGGAGCCAGAGCGGCTGCACCGGCGGCGTGTTCCGGTCGCTCTCGGGGGGCGTCTGCTGGTCCTGGTCCTGCCGGTCGACCGGGGGCGGCGGCACCACCGTCTCCGGTCGGGTGACCGGCTGCGGGGTCTGCTGCTGCTCGTTCGGGATCTCGCGCACCTCGGGGTTGGGGTTGAGCATCACCCATCCCCACTGCGCGGTGTCCACCTCGATGCGAGCCGTGACGTCGGACCCACGGAAGGTCGTCGTCCCGCCACGCGCTGCGGTGCCGTCGCGGCCCGAGTCTCCCCCGGCCGTGAAGCCCATCACGACCCGTGCCGGGAACCCGATCTCGTCCGCCATCAGTGCAGCCGCCGCGGCGTACTGCTCCTGGTCCCCGATCATCAGGGGTGCGGTGAGGAGCTCCTGGACACGGTCGGCACCGTGACCGGACCGACTCATCCGGTCGTCGCCGACGCCGTGGCTGACGTACCCGTTCCGTTGCAGGGACTGCACCGCGGCGAGGAGCTTCGCACCGGGTGCCGACACGTCCTTCGTCGTGGACTCCACGGTGTCGCGCACGGCGTCGGGGACGTCCCGTGCGGTGGGCACGGCGGCGCTCCCCGGCCGTGCGGTGGCCAGCTGCCGTTCGGTCGGCTGGTCGGGCAGCACCGCCGTCAGGTCGTAGGACGTGCCGTCCCCCACTCCGCTGACCACGGCGCCGGTGCCGGTCGATCCGTTGTAGAAGAAGGCGCCGCGCTCGTCGTCGGCGTCCTGCCCGGTGAACTCCACGCGCTCCAGGTCACCGACCGTCGGCAGCCACACGCCGCGGTACCCGTCGACCGTCACACCGACGTCGACCGTGGTGCCCCGGACGCCGCGGACGTCGACCGCGGTCGGCACACGTTCGAAGGTGCCCGAGCCGGCCGAGCCGTCGGTCCCGCCGACGCGGTAGACGACGCCGTCGTAGGTGTCGAGCGTCGCGATGCGGACGAACCCGCCCTCGGGCAGGCCGGTCACCCGGAGCTGGGTCGCGTCCGAGGCGGTGGACTCCTCGTAGGCGCGGAACCCGCTGAGCGGACTGACGTAGTCGCGTGGGTCGAACGGCTTCACGACGTCGGTGCGTGCGACGGTGCGCTCACCTGACGGAGGTGCCACCAGGCCGAGTCCGGTCGCGACGACCGCCGCGGCCACGATGGTGCCGGTCCCCACGAGGGCTGGGCGGACGATCGACCGCGTCACCGGCACGCGTGCACCGATGGTGGTCGCCACCGCGACGGCGCGACGCGCGTGCCGCACTGTCAGCGCCCAGACGAGGGCGAGGCCGACCAGGACGACCGCCGTCACGATCGACGTGTCGAGCCGGCTCGGCCCGACGACCACGCCCACCGCGAAGAGCACCAGTGCCGGGATGCTCGCGAGTTCCTGCCTGGAGGCGCGGGTCGCCACGCTCACGGCGCTCACCGTGGCCACGAGCAGCGTCACGAAGTACGGCACGAGGAGCGCCTCGTAGGAGCCGACCGGCAGGCTGATGGTCACCAGCTGCTTCCAGCCGAGGGCGACGCCGGCGAAGAGGTCGAGGAGTCCGCGTCCGGTGGGCAGCAGGCCGTTGGCCTGACTCGGCACGGCGGCGGGGACGCCCGTGAGCGTGAAGGCGGCGACGGTCGCGATCGCCACGACGGCCGTCGGGAGCCGGAACAGGGTGCCGAGGAGCGCGACGACCGTCCCGATGACGATCGCCGTGACGGCAGCGGTGATCATCGCGCCGTCCCGGTACACCGGCCACCAGGACGTGCTCGCGACGGCCAGCAACAGCCAGACCGCCAGCGTGCCGCCGGCGAGCCGGAACGGCATGAGCCGCCGTGCGTCGCGACGGTCGGAACGTCGGGTCGAGCGTCTCGCCCGGTCCGGTGCCGGGGCGGTCACGGGTGCGGCGCTCACGCTGCCGACGCCGATCGGTGCAGGGCGTGCCGGAGGTCGTCCAGGTAGCCGATGGTCATCACCGTCAGACCCGCGACGCGCAGGAACCGCGGCTGGGCCTCGGGCTCGCAGATCACCGCGACGACCTCCACCCCGACGGGGAACCGCGTGGCGGCGAGTCGCAGGGCGGGCAGGCCGACGGTCGACCCCACCACGAGGAACGCGACGGAGATGCCCTCGGTGTCGCTCCCGACGATCCGGGAGACCTCGGCGATCGGCAGGCACGCGTCGGCGAGGCCGACCGAGGCGAAGTCGTCGAGCAGGCGCGTCGGCGTGACGGTGGGGAGCGTCCGCACGGCGTACACGGCACGCTTCGCGAACTCGGGCGTGCGCTGCGACACCACGACCGAGACCTCACGGCCGTCGCGGATCGCCCGTGCCCCGAGGGACGCGGCCGCGCTGACTGCGAGCTCGAACTCCTCGTCGTCGGCGAACTCACCACGGGCGATGCCGAGCGCGACGACGAGGTGCGAGCGACGGGTGTCCTCGAACTGCCGGACCATGAGCGCGCCGGACTTGGCGGTCGACTTCCAGTGGATGGTGCGCGGGTCGTCGCCGGGCATGTACTCGCGGATGGCGTGGAAGGCGATGTCCGCGGGTGACAGGTCCGTCGTCGCCTGCCCCTCAAGGTCGCGCACCAAGCCGGTGCTCGTCGACGGGATCGCGATGGTGCGCGGGTGCACGATGACCTGCTCACGGGCGGTCCAGACGAGCTCGCGGCGCACGAGTCCCACCGGGTCGGCGCGGACGCCCGTCACGGGACCGACGTCGAGCACCCCGCGGCGGAGCGTCGGGACGGGGACCTCCCGCTCGAAGGTGCCGTGCGGCCCGATGGCCGGGATGGCGACGTCGACGAGGCCGGATCCGACCGGGACCTCGACGGTGGTCGGCACCGACGGCAGACGCGTGGGGTTCTCGGCCGTGATGATCACGCCGGCGTCGTCGCCGACCGCCACACGGTGCTGCGGCAGCCGCATCCGGATCGCCAGCCGCGACCGGCCGATCAACGCCACCGCGGCGACCACCGCGAGCACGGCGCCGGCGAACCCGACGACGACGATCTCCCGCAGGCTGAACCGGTAGCCGGTCACGAAGGCGACGAGCGTCAGGGCGGCGACCGTCCACCCGAGCCCGGTGACGACGGAGGAGACCTCGCCCCAGAGACGCAGGACCAGCCTCCAGGCCGTTGCCCAGAGCCGGACGATCCCGATGACCGCATCCGCTGCGACGCCCTCGCGGTCACCGACGATGCGCGTCCGGACGTTGGTCATGCCGGTGACCGTCCCCGTGCGTTCGTACGCCGTCGTGCCACGACGCGACCGCGTCGAGGACGGACGGCGCGAGCGCGTGGAGACGGGCCGGCGGTCCGTCACGTCGTGACTCGGTCGGCGGGCGGCGGGGTCTCCACCAGGAGCTGCGCGATGACGCTCGGTGCGCTGACGCCGTCGAACTCGGCCTCGGCGTCGAGCACCAGGCGGTGCGCGAGGACCGGGACGGCCAGTGCCTTCACGTCGTCCGGCGTGACGTAGTGGCGACCACTCAGCGCCGCGAGGACACGGGAGGCACGGATCAGGCCCATCGCCCCACGGACGCTGACGCCGAGCCGGACCTCGCTCGCCGAGCGGGTCGCGTCCACCAGACGGGCGACGTAGTCGGCGATCACCGCGTCGACGTGCACGGTGCGCGCCAGGGCGGCCATCTCGGTGATGGTCACGGCGGGCACGACGCTCGCCACCGGGACCGACGCCGACGGAGCCGACGAGGTCTCGAGGATCTTCACCGTCGCGGCGTGGTCGGGGTAACCGATGGACGTCTTCATGAGGAAACGGTCGAGCTGCGCCTCGGGCAGACGGTACGTGCCAGCCTGCTCGATCGGGTTCTGGGTCGCGATGACCATGAACGGCGCGGCGAGACGGTGGTTGACGCCGTCGACCGTGATCGCGGACTCCTCCATCGCCTCGAGCAGCGCGGACTGCGTCTTCGGGCTCGCACGGTTGATCTCGTCGGCGAGCACGATGTTCGCGAAGACCGGCCCGCGGTGGAAGTCGAACTCCTGCGTCCGCTGGTCGTAGACGCTGATGCCAGTGATGTCGCCCGGCAGCAGGTCGGGGGTGAACTGGATGCGGTTCGTGGTGCCCTGCACGCTCTGCGCCATCGCCCGGGCGAGGCTCGTCTTGCCCGTTCCGGGGACGTCCTCGAGGAGCAGGTGCCCCTCGCTGAGCATCGCCGTGACCGCGAGGCGGATCACGAACGTCTTCCCGAGGAGCACCTGCTCGACGTTGGTCACGATGCGGCCTGCGACGTCGGCGAACCAGGTGGCCTGCTCCGGGGTCATGCTCATGCGGGGTGGTCCTTCGGTCGTGGCGGGAGGTGTGCGGCGGCGGGAGGGTCGGGGCAGGCCGGGCGGGTGTCAGCCGCCGGGAGCTGGTTCCGGGGCGGGTTGCTCGGGAGCGGGAGCGGGGTCCGGTTCAGGTGCTGCTGCGACCGGGAAGGCGTCGGTTGCTTCACTCGCCTGGGTCGAACCCGACCCGTCGGTCGCCGTGACGTACGCGCGCACCTTGACGGACTTGGCGAAGAAGGGTGGCTCCGGAGGAGTCTCACCAGCGTCCCAGCTCGACGTCGTGGGGAAGCCGCTGCCGTCGTCGCTGGCGTACCAGTACGCCGTGTACCGCACCGTGATCCCGCTGCCGCTCGGCCCCGTCACGGCGATCGGCTGGCCCTGCTGAGCGGTCGCCACCGAGAGGTTCGCGTCGAGCGCCGTGGCGTTCCCCGTCCACGAGTCGGCTTCGGACGAGCAAAAGCTGCTCCCTGGGCCACCGCAGGCGCGGACGGTCAACGGTGCCGAGACGTTCCGGGCGCCGGACCCTGGCACACCCGTCCAGGTCTGGCCCGGCTGCAGCGTGATCGGCTGCCCGCCGGTCTCGAGCTGGTAGTGGTGTGCGGGCCGCGACGAGGCGGTGACGCTCACGTTCCAGAGGTTCGTGCCGGCGGGGACGACGTCGACCGAGGGCCTGCCGGTGCCGGACGGCCGCTCGTAGGTCACGGCGTCGACGTACTCGACGTTGCAGAAGTAGCCGTTGGTCACGGTCACCGCGTACCGGGTCGAGCCACCGCCGACGCCAGAGTCGCGCGTCGGACTCGAACTGCCGAGCGAGTTCGAGGGCGGAGCAGCACAGTCCACGTTGCCGGATCGGAACACGGCGTACCGCAGGCCGGTCCCGCCGGCGGCGTCGCCGGCGCTCCAGCTCACGGTCACCGTCGACCGGCCGGACGAGTCCGCCTGGTCCCCGGCGACCGCCTGCAGGTTCGTCGGCTTGCCCGGTGTCCCGACGGCACTGCCGGTGGCGGACGCGGAGTTCCACTGCACGACGGTGCCGTTGCGGTCGGCGTCGTTGCGAGCGGACACGGTGACCTTGTACTGGGCAGCGCTCTGGGCGCCGGTGAACGAGGTGTTCGTGGCGGTACCGGTGTGCCGCGTGGTCGACAGGCCCGGGCCCTCGATCGTGACGATGTAGTCGTCGACCGCGCTGCCGTTGTTCGGCGCGGACACCTTGCCCCACTTGACGTCGAGCTGGTTCGGTGTCGCCTTGCTCGGCGTGACCGTGATGCCCTTCGGGGGTGCCGGCACGAAGTCCGCACTCATCGGACCCGAGCGGGACGAGGGCTTCGAGTCACCGATCGCGTTGGTCGCCACGACCTGGAACCGGTACGACGCCTTCGGGTCGAGTCCGGTCAGCGTGCACACCGTCGCGGTCCCGCAGTTCTTCGAGACGCCGTTGGTCCCGACGACCCGGTAGCCCGTGATGGGCGAGTTGTTGCCCTGCGGGGTCGACCACGTGAGCGTGACCTGACCGCCGTCGTAGGAACCGGTGCGGGTGGGTGCACCCGGAGCGTCCGGGACGTCCTGCACCGAGATGGTGACGTCGCCCCAGACGTACCGGTCGGGGTCGTTCGTCGCGTCCGCCACCTGGTACTGCAGGTGGGCGTCGCCGGGCTTCGCGGTGTCGGCGACCGAGACCTGCAGGCGCGTGCGGTCACCACTCGGTGTGACGGTGACGCCGCTCGGCAGCCCGCCGGACAGACCCCGGATGTTCACGACGCGCAACCGCTCACCCGGGAACGGGTTGGTCGGCTGGTCGTTCGTGAGCACGTCGATGGTGGTGGTCGCCCCGCGCTTCGTCACCGACCGGTCCGCACCGGGCTGGACCACCGGACGGGTGGAGGCGACGACGCCGACGGTGACGGTGCCGGCGCGACCGGTGTTGGCGTCGTCTGCGACACCGATCCCGATCGACGCGGTGGTGTTCTTCTTCGCGGTGTCGGCGACCGAGATCGTGAGCTGTTGCTTCGCGATCGACGCGGTCGTCCCCGCGGCGGGCCGGCCGACGATCGAGTACCGGAGCTCGGGCAGGTCCCTGGGGTACGGGTAGTCGGTCAGCTTCGTCAGGTCGATCTTGCGCGTCTCGCCCGGCTGCATCTCGACCGAGGATCCCGTGAACGCCGGCGGCTGGTTCGACCGGGGCGTGACCGTGATCGGGAGCACGAGCGTGGCGACGCGCCCCTTGCCGCCGTTCGCCGACGAGCCGTCGGTCACCTCGAACGAGATCGACGCCTTGCCGTAGTAGAGCTTCGACGACGTGAACTGCAGCGTCGACGAGTCCACCACCAGACTCTGCCCGTTGGCGTGGGTGGCCTTGACCGTGCCACGGTCGGTGATCTTCGCGGTCTCACCGTTCGCCGTCACGACGAAGTCCTGCAGCGGGATGCGGACGGTGGCCTCGCTCTTCACCGTGACCGCACCGGCGCTGCGGTTGATCTGCGGCAGGGCGTCGTCGAAGCCCGGCACGTTGATGAAGCCGTAGGAGACGATGTCCGGGTGGTCGGCCCGGGCGACCGAGAACGGGATCACCTGCGAGTCGTCGGTCAACCGGACCGTGATGCGGCCGTCGTCCGTGGGCGTCGCGGTGTCGCCGTAGCCGGGGACGACCCCGACCCGGAGGTCGGCCGCGGTGCCCTCGGCGAAGAAGACGTTGTCGAGCACGTCGACGGTCACGCTCTGCCGGTGCAGGATGTCCTGCAGGTCGAGGGTCGTGTCGTCGACCTCGGGCCGGAGCGGCTGGGCGTCGGGGTCGACGGTCACCGTGAGGAAGGCCGTGCTCGACCCCCCGCTGCTGTTCGCGACGGTGTAGAGCACCGCGAAGTCCCCGCTCTTCGCCGACTCCGGAGGCGTGACGCGGATCTGCTGCTTCCGGAGGACCTTGGCGGTGACGTCCTCGGCCGTCGGCTCGGCCTGCGCGACGGTCAGCTGCCCGCCTTCGGGGTCGGAGTCGTTCTGCAGGACGCGCACCGTCACCGACCCACCGGGGCGGATCGTGACGTGGTCGGCCTCGGCCACGGGGTTCGAGGCCTGCTCGGCGCGGGGTGCGATGCCGACCCGCACGGTGCCGGTGGCGCGGGCCCCGAGGGCGTCGACGACGGTGTAGGTGAACTCGTCGGTGCCGGCCGAGTAGTCGCCCGCCTCGTAGGTCAGGGCGTCCGAGGCGACGTCCGAGACCGACCCCTTGTCGGGGTTGGAGCCCACGCCGACCAGCTGGACGGAGTCGCCGTCCGGGTCGATCCCGTTCAACGGCACGCTGACACGCACCGACGACCCGGCGACGACGCGCGCGGTGACGGTCTGCGGGACGGGCGGGTTGTTCGTGGCGGCGTCGCGCTCGCGCACCGAGATCGACACCGCGGCGTCGGCGTACTGGCCGTCCGGGCCGGCGACCCGGTAGACGGCGGTGTAGTTGCCCGGCGTCTTCGGGGCGAGGTACCGCAGGTGGTCGCCGGAGACGAACAGCAGGCCGCCGTCACCGGGGACGTTCTGCACCAGTTCGGGCTGCAGCGTCAACGGCTCGCCCTCGGGCTGGGTGTCGTTGTCGAGCACGTCGATGTTCGCGACGTCGCCGACACGGACGGTGGCGCTGTCCGGCTGGGCGACCGGGGGCTGGATGCGGTCGGGCTTCGGGATCTCGACGACCGTGATCGTGCCGGGTGACGACGCCAGGCCGTTCGTCTCCGTGTACCCGAACGAGACCGGCCCGTCGAGGGGTGCCGTGAGCGTGACACGGACCGTGTGCTGGTCGAGGATGCTCGCCTGCACACCGCTGCCCCGTGGGGGTCCGTCGAGCGCCGTGACGAGCAGCACCCCGCCCGCCGGGTCGATGTCGGTCGCGGTGACGTCCGTGTCCTTGGTCGACAGGGTGTTCACGAACACCGTCTTCGGCGTGGTGATCGGCGCCGTCGAGGCATCCGGTGGCGCGAGGACGGTCACCCGGACGATGCCGCTCGAGGTCTTCACACCGTCGGTCACCGTGTACTCGAGCTGGTGGTCACCCGCCCGCTCCCCCTGCACCCGGAAGGTCCCGGCGTCGTAGCTCGGGGTGACGGTGAGCCCGGACGCCGATGACACGCTGGTCAGCGTCACGGTGCCGTTGCCACCGCGCACGTGGTCGAGCGGCTCGACCGTGAAGGCCTTGCCGGCGTACCCGGACACGGGGAACGGATCGGCGCGCAGCGGGACGGTGCCCTGCTTGGCGACCCGGACCGTCACGGCACCCCGGCCGTCGGCGCGACCGTCGCTCACGACCAGCTGCACGGAGCGCTCACCGGTCCGGCCGCTGTCGTTCCGGAAGTCGAGCAGGCCGTCCGGTGTGGTGGACACCCGGTCACCGTTCGACGCGGTCGCCGACTCCAGGTACACCGGGTCGCCGTCCGGGTCGACCCAGTCGCCGAGGACGTTCGAGACGACGTGCCCGTTCTGGACGACGTCGGCCGAGGTGTCACGGACCTGCCGCGGCGCCTCGTTCTGACTGTCGGGGCGCACGCTGATCCGGACGGTCGCGGTGTCCGATCCGCCGTTGCCGTCGGTGATCGTGTACGGGAACGTCACGGTCCCGGTGGCGCGCGACGACAGCGTGACCTGCAGGCGTTGACCGTCGCCGACGATCGCGACGCGGCCGGCGGACTTCGAGATGGTGCCGACCTCGCTCACGATGATCGGGTCACCGTTCGGGTCGTAGTCGTTCAGCAGGACCGGGAGGCTCGTGGTGCGTCCCGGACGAGCGCCCAGTTCGTCGTCCACCGCCACCGGTGGCTTCTGGTCCTTGTCGACCTCGGGGTCGTCGTCGGAGACCTGCTCCTGCTGCTGCTCGTCGTCCTGCTTGATCAGGTCGGCCCAGTTGTCGATGAGCTGCCCGCTCCGGTCGATCGCCCAGGAACGGCCGCTCGTCGGGTCGTTGGCGACGACGGTGTCGCCGTTGTGCAGGATCTGCAGTTCGCTCGTGCCGCCGGTGCGCGCCAGCCGCTGCAGCGCGTTGCCGTCACACGTGTCGATCGCCTGTCCGCCCGCCCACGCCGCGTACGTGCAGGAGCCGTCGACGTAGGGCCGCGCGGCTCGTCCGGCCACCTGGAGCGCGGTGGCGTCCACGGTGCCGGAGGCGCTGACGCGGACCAGGCCCGCCGTGCCCGCGACCGTCACCTGGGCCGTGCTGTCGGAGGACCGCTGGAGGGCCGGCGACGACCCCACCCGGTCACCGAGTTCGACGGTGCGGCCGTCGACCGACAGGGCACCGCTCGTCCGGTCGAGCACGGCGAGGTGCCCGTCGAACGTGGCGACCTGGAAGTCGTCGCCGCGGTCCATGTCGACCTTCCACCGTTCGGCGACGGTGAGTGTCGTGCCGACGTCGACCAGCGACGCCGTCCCGGTCTTCGCGGAGTAGACCGCGACGTGGCCGTCGGAGGCGTCGAAGACGGTGTCGGCGCCCAGGGTCAAGTCTGCCTTGGCCGACGCGTCGAACTCGGCGAGGTCGTTCGCGGGGGTCGCCCAGAGCTCGCCCGTGTCGGCGTTGCCGATGACCGCGGTGTCGCCCGCGAAGAAGACCTGCGGCGTCCCCGCCGGCAGCGTGATCGCATCACCCACGGTGGCGTCGGCGACGTCGACCCTGGCGACCGTGCCCTTCGTCTCGTCCACGCTGTAGACGGTGGAGCCGCGCTGCAGCACGGACAGGTCGTCGCTGGCCGTCTCGACCGCGGTGTTGAGCTGCAGGATGCCCGTGTTCGCCCGGCCGACCGCGCCGTACTCGGCCGAGGGCACCCAGACCGTGCCATCGCCGAGGTCGACGCGTTGCGTGTGGTACCCGGTGGAGACGATGGCGGTGGTCGCGACGACGGCGGCGACGAGCACCGAGGCACCGGTCGTCACGGCGGCGGAGCGGTGCTTCGCGAGGAGGGCGCGGATCACCCGGCGCTCCCGATCGTCGCGCACTTCTGCGCGCTCGCGGCACCCGTCTTGCCGTCGCGGTTCACGGCGACGGCGATGCACTCCTCGTCGCCGCGTTCACCGGAGACGACGAACGTCGTCCCGGTCTGCTGGCTCGACGACCCGTTGGACGAGATGACGTACGTGTCGCCGCTGCGCAGCCCCGGGTCGGTCCAGCTGAAGGAAACGGACTGCGGCGACGGCTCGGCACGGACCTCGGCCACGACCGGGATCGCCCCGGCGCCGAGCCGCCCGACGACGACGACCGTGGCGATCGCGAGGGCGGCGACCACGACGACGGCCAGGGACGTCGCCCAGACCAGGGTCGAACGGGTCCGGCGCCGGGCACGGGTCACGGACCCGGTGCGGTGCACGGTGCCGACACTGTGCGAACCCCCGGCCACGACCCCACCCTGCACCGCACGGCGGGTCCGACGACGCCCGCCGACCCGGGTGGGTGGCTGCAGCTCACGGATCACGGTGCGCTCACCGTGCGGGGTCGGCGTCGAGATCGCCCAGGCCTCGACCGCGACGTCGGCGGACGTCTGCGGGATGCCGAGCTCGGCCTCGACCTGCTGGAACCCGCGGACGAGTTCGATCACCGTCGCGGGGCGTCCCTGCGGCTTGCGGGACAGCGCCGAGGCGAGCAGGCGCTCCAGCGAGGGCGGCACGTCGGTGCGACCGGTGGGCTTCACGCCGCCCTTGTCGATCCGGTGCATCAGGTCGTTCGCACCGTTCTTGCCGCCGCGGATCTCGAACGGGCTGCGCCCGGCGAGGAGCGAGTACACGGTCGCCGCGAGGGAGTACACCTCGGACTGGATCGTGCCGCGCGACTCGTCGATCAGGACCTCGGGCGCGGACCAGGGGATCGACATGCCGATCGGCTCGTCGGGGTCGGTGCCCCCGATCGTCGCGGCGATGCCGAAGTCGGAGAGCACGGGGTTGCCGTACGCCGTCAGCAGGATGTTCGACGGCTTGATGTCGCGGTGCAGCACGCCCTCGCGGTGTGCGGTCTCGAGCGCCGACCCGATGCGGATGCCGATCGACAGCACCTCGGACACCGGGATCGGCTCGCGACGGTAGCGCTCGCTGAGGGACGAGGAGCAGAGCTCCATGACCAGGTAGGGCCGGCCGTCGGCGGCGACGCTGGCCTGGAGGACGGTGAGGATCGACGGGTGCGTGCTGAGCCGGGCCATCAGGTTGGCCTCGGCCTGGAACATCTGCCGGACGCGGTCGTCGACGACCTCGTCCAGCAGCACCTTCACCGCGACCTGTCGTCGGGGCATGTCCTGCTCGTAGAGGAAGACGTCGGCGAAGCCACCGGACCCGAGGACGTGCACGGGACTGAAACCGCCGATCACGGGCGGGTTGGACGGCAGGCGTCTCGCCATGGTCCTCTCCTCCCCCGGCCGAGCGGCCAGCTCTCTCGACGTGGCCATGTCATTGTACGAAGCGTGGGTGACCGACATTCCGCACGCCGATCCCCCACAGCTCGACGTGTTCCCCCAGTTCGGGGGCCAGCTAGTGGCGCGGCAGCGTGTCCTCGAGGTCGCCGTCGTCCGGTGCGGCATCGACCTGCAGCACCACCACGGTCACGTTGTCACGACCGCCGGCCACGACGGCGTCGCCGACGAGGCGCTCTGCCAGGTCCTGCGCGCCCGGCTCACGTGCCGCGATGCGCGCGATCCCGGCGTCGCCGAGCTCCTTGGTGAGCCCGTCGGAACAGACGATGTAGCGGTCGCCGGCCCGCAGGGGCAGGGTCCACCAGTCCGGCGCCGGCGGTTCGCCGAAGCCGACCGCACGCGTGATGACGTTGCTGTCCGGGTGCTGCTCGGCGTCCTCGGCACGAAGCAGGCCGGCGTCCACCATCTCCTGCACCACCGAGTGGTCGACGGTGACCCGGCGGAGCACACCGTCCTCGATGCGGTAGGTGCGGGAGTCGCCGACGTTGAACACGAGCGCCGCGGGCTGTCCGAGCGACGCCACGAGCGCGATCCCGGTGACGGTGGTGCCCGCGCCGATGGCGTTGCCGCCGGCTGCACGCTCGATGTCGGCGGTCGCGAGGAGCAGCGCACGTTGGATGCCCTGACGCGTGGTGAACGGTTCGGCCGTCACCTGCTCGAGCCGACGCACGACCGCGTCACTGGCACGGTCGCCTGCGAGGTGTCCGCCCATGCCGTCGGCGACGACGAAGAACGGCGCGCCCACGATGTAGCTGTCCTCGTTGTGGTCACGCCGCCGACCGACGTCGGTCGCGGCTCCCCACGAGAGTGTCAGGGTGGCGCCGTCGGCACCGGGGACATCGATGGCGTGCGCAGTGGCTGCTCGGCCGAGTTCGGTCACGTGTCAGGATCGCTCTCTGGTGGGTCGGGGCGTGCCGTGTGCTGTCTGATCGGAGGGCCACGGGGGAACCGGAGGCAGCCCCTCTGCCGTCGGTGCGACCCGGAGGTACGGCGAGAGGACCTCGATGGCGTTGCCGTCACCGATCTCGACTACCGTACCCGTCAGCGCGACGATCGACGCACCCGACGCCATGCGGTAGGCGGGTGCCCCGGCCGGGCGGACGACGGTCCCGTTGGTGGACCGGAGGTCCTGCACGACGACGGCTTCGCCCTCGGCGTGCATCCGGACGTGGGACGACGACACCTGCCCGTACGTCGACCGCACGGTCACGAGTTCGGGCTGCGGGCCACGGGTGACCCGCGGCAGCGACGGCCGTCGCCCGATGACCACCGGGTGGTCGAGCCGGAAGGTGCGGTCGCCGATGCGGATCGAGGGCACGCGTGCCGTGGGGGCGGCGGGCACCGCCGGGACGGCCGGGAGGCCCGGGGCGGCACCCAGGAACGGGCTCGGCCCGGCACCGGGTCGCGCCGGCACCCGGACGACGGTGTCCTCCGGATCGACGTCATCCATCGCTGCGGGTGGCTGGTCGGTTGCCCCGGCCGCGGGCCGGATGACCGTGTCGCCGAGGACCCCGTCGTCGGAACCGGGGTCGGAGTCGGAGTCGGGACCGGCTCCCGGGACGACGAGACCTGCGCGCCGGATGACGGTGTCGTCGACGGCGTCCGCCGTCCGGTCGCCCAGCGATCGTCGGGGTCGCCGGATGACGGTGTCCTCGATGTCGTCGTCGTACAACCGGAGCCCTCCCAGTGTGGTCTCCCCCACCGTAGACGATCCGGTCGACCCCACGTCATCGACGCTCCCACGACGGCCCGCTGCCCGCGACGACCGAGCGCAGGACGAGCCCCGCGAGCGGGTCGTCCGCGCGGGTCTCGAGGGCGTACCGGGCACGCGTCTCCGCCCGGGCCCACGACCCGAGCGCCCACGCACACCAGGCGCCGAGCGACAGGGCGCCGGCAGCGCCCGACGATCCGTCGAACGGGCCGTCCTGCGCCCGCCACACGCGCCACGCATCGGCACACCGGTCACCGGCGAGCCGCACGCGGGCCCGATCGGGAGCCGGGCCGAAACCGTGGAGCGCCGGCGGTGTCGGGTCCGCGAAGGGGTCGAACACCCGGATCAACCGGGGATCGGGCGTGCCCTGCGCCGCGATGAACGGCACCAGGGCCATCCGGGGCGCGAGTGCGCCGCACGCGGTCACCACGGCCGTCGCAGCGGCCGTCGACAGGTCGGCGCGACCGGGCGCGACCAGCGCGGCCGCCGCAGCGGGGAGGGTGACCGCCGCGGCGATCTCGCGAGGGAAACGGACTGCGGAGCCGGGGCCGGACTGTGCCGTGAGAGGGATCATGCACGCCATCGAAACGTGCTGGGAGCCTCCAGGCAGGGTCGCCCCGACCATCTGTGGACCGGAGCGAGCCCGCTCACGCCTGTGGAGGACGAGCCGACCCGGCACCCGATCAGGCGACGACGGGCTCCAGGCTCTCGGCAACCAGGTCCCAGCCACCCTCGTTGTGCTCGACGACCACGCCGTTCGCGGCCGCCCAACCGACCAGGTCGTCCATGCTGCCGATGCTCGCGCCGGTGCGGGCGAGCAGCGCCACCAGGCGACCCTTCGCGGTCTTGTTCCAGTGGTTCAGCGCACGACGACGACCGGAGCCGTCGACGCTCACCACCCGTGGTGCCACTGCTCCGGACACGGGACCGAGCTGCCGGTACCCCTCGGACCGCAGGTCGAGCACCAGGCCGTCCGCACGGGACAGCAGGGAACGGGTCGACACCGCGGGCCAGTGCGCGGCCAACCGGATCGAGCCGAGCCGGGAGTCGTGTGAGAGCCGGTACGCCGGGATCGGGTCACCGGCACCGATCGGACCGAACATCGCGGACTGCACGATCACGTGTTCCGCCCACCACGCACGGGTCGCCGCATCCGCGTCCTGCGCGCCCAACGGGTCGTAGAGGACCCCGGTGTACCGCTCGATCGCGGGCATGGTGCCCGAGGTGTCGAGCTCGAGGTTCCGGAGCCGCTCGGCGATCGACTTCGGACCGAGCTTGAGCGCCGTCCTGGCCGAGGACTCCTCGGAACTGACGAAGCGGGCCGCGGTGATCACCGCGGCCCGCTCATCGGCCAGTTCCGGGAACGAGAGCGCACGCAGATCGAGCGTGCGGCTCGTGTCCCCGCCCTCCCGCTTCGTCTCCGAAGGCGGGAGCAGGACGGTCAGTCCGGTCAGGACGCCAGCGCGGCCTGCCGCGCGACGATCGTCACCGTGTCGTGCTCGACCGACAGGAAGCCGTC
>Ga0265797_10005082_pt1 | contig 19495 bp, 14 predicted proteins | sample P2T30metagenome_FD_192433 | JGI IMG/M metagenome (GOLD analysis project Ga0265797, IMG submission 192433) | Plant litter microbial communities from East Loma Ridge, Irvine, California - P2 T30 | ecosystem: Environmental > Terrestrial > Plant litter > Unclassified | place: USA: California... | reverse complement strand
GAGGAGGGGATTGGGGTTTGTTGGTGGTGGAGAGCCTTTTGGGGGGGAGTCGGAGGGGTAGGGTTCGTCTGTTGTGGAGGGATTGAGGGAGGGGTGGGTGAATGCGGCGGAGGCGTAGCCTAGGAGGGCGGTGTAGTTTACGATGCTGGACGATGCGTATTAGCTCGTGTGCCTCGGATCAGACAGCTGGGTTGGACGACTTACTTGGTGACATATCCAATGATCTCCTCGTACTCCTCCCTCGGAAACTTGCCGCCAAGTGGAAATTCCCATTTCACAAATGCCGCATGCATCTTGAGCCCTTGCAGCGTGAGCATCTGCTTCGCAAACACCTTGTTGCGCACTTTTGACAGCTTGTAGCCCGGCGACTCCTTGTCGTTCTCTTCGTCGCCTGCGTCGCCGCGAATGCGCGACATGACTTGCTCGTGCATGATGCTGTACAGGTTCGCTGACAGATACAACGCACCACCCAACTTCTGCCTCAGTGCGGAATGCTCCGTGATTGGGTACGGGAAGATAGTCCAGAAGAATGCGACCGCAAGTCCTCCTACCACCGTCGCAAGCCTGTACGGACCGAGCGTATAGATCGGGTATGCTGGCTGCCCCGTCGTCGCCGTCGCAGCAGTAACGCCAATCTGCCGGACCTGCAATTCATATCCGACAATCATAGTCGCAGTGACCACACTGATCAACCCCGCGATAACAAGGTCCATCCTCTTAAGCGGTACATAGAATCCCAGACTCACAAACACCCACACAAACACCAATATACCAGCCGTTTTCTGCCCTGGAATATACCACATCAACCACGCGACCAGCATCGCAATCAGCGTCCCCGTAATCCTCAGCACGAACTGGAAAATACTTTGCCCCGCCGTCGGCGTCATGCTGATAGCAACCATGATAAGTGCCCAGACAAGCCTGTTTTCCACGAAGAAAGTCTGTGTCGGGCGCAAGAACGCAATAATCGCGATACTCATGGTTGCGCACGCGGCGCGGAATCCGAATGCTGATTCGGGACTGCCCAGAAAATGAGAGATGCTGCGAATCACGTTACCGAAGCGCTCCCAGGCATTCGCTGGCGGTAAGTGCTCTGGGTCTTTCTTCGATTTGTATGCATCGCCCATGTAAACCGTCGTATTGCTCCTATCCGATCCAGCGACCGTCGTCTCGTCATCTTGATTCGCGTCCTGCGAGCTGAATATGCTCTTGATCCACTTCTTGAAGCGCTTGCCGCCGGGCCAGATGAACTTGCTCTTCGCCGTAGCCTGGTCGTGCTCGTCCGCGAACTTGACAAATTCGATTGTAGATCGGCCGATGGAATTGAGGAGGAACATGACGTAGAGCAAGGTGTAGAGTTGGCGCTGGTCGGCTTTGCGGGTGGTGATACTGGGTAGGCGCTTGAGGGTTTCTTCGTCGAGGTCGTCGGGGCTGGTGAAGTAGTCATCTCGGACCTTGATGCCTTTGCTTTGAATCCAGTGGCGGAGTGTGGGTTCCTTTTTGCTGAAGAAGATTGCGGCTTTCTTTTCTAGTTCTGCTGCGAAACCAGCGTCGCCTGGCTTCACAATATCGCCCTTCGCTTCCTCGTCATCAATCTTCGAACCCTTCTTGTTCTTTTTCTGCTTGGGGGCTAGGCCCAGTCGAATGAGGACATGCGCCAGCCCATCATCCAGCGCCTGGAATATCTCGTTGAAAGGATCGTGCAGGAATTGAAACATCTCATTCCACTCTGCCACGGCTTTCTTGCGATGTTCTTCGTGTTCCGGCTCCTCTTCGTCGTCAGTCCAATGACTGAGCTCCGCGCGCCTCTCGAACAGATCCATAACCGACCCCAGTCCCATAACAGGCAACATGATCGACCTCAGATGTTTGAAAATCGCCTCGAGCTCACCCGGCGTCATCTTACCATACGCAATCTCGCGCTTCGCAAACGGCAGATCAGCCACAAGCTTACCATGCAACTCCTGAATTGCCCCAACCATCTTCTTAATACCCTCAATCTCCGGCTTAACTTTCCGCTTCGGCGCCTTCTTCCCATCACCCTTACTCTTAGCCTCAGGAACATACGTCTTACCAAACATATCCGACGTCTCCAGACTATGTATATACCTCTTATGCGCACCCAAAGCACCCCTCAACAACCCAACATACCCCGTAACCTCCTTCAACACCACCTTCCTACACGTCACCGGAATCACAAACAAACTCACCCCCGTCGCCAACGCAAACCCCGTCAAAAACGCCTCAAGCAACCTCGCAATAAACGTCTCACACTGCGCCGTCGTGCGAAACAAAAACCCATTCGTCGCCGCGACATTAACCTGAATCGCATATATAATCGTCGGAAACGCGAGCTGCGGAAACTTCGCCTTGACCGCGTTGATAGCGTAGATTTGGAAAAAGAGCCACACGCCCAGCACGGCGGACTGCGAGGAATTGTATCGCTCCGGCGGCGCGCCGGCGACGGTGGTGTGTTGGCGTGCTTTGACGGCGGACCAGACCATTAGCATGGCCATTGCGCTGCCAATGCATGTTCCTAGGATGTTGAGCGCCATGGTTTGGATGAATTTTGCGCGGGGCATGATGCAGAAGCCGAGGATGGAGATGATGGCCATGAGGTAGCCGAGTGTGGTGTATGTCGAGCTGATGTCGTCGGCTTGGTACATTGATAGGGCGATTGTGGGTGGGAGACCGGCTTTGCCCATCATTAGGAGTGTTGGGACGTCGAGGCCAAGTTTTGTCCATATTCTTTTCAGGATGAATGGTTTCTTCTGTGCTGTTGGGCTTTCTGGTTCCGTCGCGTCTGCATCTTGGTGGTAGCCATTGCTTTGGTCGTTTGATTCTTCTTCCGCCTCTTCCCGGCCTATCGGGCTCGAAGACGCCATTGTCGCGTCGATGCTGAAAGTCAACCGAACAAAAGGGAAAAGAGAGATGAACCTCTCGATGGCAAAAGGCCCTTCACGAAGTAATCATTTTTCGCTGCGTCCGACTCTCCGCACGCCAGCGCGTCGCGCCGGCCGAAATGATTGACATCGGCCCGTCATGACGAAGGACTAAGCTGTCGCCAAGGACGCCTCATCTGCGTTAGCGTCCAGATTGAGTCAGCAATTGAAGCCTCGATGAATTGGACGATCCGCTTGTGTCGACATCCCAACACACGTGGGCTGTCTCGTCGAACGAACAAGTGCCGATGCAACTTTGCAGTCCTGAAATTCGGCGGTTGCTTGCGACTGCCATGTCATATTGCGGTCCTGCACAATCTTTCCGCAACGTCTGGCTTGCAAGTGAAGCTCGATACATTTTCGTGGTAAGCACTCTGCATGTTCAAGCGAGATCATGCCAGCCAGCAGCGCACGGGAAGTTGTTACGTGTAGTAATCATACATATCTAGATCTGACTACATGTCGCCAACAATGCATACGACTCCAAGCGCTAAATGCAACACAACACATAGCCCAATCCTCCAACTACATCCCTATATAACGATCCTCTCAAAGCTATACTTTGGCACCTTCTGACTGATCTCGTGTCCCATCTCACGCTTACTCTTCTTCGCTCCATTCGCCTTCCTACCATCGATCAACATATCCTGCCTCACACCCAGCGGCAGCAGCGGCAGTTCACCAAGATCCCGGCTCACAGCGAATGGCTTGCCCTTCGCTTCATTGTGCTTGCTCAATTGCTTCGAGCTCTTCGGCGCATTGGCAGCGTACCGCAGGAATTCGCCGAGCAGGCCGCGCATGTAGCGCGCTTCGAAGAAACCGAGCAGCGCTTCGGACGTGTCGTTGTGTAACGAGTAGATTGTGTCTGAAGCGGCATCGGAGTCTGCGAGCCAAGCGCCGGCGCCGACGGCGTCCAGAGTGCAGGAAAGCAGCGAGGCGATGATGGCGACGGCGTGGTTGTCTGGCGTTCCGTCTGTATCAGCGAACTGAGACTCGTATGGCAGTGACCAGCCTTCAGTCTTCATCTCCTGGTGCAGTACGTTGACGAGTACATCGAGGTCTTGGCGTGACAGCATCGCGCGGAGCGTGCTGGTGATGAGGCGGGGCGCGAAGCTGTGGAGTCTGATGAGGGTTGGTCGGAGAGTCTCGGCGCGGATTTGCAGGCCGTGGTCGAGTATGGACATGGCGTGGTCTATTTCGTGCGAGGCAGCTGCGAGTTCAGTGGTGACGTCGAGATCCATCTCGTCTTCCGATGGCGAGGTGCCGTTTGTGAGCAACTTGGTCTCATTGTGTGCTTTGGCTTGCTCGTCCATGCTTTGCAGCAGCAGCTTCAAGGCCTGGACTACTTCGCCCACTGGTAGGTGGCCATTGTCGTTGAGCACGGCGGAGAGGATGTACAGCTCAGGGTCGAATTGGACGAGCGCCTTGACAATATCACCATCAGCGATGGCTGATAGTGCCTGCGAGTGGTTGGGGAATGCTTGCAGAATTGCGTGGCGGACTGATGCTGCTGAGACGTGACCAGTCCGTAGTAGCCAGTCAAAGACATTTGGGGGGAAGAAGTCAATCGTCAAGATGTTCTGGGTGGCATCGTCTTGACTGTTGCTGGTAGGGCGAAAGATCTTACTCAGCGCATATGACGCATAGTGGTGGATCTTTTGCTTTAGAGCATGGTCTACGACAGCGGGAGTTTTCCAGCTTCGCAGGTCCTCCTCTGCATTCTCTTCGGAGTTCTCAAAGTCAATGGCCATCGCGTCTTCTTCAGAGACTTTTGGTCCCATGCCATTCGTGAGAGGTCCATTGGTGACCTCGTTGTTCTTGTTCTTAGGCTGGTCGGCCTTGTCGAGCGGGATGTGAAGCTCATGCCTCATAGCCTCTTCGAATTGGCGAAGGTCCCCGTCAGAGACATAGCGATCAAGCTGAGCTTTCTTCTGGTTCCATCCGCGTGGCGTGTTTTTCCCCGTAGCGGACACACCCTTTCCAAGTGCTTCCGACAGCAGCGTCCCCTGGGTCTTGACGCGTTTGCGAGCGTGAGATGCGCCGAGATTCATGCCAACCAATTCATTTTTCCGCATCGCAACAACCAAATCGTGATCGGCATGGTAGGCGACTAGGTGGTAACAGGCGTCTTCTTCGTCCTGGGGCTCCGAGAGTTTTCGTTTCTTGGCTGGGCTCGCGGTATTGGACGCACTCGACAGAGGGTCTAGGGATTGTATGGTTTGAAGAGTCTTGTACTTGGTATCGAATGTCCGACATGTTTGCCGTGACGTAGTCAGGATCATGTCCTGAGACAAGCGCAGAAATGAGTCGGTCCCCGATCCAGGCATTTTGAATTGAGAGTACACTTGTGGTACGATACTGGAGAAGCTGTATGAGACCAACGACGTGTCTGTAAGGGTATGCAGAACACCGCTTGATACATGCAGGGAGTATTGGTGTGATAGAGGTGGTGAGGCTGGCAACCTGGAAGATTTGGGAAGGTCCCACGATACCAGGGGCTGAAGTGGTGACAGAGGAGTGGTAGTGAGATCTTGCGACCGTGACTGCACTCGAAAGAGACTGAGTGTGGTTGCTCCGTCTGGCTTGCGAGCTAGGACACAAAGGACTTGGGTGAGCTCGAGAAGATCGGATGAAGCGTCAGCGCCTGAGGCCAAGACACTGGCTATATCCTCTCGGTTCCGAAGGAGCCCTCGCACCACTGCTTTTGCGGTCGCAGTAGAGACTTGGATGGTGACGCCATCCGAGCCAAGGGCATTTAGACTGGCTGCCCATCGCACAGTCTGGAGATCGGCCGATAGGCATTGCACGTCGCCATTGACATATGTGGCTAGTACGTCGTGCGTCGCGCCGGTGGATGAGCCACTGGCAGTGACTGGGAGGGCATCGAGTGCGAGTATGGGTTGGTCGTTCGAGGGTGTGTAGGCTGTTTTGGCCGTGTCCGTCTTCTCGCCTAGCAGCTTTTCGTGGAAGCACACCAGTTGCGGGGAGTCATTCTGCGCAGACCTGGAGACGGAGGCGTACGTGAAGCGCTGTGATGGGGTCTTGGAGGATCCCTTGCGATAGACGGAATATGGGGCGGCGGTGAAGGTGGTGCTCGGCGGCAGCGCGTATGAAGCTGCGAGTTGGGGATTTTGGAGCTTGTATGTTCAGTACAGCAGATGCAAGATAGTATGTGTAGACGTACGCTGTAGATGAAGAGACCTTCGCCGTCCAGTGCAACAGCAACTTCTGTGCGCTTCCTCTTCTTGATGCCGCTAATGCTGCAAACGCTGGAAGCCTGCGTGCGCCCGGTGGTCGGCAGCGTGGCCAATGTGAAGGGAGCGCCGGTTTCGTGATCGGACGACATGGTGTTTTGCCAGACCTGCGCTCGGGGGACTTGAAGGGTCTGCGTGGGTCGTTTCTCGGAATTGGGCGCGTGAGATGCGATGCGACGGGCCTGTCCAGAAAAAAGTTACAGCTCCGGCAGAACACCGGAGTTGCGCGGGCGGTCAAGCTGGCGGCTGTGGCTTGAGCGTAAGTGTGGCTGGACGAATTTAGCGGGCAGTCGCGTCCGCGTTCCGACGCGTCCATCTTTGACTGATGATATCGCGAATTGACGGCGTTTGTCACCATTCCCTTCGACGCTCCGCGCCGCCTTCACCTGCACTCGACTTCACCGCCTCCAAAGCTCTGACCTTCCTGTATATCAATTGCCCCATCTAAATCTCCAAGACATGCGCTGGTAGCAGTACACTTGGTAGATGGCTCTCACGGCGGTGCGACCCGCGATGAATCATGACGGCACCCCGAGCCTGCACCCTTTCTTCTCCAAGGCACCGCGTGATACAGGCCACCACGAGCCCACTGAGGAAGCACCACCGCCCGAGACCCTCATCGACGATGCCCGCGACGACCTCGACTATGGGCCTGCCTCGAGAGGTGCCCAGCCAGCGAAGACACGAAAGAAGCGTACGAGGAAAGGTGATCCGGGGAAGGGACAAGCGTCTCTGGAGCAGTTTGCACGTCCGTCTCGAGCACAGCCTGCGGATGAGCCTGCGACCGAGAACGCTACACACGCCAATCTCGAGGAAGACCCCAACCAAGAGCGAAGGAAGCGGAGAAAGACCGAGTCTCCCGTGCCAGCTGAATCGCTATCGATCGCCTCACCGAGCCTAGACTGGCACCAACAGCTGCAGCTGCAGGCGGGCGCGAGTGAGCCTGACGTCGAGGACACAGAACCCATCGACAAAAACACCTCGGCACTTCTGCGAGCAGTCTCACCTGCGCGCATAGCCACCGCTCCAGATTCTGTCGACATGGAAATCGCTCCCAAACCCACGCCCAAGAAGCAGATTAGGGTCACGAAGTCTGGCAAGCTCGTGTCCAGTCCACCAAAACCAAGTGCCGAATCGCCAGCCACTCCGAAGAAAAGAAGGGGACGCAAGCCGGCGCAAGCGAAGATACCGCCTACCGTGACCATCATAAAATATGGCTCAGATCCAACTAGCAAGCACGCTGTTGGAGGGAAGATCGAGGCCATTCTCAACAGCAAGAGCACCAAATCCAAGAAAAGCACAACGCCAAAGAAGGCCACGACTCCGAAGAAACGATCTACAAAAGCCGTCCAGCCTCCGAAATCTACGCATCCTTTCTTCGCTGGCAAGGCAGGCGAGAAAGCAGACGCTGTCCAGTCCAAGCCTCCAGTCAACCAGCGACCGCCTACACCCAGGAAGAGCGCCGTGACGCCTGGCAAATTAAGAGCGGAGGCTCAGAGGGATCGCTCAGATGGACCAATGCCCACTTTCGGGCTGGCATTGGGCCCCAGCAGGGCTTCAAAACAGTCAGGACTGCTTGAGCCCTCATGGCCTTCAAGAGAGACTGTCCATGTTCGCAATCTAGCTGTCGACTCGAGTCATCAAGCTGCACAGGGAGTCGTATCAGTGTTGCCACTTCGTGTTCGAAAGTTGAAAAATCGGATCATTCACGTTGGCGTAGAGGAAGACTTGATTCTGAAGTTGGCCAGAGACCTCGAGCCACATATTCGAACACCCTCTCGCGACACCGACTTTGACTTTGCGTCTCCCGAGGATGTTCGTTTACCTACTCGATTACTTACGACCGGTATGGACATACAGAAGCGGGTTATGAAGGAGCTTCAGGAGCGTTGTAGGCTTGGGGAGCAACAGCAAAATGCAACCTTACATCCAGCTGTCTCATCACTCTTCAACGATATCGAGCACACTCTCACTCCTTTCGATGAAGGCCGGTGCGAAGGGCAGACTTGGGCACAGAAGTACAGCCCCAAGTGTTCTTCAGCGGTGCTGCAGGAAGGCGGAGAAGCGAAAGTATTAAAAGACTGGTTGCAGAGCTTGACAGTCTTGGCTGTCGGTGGTGGGCAGAGTCTTGCTACTGCTAGGCCATCTGATAGCAAGAAGCCGCCTCGGAAAAAGCGGAAGAAGGAGGTAGACGATTTCATTGTGTCGGACGACGAGGATGAAGAGGAGGAAATGGTTGAACTCTCGGATTGTGCAGCGCCAGCGCACCTGAGATCACTCCAGCGACCTCGTTGGACCAGGAACAACAACGTAGTCATCATCAGCGGACCGCATGGATGTGGAAAGAGCGCGGCCGTGTACGCTGTTGCGAAAGAACTGGACTTTGAGGTCTTCGAGATTAACTCAGGAAGCCGTCGCTCCGGCAAAGACATCCAGGACAAGGTTGGCGACATGACTGCGAACCACCTAGTCAATCACAAGCGACCCAACGCACCACCAAAAGAAGATCAAGTCGCAGCCGACGATATCGAGAACGAACGCGCGAGTGCTGCCCTGCAAAAGGACATCGACAGTGGAAGACAAGGCACAATGATGACTTTCTTCAAGTCAGCACCTGCAACAAAGACGACACCCAGAGCTAAAGTGAAGCCTAAAGTGACGAAACAAGCACCAAAAGCAACTGAGCAGGCGGTATTACCTCTCGTTGAATCTTCACGCAAATCGCAGAAGCAGTCACTGATTTTGTTCGAAGAAGCTGACATTCTCTTCGACGAAGACCAACCGTTCTGGATCCAGGTCTCGAAGCTAGCTGCGCAGTCGAAGCGACCGATTATAATCACCTGCAGTGACGAGAGTCCGATACCTTTAGGAGACCTGCCGCTGGCTGCGATTCTTCGATTACAACCGTCTCCAGTAGAGCTCGCGACAGACTACATGCTGGCACTAGCTGGTCGAGAGGGTCACATTCTACAGCGACAAGCTGTGAAGGATCTGTATCAGGCGAAACATCACGACTTACGCGCTAGCATCACCGAGCTAGATTTCTGGTGCCAGATGTCTGTTGGTGACAGGAAGGGCGGCCTCGAGTGGCTGTATCAGCGTTGGCCACCGGGCAAGGACGTTGACGCGACTGGTCGTTTGCTAAGAGTTGCCAGTGAAGACACATATCAGTCAGGCATGGGCTTCCTATCTCACAACGTTTTTGAGACACGCAGCAACGCCATCTTCGACAAAGAAGAAGAGCTGCTGACCGAGGTCTGGTCGGACTGGGGCATCAGTCCTTCCGACAGGAAGATAACATCGCCACAATCAGCCCCTCCGCAAAGCGATCTCATCCAGAGCCTTGAAGACCTGGATGCCTTCATGGAGTCACTCAGTGCTGGAGACATTTACAGTCGTATCGATCTGCCTTCGTACGCACGGGAGCACGATCAGCCCATCGACCCAACGTTGCCGTCCATGCCAGACAAGGCGCGACTGAGCTACACGCTCGCCGCCCCGCTCTTGCAGGTCGACGCGCAAGCCGACTTCTCACAGTTCGATACGTCAATCTATACGCAGACACATCTGCTCGCTCGCCGCGCTTTCCCAGCGATCTCCAGCCTCGACGCCCCATGCGAGCTATCGACAGAAACCAGCTACGCCAAAGCCATCCTAGCACGCAAGGAAGACAAGCGCACGGATAACTTTCTGTCGAGACCCGACTTCTCTACCGCTTTCGACCTCCTCGCCGCCCTCCCAGACCAAACCCTGCCCGAGCGCACGTCCTTCTACCTCATCCCCTCCTCCTTCGATCGCACATTCAGCGTCATCACCACCGATCTCGCGCCCTACGTTCGCAGCATCGTCGCTCACGAGCAGATTCTCGAAGCGCAGCGCGTCCGCCTGTCAAGCCTACTGAGCGCAGGCGGGAACGGCAAAAGAGCGAGAACGACGCGGGCGAGTCGCGTGGCGCTTGAGGGCGGTGTGAGGGAGACGAAAAGGAGGGATAGGTGGTTCGATAAGCATCTGAATTTCGAGCTGGTTATGGGTACGGCTGGGAAGGGGTGGGCTGGTATGGGATGGCGGGGCGATGAGTCAGAGGATGAAGAGGGCACGGGGTCAGGGAGTGTGACTGGGACGCAAGATAGTCCTGCGGCGAGTCAAGATGTTGTTATGTGTGGGACGGATGACGAGTAGGCACGATCATATATGAGTAGCATTCACGCGGGCATATGTAGCATTGCATTTGTTGATAGCATTTTTGGGAAGCATAGAGCATAGCGCTATAAGATATCTAGCACAGATGGTCATACACATCTTTCCGATCATTTGCTGAGTCTGCTCACCTGGGCACTTCGCAATCTCACCCTTCCCTTCCTGTCTAGCGTGCCAGCCTCGCGCCCTTGCAGATCTGCACGGCTGCGGCCTATCGATTGCATCTCTCAAACATGGCAATCATCTGCGCCTCCTTCAAGTTGAATGCTCACAATTATCCAGCCAGTGCTGTGTCGAGCTCCTGAGCGTTGCCGCCGCTTCGCGACTCTATCCCGAGCAGACGCCGCATCCCCGCATAGCCAGGCGCGAGTGACCGTCGTACCGGGACCGCATCGCGAAATAGAAACACCAACACCTTGCTGGCGTTTAGTACGGCGTAGCAACATTGAGGGAGTTGCACGTTTTGTAGTTAAGGCAAGGCAGGTATTTGTATCACTGGGCAATCACGCAGGCGCAACTTTTCTTTTCTCAATTCTCATTTTCCTCAAGCGCTTTTTCACTTTCAACACACACAACATGTCTACTTTCACGATGCACAACGCGCTGGCCGTCTTCGCATCACTCATCTTCCTCACCTCATCGTCAACCGCATTCCACATCCCGCAATTCCATCTCTCACCAACACCTACACCCTCTCACCACGACCTCTCCCAAAAATGCACCTTCACACTCCACCACAAGCAAACATGCTTCGCCTCCAAGAAAACATCCTACATCCAACTAAACTCCATACGCGACCACGCCAACGCCATCACCATCGACGTCGCGGCCCTGCGTCCCGCGGCTAGTCATAACAGCTACGTTAGAATCTCGGCGAACGACGCTTTTGCTGTTGAGAATTTGCTGGATGATAGGAGTCTTGTTGTTGTTGGGTCGAGCGAGGATGAGGATGAGGTGGTGTTTGTTAATGGGGGTGAGGTGTTTGGGAGTGAGGGGGGGAATGGGGAGGCGTGGTGTGAGGAGGGGGAGTGGGATGATGAGTGTTGGGAGTGTGGGATGGGGTCGAGGGTAAGTTAGTCTTTGTGTGGTGAGCAGAAATGGGGAACTAGGCTGACAGTGCTGAATAGGAACGGAGGTTGGAATGTGCGTTTCCGTGTAGAGCGATTGGGGAGGATGAGAAGGGAGGAAATGCTTTTGAGGAGCTTCGTTGAGCTGTAGAACGAGATATCGTCGACGCCCTGTCCGCATCGGAGCTACTAGAAGCCCCTGCATGACTTCCTTCCTGAATGTGGGTGTACCGGCATCGCGTCCATGACGCGGCATGTTCAAGCGCGTCCAAGATCGCCCTCGTAAGGCCACGAATAAAACCGAGTCTCAATTCAACACAATGCTTCAGCGACGCTCCCATCGTCCACCATCATACATTCACGCCCAGTTTCTACATCTCATACATGTCAAACACGTCAACCATCACCGACCCCGTCATGCACGTGTTCTAGCCTTCATAACCCCCCAGCACAAACATCCATCGGGCCGTTATTGTCTGTGTCTATGGAAACTCTGATCTGCCTCTAGTAGTAAACACATACCCGCTCCGCCCCGCTCCTAACAGCTCACATATAGTACCCTTTTGACATGACACCCCAGCTCAGCTCAGGTCCATGCCCGCAAGCCCGAGATTCAAGTAGATGTCGTGGCGTTTCGTGCAGAGTGCGGGTACCTGCATCTTCGCACCAATCTGGTACTGGGGAATGGTTTGACGATAGAGACAGGCGTCGTCATCTCAGACCTGGTGGGAAAAAATTGTAGCTAATGTGGGTGAGTCGCTGAAACGGGGAGTGTTTCGGCGCCCGTTTTGAGGGAGTTCCGGTTTTGCAGCGAGTGAGAGGGATGTATTGGATGGAGAGGTGGGTCTGGAGGGTGTGCGTGTTTCGTTTGGTGTTGGTGCTCTGGTATTGGGAACGTGATGCGTGGTAGGGGTGGTGAGGCTTCGTTTCTTTCGGTGTACGTGCGTGTGTGGATGGGAGGATTTGACGCGTTTATGGAGTGAAGAAGTTGATTTGTATTCACAAACATGCAGTATGTGCTGTTAGTAGGATGAGTCTGAACGGGATACAGATTAGGGTTTTCTTCAAGAATCATCTTGACATGAATGTAGTTGTACGATACTTCTCATACGATGAAGTGAACAAGCATGGAGCATCAACTGAAAAATTTCATGATTATCATTCACGTTCGTACACATACTCAATACCCTGAGTCCCATTCTTTGATACCATGCCATTCCATAACGCCAACCAATCAAGCACCCAGATCCCATGATCCGTCACGCTTACCAGCCGCCGTTGCCATGCTTAGGCTTCTTGTGCTTATCCTCGAGCTTCGATCCAAGCACAGCACCCGCGATCGCGCCCATGATACCGTGTCCACCAAGCTTATTGCCACCGAAGTAGCCGGCCGCACCACCTCCCATGGCGCCCATCAGACCTCGATCGCCCTCGGCTTGTGCGTTGGGATCGGTGCTGCCGTACTGCTGCTGGCCGGGCTGTCCGTAGGCGTGTTGCGGCTGTCCTTGGGGGTACTGGTCTTGTGGATATGCGCCTTGCTGGGGAAACTGGTTTTGAGGTTGCTGTCCGGGGTATGCACCTTGTTGCTGCTGGCCATATTGCCTGGAGGTTTTGTTAGACACTGGCTGCTAATGTGAGTATGTCTGGGTTTGGCTTACTGTTGCTGCTGGTCATATGGCGCTACTTGCTGTCCATGCTGGAAGCCACCATGAGCTGGCGCACCGTACTGCTGGTCGTAGCCCTGCTGAGGCTGCTGGCTGTAGCCTTGCTGGTATTGCTGTGGCGGATAGGCATTTTGCTGCTGGTAGCCGCCTTGATCGTACTGTGGCGCACCATATTGGCCTTGAGGCGCGTAGCCCTGCTGAGGAGCGCCGTATTGCTGGTTGTTGTACTGATTGTATTGATCGTAAGGTCCAGACATCTTGCTTAGATTGCGTGTAGGTGAGTGTAGAGAGATTGATGCTTTGCAGATTCTGATGTCGACAATGGTAGTGAATTCAGCTGAGGGGTCGGAACGATCGGAACGCGTGGATGACGTAATTTGCCGAGTTGAGGGGAATGTGAATTGTCGTAATGTGATGAACAGAACTTCAAAAGGCAAAAGCGAGTCTTATATCCCTCAAGTTTGGACTACGGCGAATAATCCGTCCTGATGACCACTCTTTTCCACCACTTCTAAGGTGGCTTAGCGAACCATTGGATATTCGAGCATCGACTCAGCCTCAACGAACGAGCGTACGAGCCACGGCTATGTCGGCCTTCTAGGAGACGCCGAACCTCAGCGGACGCGAACTCGTCAGCCCGCTGATGTAAACATTCTCTTGGGACTTGTCGCTTGTGCTTGCCTGATCGATGATTTTGGACTCGGAAAGAACCTCAAGGCTGCACATGCCTCCCGTCATTGGTGGCAAGGCGACTTCGATAATCCTCATGTATTTCGCGCATGCTCCCAAAGCCTTTGGTGTCCACCATTCGAATCCTCTGCGCCAAATAAATGACGCGCTTCTTCATCGTCTCGTCCAAAGTGCCTCGGTCGGTGACATCTTTCCAACACTTCGAAGTCGCTTTGTTGCGCTCCCCAGAAGAGCTGTGTCTAAGTGGTGAGGTGTCCAATTGAGGCGCAGCGACCAGTGTTCCGTCGCAGAAGTGTGTGGCGCAATTCGTCATTCGGGCAGACTGTTCCGAGCGAGGCAATTCCCGCGCTTCTGCCTGGGACACTCTATGCGGGGAATCTTGAAGGGTTATCATCCAGGCAAAGCATCACGTACGACCGTGGAATCATGCCCTTGCAGACAGATTATCAAATTTACCTCCGCTTTCAATGGTCTCACGATGCCCTCCTGTGGCTTGTGATCGCCCCACGGAGCTAACCAAAGCGGATGCTGAAACGCGAATTCAATGCCTGAGACAACTTCAAGACACGATCCCGCACCCTGGCCCGAATTTCAACACCAAAACAGAAACCTTCTCGCTGACCTAGGAGCATTTGGGCTGTTCCAGGATTCCGTAAATTGCCTCTTGTAGTAACTCGGCACTCTTAGGCGTTGCTAATTATGCTGGATCCATCCCGTCGTGTTCCTCAAACCGACATGGGACCAGAAGCGACTCACCACTAGCGGCATTCATGCGCCTTTCTCAAATGCTCGATTGCTCTTGCAAGCGCATGAACATGTCTCGTCCAGAGCGTTCGCCCAGCCTTTTGCTTTGTTGCTTCTAACTTACTTTCTTACTGTCTTTCGTTCTGCAGCGGGCTGCTGTTGCTAATACTTCACACTTTCGCTCACCACCAACACTCCTTTCTGGATTCACGGGTCACGGTCCTGGCAGGCTTGGGACTCTTTTCTTTCTTTGGTTCTGGAAATTGATCATCGCTGGACGACTTGCAGATGTATCTTGGTGAAGCAATTGAGCGGCCGCAGGACTGAGAAGGTTCTACCCTTTCGTACACAATCTGATATCTGGAAACAATGCCCGCCCCAAGACGTTACGAGAAACAGGCTCGAGCGGCGTATGTTGTTGTGGAGAGAAATGGTGTGGAGGATGCAGGGCAGAATGTTGGTTTGGCGGCTGCGAACCCAACACCAACTCAACGACGAACTCTCCGACGCTCAAACGCACGGCGGCAGATGCCCCAGCCAACGGACAATGATTACGAAAGCGACGATGATTACGACAGAACCTCCAGCACGCTGCGGCCCACTCCCACAGGACCTTCAATCGTAAGACATCAATCAGAAGCAGGATAATGTGCTTCATCACTAACCAACCCAGCCTCGTGTCACTGCGTCTCCCACGAATGCCGCTCTTGCGGAAAATGGCCCTTCGCCGACAGTGATTTCCTTGCAACCAGCTGCATCACCACAGAACGACAGCGGTGGAATTTCTCAGAACACTGAACACTTGCTCATCGCCGCAGGCTCAATTGGTACGCAGATAGCTTCCGGATGGGTTCTTCAATGCTTACTCTCTATAGGTGCAACTATCATCATCGTCATGATCATTCTTGGGATTTATACCATGCGCAAGCGCGGTCTAACGTTTGCCGATGTCATCAACAACAGCAAGGATACGCTTCGACGACGAGGAGGTGGTCCAACCACCCCTCCGAAGTTCGACATGGACAAGAAAGTTGCTTATGATGACGAATGGATTTACGGTGGCAAAGACAGCTATCCTCAGCGAGCTGTCTCAAGCTCTCGCTCTGGTTCACTCTCAACGCAAACACCACTGAAGCCGCTGGCTCGTTCTGACAGGTCAGTATACAGCCACAACCCTGCTTCAACACTACTAACCTAGACTTAGCTTCAAGGAAACCACCCTCGAACGAAATGACTCCATGAACCGCAGCTTCCTGCTCGACTCCGCGCCCACCCGTCAGCCCTCGCACCGCCGCGACATCAGCGCCACACCGTCCTCGCCCGTCCTCCCCATTCAAGATACCCCCCGTCGCAGTGCTTCCACTCACAACACTCGGTCTGTCAGCGACGATGACTTTCCCGATCCACGCCAAGCATCTGCGCAACCCCCACCCCCGTCCTTCCGCCAATTCCTGTCCAACCGGCCATCTATATCCCAGCGCCCTGGTCAAGGCGGTCCAATGGCTTCCCGCTTCAGCTGGACCAACAGCAACGCACCACAGACACCGCACGACCCATCACGCGACACGGTCAGCCAGACAGTCGTGGGCCGTGACTCGTTCGTCACCACACGCTCCTCCGTCCCACGATTCCGCACAATCGACAGCTGGGTGAATCAGCAGTCCACTCGTGTCGAGGAGCAGCGGCTTAAGCAGCAGTTCCGCATGACGAACTCGACAACATACTCCGAGGAAGACAGCGTGCCTGAAATGCCTGCTATGCCCCAGAACATTAGGGAAAGCAGTGGGCTCAAAGGCAAGAACATCAAGCATCAGAGACACGATACTGCGGATACGGCGCCAATCTTCAAGGCGCATCCTGGCACGGAGGTGCGATTCAGTACGAGGAGCACGGTGCCTAGCGAGGTGCTGGATATGGGGAGGAGGAATGCCGCGTTGTGATAGTGATATGTTGACGTGATCTCTGTTGAGCATTTGTGATCTTGTAACCCCATCAGCGCTGTTCGTCTTGCATCTTTCCGCGTGTAAATCTACCGCCAGCCAACAACAACTTGTATATTGTACTTTGCTTCGTTTCGCATGCTTTTTGAGTACTTAATAACCATATACCACATCATGTCATATCAATCAGGCTTTCCATAATGTGTCTCGTTTGTGACGCCTTGCTAAGGTCCTGCTTTCTCGGATTCCGGTTCTCCTACTTTCTACCTGATATTATTCCTGAAACGCCCTCCACACAGTGACAGATTATGCCCTGCATATCAAATGGTTCCCGAACAAGCGGCTGCATGAGCTGGGAGTGCCGTGTGCCGAGTATCTTTCTACGCGGTGGGAGAATGCAGCATGCTGGGCAGGAAGTAGGTGTCAAAAGGAAGGTCATGATTGAGTTATGCTCATCAAGGCATCACTAGAGAAGATGGAAGGCCTTCGATGCATCGATCTAATCATTTTGCAACTCTAAGATCTCCTAGGTTACATGACACTGCGACTCGCAACACTCGAAGAGACCTGTACCTTTGGCATATTCTTTTGATTCGTCGCTTTCGTCAAGAACTGTGCCGTCGTAGTATGCCAGCACACCTGTAATCGTGGGAGCGTGATATGCTGCAACGCGTTTCTTGCATTTCCAAAGTTGATCGTACACCATATCACGAAGCTCGCGGGGTAGACCCAGTAGATCGAAGGTGAGAGGTGGGCGGGAAGCAAGAACAGGATCGACAGTTGTGTTGACTGTGAGCCTTCGTTGTTCTCGAGCAAGAGCACGTAGGTCTCTGGATGTCATGGCAGTGGTGGACAACTTGATACCTTGTTCTTGGGGCGCAGAGTCATAAAGTAGTAAAAAGAACGATCATGTGCGTCGGTATTGCGGCAACAGCAAACTTCGGGCTGGTCACAAGGAGAAGCTCTCAGCTCCTTCGTGACCGTACAAGCACAATTCAATCCATATTCGAGAAGGCGAACTTCTGCCTTCAATCAACCCACCAAACACAAACCCCTCCATCATCCCAACACCACAACCCCATCATCCTCACCCTTCTCCTCACCCTCAAACACCCACTGCGCCTCCAAGTCCTTCCCCTCAACCACCTCACACACCGTTTCCGCAACCATATCCGCAAACCCAACATCAGCACTGATCCGACTAGGCGCCTCATGTCCACACAGTACCATCCTACCCTTCGAGCAAACGAGACCAACAACTTAGCCTTTGTTCTTTCGCTTCATCATCATGAGTTTCGCTGTCGCGAGGTGGCCGAGGGTGAATGAAGAGGGGAGCCTTTTGTGTGTGTAGAAGAATGTTGTGTTGCCTTATGAGATCATTGGTATGCGAGCGATTTGACTTGACGGAGGAGAAGCCAGCGAAGGAGAAGGGGGGGAAGCCTTAATCGCAATTTCCCTGCGGTGAGTACAAGCCTCAGCATGAATCTTAAAAAATGCCCGAAATTCTTGTCGAGCGAGTGAAGACTGATATTGTGCACATGTAATCGTAACATTGGCGCTGAGTGGCTCCACTATTCGTGTCCGTGACCTCGTCGCTCTCATCGCCATGGTGATGCTGAAGACGAATGCACAAGTCAAGGTAGCGAAGATGATGGAAAAACCGCCGAGGACCCAGTATGTGTCGGAGGATGTTTGTGAAGACATGTTATTGTTGAGTTGGGCAGTTTTGCGGGGGAATGAGGGGGAAAATATGTAGATAATTTTCATGAAGAGGTAAGCAGAGAAATTTAAGCGCAAAATTGAGGGTTCGTGGGCCGGAGGGAAATGTGGTACGTGGTGGAAGGCTAGTGTAAGGGTACCACATACTAACAGTACCGTTGAGGCGACCCGATGTTCTTCGGTAGACAATCGCACAGCATAGCAGAGCACATTACATCACCCAATCCCAAACAACTCCAAACATCCAGCCTCAAAACACACCACCTCAACCCCCACTCAAGCCTCCAACGCCTTCTCCCCTTCCCCCTCCTACTCCGCAACCGCCTTCCTCTCCTCCAACACATCACCCACCATCCACGCCATCCTATCCGCAAACCCCCGACCAGCACCATCCTTCCCATCCCATCCGTCTCTCCCACACATATCCCGTTCATCGTGTCCCTCAATCACAATCTACTTATGCTGCAGCAATACCCACTTATATCCCTCTCCGCCCTTGATGCGCAGCATAGTCCAGTCACACTCACGTCCCTTGCAACCAGCATGACAGTAAGGTGTCAAGACGCCGGCTTGGTACAGAAATGTGAGATTGTCTGTGCGTGAAGTTTAGTCGTTGCGCGGATCAAGAGGAATGGGTTAAATGTACCGGCGATTTCACCGCGCAAGTCTTCTCTGAAATCGTGGCGTCGGAGAAAGCTGGTCCACCACGCTGTGATGACATGACTTTTGGGCCGGAGTGTAGTATATGCAGATACGCAGGTAAGTAGGAGGAAGAGGAGGATGAGGATAATGAGGACCGTGCCATTGCTGAAAGGATGGGCACTTGTGTTGATGTCTTTGGGGATTGGGGACATTTTGGGTAATCTGAATGTGACTACGGTGGAGGGTTGATTTTGATGAGTTTTCAAGTGCAGGTAGTTAGTGAGTGTGAACATTAATAAAGGGCGCACAAGATGTGTAGAAGGTTATTTTTGGTTGAGGTGTGGCCGAGTAGTGTGGGAAACATGGTACAGGCGTCGGACCCAAACTTGAGATGAGCACATTGCAGATGAGCACATTGCCGCCTCCATTGCCGCCTCCAAAGGGAAAAAGCTTAGCACAACTCAGGATTTAGGAACAGCATCATGTCAGAAGTCTACCCTTTGCGTCTTATTACAGGTAAGATCATATGACAGAACGTCGCAAAGCTTTTTTTTTAAATAAAGACAACCAGCTTCACGACCTCACAAACAACTACTTAACCCCCACCTTTTCCGCTAACATCCGCCGTGGATGAAG
>Ga0265797_10005081_pt1 | contig 19497 bp, 13 predicted proteins | sample P2T30metagenome_FD_192433 | JGI IMG/M metagenome (GOLD analysis project Ga0265797, IMG submission 192433) | Plant litter microbial communities from East Loma Ridge, Irvine, California - P2 T30 | ecosystem: Environmental > Terrestrial > Plant litter > Unclassified | place: USA: California... | reverse complement strand
ACGCGCTGCAGGAGCATCGCGACGAGCTGGCGCGCCTGCTCACGCTTGAACAGGGCAAGCCGCTGCGCACCATGGCCGAACCAGAAGTGGACCAGTCGATCTCGTGGATCCGCCAGATCGCCGACCGTCCGATCCCGGTCGAGATCATCGAAGAAACCGACAGCCACATCGTCGAGCTGCACCACACCCCGCTGGGCGTGGTCGGCGCCATCACGCCATGGAACTTCCCGGTGCTGCTGGCGCTGTGGAAGGTCGCTCCGGCCCTCATCACCGGCAATACCATGGTGATCAAGCCGTCGCCCTTTACTCCATTGACCTCGCTGCGCTTCGGCCAGATCGCGCAATCGGTGCTGCCGCCGGGCGTGCTGTCGGTGGTCTCGGGCGGCAATGAACTGGGTCCGCAAATGACGTCGCATCCGGACATCGCCAAGATCAGCTTCACCGGCTCGACCGAGACCGGCAAGCACGTGATCCGTTCGGCCGCTGGCACCATGAAGCGCCTGACGATGGAAATGGGCGGCAACGACGCGGCCATCGTGCTGCCGGACGCCGACTGGGAATCGATCATCCCGCAACTGTACTGGGGTGCAATCGGCAATTCGGGCCAGTGGTGCGTGGGTATCAAGCGCCTGTACGTGCACCGCGCCTTCCAGCAGCAGTTCGTGAAAGCCTTCGTCGATTACGCCGTGCGCCAGAAAATGGGCGATGGCCTGGACCCTGAAGTGACCGTCGGCCCGGTGCAGAACAAGATGCAGTTCGAGAAGGTCAAGACCTTCCTGGACGACATCAAGGCCAGGGGCTACAAGATCGCCCTGGGCGGCGAGGTCGACGACAGCCGTCCCGGCTACTTCATCCCGGTGACCGTGATCGACAACCCGCCCGAGCAGTCGATGATCGTGCAGGAAGAGCAGTTCGGTCCGATCGTGCCGATCGTGGCCTACGACGATGTCGACGATGTGATCGAGCGCGCCAACGACAGCCCGTTCGGCCTCGGTGGATCGGTCTGGGGGCGCGACACCAGGGCTGCTGTCGCCGTGGCCAACCGCCTGGAGACCGGCATGGTGTGGGTCAACGAGATCCATACCCAGGGCGTGGACATTCCATTCGGTGGCCACAAGCAGTCGGGCCTCGGCACCGAGCATGGGGTGGAAGGGCGCCAGCTGTTCACCAATCCGAAGACTGTCCTGATCCATAAGTAATGTCTCGACGCGGTCCGGCGTAGTCCGGACCGCCATTTTCTGGAGCACCTTCCGATGACTACTACCGCTACCACGCGCGCCAGGCTGCAGCCGGCGGCAAGCTTGCCCGCCACCGCGCTGACGATGAGCGTGGCCATACTGAGCGTCGTGCTGGTGGCGCTGCAACTACGGCCGGGAATTGTCTCGGCCGGTCCGCTGCTGCCGTCGATCATCGAGACATTCGGCCTGACCCACACCCAGGCGTCGCTGCTGACCGCGATTCCCACCTTGATGATGGGGGTGCTGGCACTGCCGGTGCCGCGCCTGGAGGCGCGTTTCGGGCGCGATCGCGTCATCGTCGGCGCGCTGGCGTTGCTCGTTATCGCCACGTTCGCGCGCGCGTTCGCCGATAGCGCTTTCGTCCTGTTTCTCACCACTGCCGGCATTGGCGCCGGCATCGCCGTGGCCGGGGTCCTGATCGCCAGCTTCGTCAAGGCCACCTTTCCCGGCCAGGCCGCCATCTTCATGAGCCTGTATGCGACGTCGCTGGCGCTGGGCAGCACGCTGGCGGCCGCCGCCACCGGGCCGATCGCCATCGCCGCGGGTTGGCGCTATGCGGCTGGCGCGTGGGCGCTACCGGCCATGGCTGGCCTGCTGGCCTGGATCATCGTCGCACGGCGCATGCCGGCGCGCCGGGCATCCCAGCCCGACCATCCCCGCGCAGGGTTGCCGTGGACCAGCCGCAAGGCGTGGCTCATCGCCATCTTCTTCGCCTGTAATAACCTGGTGTTCTACGTGTTCATCGCATGGCTCGCGCCGATGCAGATGGAAGCGGGGCAGAGCGCCGCCGGCGCCGGCCTGGTGCTGGCCAGCTTCACGGTTGCCTTCATGGTCGCCAACCCCTTGTTTGGTTTCCTCAGCCGCCAGCATGACCGCCGCGTGCCGCTGGCAATCAGCGCCGGCATCGCGCTGGTCGGGATTGGCTTGATGCAGTTCGGCTTGCCAGCACTTGTCGTCGTTCCCATCATCGCATTCGGTACTGGCGGCGCGTTCTCGCTGGCGCTGACGCTCCCGCTGGACAACACGACCACGCCGCAACAAACCAGCAGCTGGAATGCCTTCGTCATGCTGGTCAGTTATACGATCGCGGCGGCCGGGCCGTTGGCCGTGGGCTGGCTGCGGGATGCAAGTGGCGACTTCGGTTCATCGCTGTGGATGATCATGGTGGTGAGCAGCCTGATGCTGGCGACGACGCCGTTTCTACGGCCGCGGGATGATCAGGCGGGCAGCAGCCCGGTCGCCTGATAGGTCTCGATCAAGGCATCGAACAGGGTGATGTCGGCGCGTCCGCGGGCCATCAGCTGGGCGCCTGACACCGCGGCATAGATGGCGCGCGCCCGCGTTTCGGCGTGTTGCGGTGGTGTCGCGCCTGCGGCAACCAGCATGCGCGCCAGCCAGGCGATGTTGATATCGGCGAAGGCCTGGATTTCGCGGTGTACGTCCGCGGGCAGGTCGTCCAGTTCCGCCGCCATGAAACTGCTCAGGCAAATGCGGTTGTCGCGCTCCAGCGATTGGCGGAAGGTTTGCGGATAGTTGCGCAGGCTCGCCAGCGGGCTGGCGTGTGAAGCTTCCAGCGCATCCAGGGTGGCGGCGGAGGTTTCCCAATAGCGCTTGGCGACGGCGGCCGCGAGGTGCGCCTTGCTGGGAAAGTGGTGATAGAGGCTGGCCGCCTTGATGCCCACTTCGTCGGCCAGGTCGCGCACACTCAGTCCGCGATACCCATGCGCCTGGGCGATGCGCGTCGCCGCTTCCAAGATCTTCTCGTTCGAGTTTACTGCCACCTGGTTTTTCACAAAGGCCTCAAAAAAGTGGTTGACGATACCGATTATAGCGCATATCGTTAACCTAACGAACGTTAGGTAGGCTAATGCCCGATGGTTCGTATCCCTTCTCATTTATCCAAAGGTGCCGCCATGAGTAACGAACTTTTCTATCAAGACGCAACGGAGCTTGCAACGCTGATCCGCACGAAAGAAGTCTCTCCGGTCGAGGTCATGCAAGCTCACCTGGACCGCATCGCGGCGGTCGATCCGAAGGTCAATGCGATCGTCACTATCGCCGACAGTGCGCTGGCGAACGCCAGGGCGGCAGAGGCCGATGTATTGGCCGGCAGGGCGCTGGGACCGCTGCACGGCGTGCCTTTCAGCGTCAAGGATTCGATCGATACCGCCGGCGTGGCGACCCAGCGCGGCTCGCCCATCTTCAAGGGCCGCACGCCCGATGCCGATGCGACCAGCGTGGCGCGCCTGAAGGACGCCGGCGCAATCCTGCTGGCCAAAACCAATCTTCCCGAATTCTCCTACTGGATCGAGAGCGACAATCTGCTTAGCGGCAGGTCGAACAACCCGTGGGACCTGGAGCGCACCCCAGGGGGCTCGAGCGGCGGCGAATCGGCCGCGATCGCCGCCGGCATGTCGCCGCTCGGGCTGGGCACCGACCTGGCGATCTCGGTGCGTGGCCCCGCCGCGCAAACCGGCATCGTGTCGATCAAGGCGACCCATGGCCGGATCCCGATGACCGGCATCTGGCCGCGCGCGCCGCGCCGCTTCTGGCATGTCGGGCCGATGGCGCGTTCGATCCGCGACCTGAGGCTGGCGCTGGCGCAACTGGCCGGTCCGGACGGTCGCGATGCGTTCGCGACCAGCACCACAGCGTTCGATGCGGGCATCGGCCAGCGGCTCGACCGTCCTCTGCGTGTCGGCTGGATGGTCGGGCCGGGCTTCGGGCCGGTCGATCCTGAAGTGGCGGCGACGGTGAAAGCCGCTGCCGACGCGCTGCAGGGCATGGGCGTGCTGGTCGAACAGGTCGGCATTCCCGCCCTCGAACGCGATTTCGCCCTCGACGTGTTCAACAAGCTGCATGTCATGGAGATGAAGCCGGCATTCGCACAGGCCACCGCCGGCCGCAACCCCAAGGAGCTGTACAAGATGGCGACCACCATGCTGTCGCTGCCCGACACCTCGATGAGCGACTATATCCAGGCCGAGCAGGCGGCTGAGCGGCTGCGCGACGGCTACGCCGGGTACTTTGCGCACTACGACGCCCTGATCACCCATGTGTTGCCGATCCCGGCGCACAAGCATGGCGTCGAACAGTTCGTGATCGATGGCCAGACGGTCGATGCGACCTACCTGCAAGGCGCGACGGTGCCGCTCAATGTCACCGGCCTGCCGGGCGTGGCGATGCGCTTCGGCACCAGCAAGGAGGGCTTGCCGATCAGCGTGCAGATCGTCGGCAAGTGGCAGGCCGAATCGACCATCCTGCATATCGCTGCGATGCTTGAGGCCGGCAGTCCGGTGCGGGGACGCTATCCGGTGCTGTGAATCAGGACGACGGCGCACTACGCTTCGCATGGTAGATATCGTAGATCATGGAAACAACGCCCGTCACCGCGCCGGCCGGGTCGAACATCGGCACGCTCGCCACCCTGGTCCAGATCTGCGTGCCCGCATCATCCTGGTACAGCATCTCCTGGCCCGGCAGGACCGTCTCGCCGCGCAAGGCGCGCGCTCCCGGAAACGCGTCCGCTTGCAGCAAGCGGCCACGGATGTCGAATGCCCGCCAGCGCGCGAGCACGCCGGAATCGCGCGACGCAAGCCGGCCGTGCGGCACGAAGCGGCGGTACTCGGCGTTGCACAATAGGACTGCGCCGGCCAGGTCGATGACCGCCATGCCAACCGCCAGCCGGGTAGAGCCCTGCAATAACCGATCAGCATTGCTCCGCTGGTCGGGCGGCAGGTGCAGCACGAGCACCAACGCCATGCCTGGCGCCGCCGGCAGGTGCTGCAGCAGCGTGGCGAGCGGCGCGAGCCCGCCGGCCGAGGCGCCAATGTCGACGATGGGGAAAGCAAGGTGAACCGGTGTCGTGGCGCCTGGACTCGTGGGGCTGGATTCTGCGGGTCATGGTCGAAAGAAGCTGGGCAGATGCGCCTGGCATCGTACAAAGTCGCGTGTTGCCAGTGCACGACAGGCGGCGTTCAAATCACGCCGGTGGTGGCGAAGCGCTCGCGGTACACCCTGGGCGCGATGCCCAGCTTCTTGATGAAGACGCGCCGCATATGCGCCTCGTTGCTGAACGCCGCGCGCGCGGCAATCACCTTCAGCGGCAGCGCCAGGTCGGCCAGCAACTGCGTGGCGCGCTCGAAACGGCAGGTCTCGATGTAGTCCTGGGTGGTGGCGCCGACCTCTTGCTGGAACACGCGCGCGAAGTGACGTTCGCTCATCATGGCTTTCTGCGCCAGCTGCGCTACCGACAGGCGCTGGTCGAGGTTGTCGAGGATCCAGCGCTGTACTTCGCGGATGCTTGGTTTTGCCGTGCGCGCGCTCAGCAAGTGCGCGCTGAACTGCGATTGCCCGCCCGGGCGCTTCAGGTACATCACCATCTCGGTCGCCACTTCAAGCGCCAGTTCACGGCCGAAATCCTGTTCCACCAGCGCCAGCGCCAGGTCCATGCCGGCCGTGACGCCGGCCGAGGTCCAGACATTATCCGACTGGATGAAGATGGCGTCGGCATTGACGTCGATACCGGGGTAGTCAGCTTGCAGGCGGTCGGCGACGCCCCAGTGCGTGGTGGCTTGTTTGCCCTCGAGTACGCCGGCAGCGGCAAGGAAGAAAGCGCCCGAGCACAGGCTGGCCAGGCGCTCGAGGCGCGGCGTGGCCTGCGCGATCCAGTCGATGATGACGGCGCTCTCGACCAACGCCTCGTGGATATGGCGCGCGCCCACCACGACGGCGGTATGGGGCAGTGCCAGCGTGTTGACGACCTTGGTCGCATCGAGCGACATCAGGGTATCCGAAGGGATCGGGCCGGTCCTGAAGGACGCCACCCGCACGTCGTAGCCCGCGGCCTGGCCCCGCCGTTGCCGGTGCAGGTTGGCGTACTCGAACACCGACATCGGGCCGATCGCTTCCACCGCCTTGAAGCCGGGATAGACGACGATGTCGACGGTGATGGCGGCGGACGGTGCGGCAGGCGGCATGGGCAAGTGAAACGGGTAGCAAAGATCCGGTCATTATTGCACCAAATCCTGCCAATCGCGGCAGCCGGTGGACCGCTTGCTCACTGGCCCCGGCACAATGGCCTGGTCCCGGATGAGCGCCCACCGTGCGCTCATCGTCACTTACTGAAAGAGCATTCCATGAAAACCAGAGCAGCAGTTGCCTGGCGCGCCGGCGCGCCACTGACCATCGAAGAAGTCGAGCTGGAAGGTCCGCGCGCAGGCGAGGTGCTGGTCGAACTGAAAGCGACCGGCATCTGCCATACCGACTACTACACCCTGTCCGGCGCCGATCCGGAAGGAATCTTCCCCGCGATCCTGGGCCATGAAGGCGCTGGCGTGGTGGTCGATGTCGGCCCCGGCGTCAGCACGCTAAGAAAAGATGACCATGTCATCCCGCTGTACACGCCCGAATGCCGCCAGTGCAAATTCTGCCTGTCGCAGAAGACCAATCTGTGCCAGGCGATCCGCTCCACGCAGGGCCGCGGCCTGATGCCCGATGCGACCTCGCGCTTCTCGCTCGACGGCATGCCGCTGTTTCACTACATGGGCACCTCGACCTTCTCCAACTACATCGTGGTGCCCGAGATCGCGCTGGCCAAGGTGCGCAACGACGCGCCGTTCGACAAGGTCTGCTACATCGGTTGCGGCGTCACCACCGGCGTGGGTGCAGTGATGTTCTCGGCCAAGGTCGAGGCGGGGGCCAATGTGGTCGTATTCGGTCTGGGCGGCATTGGCCTGAACGTGATCCAGGCCGCGAAGATGGTGGGCGCCGACAAGATCATCGGGGTCGACATCAATCCGGCGCGCCAGGCGATGGCGCGCAAGTTCGGCGCCACGCATTTCGTCAACCCGAACCAGGTCGAGAACGTGGTCGATGCGATCGTCCAGATCACCGACGGCGGCGCCGACTACAGCTTCGAGTGCATCGGCAATACCACCACGATGCGCCAGGCGCTCGAATGCACCCACAAGGGCTGGGGCAAGTCGTTCATCATCGGGGTGGCCGCCGCCGGAGAAGAAATCGCGACCCGGCCGTTCCAGCTGGTGACCGGCCGCGAATGGCGCGGTTCGGCTTTCGGCGGCGCACGTGGCCGCACCGACGTGCCGAAGATCGTCGAATGGTATATGGAAGGCAAGCTCAATATCGATGACCTGATCACGCACCGCCTGCCACTCGAGCGCATCAACGAGGGTTTCGACCTGATGAAGTCGGGCGAATCGATCCGCTCCGTCGTGTTGTATTAGCCGGGGCCGGCGGCCTGCAAGCTACAGCGGCTGTCCGGGTCGGGATGCTTGAGATCGACGAGGTAGTCCGCGACGATCCCATCGACACAGGCGTTGCCACCGATGAGCGTCACGCCGTGCCGCTCGCCGTCGACGGTCAGCAGGCTGGCGCCGAGCGTCCTGGCCAGGCTGATGCCGCCTTCGTGCGGGGTGGCCGGGTCGCGCGTGACCGACACCACCAGCGTTTTGGGCAGTCCCTTGATATTGGTGGCGTACGGATAGCCCAGTGTCGGCTTCACCGGCCAATGCTCGCAGAGATCGCGCGCCTTGACCGGCCGGCCGGTGGCCATGAACGGTGCACTGTCAAACACCGCCTGCTTGATCGCGCTTTCCTGCTCGGGGGTGTGGCGCTCTTCATCGAGGAATTCGATCGCCAGCTGGGCCTCGGCAGAATTGCCGTAGCGTCCATCGGCGCCGCGCAGAAGGACCAGGTCACGATACAGCATCAGGGTACGACCGTTACCGGCCTTGAGTTCCGCAATGCCTTGCACGATGCCCGGCCAGCCCGACTCGCTGTAGAGAGGCAGGACCACGCCGGTGAGGGCGGCCGTGTAAGTCAGCTTGCGCCCGTCGGCATTGACGATCGGTGTGTCGATCAGTCCCTGCAACAGCTGCTGGAAGGCGGCCGACGCCTGCGCGGGATCGCTGCCGAGCGGGCAATCGGGCATCCTGGCGCAGAAGGCGGCCATATTCTCGAAGCCGCGTTGAAAGCCCGTGAACTGCACCAGCCGGCGTTCTGCCGTGCCAGTCGTGGGATCGATGGCGCCGTCGAGCACCATTGCCCTGACGTTCATGGGGAACATCTCCGCGTAGACGGCGCCCAATCGCGTGCCGTAGCTGGTGCCGGCGAAGGTGAGTTTGCGGTCGCCGAGGACGGCGCGCAATACGTCCATGTCGCGCGCGACATCGCGCGTGCCGACGTGGGCCAGCACGTCGGCACCGCCGGAACGCTCGGCGCATTGCTCGTATAACTGGCGGGTCTCGTCCTCGGTATAGTCTTCGATCCCCGAATTGAGGGTGGACAGCGTCACATCGGCCTCGCGCTGCGCGTCCGTGAAGCAATCCAGGGCCGGCGTCGACGCCGCCACCCCGCGTGGGTCGAAGCCGATCAGGTCGAACTGCTTGGTGATCGGACTGCCGGCCGAGGCATCGGCCACCATCGCCGCGTAACCCATGCCGGACGAGCCGGGGCCGCCCGGGTTGAGCAGCAGCGAGCCGATGCGTTTCTCCGGCGCGCCGGTCGCCCTGACGCGCAGCACGGCAATCTGCGCGGTTCTTCGATCCGGGTTCTGGTAGTCAAGTGGCACCTGGAGCCGCGCGCACTCGAAGCGCCTGTCGGCGAATACTTTGGCATCGGCTGCCGTGGTGGCGTAGCTGTCGCAGGGACCGAAGGTCAGCCTCTGGTTGTAGAAACGCGCCAGCGCCTGTGGGACGGCGCCGGGTGTCTGCGGCCAGCCGGGATGGGACGAATCGCCACAGGCGCCAAGCATCATGGCGGTTGCAATGAGTGTTGCTGCTCTGAGCGTGCGCAGGCGTCGAACGCCGGTGTCGCGGTTGTCTGATTTGTTCATTCAAGCACCTGATTTCTGGTTGACGCACCGGAGTACCTCCTCAGGCATGCATATCAAGGGAGCGGCGCGGTTGAGTGGAAAAGACCACCAGGCGCTAATGCCGTCAAGTCAAGCGGCTCATGCACGTCGTTCCTGCCTTCGCGGTAACGACGTTTTTACGTTGACTCAGATGTGCTCTGTGGCTTGACTTAACGGCATTACCACCAGACGCCCATTGTCGAGGGCGTTCATTGCCGGAACATGGCAAGCAGCGTCAAAGGCCAGTTTCGTGGTATTCCCTGAACACCTCGCCCATGAAATCCACGACTGCCCTGACACGCGCACTGGTACGCAGCCCGCGATGCATCGACAGCCAGACATCCTGGTCCAGCTCCGGAATATGCGGAACCGCCGCCACCAGGCCGGGCTGGTCGCTCGCGAGAAACGTGGCCAGCACTCCCAGGCCGGCGCCATGCACGACACCATCGAGGATGCCGAGGCCATAGCTGCACCGCAGCCACGGTGCGGGCGCCCCGGGCAGCGCGCGCAACCAGCGGTCGGACTGGAACTCGGCGCGCGGCTCATCGAAGCCCACGAAGGGTAGCTCGGCCCACGCCTGGCTTGCCAGCGCGCCGGCGTGGCGCTGCGCCACGCCCCGGCTGCAGTACAGCCCGAAGGACAAGGTGCCGAGTTGACGCGTGACGAGGTCGAGCTGCTCGGGGCGATATGGCCGGATCGCGATATCGGCCTCGCGCCGGGCCAGGTTGTAGGGGCGGTGGGAAGTGACGATCTCGATTTCGACATTGGGGTAGGCGTCGTGGAAGCGGGCGAAGCGCGTCGTCAGGAAATACGATAGCCATTCATCGGTGTTGATGCGCACCAGGCCGGACGCCGCGTGCGCGTCCTTGTGATCGCGTGCCCGCTCGACTTCCAGCGCTATATCGCCCATCTGGTCGGCCAGTGAAATGATGCCGGCACCAAAGCTGGTCGGCACGCACCCGCCCTGGAATCGCTCGACGAGCTTTTGCCCAAGTGCTGCTTCCAGTTCGTCGAGCCGGCGCGACAGCGTTGCCGCGCTCGCCCCGGCCTTCTTGGCGGCCCCGCGCAAGGTGCCTTCCTGCGCGATCAGCGACAAGATCCGAAGGTCGTCCCAGTTCAGGTGTTTCATGAATGAAGCACCATGCCTTGTTTTTGTCTATATTCATCCATTTCTTGAGTATGGGATCATGCCGTATAGACGTCAAGCAGGCAAGTCGCCACCCCGCACCGCCACGCTCGCGATCGCACCTTAGCCAACCGGTGCCGGGCAATTCCCGCATCGATCAAAGAAAGAATCTCCCATGCGACCATTCCGTGACCGCGTCCGGCACGCGCTCCTGTTCGAGGCTGTGGCCCTCGCCATCTTCATCCCGGCATCGACAGCGCTGTTCGATCAGTCCCTCGAGAGCATGGGCGTGATCGGCATCGCGTCGGCGACCATTGCCACGCTCTGGAACTTCATCTACAACGTCGGCTTCGACCGCGCCATGCTGCGTGTGCGCGGCACGGTGCACAAGACGATGGCGATCCGGGTGGCACATACCTTCCTGTTCGAAGCCGGCCTGGTCCTGATGCTGATTCCGCTGATCGCGTGGTATCTGGGTCTGACGCTGTGGGATGCACTCATCATGGACCTGGCCATCGTCACGTTCTATCTGGTGTATGCCTTCTTCTTCAATATCGCCTACGACCGCATTTTCCCGGTGCCCGCCATGGCGCCGCCACAGATGACCTGATAGCGATACTGGCAGAGCTGGCAGCCCCAGCGCCGCGAAGACATGCTATATTGATTTGGCAACGTTTCCAATTTATGGCGACGTGATGACCAGAGGAGACCCAAATCAATGCATAACACTGTCCCGATGCTGCGCAGCGCCGTCCTGGCGGCACTGATCGGCGCGATCACTTTCCCCTCGATGGCGCAGGAAAAGCCCGGCGCCGTCCAGGCCTGGCTGACGCTGGATGACCAGAGCAAACTGATGGCGCGCGGCGCCGACGCCCGTTTCAGCCGCGACCAGCCGGCACCCACCGTCATCGACATCGACCCTGAAACCCGCTACCAGGAAATCCAGGGCTTCGGCGCCTCGATCACCGACGCCTCGGCCTACCTGATCGCGCAGCGCATGAACCCGACCCAGCGCGAATCCCTGCTGCGCGAGCTGTTCGGTCGCAATCCCGGCATCGGCATGTCATTCACGCGCCTGACCATCGGCGCTTCGGACTTTTCGCAAACCCACTACAGCTTCAATGACATGCCGCGCGGCGAAAGCGATCCGGGCCTCAAGCGTTTCTCCATCGATCCGCAGCGCGCCAGCGTGCTGCCGACCATCAAGCGTGCGCTGGCGATCAATCCGCAGCTGAAGGTGATGGCCTCGCCCTGGAGCGCGCCAGGCTGGATGAAGACCAGCGACAGCCTGGTCAAGGGCGCGCTCAAGCCCGAATCCTACGACGCTTTTGCCCGCTACCTGGGCCGCTACGTGGGTGCGATGAAGGACGAGGGTGTACCTCTCTTTGCGCTGACCCTGCAGAACGAGCCGCATTTCGAGCCGGACGACTATCCGGGCATGCGGGTCGATCCGGCGAGCCGCGCCGCCTTCATCGGCGGCCACCTCGGCCCCTTGCTGGCGCGCGAACATCCCGGCACCACGCTGTTCGACTGGGACCACAACTGGGACGAACCCGATTCGCCGACGACAGTGCTGAAGGACCCGGTGGCCGCGAAGTATGTGAGCGGCGTGGCCTGGCACTGCTATGCGGGGAATGTGGCGGTCCAGGCCCAGGTCCATGCGCAGTTCCCTGACAAGGACACCTGGTTCACCGAGTGCTCGGGCGGACGCTGGGCGCCGGAGTGGAACAAGAACCTGATGTTCTTCACCAAGACCCTGATCATCGACAGCACGCGCGGCTGGTCACGCGGTGTCCTGCTGTGGAACCTGGCGCTCGACGAAAAAGATGGTCCGCACCTGGGCGGCTGCAAGGATTGCCGCGGCGTGGTGACGATCGATTCGCGCACCGGCGAGGTCACGCGTAACGTCGAGTACTACGCCCTGGCCCATGCCAGCCGCTTCGTGCTGCCGGGCGCCCACCGCATCGGGTCGAGCGAAGCGGCAGGGGAGCTGTCCAACGTCGCCTTCCGCAACCACGACGGTTCGCTGGCCATGGTCGTGGCCAATGGCGCACAGGCTGAGCAGACGTTCTCGGTGCGCATGAAAGGGCAGAGCTTCCGCTACACGCTGCCGGCCATGAGTGTCGCCACCTTCGCCTGGGGTGGCAAGCAGTAAATCAGTGCCTGCGATGAAATAGTATTGACAACAAATTTGTCGCGGCGTAATAATGACCGGCATTATTTGGCAACGTTTCCAAATTTTTTTGATCTAACTTGGCAACGTTTCCAATACGACGTTCAACGATAAAAATTCAGGAGACATGTATGAATCGATTTCGCAAGGGACCAGTTGCTTCGGGCGGCCGCCGTGCAATTTCCCTGACTCCCATCGCAGCCGCCTGCGCGCTGTGCCTGTGGAGCGCTTCGGTGCAGGCCCAGTCCGAGGCCAACGCACCGGCCGGCGCGCCGGCGCAGGTGAAGGTGACCGGCATCCGCGGCAGTATCGAAAGCTCGATCGCGATCAAGAAAGAGTCCGACTCGATCGTCGAATCGATCACCGCCGAGGACATCGGCAAGCTGCCCGACCAGTCGATCGCCGAATCGATCGCGCGCCTGCCGGGCCTGACCGCCCAGCGCGTGGCCGGCCGCGCCCAGGTGATTTCGCTGCGCGGCCTGGCGCCCGACTTCGGCGTGACCCTGCTCAATGGCCGCGAACAGACCAGCACCAGCAATGACCGCAGCGCCGAATTCGACCAGTACCCATCGGAGCTGCTCAGCGGCGTGGTGGTCTACAAGACGCCGGACGCCAATATGACGGCGGCCGGTCTGTCCGGCACCATCGACCTGCGCACCGTGCGTCCGCTGGACCGCAAGGGCCGCACCATCGCCTTCAATGTGCGCGGTGAGCACAATAGCAACGATGAACTCAACAGCGGCTGGTCGAACAAGGGAAAACGTGTGTCGGTGTCCTACATCGACCAGTTCCTGAACAACACCCTGGGCCTGGCCATCGGCTACGCCCATCTGGACACCCCCGGCCAGCAGAGGGAATACAAGTCCTGGTGGTGGGGCGACAACAACAAGCTGCCGGTCGGGAACGAGGACGTGATCGCGCTCAAGGGCGCTGAAGTCACCGCGACTTCGCGCAAGCAGGTGCGCGACGGCCTGATGGCCGTGATCGACTGGAAGCCGAGCCGCGACCTGCGTTCGACCCTCGACCTGTACTACTCGCAGTTCGACCAGGAAGAAGCCATGCGCGGCATGATGTGGAACTCGGCCGACACTGTCACCTATCGCAACCCGCAGATCGAAACCATCGGTGGCGTGCGCATGCTCACCGGCGGCACCCTGGTCGGCATGGAACCAATCGTGCGCAATGACTACAACGAGCGCCGCGACGAGATGGCCGCGGTCGGCTGGAACACCAAGCTGCGCCTCAATGACCGCTGGTCGGTCGACGGCGACCTGTCGTACTCCACCGCCAAGCGTTCCGAGACCACGTCCGAGACCTACGCCGGCCTGGGGCCGGCAGGTTCCGGCGTCACCGACGATAACTTCGGCTTCCAGATCCCGACCGGCTCCGGCCTGCCGCAGTTTACGCCGAGCGTGGACTTTGCCAATCCCGCCACTATCCGGCTGGCCGACGTCGGCGGCTGGGGGCATGACGCCACCATGCACCACCCGCGCGTCGAAGACCGCCTGGGTGCTGCCAAGCTGAATGTACGCGGCGAACTCGATGGCTGGTTCAGCAATGTGCAGGCCGGCCTGAGCTTCTCCAAGCGCGACAAGTCGCACGAGGACGTCTCGCAGACCTACTGGTTGAAAAACAACCGTGCGTTGACCGCGGTGCCGGCCGACCTCATCGGGCCGACCACCTCGCTGGCCTGGGCCGGGATTCCGGGTGTGCTGTCGTTCGATCCGCGCGCGGCGATCGACCGGTTCTACGACAAGCGTCCGGTCGACACCGACGTCGCCCAGCAGGACTGGGAGGTGAGCGAGAAGCAGGCCATCGGCTACCTGCGCCTGGGCATCGACACCGACCTGGGCAAGGTGCCGCTGCGCGGCAACCTCGGCGTGCAATACGTCCACGTCAACCAGGAAGGGCAGGGCAAGGCGGTCAACGGCAATGTGATCACGTCCTTGCGCGACGAGCACTCGTACAACGATGTGCTGCCAAGCCTGAACCTGAACTTCGACCTCGGCAACTACGTGCGTGACACCTACCTGCGCTTCGGCGTGGCCAAGACCGTCGCCCGCCCGCGCATGTCGGACATGCGCGCCGGCGTCGCGGCCGGGGTCGACATGACCACCCGCATGTGGAACGGCAACGGCGGCAATCCGCAGCTCGAACCGTGGCGCGCCAACTCCCTCGACCTCTCGCTCGAGCACTACATGGGCAAGGGCAGTTATGTATCGGCCGCCTACTTCTTCAAGGACCTCAAGAGCTATATCTACAACCAGCAGCGCCCGTTCGACTTCAGCGCCTTCCCGAACTCCAGCGCCATCATTCCGATCTCGAATATCGGCACCATCAACCAGCCCGCCAACGGCCAGGGCGGCTTCGTGCGTGGCATCGAGCTGAGCGCGTCGCTGCAGTTCGGCAGCCTGTGGCAGCCGCTCGACGGCTTTGGCGTGCAGGCCAGCGTGTCGGGCACCGAGAGCTCGATCAGCCCGAACGGCCCGGGCGCCACCGAGAAGCTGCCAGGCCTGTCCGGCGTGGTGCGCAACATCACGCTGTTCTACGAGAAGCAGGGCTTCTCGGCGCGCGTCGCCCAGCGCTACCGCTCGGCCTTCCGCGGCGAAGTCACCGGCCTGTTCGCCCAGCGCGCGTTCAGCGAGATCCTGGCCGAAGACCAGGTCGATATCCAGCTTGGCTATGAATTCCAGGATGGGCCATTCAAGAACCTGGGCTTCCTGCTGCAGGTGAATAACCTCGGCAACGAGCCGTACCAGACCAGGCAGGGTAGCCCGTTCGCCAGCGGCGCCGTAGCGCCCGAGCGCTACACGACCTATGGCCGCCAGGTGCTGTTTGGCATGAACTACAAACTGTGAGAGAGACATGACGACAAGACGAAATGCGATGCGGGTGGTGTGCGCGATGGCGTTGACGATGATGGGGACGGCGGCGATGGGCGCGCCAGCAGCAACTACTCCCTGGCAGGTGGTGACCACGTCCCAGGGCGGCGCCCAGCGCTTCGCCGTGCAGGCGCTCGGCGCGCCGCAGCTGGCCGGGCAGCCGATGGAGACCGAGACCGCGGTGTTCGTCGACACCCGCCAGCAGTTTCAACAGGTGTTCGGCTTCGGCGGCGCCGTGACCGATGCGGTGGCCGAAACCTATGACAAGCTCACGCCGAGCGCGCAGCAAGCCTTCCTGAAGGCGTATTTCGACCCGCGCGAAGGCCTGGGCTACAACGTGCTGCGCACGACGATCCACAGCTCGGACTTCAGCAGCGGCAGCTACACCTATGTCAAGGATGGCGACCGCTCGCTCGCGTCGTTCAGCATCGAGCACGATATGCGCCACCGCATCCCGCTGCTGCGCAAGTCGCTGGCCGCCGCCAAGGGGCATGGCACCGAGATGCGCGTGTTCGCCAGCCCGTGGAGCGCGCCGGCGTGGATGAAGTCGAACAACAGCATGCTCAAGGGCGGCAAGCTGCTGCCCGAGAACCGCGACCTGTGGGCCAGCTACATCGTCAGGTTCGTCCAGGCCTACGAGAAGGCGGGCATCCCGCTGTGGGGGCTGTCGGTGCAGAACGAACCGATGGCCACCCAGACCTGGGAATCGATGCTCTACAGCGCCGAGGAAGAAACGCGCTTCCTGGGCGATTACCTGGGCCCCGCGCTGTCCAAGGCCGGCATGCAGGACAAGAAGATCATCGTCTGGGACCACAACCGCGACCTGCTGCCGCAACGCGCCGCCCACATCATGTCCGACCCCAAGGCGCGCCCCTACGTCTGGGGCATCGGCTTCCACTGGTACGAGACCTGGACCAAGGGCCAGCCGATGCACCGCAATGTCGCCGCGGTACACGCGGCCTACCCGGACGTGGCGCTCCTGATGACCGAGGCGACGGTCGAGAAATTCGATCCGGCGCGCCTGCAGGACTGGGCCAACGGCGAGCGCTATGGCAGCGAGATCATGGCCGACCTGAACGCCGGCGCGGCCGGCTGGATCGACTGGAACATGCTGCTCGACAGCCGCGGCGGACCTAACCACGTCGGCAACTACTGCTTCGCGCTGCTGCATGCGAGCGACGACGGCCAGCTGATCTACACGCCGAGCTACGCCTATATGGGCCACTTCACCCGCTACATCAAGCCGGGCGCGCGTCGCGTGGGCGCGACCACCAGCCGCAGCACGCTCGATACGGTCGCCTTCCGCAACGGGGACGGCAAGCTGGCGGTGGTGGTGATGAACCGGCTCGAGGCGGCCCAGCGCTACCGCCTGATGATCGACGGGGTCGAGACGACGGTCGAGATTCCGGCCCGCGCGATCCAGACCGTGCTGCTGTAGACTGTGCTGAATTAGCAGCGGGAGGGACGTGGTAACGATCAAGGAAGTGGCCCGCATGGCCGGGGTGGGCACCGGGACCGTGTCGCGCGTGGTGCGCGGCAAGGGCTCGGTCTCGGCCGACAAGCTCGAGCGGGTCAGGCAAGCCATCGACGCATCGGGCTACCGGCCCTCGCACGCCGCGCGCTCGCTGCTGTACGGGCGCTCGCGCATGATCGGGGTGTATATACCGATGCTGGCCGGGACCTTCTATACCACCATCCTGCAGATCATCGATGCCGAGCTGCGCGCCGCCGGCCTGCACATGATGATGGGCTTCGGCACCGGCGGGGGGCGGGCGAGGGAAGAAGCGGTCGATGGCGTCAACCTGCTGTTCGCGCGCGGCTGCGACGGCGTGATCGTGCTCACCAGTCCCCTGCAGGAACAAGACCTGGCGCTGTTCGGCGCGCAGGGCCAACGGCTGGTGGTGCTCAATTATGCCCTCGGCAGCATCCCGCAGCAGTGCTTCACGGTCGACCATGTGCAGGGCGGCCGCCTGGCCGCGCGCGCCCTGCTCGACCAGGGCCATCGCCAGATCGCGGTGCTCGGCGGACCACGCGCGGTGCAGGACAATATCGAGCGCATCGACGGTTTCATGCGCGAGCTCGAAGGCGCCGGGATCGACACCGGCGCCATGTGGGTGAGCGAGCACGATTTCTCGTCCAGCGCGGGTTGGTTCGGGGCCCAGGACTTGCTGGCCTCGAATACCCGCTTCACCGCGCTGTTTTGCGCCAACGACGAAATGGCGCTTGGCGCCATCTCGCGTTTCTATGAGGCGGGCATCCATGTGCCGCGCGACGTGTCGGTGATCGGCTATGACGATACCCCGAGCGCCGCCTACGCCGCGCCGCCGCTGGCCTCGGTGCACATCCCATGGCGCGAGATGACGGCCAGCGGCGTGGCCGAGCTGCTCAACCTGTGCGACGGCGGACGGCGGCGGGTGGTGCGCAGCTTCCCGGTCAGCCTGGCGCTGCGGGCCTCGGTCGCACGGCCGCGCAAGGATCAGAAGAAGTAGCGCAGTGACGCCCCCGCGGTCGCCTGCGGCACCGTCGACACCACCAGTCCGGCCGCCGTGCCGTAGGCGATGTCACTGGCGAATTCGTGGGGATGCAGGGTGGCGAACAGCGCGCCCTGGAACTTGCCGATGTCGTAGCTCGCTTTCAGGTCGTAGCGCACATAGGTCGGCATGTCCCGTTCCACCAATGGAGCACCCATGTAGTACGGATTGCCGGCGGTGACGTAGACGTCACCGTTGAGCGTCAGCGTGCCCGGCCCCATCGCGCGGCGGTACTGGGCGCCCGCCTTCCAGGTCTGGGCCGGCACCGACAGCCGCGCGCCGGCGCCGGGCGCGGGGTTGTCCAGGCGCGCGCGCAGGATGCGGCCGTAGCTGAGGTAAGTAGTCAAGCCGCCACCGGGCTGGTATTGCAGGTCAAATTCGATCCCCTTGCGCGTGGTCTGGCCGGAAGCGACGAATACGTCGGGCGCGGTATTGACGATCTCGTCGTCGTTCTTGATATGGTAGATGGCGCCATGCATGCTCAGGCCCGCCAGCGGACGCGCGTGAAAGCCCAGGTCGTGCGAACGAACCCGGCTCGGGTCGATGCCGGCATTGATGCGTCCACCTGATGCCCCGAGTGGACCAAGGCTGCCGCTGGTGCTGATCTGTTCAGTGGCTGGCGAACGGAAGCCCTGCGCCACGTTGGCATACAGCTCGAGGTTCGGCAGCAGGTTCCAGATCGCGCCATATTTGGGCGTCGGCACGCTGCCCTTGTAGTCGGTCGAGGCGGCCGGCAGCTTGAGGTTGACCAGCTCGTAGTCGAAGCGATCGTAGCGTGCACCGGCATGCAGCTTCAGGTTGGGCAGCACGCGGTACTGGGCCTGGAAAAAGACGCCATAGGTCAGCAGGTCGAGGTCCTGGCTGTTGACGTAGTTGGCGGTCGGCCGCCAGTCGCGGTATTGCTGGCGGTAGGCCTCGCCCTTGTCGCGGCGCGCCTCGGCGCCGACGGTGAACAGGCCGTCGGCGCCGACGGTCCAGGTATTGCCGGCGCGCGCGCCCGAGATCGCGCGGTCATCGAAGCCGAAGGTATGCAATACCGGGCTGTTCTGGATTGCGCGGCTGCGCTCGAAATCCTCGACGTAGGTGGTGGCGAACCAGCCGGCGGCGCCGGATGCCGGACGGCGGTTGAACACCAGCGTACGACGCTGTGCGTCGCCAAAGCCGGGCAGCTTGTACATGACCGCATGCGGATCGACCAGGCCAGCCTCCATCGCCGGCAGCGACAGGTAGCCGGCGCCGGCATACTTTGACTTGTAATAGCTGGCGCGCAGGCTATAGACGCCATCGCCGATATTGCTCGACAGCTTCCAGAACAGGTTGCTGCGATCGTTGCCGCTGCCGTGGCGGAAACCGTCGTAGCTGTAGCGGTCGGCCACTAGCAGCGAGCGCACCTTGCCGTGCTCACTCGACAGCACCAGCGTGCCGCGGCGGCCACCGTAGCTCTCGACCGTCAGTGCCGCACTCGAAGGGGTGGCCGCGCCGCCTTCGCGCGTGGTGATCGCCACCGAGCCGGCGCGGTTCTGGTCGCCGTACAGCGCCGAGACCGGTCCCTTGATGACGTCGACCGTATCGATCATCTCGCCGGTCATCCATTCGAGGAAGGCGGGGCCATGCCCGGCGCCGCCCTGGCTGGACGGGATATTCTGTGGCACGCCGTCGATATGGATGGCGGTG
>Ga0265797_10005079_pt1 | contig 19499 bp, 16 predicted proteins | sample P2T30metagenome_FD_192433 | JGI IMG/M metagenome (GOLD analysis project Ga0265797, IMG submission 192433) | Plant litter microbial communities from East Loma Ridge, Irvine, California - P2 T30 | ecosystem: Environmental > Terrestrial > Plant litter > Unclassified | place: USA: California... | reverse complement strand
AACGTTTGCGCATTCGTGGTTGCCGCGTAAGAGGAAGAAGTTCTCGGGGAACTTGAGCTTGTAGCAGAGAAGGAGTAGGATGGTTTCCAAGCTTTGCTTGCCGCGATCTACATAGTCGCCTAGGAATAGGTAGTTGGAATTTGGTGGGAACCCGCACATCTCGAACATGCGGATCAAATCAGTGTACTGTCCGTGGATGTCGCCGACGATCTTGACAGGTGGAGCGAGCTCAAGCAGCGCAGGCTGGCTGAGAAAGACTTCTCGAGCGGCCGAGCAGATTGCGAATATCTCCGCGTTCTTTAGGCTGACTGTCTTTGTGACCTTTCCGGCATAAGCTGCGTCCAAGAGTCGCTGAATCATATCGTCGAGATCCATGGTCTTGAGCGCGGTGAGCTCCATGGGAGAGCCCGAACCGTCAGTGGGCGCGGGGGGCTCTGGGAGTCTGGGTATCGGCTGGTCCTTCCTCTGCAGAATTGACTCTCCCGGCTGAGCAGAGGCCAAAGGCTGTGCTGCTCCTGTTGGAGGGACGTCAGAGACGTGGTCGACTTCACCGGTTCGCTGAGCCTTGCTCACGCCTTCATGTCCTGTTCCGAGAGTTGCACCGTGGACAGGCGAAGGCGGCGCTTGCGGTTCGTCTTCGTCTTGATCTTGATCAGCCTTATCAGCAACATCTGGAGACGCATCTGGTGGCACGGTTGCTGAAGCTGAAGCGACGGAGCCCCGCCGCGAACCTCTCGACTTGGTGGAAGCTGCATCTGACTTGTCAGCTTTGCCGTTGACATCGTTAAGACCAGCGACTGAGTTGCGCGGGCTGTCGGATTTGCCGGTCCCTGGTATTTTGTTCCGTAGTGAGTTGCGTAGTGAGCGCGTAGAGTCTTTGGTGTCCGATCTCTCGAAGGAGCGGTAGTACTCGCGACCGAGGGGCACGCCGTCAGCACCGCCCTTCTCGCCCTTCTTGTCCTTGCCGCTCGATTGCTGGTTGCCCATGATGGCGACTGTGGACTAAGCGAGCGTGTATACAAGTCTAGTATGTGTGTATGTTTTGGAAGAGAGCAGTCGTGTCTGTTCCCATACAGTGGGAAAGCGACAGCGGCGGTGTTTGTTGGTGTGTGAAAGACGCGGCGATGGTGCGCTTGGTTCCTTCCAGAGATGCCCGGAAGCGACGATGCCAAGTGCAAGCACGCTCTCAGGTGATGTGTAGAAAAGGTAGGTAGGCCACGCGTAGAGAGGGCGTTAGGGCGGTCGGTAGAGGCGAGCGAGAAAAGCAAGGAAGCGTGCCTCCGTCGGCGCTGTCGTTATCTGCCTCAGAGACTGGCAGGCGAGGCTGGGCGAGGCGACGGGGGAGCGATCGTCTTCCAGCGTGCGCGCCAGGTCGATGGTGTGCGGGCTGTGGGCGGGTTGGGCAGGCTCACGATGTGCGGGCAGTGGCTGTGCTGATGGGACTGGGTGTCGTGGTAGTGATAATAGTAGTAGTAGCAGCGATGATATCAGCCTCTACGCGAGCAGAGCGGGGATTTAGTTGCGATGTCAGCCGCAAACCTTAGTTGGAGCCAGGGCATGGGCAGTGACGCTGGTGGGCGAGCTGGCGTCGTTCGGGCTCTGCGGACCGGTGAATAGCAGCGTTGGAAGCACCACTAGCGCATCAACGAGGGCAAACTAGCAGGAGCCCAGACAACCACAAAGTCGAGGCAGTACACAACCTGCACTGCGAGAAGACGGTGGCGACAGCAACAAGGGAACAGCTCGAGTGATTCTCGTGAGAGGGGCAGACACAGTGGAGAGAGTGCGCCGCAGACAGTAGCGAAGTTGGAGAGAGCAGGCTGCCAAGATAAGGACAAGGATGACGACTGGGCACCCAAAGCGAACCGCCTCTTTTCGGTATATCCGACCACATCCTGAGCGACACATCACAGACGCTGCCATGGACAGCGTACACGCGCCGCTGCACACCTTCACGTGCCCATGGAAACACCTGCAAAATGCCAATCCTGTTCACAGAGCCGCTCACACTGACCCCACGAACGACATCATGGGCCCACTATCAGCAGTTCGCCCAAGCTGTGGGAATAAATAAACTTGCAGTTCCAACGCTCCTCGGAGCCCTGTTCTCCGCTAGTCGCCTTCGAGAGCTTACGCAAGCATTCTTGCTCCGCTGCTAGGCGGCGCGACTACACTGTTGCACATGCGCCCAAGGTCACTTTCCACATCCCGCCGTTGCGACATTTTCTCTCGCTGCCCAAGGGGTATTGAGCGCGTACCTGCAGAACGTCACACGTGTCAGGAGAGCCATGGCTTTACGACAAACACTTTTCACCGACATTTGCATTCATGTTGACTTGTGCCTTCTCCACTTCCTTTAGCACGTCAACAGCCCAAGCCGTGGCGCCAAGGGCGGATATCTTGGGTGCACATGTGACCTTATTTGGTGTCCTTGCAAGACTCCACACATAGCACCTGGCCACAGTTTCGAGGCTTGTCACTGGCATCTTGGTTTTGCATAGTATACATGTCCACTATAGCTTGTTTCCTAGGTTGACATGGATGGCCTAGTCATTATGTTAGCCGGCCCTGAATGTCTCTTTGTTGGTGCGACGTACCTTCTTGTTGGTGTATGCCTCGAGTCCAGCCTCTCCCAGCTCTCGGCCGATACCAGACTGCTTCACACCTCCGAATGGGATGCGAATGTCAGAATCGTTGCTTGAATTGATCCAGACCATACCCGCTTCAATCCGCCTAGCAACACGATGAGCCTTGGTGATGTTCTCAGTGAAGACTGCTGCGCCAAGACCATATGTCGTGTCGTTAGCACGCTCAATCGCCTCGTCTTCCTCCTTGAACGAGCTGATGACGACGAACGGACCAAACACTTCTTCGCGGTAGATCTTCATGTTGTCCTTGACATTAGTAAAGATAGTAGGCGAGACGAAGAAGCCCTTGCCGCCAACGTTCTTGTACGCTTCTCCGCCGGCTACAAGAGTGGCGCCCTCTGACTTGCCAGACTCAATGTATGACAGAACGCGGTCGAACTGCGTCTTGGTAACCTGAGGTCCCTGGAATGTGTCGTCTTTGAAGGGGTCGCCAACCACAGAGGTGGTCTTGACGTGCTCCTTGAAAGCTTCAACGAATTTATCATAGATGCCTTCTTGCACAAGAATTCTTGAAGTCGCCGTGCAAACCTGGCCTTGGTTGTACCTCCACAGTGTCAGCTTAGCTTATTAGAAAAAAAGGAGATGACCTACATGATACCGACGTGACTCCATTTGACTGCTTGATCAAGATCTGCATCATCAAACACTACTAGTGGCGATTTGCCACCCGTTTCAAGTGTGATGTTCTTCATGTTGACAGCTGCCATCTTCATAATCTCCTTTCCTGTAGCGGTGGATCCAGTAAAGGCAATCTTGTCGACGTCGAGATGCTGGGCTAAAGCGGCACCAGCCTTCCTTCCTTCACCGTTGATAAAGTTGATAACGCCAGGAGGGAAGCCAGCTTCCTTGACCAAGTTTCCAAGATACAGAATAGAAAGGGGTGTTTGTTCGGCGGCCTTCAAGACCACTGTGTTGCCGGTGCAGAGAGCAGGTCCCAGCTTCCATGCCGCCATTGCAAGAGGGAAGTTCCATCTGGCCGTGATCAGCAGGGCATATTTTCGACATGGATGATTACGTACGGGATGATCTGGCCACAGACACCAAGTGGCTCACGGACTGTGTACGCCAGCTTGGCAGGTGAGGTGTCAATGACTGTGCCGTGAATCTTGTTGGCGTATCCTGCGTAGTACTTGATAGTACCGACAACTTCGCCCAAGTCGTCATTCAGTGAGACGGAGTAAGGCTTGCCGTTGTCCCAGGTTTCAATCGTCGCTAGCGTTTCCTTGTGTTCCTCGATTAACTGGGCAAACTTGTAGAGAAGGTCAGCTCGCGCGTTAGTGTCCATGTCTCGCCAGTCTGGGTTCTTGAAGGCTTTCCGTGCAGCTGCCACGGCATCGTCGACATCTTCGGGCCCAGCCGCATATACAGATACAATATCGCTCTCATCACTACCAAATGTCAACCACTTCCAAGGAAGAAAACGGACAGGCATACCTCGGGTTTATGGAAGTGATGGTTTCACCTGACTTGGACTTGACGAATTCGTTGTTGATGAAAAGACCTCTTGGCTGCTGGTACTTGCGACCATTGGGCGCAGTCAGCTCAACGAAGAGGTCGGACATGTTGCTTTGGGTGCTGTAGTATTTCCACAAAGGACGGCAACTACTTGTGGGAGCTCTGCGTATTGAGGGTTTGAAAGGAGGAGATGGTTTGGAGCGAAGTGAGGCGCGTGTGAGGGCGGAGAAGAGACAGGACATGTCCTTGGCTGGCGAGGAGACAGCTCGCTATCTATAGGCTGCAGACATGTAAGATGCTGATGACGACCGCGGGGACAATGGTAGCTTCGATTGATAGTGTGGACCCCGCGTGTGCCCACCAAATGCCCATAGCTAGCTAGCTTATCCGCATGCAACTGCCTGTTCCGACTGTTGCAACTCCACCTTGTACACGCCTATCGACAGCATCGCGGCGGTTTGAATTACTCATCACGCAAGACTAGAGACGCGACATGCCTGCCCATCGCGGAAGGTTGAGGGGCAGGCGCCATCATGTGAGCAGGCGTAGCGGACAGTCGCGACGCGTCGGCGTCAACAGTCGGCTACAACCAGCCCTGTAGCTACCCCACCCCACCACGATGAGAAGCTCGACGCGCGCATCCAACAACTTCTTATTCCCGCCCTGCGCAAATTGACGTCTTTGGCTGCCACGCACCGGCCCAAACTCAAGTTCGTCACACAATGTCGCGAGACGCTCGCACCGAGACTCGTCCCCACAAACAAGCACACTTACTCAAACTTCCGCAGATTCTCTCCAAACTCCCTCTCGCCCTTTCAGACCCCACAATGGACTTGGCCGAAGAGCCACCCCTGGTGACTCCCGACGCCGAACGCCCCGATGCCTCGATAGACGTTACTCACTCGCTCGAATACTGGAACAGCGTCTCGCCAGACGTCAATGGCATGCTGGGCGGCTTTCCTCAAACCTCGCGCATCGACCTGCAGGGTTCTTCCAACTTCCTGACCAAATTGCGCCGTGGCAAATCCCAGGCCTCAAAAGAACCCCTGCAGCCTCTGGAACGTGTAGCAGACTGCGGTGCGGGTATCGGACGAATAACAAAGGGCCTGCTGCTGGGTGTGAGCAACAAGGTGGACATAGTAGAGCCGGTGAAGAAGTTCACAGACGAGTTGGTGCAGAGCCTCGGAAACGGAGAATACGCCGGTGACGGAGAGAGCAAAGATAGAAAGGGTCAGGTGGGCGAGGTCATAAACCTAGGCTTGCAGGACTGGATACCTGAGCCCGGCGCGTACGACGTGATTTGGAACCAGTGGTGTGTGGGACACTTGACCGACGCCCAACTCGTTGTCTACCTACGCCGTTGTAGCGAGGGCTTGAAAAAGGCGGCCCAAGGAGATGCGACAAGCAAGAGCTGGGTCGTAGTCAAGGAGAACATGTCTACCGACATCCACCACAAGGACATCTACGACGATGAGGACTCGAGCGTCACGCGGTCAGACAAAAAGTTCAGAGCCTTGTTCCAAGAGGCGGGGCTGAAGATTGTAGCAACGGAGCAACAAAGAGGAATGCCCAGGGAACTATTCCCCGTTAGGATGTACGCACTCAGACCCGAGTAGGTGCATAGGCAGTCCTGCTGTTAGTGAGTTAGGGTGTCAGGCGCAGGAACTATGATACCCCAGAAGACTTTAGATGAATCGACTCAATTACCATGCTTGCATAAACCTCAGTCGTGTGATATCAGAACTGCTCCAACCCTCATCTACACCTCACCGATTTCCGAGAACTTGTGCGCAAACCCAAGCGAAAGCACCGGTACACCATCCACCGGCTCATGTACCGGCAACTTCCCTACTGTAACCTTTTTCTTCACCACCTTCGCTTTTACCGCATCCTGTCCTGCTGTTTCCGCCCCACCAGAAGTATCCATGACATCCTCAAACTCCTCTTCCTCTTCCTCTTCCTCCTCGTCGCCTTCTTCCTCCTCTTCCTCGCCTTCACCCGCGTCCTGAGCACCTGGATCAGGGTAACTAGCTGGGTATTTCTGCCTCAGATACTTTTGATCAAAGACCTCCTGATGCGCATGTTTCCATAAATCGACAATCTCGTCTGCAGATAGTGGGTTCTTGACCCGGGTAGTCGGTATAGCTTCCGAGTCCAGACGTTCCGACTCTGGGACTTGATCTTCGTCGTCTTCGTCTTCGGTTGCGTCTTGCTTTGTCGCACTTGTTGCGTCAGGCTTCCGAGGACCAATGCCCCATTCTTCAGGCACGAAACACCATTCTGATGCTTTGCGAATACGTTCTTCTACCCAGCCCTCTTCCATGGGCTCTAGCCTCTTTCGTAGCAAGGTACCTGCCATACCCGCCGCCATGCCGCCACCAGCGTTCATCGGAAATGAAGGGTTAGGAAACGGATGAAGAGCCTCGAACTTTGCTGTGTTGGGGGGTAAGGCCTGTATGCTGGTCATTCTCCGGCGGACGTCGCGCTCAACGAGGACTGCATTGCCGGCGCTGTCTACCACAGGGTTACCAGCGGCGTCCTTTGAAGGGACGTGGTGTTTCTGGGTGATGAGTTTGGATTGATGACGGTAGCCACCGTTTATAAGAAGATGTATCGAATTTAGGTAAGATGTTACCAGCTGTGTTGTTCGGTGAATTTGTGGCCTGGCGTCTCTTTAGCTTGTGTCCTGTGAAATAGGAAACCATCAGAGCGGCGCATCTTAGGCATGCTCATAGAGACTATGGAATCGGCACAAATACCGTCATGAACATCGAGGAGACATATCTAGTCACCATGACACCAGGAGACGCGTGCACGAAACAAGGCTGCATGGCAAACATAACCACACCTCAACGTAAACATCGCCGCTTTCCGCTTCTCACTTACCAATCTACGGCTTCTCCGCGGCTCATCTTAAACTGCATTTCCGCCTGCAATCGATCCATAGTCTTGATCATCGGCATCAATTGACTACGAAGCTGATCCAACAGCCTGATATCTTCCCGATCAGGCGCGCCCTGGAAGTTTTGATTCATTTTTGCTCGTGATTCCTACTTCTTTCGCTTGCGTTCCAACTCTTTCAAAGAAATAGTGATCCGGATCTGGGCGACTGCAGAGTGCTAGCAGGGGAATGAAGGGCGAGGTGAAAGCGAGAAGGTGCTTGCAGATGGTGGAAGTGATTGGTTGATGAAAGTGGTTTAAGCACGGGGCGCTTGTAGGCATTGAGATTGGCGGTCTTGGCACCTGGAGCCCGTAGTAAAGGGCTGCCTGTAAGTTCTTTCACCATCTTGATTTATTAGGGTTTGCGCTCAGAAGTTTCGGAATAGATTATGTTCATTCTTCGTATCGATCAGCGACCGTGATTCGTATCTACATAGCGCTTCGTATCATATCGACATCCCCGGGTATTATTTCCATCAAACTACCCTTAAATTTCAAATCGTCCCAAATGTTGTCCAATGCCAGCATCTATCAACCAGGTCGAAGAAGATATTACATAGATGTTTGTGCGTGTCGTGGTCGTGATGATGCTTCCAGGCTTGCGCCGTTCTGAGTAGTAGTTGTAATGCTAAGCCGCCATTTGCTATGCAGTTAAGTGAAAGAAGAACAGAACGAGGGTATAAGGGAAATCAAACGCTTGAACGCAGCAGAACGCCAGTGAAACCGAAGAAAACAAAGACTCATTACGAGCAGTAGTGAAGGAAACAACCCACTGGGCTTTGGGAGCACAGCTCAGGAGAATCGAAAAAGATGTTTAGACGCTGACGGTTCGTCGAACACCAACCTCAGGCTTCTTCGCGTAGCCAATGAGGAGTTTGAAGCTCGTTCCGCGCTTTTCGCACTCGTTGATGAGGCTTTCATCGCGCCAGATACTAGTCTCAAGGAGGTTACCGGAAGCAGCGGCACCAGGTTCGCCAGCCTCAGGGAGGACAAGCGACTCGTAGCAGCGTGAGTACCACCAACGACCTACGCGCGCCACCATGTCGGTGATGCCGTTGTCGGTCGAATCGGAGGACGCAGAGGCATTGAGAAGGTCAGAGAAGGACAATTCCGGTTTTGGTCCTTTGGGCAGAGGCATAGTCTTGTTTGTGTTGCTGGCAGAGCTTGCTGTGCTGCCCTTCCTCTTCGTAGTTGTACGCTTGACGTCGTCGAGGCTGGGGAGTTTGCCGGCAACTGGAACGCCAACAACACAGCGATTACAGTCGACAAAGCCTTTGCGTCCAATACCGGCCATGACCTCGTCACTGATGTTTCGAAGCGATATGCTGTCGTCCGCTACTTGCATTCTCATCTTCAAACCGCGGACAGCGCGACGGGCACGGTTGCCCATATTGACCAAGTCCATGTCAAGAACACTAAATTCAAGGTAGCCGCCGGGTCTCAGGACGCGCTTGGCCTCAGACAAGATGAAGCGGTGCTCTGACGAAGGAAGTGCAGTTGGGAAGCGAAGCACGACGCAAGCGAAGAAGTGCATGGGGAACGGGAACGCTTTGCCGAGAGAGGGGTGACAGATGTGGCGGTGGTTGTTCAATGTTGACCATGGTTCAGACGCACCCTCGGATGACGTACTTGTTGATGGATCAGGGCCCATGTCATACACAGTCGCCTCAGGGTAAGTGAGAGCGCAATAGTACGACCAGTCCTTGCCAAGACCATCAATGACAAGTACGCGATCCTCGTTCGGGTCTTTCAACTCGAAGTGTACGGGGCTGAATAGGACACGACCAAATGAGAGCCACTTGCTCGTCATGAGGGCACCGAAACGAAGATTGGCCATAGACAAGAGTCCATCATTTTGACGTTCGGCAATATCCATTAGGCGCGTGTCTCTGTATCGGTTTGTTGCGATACTTTCACGATCTTTGCTCGACTTCGACGCAATAGTGACTTTGGATTGTCGGGCGCTCTGCGACAACGAAGCTGGTAAACTGGAGCGAGTCGAACGTTTTGTAGCAGTACCAGTCGATAGCTGAGGACTGGAAGGCAAACTCAACCTCCCGGTAACAGGGTCAATGACACTGATCTTCCGTTCGCCGTAGTCTGAGATGAATTCTGAGAAAGAGATCGACGAAGTAGGAGACTGCGTGGAATGCAGAACAGCCAGTAGGCGAGAGCGACGAAGATGAAGTGAGGGGTTCGTAACCTCATCGTCGTTGTCTGATGCTGAAACGTTACGCGGTGCCTTAGGTCGCAGGGGCATTGGTTCGAGCGACGGGTGGCTGCGAAGGCTATTTTTGTCTTCATTCGTGCGAGAGGTGACAGGCGAGAGCACTTCGTCGATCAAATCGTCATACTCGTTCCAAAGTTCATCTTCTGACAACGGGGCGCTGGGACTTGGCACGACAGCGGTACCAATAGCGGGGGCGAAGCTCCATATGCCTGAGCTACTCGAGTATGATACTTCAGAGTCTTTGCGAGGTGGAAACTTGAAGAATTCGCTTCGACGGTTGGCTTCGTCCTCCATAGGACTGATCGTAGCTATAGCCGACCCATGATTGAGGGCGTTCAAGCCATGCAGAATAGGGTATGGCTCTACTGGACCGGCAGAGGCAACAACGGAACCAATTGAGTCAAAAGATGTCCGGGGAGGAGCTGCCGGACGAGGTTGATTCGATACAAAGGGTCGAGAGAATGACTGTGAAGACGGCTGGTGTGGCTGACGACGACTTGAGACGACCTGAGGAATACGCCCAACCTGAGCCAAGCGACTTGGGCGAGGCGGTGGGCTCATAGGCGGTGGACCAGGTGATGGGAGATCCTGAGGAAGTACGAACTCATCTTGAGCAGGTACCTCGGGAGCGAACTCAGGCTCAGGCTGCGAGGGAGCTACTGCTTCGAGAGGTGGCGCAGGATCTTCGTCACGAACTGGCGATGGCTCACCAAAGGGTGATGAGGGTCGAGAGAGATCCGTGACCGGAGTCAAATCTGCCAGCGAGTAACGTTCCGAATTTCGGGATAACGCTCGGAAACTTGTATCAATACCTAGTTTACTTTGTTGATGTTCCGGCTGTGGTTGTGCTTCTGAGCGCAGAAAGACCTTAGGCGAAGCCGAGCGTACAGCTGCTGCAGAGTTGGACGGCATCACTGCTTTGGGCGGAAGCAGCATAGACTGCATTCGCTCTCTTCTTCCTGGTTCATCGTCAGAGAGGGCGCTCTCGGTTCCCTCGTCAACCTCCTGCATTAGCTGTTCGATGTCGTCTAGCTCAAGACCAGACTGGTCCATCAATGCGTAATGCGCAACGGAGCGGGAAGCAGTCGCTTGATTCACGGGACTGACAGCAGGAGCCGCTGGTGTCGCCGTGCGAGGTCCGGCATGGGCCCTTTGGAAGAAGTTCCATCGTTTCGGAGGTTTGGGGGCTTCCTTCTCAGCTTTGGTCTTCTTTGAGGACTTCAACCAGCTACCCTCCTTGATCTCAGCGGCAGCTTCACTTATAGAGTTCTTGCGAACCTTTCCAGCGATCCGACTTGTCGAGCCTGATGGTACACTAGGGCCCTGGGCAGTTTGCAAAGCCCGTGATGTCCGCTTTGAGGCCATGGCAGGTAGGAATGATCTCTTTGTATCATCGTCGCTCTCAGAAGGCCTTCGCAGTCCTAGAGTCATCTTTTTTATGGGAGATCCATTGCGTACATTGTCTGGCATCGCGGACGGTAACAGTGTTGGCCGGTTCTTCTCCAATACCGATTGTGATGAGTTGCTCATAGTCTTGTTTAGTTCGAATCCTTGATTGATGGAGACATCCAGGCTGCTGCTAGATTGCATTGGTTCTGGGCTTCTTGAGAGTTCCGAGCTAGTCCCCGTACCTCGAATAACGACAGGAGCGAGGCGATTGAGGAAAAAGTCATCCACCTCCCCGCTTGTTGTGCTAGTCATACTACTTTTGCGAGTTGAGGGTGTTTTGTCCAAGCTCTCAGAGGTAGTTCCAGCGCTAGCGGATCGTCCGATGCTGTTGGTACTGACTGAGCTTCCACTGCGACCTCTGACTGCATATCTTCCATAGCCTTCGTGGCCAGTACCGGCAGCTGGTCCTCTTCTGTGAAGCTTGCTCTCAGACTTCGCTACTGGGGTAGGCTCAGTCTTGGTACGACGCGTGAAGAACCCGAATCTAGAGGTTTTACTCGGGCTTGGAGCAGGTGCGGGCGCTGGTGCAGGTCCGGTACTGGTCCTTCGTGGCTTTCGATCATGCTGGAAATCAGGTGTCGGTCCACGAACTTGTGCTCTGGTAGCTGTCGGCAATGCCGAAGCGGGATTTGGCGAAGGGTTTCGTGATGAAGGTTTGGCTGATGTATTGCTTTTAGATCTCGCATAAGTGAGACCAGTCCTAGATTCAGACGAGGGAGTTCTTTTGTGTTGAGACGGAAAGTTGAGCATATTGCTTTGGATTATTGGTGATGGACCGCGGAGTCCAGATAGTTCAGGAGTACCATCTCTACTAGGTCTCGAAGGTCGCCTTGCAGTCGGTACCGGTGCAGGCGACTGATCAGCAAGATGAGCAAACTCCGGAGGTGCCTGGATACGAGATTTCTCTTCTGCGCTATACATAACTTCAGATACTCGAGGACTTTGGGGTAAGGTGGCGAGACCGTTAGGGGACTGGACATCTTTGTGCTTCGCTACATCCGTAACAACGGTAGACGCGGATGATGACGAGGTGGAGGATTCCCTGACAGTAGAAAGTGTGTGAGGGTGACGGGTGTTGGTTTCATCTGGAGTCTTGTGCCGAGTGACTGGTGGCCTGCTCTGCAGTGGACTGGCTTGCCGAGTTCGGTTTGAGGCTCTGGATAATGTTGTCCCCGGCGAGTAGGACGACATCGACGTAGGAGTGGATGATACACTGAAAGGTCCAGGTGAATCTGAGTATCGAGTCGAGGGTGTTGCAGAGAGAGCGTACTGCGGTGTTGGGAGGGGAAGTATGTCTGTAGGGCCAATCTCATAATCATAGAGCGGGTTACTGTACGAGTCGATCTGTCCTTCTGAACGAGCTAGGATAGTCGAAGATGGGGGTAAAGAGATTCCCAGGACTGTCTCCGAGAAAGGATCTTTATATCCTCCAGGTATGCCCTCCATCAACTGCCTGTCATCTTGGGACGATATAGAGTCGTCTCTTATCCGCGTGGCTTGCCGACCACTTGCGGCTCCAACACTTGTTTGTTTTCTCCTGAGTACATTCGAGCGAGGGCTTTCAATGGTCGACGCGGATGAGCCCGAGGCGAGCGAAGGCGTACGTATACTTAGAGGAACTTCAAGCTTGGGTAATCTTGAGGTCGAGATCTGTGGCGAAGGTTTCGAGGTTGTGACACTTGGGTGTTGAGGAAACATAGGTGTAGACCGGCTGGTCTTCCTTGGACGAGAGCTGGCTGCTTGCGTAGAGCCTTGTTGACCTGTAAGACCTCTTGAGCTTAACTCGTCATCCCTTGAAGGCCTTCTCTTTTGCAGCTTAGACTGGCTTGATGTAGGTGGGTTGGATGTGATTGTGGTGATAGTGGTAGGAGTAATAGATCGTTGAGGCAACCGAGTAGTAGGCGCCCGGTCCTCCGTCCTCCTAGGTGGAGGGTATTGTGACTTATAGGAAGCCATTTCGGGTAACCCTGTGTAGCCCGGATTGATGTACAACGGAACCCTGTGTGCGCCGAGAGACTCATGAAAGCATGTGCTTCTCCACCTGTAAGACTCTTGAATTGAGTAACTTGAACGCAGGGTACCAGAAAGTCGAAAGTCCGGAACTGTCAGCTGGTTCAGCTCGGGAAGCCGTGAAGCGAATTGACGGTGCGAGCGGCTGATGGCGGGAAGACTAGAATAACGGGACGGGGGTGGCGATTCGGAATATTACAAAGGCGTGAGATTGCAAGTCCATCAATATAAGTCATCCAGCCACAAAGTACATGCAGTCCTACGTCCCCGTGCAGAGTTACGGTGAGGTCTTCAGACTCTTTCTCGTGTGCCACATCTATCGGCGGGCCCGAGGATCGTAGATGGGTGTGGCGCAGCGGCAAAGCCCGAGCTGGGGCTGTGCAGGGATATCGCAGTTAGGACCAGGAAAATCGACAACGACGCGTACAGGGAGCAACGAGACGACGAGTGATATTATACTCGAGCTTGCTCACGCGTCCCGTCTATTCTTCCCTCAGGGTCAACCGTCCAAGCGCGGGGCTTCCTCCGTGAGTCGCCTCAGTGGGGCTTTCGCGGATGAGCCGTCTTGAAAGCGGAGGACCAGTCCAGATGCGCAAATGAAGCAGTCCTGGCTGATGCGATAGTATAGTGAATCTGGTAAGCTCAACGGCGCGATCTGTTGGTTAGGAGCGTTTTGACGCTTGTTGCGGTTGCGGGGTGCGTAGGCTTGCATATGTATAACGTCGCGACGGACGCATTCAATACGCGCAGACTTATTCTTGCAAAGAACCGGCGTCGGCGGCCTTGCAAAGTTGGGCTGATCCGGCACGGAGACATGGTGGGCTATTACGGGCGCTTGCGCCTGGATAGGCGGGTGGAGGTCTTTGGCTTGAAGATTGGGGGCAGCCAGTTGAGTTGCTGAACGGCCATGGTGGGTGACGATTCGTAGACAGACCTGGAGCGCGCCAGCCAAGCGGAATGCCCAATTGGCTATCAGGTTGCCCTTACCCGTCGTTTACCCACCAACTTGATGCCGTTTCAGATGCTCAGCAACCCTTGCCAGAAGCCTCGTGTTTGCTATCAATTTTTCACACTCGTCTCGTGACAGGGCTGGCATGATAGAGAGCTGAAGTTGAAGACTTAGCGAGTGGCCTACAAATGCAGTCGTCAAGTCGCGACGACACTCGTTTGCAAAAATATGCGTCCAGCTACACCAGTGTTCCCCCCGAGTGCATTCAGCCGTTCAAAGCACGCGATGATCAGCCATCGGATACTCCATCGCACTCGAGAAGGACCGATACAGGCACTCAGGGCTCGCATGCACCTGTCTTGAACAGGCCAGAAAGCACATTCGTTGAGAAGCCTTCACAGTCGAGGGTTGTCTGACTGTTCAATCAGGACCCGCAGGGCAACAGGCGGCCTGCCCATGCAGAAGAGTCATGCTTCTCTGAGCGATTTTCGCGAGGCACGACCAACGGTTCCTGCAACTCCTGTTGCTATTCTCGTGACCATCTTCATGCATTGACGAAAATCCTGCAGGTTCGCTTCTTGGGTTGTGGCATTATGCCGTCGAGCCGGAAGGTCCGTCTTCAGCAAGCTGAAGTGTGGCTAAGTGCATCACCTCGGCTCTTTTCAGGTTAGTTTGAGGCTGAGCGCTTGATCGGCCTCGCCACGTTGACAACGCATCAAAAGCCTCGCCAGTCGCGACTCATCAGGAACATTCCAACATGTCCTTTGTTCACGACGGTGAAAATATTCCTTTCTGCTAATCTCAACGGTCTCACTTACGAGTCGGGCGGAGGGCCGGTCTCTCAATAGTGCCCTCCACCGTCAGAGCCGCGCTTAATCCACCACACCAGCTGATCCTGGTTTTGCACGCTCATTCGTGCTCTGCTAATATGAGAAGAAATAAGCCCCTACTAGTAGTCACGTGGTCGTTAGCTCATGCGGGTTTTCTGCAAGTGTGGGCGCCACCTGGGATAGAGGAGAGTCTAGTGAAGGGAGATTGCCAATGAGATGTCAAAATCGGCATATCACGCTGACACTGAACGCGTCTACATGCAGGGGGGTCAGAGGTCTCATCAGCAAACACCTCTTACCTATTGATGATTGCGATGCGAAGCTTGACCGTTCTGAATTTGCGATGATTATAATCAGCATAATGCCAGAGTACGGTCCATTTCGTTTGGAGGACTGTCAAAGTTTTGTTGGTGGAACCTCGAGAGAGTCGTGTTTCTTCCATACTCCTCATCGTCATCCAGTCTAGACTCTTTCCCAAAAGCAACCGTCTGCGTGCCGGACACATTCTGACGTTACTAGCCGTTGTGTTGAGATGCCTTGCATCTAGAATCGACCTAGTCTTTTAGGCTGCTGGTTGCATGCAATCTAACCGCTGGATGTTGGTAGCCGCCGACGTAGATATCACAGATATGACATACATCGTTGACAGTATGTGTTTGTAAGAGACTGAACACTGCGGGGCCATAACGACCCTGTCCAGGTTCATGCTTTGATCGTACCCGTTAGTCAAACGGAGCAAGAAGGATAAGGGAGGGCGGCACGGCGCGACTACTTCAGTGTCTACGAATCACCAGACGTAAGTGCTATACAGCCCTGTGAGCTCTGGTGGAGCTCGGCCCGCTGCGGTACCAGATCAGAGCAAGTCGTTGCGAGGTGACCGTGCGGAATTGATGATGACTGTTTAGTGCCAAACCTAAAGACGCTGGACCGCGCTGGTGGTCAAGCCGACCTGAGACATCTGTGAGACTATAGGGCAGTCATCGAGTGTGGTTGCCAGAAATGACGCCTCATGATGTTGCTAGCTGCAGTTCGTCGGACGTGTATCCTTTTGAAGTGTGTTGTGCGAAGTAAGAAGGCCGATCGTGCGGTCGAGTGTACATTCTTTTGTTCTCATGCCCATCACAATGGCAAAAGGTCCCGATAGCGGAGAAAATCGTTGCGTGGATAATGTACATCTTGAGAACCGCAAGTCCTGCGAGGCGCCTGAAGTCCAGGTAAGACTGGTCACTTCTTGGTCGCAGCATTGATGGCGATCTTAGGGGTGGTAGCCAAGCGTATGTGCCGGAGTACCGCTCCTTGAAGTTCACTTGGTACCTTTGTACAGAGTCTCATATCCTTTTGAAGGATTTGTTACGCAGTACTCCAATCAGTCTTTGACTTTTCCTGGTCAACTTTCGTGTGTATTCGTACGAGTTTTTGAGAGCACCGCTTGGGGCAAGATTCCCAATTGTATAGCGATCTTGTTGTTCTTTTCATGTTCTGTCCTTGCTGTGTCTTCAGTGATTTTCTTTTCCTGCAAAACATCCGATTTGGGTAGCTCATGTGACTCTGGTCTGTGAGTGGTCAATTTGAAAGCACACCACGTGAGAGCGCGCCAACGTAAAACGTCCCGAAGACGCGTCAATGCAACTGCATCGCATCCTCAGCATGTCCAAGCAGCAAAAGGTTACGCCATATCAAGAGCGCGTCTATACAGCCCTCCAGATGATTCCGGAAGGACGCGTCACGACCTACGCCGCCATGTCAAAGGCCTTGAACAGCTCCCCTCGTGCGGTAGGCGGCGCGCTGCGTGTCAATCCGTTTTGTCCAGAGGTGCCGTGTCATCGATGTATCGCCAGTACTGGTGTACGTATGCTTGCTCCAGTATGCGAGCGTCGGCACTAATATTGACAGTTCGTTGGCGGATACAAGGGTGACTGGGAGAAAGCCCCCAGCGGACAGAACCAAAACTCGAAATTGCAGCTGCTAAAAGACGAGGGGGTGGTGTTTGACGACAATGGGTTTCTGGTAGACAAGACCTTGCTGTGGGATGAATTCAACGTGGAGAAGTTGAGGTGAAGATTGTGGAAGCATCGAGGTTCGTGAGGCTCGGGCAAGTGGGGGCGGGGCGATCGGGAAGATTTGGTGCAGCAGAAAGCTCGCGACCTAGTGATATGGCAATAGGCACAGTCCTGTCGAGGTCGCTTGATTGAGAATTGTGTTTCGCGCAATGTCCATTTGCTGAGAAATCGTTTGTCGCACTTGCGCAAATTTGCCACTTAGACGTCGATTACCAACGTATACCTAGCTATTAATACGGCCCGCACTACATCAACCTCTTTATTACGTCCAACCATCACTATGCCACCGAAGAAATTTCTGAAGCCGAAGCCTAAGGGCAAGATAAAGCCGCCGGAGCCAGAGACCGAGAATGACTTTCTCGAGGCTGCAGATGAATTCGAGCAAGCGGCAGGGAAATGGCGCGCAGGCGACGCCGCGAAAGCCGTTCGCTTCTTCAACCGAGCGATTGACGCCTACAATGAAGGCTTAAAGCGTCATCCTCAGTCATTCGACCTTGCCTACAATAAGTAAGGCGTTTTTCATATAATTGTATGCTTAATGCTAATAAGACTAGAGCAAATCTCCAGTACACCATTTCCGAAGATGAGCGCATTATCTCACATTTTGGAAATAGGATTGCCTTGCTAGAGGAGACTTTGATGTCGCATCGCTTTGCCATCTCACTAAATCCAACGAACACCGACATCCTCTTCAACGCTGCGCAGGTGCTCACCTCACTAGCGGAAGCCGGTCTGGAAGCTAGCCCGCAAGCTACCGCAAGGCATGATGCAAGACCATTACTCGAGGAAGCGGTTGAAATCTTTACCAAGTGTTTGGAAAACCAACAGCAAGAGTATTCTCAGATGCAAGCTGAAATTGCCAAGATCCAAGCATCCGGTGAGTACCAGGAGGCCTGGGAAGGTGAGCGACAACAGCCAGCAGAAACGCAGGAAGAAGACACGGAGACCGATTCGGGGGGTTCGGAGGCCCCAGGCGATTGGGCCACTGTTGAAGAGCCGCTGACACCAGAAAGCATTTTGGAAACATGCACGGCGCAACTTAGTGCATTGACAACATTACTAGGACTGTATAATTCCGCTACAGACCTACCAAACATAGAGAAGAAAGCCCAAGATGGAATAGATACAGCGACGAACAAAATTCCGACGCTCATAGACCTTATTGACAAGTCACCAGCCCCGAAAGCTGTCGATGAGCCCAAAGCAGGCCCAACACTTTCGATAGGTTCTACACCAGAAGAAGCTACAACAACACCCAAAGATGACGCTATCCTCGCGTCTGCCAGTTTCCAGGCCAGCGTAGCGGAAGTACAATACCGTAGTGGCAGAACGACATCGACAGAGTATGCAGAAACCGTGGAGCAAATTTTCAGCGACATGGTACAGAACGCCGGACAACGTTCAAGTCCTGATCTCGCATCAACCAACGTTCAGTCCGCCTATGCTGACGCGCTCATGGATCTCGCTTCAGCACTTGCGGATGGCACTCAATACATTCCATCAGCACCCACTTTCAGCACAGATATCGATATCCAATGGACAGCTCTCACGCAGACCCAAAATCTGCTTACAAAGCTATCCGCTGCACCGTACACCTCCATCCTATCCGCATCGCGACTGGCCGATGTCTTCATAGCGAGAGGTGATACCGATCTCTTCCGCTTCCGGATCTCGCTCTTCGAAAACGCGAAGCCTGCTTGGGCGAAGAGCGGACCAACTCTGGTTTCCAATGCTGGCGTCTTCTATCGAGGAGGTAGAAGCTACGCAGAGAAAGCTGGTGCGACTGGAGTGCGGAGCACGGCAGATGCCAAGGCAGTTGTAGCAGAGATATTGAAGACGGTGGCGAGTGGTTCGGAAATGTCGAGAGAGACTTGGAAGGCGAGGAGTGCAGATGTGCCGAAGGTGTTGGATCAGATAATTGAAGAGGGTATTGTAGGACGAGAGAATGCCGATGGTTTACTGAACTGGATTTAGAAAGCAAAGACCTCGGCCCTCAGTTCGAGATAGTCAATAGAGCTTTTTCAACCATTCTTAGCGGGACTATAAAGAGTGAGTCTACCCAAAGAGTTCAAAGCAATGCGGTATAGTGATATTTGTGGTTTTGCCTTCCAAATCAGAAGCTTTCCCTCTCGGTATTCGCATGCGTAGTTTGCGGATTCAGCTAATATGCTGATTTTAACTTCTCATTAGTAATCTCTCTTTACTAGACTCTCCTCTATCCTAGGTAGCGCCTACACTTGCAGAAAACCCGCATAGGCTAATAACTATAAACTACTAGTAGGGGCTTGTTTCTTCTTATATTAGCAGAATGTCTGCTTTACGCTAAAAAGGTTTCTTAAAAGTAACATTTCTTCTTCTTGAAACCAATCCATAATCCTAATCTGGTCTTGGCTAGGGGAGGATGCATTATCTGCCCGGATATTGTCCGCGAGAAGTGAGACTGACGTATTGCGCCAGCCTTGCGCCTCCATCGTTTCTAGCGTTTTTCGGGTTATTGGTAGCCACTAAAGTATCTCGTAAGATGCAACTGGAGTGTCGCACGAGTGAAGGTGTCAGGAACGTTAACTTGGGGAAAAAATGAGTGTTAACTTCGGATGTGACGGCGGGGAGATGCAATTTGAAGCTGCATCGAGCTGCGCCTTCCCCAAGCAGCGCTGTGACGAGGAGGCTGCATACAAGAAGCACTTGACACGTCTGGGTAGCCAATCGCACTGAGTATATGCTTTACCCCTCAGTCGAGACAAAGCTTCATTCAAACATGCAGAGAGTGAGAGAAAATACAGGGAGGAAATGTGAATTCGAGTATGTTAATCATGTGTGGACTGATTGCAATCGCAGTGAAGCCACAGCCTATAACTTTTAAGCAGACTACTCCACATTTATGCTTTTCTGTGGTAGTACTCGCAATATTGCCTTCTCTCATACCTC
>Ga0265797_10005078_pt1 | contig 19501 bp, 19 predicted proteins | sample P2T30metagenome_FD_192433 | JGI IMG/M metagenome (GOLD analysis project Ga0265797, IMG submission 192433) | Plant litter microbial communities from East Loma Ridge, Irvine, California - P2 T30 | ecosystem: Environmental > Terrestrial > Plant litter > Unclassified | place: USA: California... | reverse complement strand
AGACGACAGGGTTCACGTATGGAGAAACTATCCTAACGATCTTTTCCTCTTCTTGAAGGACACCTTTCAACGTACTGAAACCTGTTTCGTCATTAGCTCCTCGAGGCGTCTCTGGCATGAGTGTGATGAGCATCTGATCTTGGGTGGGTTGATCGTTCTGGGTACGCTTGATCTGGCTGCGCGCATACCCGAGTGCCTTGACCGAAGGTGTGTACGACGAAACCACCTTACTGAGGGCGTTATCTCGGGACGCATTGGCGTGAATGCCTGCGGCGTGGAAGGGCATAGAGCTTGAAAGGCCACATCCGATCCACCAGACTCGAGGGAAGGCTGGATGTCCCCTATAAAGAGTAGAGACGTGGTCAAGTATGTGCTTCACGCAGATACGCCAGAGCCAGGTGAGATATTCCAGGAACTCTTCATTCTTCTTCCATAGCTCGGATTTCTTTCTGTGTCTCCATTCAGTACGCAGCCAACGCCTTGCCTCTTCTATGTTCAAACCTGAAAGAGGGATTGCTTGTAAGGTATCTTGAGTCATCACGATTGCGTCACTCCTGATCTGAGAGATGTTCACAATTGCGACGTAACCCTCGCTCATGCCCTTCTGCATCTCTGCGACAGTCTGTCCTAAAAGAAACCTCTCGTGACCAGGGATGGCTCGGATGTCCCTGCGACACGCTTCGAGCTGCGTCACTGCCTCACGACGTCGCATCACCTTCGCGTTTAAGGCGGTTTTATCCTCGATGCTGCCAAAGGGTGTATTGACCTCAGCGACGAGAGACTGGTAGTGCTCGGCTAGCTTTGGATGTTCTTGACAGAGGCCGGAAACGTCGCTTCGATCATCCAACAACCGACTGATGATGATAGCACGGCCTTGCTCGAGACGTTCGACAGCCTCGTGAACACAGCCTTCTGAAAGCAGCAAAGCGCAAAGATCGGAGGCGATGTCCGCGAATCCAGAAAGCGCAAATTGTTGATCACTCCGATCGAGATTGCGGTTGTTCACGATAGGAATCAGATCGAGAGCCCCTCGGCCAAGTTTTACAGCATCGTGAGTTTTGCGTAGATCTGCCAGCTTACTCAGACAACGAGCAGCGGCCTTTACACGTTCGAGAGGGACGGCACCAGTACAATCGAAAGCACCTCGATAGTACTCTGTCGCGTCTTCCAGGTCTTTCATCTCTCCATTCCGCTCGAACCGACTCCCAAGCCACATCCCAAGGTTGTTCAAGTACATTGCTAGGTTCGGGTGGTCGGGCGGAGTCGAGTGCACTGCCTGGCGAGCTGTGTTGATGGCCTCTTCCAGGTCTTTCATCTCTCCACTCCGCTCGAACCGTCTCCCAAGGCTGTTCCCAAGGTTGTTCAAGTGCATTACTAGGTTCGGGTGGTCGGGCGGAGTCGAGTGCACTACCTGGCGAGCTGTGCTGATGGCCTCTTCCAGGTCTTTCATATCCCCCCTTCGCTCGAACCGTTTCCCAAGCCTGTTCCCAAGGTTGTTCAAGTGTATTGCTAGGTTCGGGTGGTCGGGCGGAGTCGACTCCACTGCCTGGCGAGCTGTGTTGATGGCCTCTTCCAGATCTTTCATCTCTCCACTCCGCTCGAACCGACTCCCAAGCCACATCCCAAGGCTGTTCAAGTACACTGCTCGGTTTGGGTGGTCGGATGGAGTCGACTCTACCGCCTGGCGAGCTGTGCTGATGGCCTCTTCCAGATCTTTCATCTCCCCACTCCGCTCAAATCGTCTCCCAAGCAAGCTCCCAAGGCCTTTTAAGATCGCTGCCAGGTCTGGGTGATCGGCTGAAGTCGAGTGTACTGCCTGGCGAGCTGTGCTGATGGCCTCTTCCAGGTCTTTCAACTCTCCGCTCCGCTCAAACCGTCTCCCAAGCCAGCTCCCAAGGTTGTTCAAGCGACCTGCCAGGTCTGGGTGATCGGCTGGAGTCGACTCCACTGCTTGGCGAGCAGTGCTGATGGCCTCTTCTAGGTCTTTCATCTCTCCACTCCGCTCGAACCGACTCCCAAGCCTGTTCCCAAGGCTGTTCAAGTGCACTGCTCGGTGTGGATGATCGGCTGGAGTCGAGTGCACTGCCTGGCGAGCTGTGTCGATAGCCTCTTTCAGGTCTTTCATCTCCCCACTCCGCTCAAATCGTCTCCCAAGCAAGCTCCCAAGATTATTCAGGATCGCTGCTAGGTCTGGATAATCGGGTGGAGTGGACTCCACTGCCTGGCGAGCAGTGCTGATGGCCTCTTCTAGGTCTTTCATCTCTCCGCTCCGCTCAAACCGTCTCCCAAGCCAGCTCCCAAGGTCTTTCAAGTACATTGCCAGATCTGGGTTATCGGCTGGAGTCGACTGCACTGCTTGGCGAGCTGTGTCGATAGCCTCTTCCAGGTCTTTCATCTCTCCGCTCCGCTCAAATCGTCTCCCAAGCCAGCTCCCAAGGTTGTTCAAGTACATTGCTAGGTTCGGGTGGTCGGGCGGAGTCGAGTGCACCGCCTGGCGAGCTGTGCTGATGGCCTCTTTCAAGTCTTGCGTCTCTCCGCTCCGCTCAAATCGTCTCCCAAGCCACATCCCAAGGTTGTTCAAGTGCACTGCTAGGTTCGGGTGGTCGGCTGGAGTCGAGTGCACTACCTGGCGAGCTGTGTCGATGGCCTCTTCTAGGTCCTTCAGCGCTCCAGTGCGCTCATATCGTGTTCCTAAAAATATACCAATGTTACTGAGGTACCCGGCATGGGACTCATGACCCTGAACAGTTAACCCTGATCCCTCTTTGGCATATCTGATTGCATCATCGAGCTGTCTAAGCTCTCCCGATTCCTCATATACTTTGTAACAGCGGATCCCCTCTGCCATCCAAGATTGAGCGGTCTTCTCGTCACTCCTGGTATGCACGACATACTTTGTCCTCGAATCTGCACAATCCATTTCAGCAGCTCAGGACTTCGGCAAGCTTTTGCAGAGCCTGTCTCTGTTGTGGTATAGTAGGAGTGTAAAGAATTCAACGCGAGCGCAACGGCGTGGCAGAGATGCGTCCAGCAAAGAATACTATGCTCGAAAGGACGGACATCGACTCAGCCTGGTTTCACGACAACGCACCCAGCTTGCAACCTCATGCCGGCGGATCGGCCTAGGCATCGCTGCTTGCCGCGATGGCAGCAGCTTTGCATGAGGACGCATAGCCTGGGTCGGGAGGGGATGCAGGGGGTGGACTCAGCCCCGCAAGCTAGCTATGTCAATTAGCGCTCTATCCATGTGTGTTGCCTAATACCTAAGGGACTACTTGAAGCGCGTTGCGCCAGCAAAACCATCACTCTGTCGCATGTAGTACTACACATCATCACTGTATTTCTCAACTATACAGAACATTATGCTATATATGGGTTTTATGTTGCCTCTGACCTTTTCACTCCTAACGTCGCAAATTTCCTAAGGACCTCCACTAAGCACCGTGAGCACAACCGGTGAACGCCACGCGCCACCAGCGCGAAGCTGGCCAATCCGGAGCCCATCATGTGTTGTGATGCAAGCGCGCCACGTTACAGCTGAGCCACCACTTCTCCACAGTACAGTCTCGAATGACGGTACATGTCGAGTCTGGCTGGGGCTGTGCACAATCAATACGCCAGCGGTGGCTTCTCTGCTATCAACTGAGGAGTTGCTACTAGGCTTTGTCGATAGCAGAAGGAGCAGATATACCATTGCCCAGCCCTTGGTCAACAATTTCCATGCTATCCTGTTTCTCTTGCATCATGACTCTCGCTGTCATTCCTGATTCGCTTTTGCTGCCACTCGAATCCCTCAGACTCGGAAGATTTGTCACAAGCATCGATCAGCCACTGGAGGGGTACCATCAGCCTCCTTTCGCTAAACCACCGACGGGAATCGTGAGCAGGCTTGATTATGCTGAGCACGACCAGCAAAGTTTGAGAGCGAATTTTGGAGCTTCTATGACCTCCCTGTTTTCAGCGACATTCTCGAAGCGTGCTGCAAGTCAAATACGTGTGGAACCGCGTTGCTTCAAAGCCTACGCTCTGGACAATTCGGAGGCGCATTTCGATGAAGCTATCGCCCTCCCAAAGACAAAAAGATGGATCGAGAACGCTGCCATCCGTGGGCGCAAGATATATATGATCGTTGGTTTCTGCACCATGACCGACACACAATTCATTCAGACATCTGCCAGAGAGCAAGGGACTCAGGGCCAAGCCACAGCTCCCGTCAGTCTCTCCCTCATAGCGGCAGGTGCTGTGGTGCCTTTTGCCAGTCTTATGGATCCCTCTGTACAAGGGGGGTTTGGCAGCTTTGCAGGCAACGAAACGCGCATCTTTGCTCCCGGCGAGCAGATATGTACCATCAAGTACCGCGAAGTAAAGTACAAATGGCTATCTAGCCGTACTCTCGAAAATTCGAGATTGTCAAAAACCCGACAGTGGTGTTGCATGGAAGGGGACAGGCGTGACGCTTACGGGGACCAGAACGACGATGGCGAAGATGCGATCGAGGTGGATATCAAAGATGCTGAGAATTTGGGCGATGAATGGACTGCTGCAGAATCCGAGGAGGGCTTTATCTACGTTCGTACTCAAGGATGAATCCATGGTATGGTTGTTCCTGGCACGGCCTGTATGCCCGGGTGGAGCTATTTCTCCAGGTTGCACCGGGTTGGGAATGAGCAAAGCTGCGTGCGATCTGTGAACAACCAGGAATTCCAAGAGAATGAACATATTCCCCTGTGCTGTTACAGTACCGGGTGTCGCAAGACTTGTGCCCTCATGCTTCTAGATTGGGAAGTCTGGGCTCTTGCATTAGACTTCTCTCTCTGTGCTGGTACAGTACCGAGCTCGGCCATCTGTAGGATGAAGTCCACCACCGCCTTCTCTTCGAAAGGGGTGAGGTATCGCTGACTCTCGGCTTTCTCTTCGATCGACCGGCGGCCGTGAGCACGGTGGTGGAGGGTGGAGTGCGGGACCCCGCTGTGATCTGCAATGGCGCGATGTGATCTGGGTACGCCGACGGGAGGGCCTTGCGCCAGAACCTGGCTGGCTTTGTCCATTCTGGTGACCCGTTTGTGATAGACAAGTACATGCACAGTACCAGCCGCAGCACGGCGTGGGAGTGGTCGGTCAAGCTCGTGGAAGTGCCATGCCAGGTGCGCTCGACAGGAGCCACGTGGCCATGGAAAGCCGGAGAAGCTCTGAGTCACGACCTGGTTCGTCATACGGTGGCTCGCCAAGACATATCTCAATGTCGAAAGGGCTGAGAAGCGGCTGCGCGCCGCAGTACGCGACGGCACGACCGCGCTTCCGCTTGAGTACATGTCTACCAATCATAGATGTTATGGCAAGCGATATCGGTCGGCTCTTGGCAAGCAGCTTCAGCCAGCGGAGCCGGAAGCTTTCTCTCGACACGGCTCGTCTGGCGCTATAACCGCGACGTAACGACCGCCAACGGCCACTGGCGGCATGCATACGGGTTCAGGGTAATCCGCTCGCCGCAGCAAACCTAGCGCACCTTGTTTTGACCTCACCGGCACTCTTAGTTGCCTTTGCGCGAGGCGATAATCACGGCGAAGATAGACAGCAGCGACGGATTGGCTCGATGGTACGGTGGACTGGGAGCATGGGTTAGTCGCGCATGTAGTTTCTGGTCGATGAATAGTTGGAGAACAGTTAGAGTTGGTCAATGTGTTTAAACCGGCGTGGACAGGAGATACAAACAGTCTAGAAGAGAGAGTGTCTCTGCATGGGGGCAGTTTCGGGTCCCAGGGAGGGACGTTACACTAGAATCTGCTGCGGTTTCGTGCAACTGATCAGCTCTCATACCTTCTATCAACGAGTCTTACGAAGACATATGGGACGCCTAATGACTCCGGTTTTCCAGATCTCATCTCCCTCCAGGCTGACGTCTGACATATATCAAGCACCAATTCCAAACATGAAGTCCCATGTACAAAGCAAGCAAGACAGTACAATTTCCAGCAAGGGCGACCAGAGTCGCGATCGCGAATCGATATGACGTGACTGAAGCTCTTACTGGTACGCCGCCGACACTGGTCATGACTTGCATTGCGGAGAGTGCGACAGACACCAACGCGAATAATGCGATAAGCGTTGTGTAGTTCTGGCCGAAGTAGCTGGAGTAGTCACGGTAAACGTTGAAGTACGCTAACCCGAGCCATTTCATGCGATAGATCAGGTTGAGTCGGCCGAGGCGAAGCTCTCCGTATTCGTAGCGATCATGCACGTCGCGGCCAGCCAGATTGTGTAGCACATCGGTGCGAAAGCTCTGCCAGGTGTGCCACGTGACAGACTCATTGACCACACCGATGCTCTGAGCAACCTTCAAGTCAGAAGGGTATCCGATGAGACGTGCGTAAGAGAGCAGGAAGCCTGTCGCTACTTGGTGTATGCGTGCATCCTGGCAAACGACCTCTGAGAAGTAGTCCTAGTTTAGAAGTTCATCACTGAGCCGCTGAATGTATATTGTCTTTCTAAACCAACAAGATGAAGCCGAGCTCTTTCTGTCAAGACGATCTCCCTATAGGTCACTTTCTGGTGGTGCGACGGGCCGTCATTGCCTTTCCTACCGGCGTACTAAAGCCACTTGTGCATGGCATCGAGGTCGTCATCTTGGAGGGATGTTTGCAGTCGTTCGCGCTCGGTGTGCCTTATGGAAGCGTCTACGGCAGTCGCAACCTGAGACGTGGAGAGCTGGTCGTTCTGCGCAAATGGAGGGATCGGTACAACTTCTTCAGGCGCGGTAGCCTTGGGTATGCCAGACTCCATAGCGTCAATGGCGGTAGGAGAAGTCGGAGCCTGGTCGAACCAATCAGCCATTTGCTGCTATCGCAGTCACGGATTCTGGCATGCACTTCGCCGCGAGGCCGTTTTGCAAGGGAGAGGCAGCTGTCCCGAGGGCGCATTTAGTGGCGCGACCTCATGTCACCTTGCCGTGGCACGCTTCGGCTGCTCGAAGCTGACCATTATTGTCTCCCTATTCAAAGTCAAGTAGTCACACTCAGCACCGCGCGGTTCGAGCTGGCCTGCACATACTTCATGACACTTCAGATTACCAGCGACCGACAAGCGGAGGTCGCTGGTAATCAAAGTACTGAAGCTGTGACAAACACCCGACGCATGGCGGCAGGTTTAGAGGGACGGATAGGCAGAAATCTTCCTGCGACCGCCATAACTTACACCAGATGTACGAGCTCATGCAGTACGCACCTGTGAAACCGATACAACCGACGCCGACAGCTGTTGTAGGATCGGTTGGTGCTATGGATGCTGGAACAAGCGCCTCGACGGCCATTTTGTGCGTTGGGGGATTGAAACGCTGCCATGGGTCACGTCTGCTCTGGGATTCGGTCCCAAACGCGAAGCTAGTATAATGATCTTGCGTTGAGAACAAGTACTGTGTAAGTCTTCATTCGGCAGAACAGTTGCAGCTGTCTCTAGGGCGCAACCGACTAAGGCTCAATGGGATTGGTGCTCTTCAACGTATAAAGGTTGGATGTGCTTCTGTGTCTGTATCCTTACTGTGACACGCCAATGCAGGCCATTGAGTTGGTTTTTGTGAAGTAGTCATGGTGCGCGACAAGGCACAGTCATGCGTTTACTTGATGAGGGCGGTCGCGGAGTAATTTGACCGTGCTCTCTGACGTCGCGCAGACTTCGTGGACATTAGCATGTAAGATTTTGCCACTTGACACAATGTTCTGGCTGGTGTAGATAGCAGGGTATGTGCTTAGATGGAAGTAGGCCTTGAGTTTCTCTGTACGTGGCTATGTTGTAGCAGGTAAGGTTGGCACAGGTCTTCTCCGGATCGTGTTCCTCCAGCGCGTTAAGCTCCGCTAGTGACCACATCGGCTAGGTCCTCGGCAGTGGAGTGACCGAAAGTGGCTGTCTGCTTCGCTATCTTACATGAATCGAACAGCTCTCACACTTGTTCCATAGGCCAATACCCAGGCGACAAATCCCATGAGGGTACCGAAGATGCGACATTCACCAAAACATGCGATTACTGTCAACCGATTCAGAATGCCGAGCAGCATCTCCGCTCCAGCCACGGCATGCGCCTACAGCGAGTCACAGCGTCACCAATTCTCAACGCCCTGCAAAGACAGAAAGAGAGGGGCGAGTCGCTGAGTCGCACCGCGCAAGAAAAGTTGCTGTTCAATGTCCTGGACAAACGCCTTTTCCGGGATGCCCTGGCGCGCTTTATCGTCCGAGCGAATGTCAGTCACCGCGTAGTAGAACTCGACGAGTTCGGAGAACTTTGCAGAGCGCTCAACCCGCAATGCGCGCAAACACTTCTGAGGTCACATACATCCAGCCCACAGCAGATACATTCCAACTACGAGCGACAGTGCCGCGTTGTGACGCAGGCGCTTCAGTCTTCTGCATCCTGTATCAACATATGTACAGACAGCTGGACAAGCGGCGTCAACCACCAAGGGGAGTTCCAGTCTATCTACGCCAGGTTCGTCAGCAAACACGGCAAGCTCCAGCATGCACTTCTCGCTATGCCTGAGCTCAACTACGGACATGCCGGCGAGTTGGTCGCTCCTCTTATCATACTTACCCTCGAGTCGTACGGTATCGAGAAGCGGCTGGGATGCGTCACCGCCGATATTGTGAGTGCTAATGACACGCTATGCCGGGCGATGGAAGAATCCTTATCGATTCGCCACGGCGTCAGTCGGGACGCGAGGCATAATCAATTGCGTTGTCTCGGTTATGTCATCAACAATGCCGTGCAAGCCTTCCTCTTCTGTCGAAACGAAAAAGCATTGGACACGGCCACGCAGCGGGCTCTCAACTCCGGCTCAGTCATCGGAGACGCTATCGTTAGTGAGGGGGGATTCGCGAGTTACGGCCCCCTGAACAAGGTCTATCGGCTGGCTGTCGCGGTCCACAATTTGGCCCTGCACAAAGAATTCAAAGGTCTTGCGGGGAGAGTGCTGAAGCTGCCTGGTGAGACCAGGTGAAACGCTTGGTACATCCTTCTTGCTGACGCAATAGAATGCCGCGACGCTATTGCCAGGATCATAGACCGCCACGCCCAGCTAGAAGCTTTCAAGCTCAGCCGCGATGAGTGGCAGACCCTCCGGGACGTATCGGGTTTCCTTCAACCGCTTCACCAAGTCACGATGTTGAGCCAGGGCAATCAAGCTACCTCTGACAGCTGCCAAGTGCAGATCGACTTCTTCATAAAGCACTACGAGGACAGCGAACGAAGGCTAAAACCGCTGTAAAGTTACAAAGCGGACTCATACGGCGGTGGAAGCGCTCGCTTCGCTCTGACCATCCTTGGTTCTCGCGCCTCGACCCACGCCAGTCCCAGCGACGTTCTGGCCACGAGCCTTCTTTAGGTTGGTTCTGATCTCTGTCAACTTCTGGTGCAAGTCTTCACCAAGAAGCTTATTGTCAAGACAGCCTCCACCTTCAAAACGATCAAGGAGACCGGTCTGTTTATCAAACATGGGGGAGATGACTTCCAGCCAGATGATCTCGAAATCTTCGAAAATTTTGAGGATGAGCTGGGGCTCCGATAGATCCACACCCGTGTAGGGTTGTAAAATCCAAGCCGCCACCCCAACCACATCCTTCAATTGCGCATCTGGCTTCCATGCGCCAGTGTCCTTCATCGGAAACCGGAGATCAATATCCTTATCAGTTCGAAATGCCCCGTTCTGGCGGACAACGGTAGCGACGATCTGATCGATACTGTGTACCTGGTGTGCGTGTCAACAAGCGGTCACCGCTAACATCGTGTCCAGGTAATTGCGCCAAAACCTACCAGAGCACAGTAAAGGAGGTCTCCAAGATGCTGTTTCTTCTTTGCATGAGCTTTACACACAGCGATACATGCTTTGAACTAAATTCACTATGAGCAAAATTACTTGTTCTGAGCGTGATGAACGGACACATACCACAAGTCCGCCCAGACCCTCTTCCCAAAGTCTTCTTTTTTCAAAGTACGACGATGCGTCTCCAACTTTGATTTGAAACTGGTTCGGATTGACGGCTGAGTCGACATGTATGAGACTCATGGTCCACACAGGGAGAACTGATGAAAGTAACGTGATGCAGCGGTGTCTGGTGTGCTGTATACTGTATAGATTGATGAGTTTGCGTTGTGTTGGTCGAGATGAGATCTGGATGCACGATGTTGTTCATGCGAGACTAAGTTATATCTGTGCCAAAAGACTGCGGTGAAAGATGAAGATCGTCTATTCAGCAATCTACAGACAGTGTATGCTGGGGGCCAGGCGTACAGCTTTATCACAATGATGCTCTGTTCATTGGATAGGAACATTCCGAACAGCATTCATGTCAACGCGTTCATGGGTAGTTCCTTCATTGTGTGCTGTCAATACACAATCAGCAGAAGACCCTCCTTGAAGACAACCCCCCGACTGATTGATTAACCGTGAAAGAGCTTTGCGCAGTGATACCTACTGAAGTGACCTCTGGAAAGCTGTACGCAGGTCCAGGCCGAACACATATTTAACTGCGTTCACGTTCACATTTCCCTTGTCTTGACCAATCTTGCGTCCGTGCGATCATGTCAGGGAAGCCACAACATCATGCGCGAGTAGAAGCCGCGATCCAATGTAGTACCTCAGCTATTAGCGTTTGCATTTTGTTGGTTGACGGACTCGAACGTCGTGAGCGATGTGTGAGCGTTGTGTTAGGCCAGCTTCGGGTGATGGGCCGCATCGCAAGCACAACGACGGCACGGTCGGGTATGCGTTCGTTGCGTTGTCCCGCTGGCTGGAGCTGCGCAGTCGTCACTTCCCCAGAACGTTAATGCGTTGCTCAACGTCACCTCCATGTGGATTGAACGCCCTGTGAGCGTATTGTCATTCGAGATACCAGAGTGCCTAGTGTTGCGACCCGTATAGACCAATAGTCGGTGTGTCCCCTAGGGAATCGCCCAAACCTGTCATCTTCTTTGATTCAGATATGATCCGGTAGCTCGAGCTTACTGTCAGTCTTAGCGCTCTCCTGATATTGTATACCCTCACACCGCGCTCGCGACAACTGTATATATCGTTGATGCTGCGCATGCCGTCCTGACAGTGTCGAAGACGTGGGGCGAGCGAGCCGATGACGTGTATCTTGGCACCCCCACCCTCGTCCTCAATTCCGCTGCGCGTAGCCAGCTGTCACCCCTCTTCCTCATCAGGACCTGAAACCACACGGACCATACTGCTGCCGCAGTTATACACATTCTGCACACGTTGCGCATCTCGACACGGCTCGAAAGCTCGGTGGTTGATCCTTTGGCGCAAGTTACAACAAGTGCCGCATACAAGAAAGCATCTGCGTTGTGTGCTCGGAACTTATCCAAATGACACACCCGCCAGGCTGGATCAGACTTCCCAAGTTGCTGGATGAAGAAGAGTGCAAAGCTGCGGCAGAAGAGAGCATCAAGTCTGGCCTCAAGTCTACGCCAAAGTGCCAGGAAGTCATGCGTATGGTTCTAGAGGTCCGTGTACCGTCTTTATGCCTAAACCGATATGCTGACCATTTTCCAGAGTCATGGGAACATTATAAACGAGAAAGTCGGAATCCTCAAGCCAGGGGCACAACTCCGTGGTCAGGCGATAGGCCGGTTTCTCTCAAACCCTACACTCGCTTCATCTTCCAATGTCTTTCTTTATGTTGCTCTTACAAGGTTGGACAAGTCGGACGGGATGTTCTCATTTATATTACTTGAGCGCGTGTCAGAGTCGAACTCTGAAGCCGAGGAAGAGGAGGTTACACTAGCGCCCGGCGATGGTCTTCTATGGAGAGGTGACTGCATGAGGAGGAGCGGCGAAGGTCACGGGGGCGTTGTGCTTATACTCAGATATGACTAACTTAGCGAGAAATGCGTGTGATAGTCAGGATTTTCCATGCTGTTAGTCTGGCGTTCAAGCTCAAGAAGAGTAGCTTCTACGAGACGAAACGTTCTCTTGTGACCTCACCTCCATTTGGCCGATTACCGTCCGATGTAAGGGCTGGAGATCCTTCTACCCCTCGACTTCCCGGCCATGCTACAGGCTCGTTTTGCATCGTGCTTATCTCAACCTCGCCACAAAGGATACTCCAATCGTCGTTCGACATAGAAACTGCTCTTCTTCCTTCGAATGGCCACAAAGAATCCATATAAGGCATCGCGCTTAGTTCTACTTCGCCACAAAGTGTATCCCAATCTCCAACGTTGGGTGTTGAAAGGGTTTCCAATTCCGTAGCTGGCCATGTGGAATCTGTGCTGGGGCGAGGATTGAGTTCTGCTTCGCCTCGCATATCGCAAGAGGGGAAAGAGGGCATTGTAATCGGCCATCGAGGTGAAGGGGCGTGTTCGGGCAAGAAAGGGGCTTGGCGATCAGCAATACCCGAAGTGGTGCCTTGGATTCGACCACTCGATAACATTGGGGATGCGCCAGCATTGTCGGTGTAGCGTTGGGGTTGCAAAGTTGACATGAGTCCGGCCCGTTGACTCGACACCGCCGGGTCGAGCACTGGGAGCGACGCTGTTGGTGGCATCCGATGCACATGTGCTGTAAACCCAGGATGCTGTAATTGATTAACGGGTGTTTCTTTCCTCATATTGGAAGGAGTGTTTCTTGTGCAGGCTGATGCGTCGATGACCTGCGCTGAACCAAAGTTGGCTGCGGATGTCCGCTGAGATGGCATGATCAAGCCTGGTTCGCCGTCACCATCAGTCGCCGGGGTTGGTATATGACTATCTGTTCGGCGACGTCTCTCCGGTCCCTCGCGTTCCTCTCTGTTATCTGCAGAGCGTTTTCGATGACGGGACTCAGTTTCGTCTGTTGAGGGTCAGTTCCAACGGTTGCATATCAGCTTTTTCGCACTGACCTCTATAAAGTCTGCAACAGTCTTCGAACCAAGGTGCAACATCCTCGACCAAAGTCTTTATCCACGTGCTCTCCTGCATCGATGCCGCCAGATCCCCCATTTCTGGATAATTCACAGCTCGAAACTTTCCAAAGGCAAAAAACAATATCGCAGAACTACCTGTCGTCCCCATCAAGCTCTCAAGCAATAGCAATTTGGTGCCATGTTGGATTCCTTTCTCCACACATGCAATCTTTGGCAGGCCGTGAGCAGCGATAAACTTGACTATGTTGCCGTCCGTTTTTTCTTTGTAACTTGCTGGATCTCGGCACAAGTCTTCGAGCCTAGAACATCTGAACTCTCCCATCTCCCATTCGTGATATTGGCAAGCTAGTGATCGTTCCGCCATCCCTTTCAGGAATTTAGTCACACTGTCATGCCGTGTGGCTCCCAATCGTATGTCGTGGACCCGACGATCAACACCCGCCCAGTCGACTGGACGCGCGACTGCGCATTTGACTGGTAGTTCTGTGTACTTTTCGATTTTGTTTCGAGAGGATTCCAAGGCTTCCAGTAAAGACACAGCCGAGCTGCCTTGACATTTGTTCAATTTCTTGCAGACATTCTTTATGAGGTCCCGATTTGCCTGCAAAACATGATCAGGCGTGTCGTTCAGGAGTTGGTCGAAGCGTTGTAAAGTATCTTTGAATGTAGTCATATTGCAATAGGTCGGAAGAAGGTAGTCGATAGGAGTACAAAGCGCGATATCGATGGGTTCTTGTTGACTTGATAATCCCATGGGCGGAACTAGCAGGGGTCTTACCGTGGCTGCCGCCTCATCGCCGACGGGTGCGGATGGCTGGCCACGCGAGCGAGCCCGTGCGATAGTCATGATCCATGATCCAACAAATCATCGCAGTGAGAGAAATAATACAGCGTTCACTTATCTCTCAACACGGGTTGGCCTTGTCGATAATTGCAAGCCATACTTCCAAAACTCCCATCCATCGATCTTCACTCGGCGACCCTACGCTTGGAGCGGTAGGAAGGGAGGGGCCGCGTTGCACGAGCTGAGAATGTGAAGTCGACACCTGCTTTTAATCATAAGGTCGATTGATCGTCGGATCCGACTTGGTCAGTCGATGGTGGGCGAGCCGAGAAGCACTTGTGCTGGTGGCCCGCATGGAAACAAACTTCATGCGGCCAGTAGCGTTGGAGCATTCGTTGCATCCAGGCGCCGCCGTTTTGGTGCCTGGGTGCCGTGTGTTCTAACTCTTGACGCAGATTCAATGGATATACAATCGACCTCAATCTGGCATACCTCCATCAGAGTCCCCACTCGAACCCAGCAAGGGCACCGACGAGGTCTCGTTGTGCGCGGCAATTTTCTGGTTCAGACGCAGCCTTCACGGAGCTATATGTTCCCACTAACTTATCGTTGCATGACCTCCCCGCTTGCGCCAGAAGATCAATCAACGCTGCATGAGCTCTGAAGAGCTCTTGACCATACTACGACGAGCCATTGACGTGAGGCAACACCATTGCATACACGTCACAATCTCGGTTCGAGGGTATCCTGCACCATCTCAACGACTGATAGTGCCTGAAAACAAGGATGATTGTCAGGAGTGCTCCCGGATGAAAACACAGCCAGTCAGACAAACACAACAAATATGAGGGCCTTCACACGCCGCGGGCCATTCTGACAACAGACGCATCTTCCGCCTCACTTCTCCTCCACGATGCATTACCCGAAAGATAAACAGATTGCCGTGTCGTCACCTGACGACGCTCGGACGTGGCCGCGGGTTTCACAGCTCGGGGACTCGGGATCATATACATGCGCGGCGACGTCGATCTGTGAGTCTGGCCAATGGTCTTTCGATCCTCAGACGCCAGACAGCGGTGTTGCTTTAAGCATTAAACCCATTCGATCACACAACAGGACTCAGCGACAGCCGAACGGCAAGAGGATCAGCGCGACGCGTGGACGACAGATATGGAGTACGAAGCACTTGAAGCAGTAAGTCTTGCATGAGAGTCATGTTCATGTGCATGTACTGACGTGTGGACAGAGACAGTGCAATGCGGAGCATACAACAATAAATCAGATGGATATCTGAGAGGCTGGACGCAAAGTGCTGTGAGGTTTTCAAGCTTCAGATCGCCGTGAACAGCCTCTGTGGGGAGCTTCGCGAGCGGGCGTGTTACTCTGACATAGACCCTCAACCGGGTAAATGTGTAGCTATCGGGAGTACAGACGTTGTTCACACCACTCCTGGTGGTGGAGGAGTGTATTGGCGAGAGGCTGATAAGAAAAGCTGCCCCGAGTCGGGTGCGGGCTGTGCCTGGGGCAAGACAGTATCCGCTTCCAATATGTAGTTCAGCAAGTCCGATAAGTGTATGTTCTACAAGAAACAAGTGCGACACCTAGGATAGCCTATGAGAACCTTTCCTGCCACAGCCAATGGACGAAAGAGTGATCAGATGTGGGATGATGTGTTAATGCTGTGGTGAGAGCAACGCGCTATATCGGCTTGTCTGGAGCAGACCTTGCACCTACGTTGCAAATATGGATATGCAACGCAATGTATTCGAGGATGTTACGTGATTCCACCCCAAATTAGGCAGTAGCACTGTGAGAAGGTCGTTGTACGGCTTACGGCCGGTCCACGCGTTCACAGCATTGGCATCGGGCCAGCCGTCAGCAGTTGCTACAACTCAGGTTCGGCGAGGGCACAATCTATTCGGAGTCGCTCAACGAGCCCTGATAAACGTACTACACCCGCTTGCAGGTGATCGGACGGTAGGTCGACATGTCACATGATCTCGGTTGCAGAACCATGCAACTCACTGCATCCTTTGCAACAATGTCAAGGCTTGGGTCGAACGCGGATTGCGTCGATGTCCCAGTTCGTGTCGGTCCAAACGAGAGCACAAGACTTATAACAACGAGGCGGCCTGCCAGGGACAGGCCTGGGCTGATGACTTGCATCGGCAGCAAGGCAACCTCTTCACCACGATGACTGTCGACAATGCACGAGCGCAGCTATGGGTCACGATGGCGGTCACGTCCATCGGGTCCAGCTTGTGTATCCTTTTACGTGTGTACGCTAGAGGAAGGTTGGCGGGTTGGGTTTCGAGCGATTGGTTGAATGGTGGGTCAGGCTTCTTGGAAATATTCATCGCGGCTGCTAACATGGGTATAGTGTTGTCATACGTAAGTCGGAGGTGTCCAGCACGCGTTCCGTCCACGTCAGCTGACGTTGGAGAAGGCTTTCGGGGTGGCATTTTGGATCCTGGTCTCCATCGGCTTGAGTCACGGCCTCGGAAAGGAAGCAAACTCTGACAGCGAGTCTGATACGATGATGGACGCCTTGGTTCGACAACCATGGCGCTTGAAAACACAAACTTGAGCTGACCATCAGGCAGACTTTCTTCCTGAGCCAGGCATCGGCATTGGTCTCAGTTGGGACGGGAAGGCTTGCCAGCGCCGTTCTCATGTCCGAGGTGCTGAGACAGCAGAGTAAGTGGCGATCAGCGAGCTGCATGTGGTCTTGTGTGTGCGGGCTGTGGGTCGTGGCGGAAATAATGCTTGCAACGATTCGGTGCGCACACGACGAGATGAAGAGCAGGTTCGTGTGCCCTGCAGAGGTAAGTCCCACGGTAGAAACGTCAAGAAAGGAGGAAGAAAGCTGACGATCAAACAGACGTCGAGATGGGTGGCGATCACGACAGTTGGCGTCTGTCTAGAGGTGTGCCTCGTGGTATTGTGGAACATACTGGTTTGGCGTCTCAGACGGTGTTGGACCGAAAGGCTGGCATTATGTGCTACGTCGTCAAGCCGGCTGCTGTGAGTGGCGTCGATCACTTAAGAAGGTGCCTGTTACTGACTAAGATCAGGGTGGCGCCACTAATGGGCGGCCGGTTCTCTGCCTATGCGGGGTTTATGGATAACGACGACAGAGGCAGCAACAACCTTGGATCAACGATCATGTTGAATGGCATTTTGATTCTTGCCACCATCTTCACAACAAACTTGCCGATAGTAACCAACATGCTACGAAAACCCAATGAACTCGACACGGAGTGTGGTCAAAACGGAATGCCGAGCGCCGTCCAGCGAACTTTACCGGAGCGGGTCGATGAAGTCTCCTCCGGGCACGAAGACTTAGGAGAGCGAGAACCACCCGAATTGCCTCTAACATCGTCACACGGGTTCGGCGCACCAAAATTATCGCCGCCGAAGATGGTCCTGCCATGGCTACCTGGGAGATTACCTAGGGAGCCAACGTGTCTGCGACAGCGACCGCCACCACCGCCGTCGCCTCGGTCACGACAGTCCTCACTGAGAACTATGCCATCAAGATCTACTCTTCAAGAGTCTTGGGATGGTCGTAGTATTCACAGTGCTCACGTTGCGGGGGCACCCCCGCGCGTATGGTCATCATTTGATTGACAATATCGCCGAAGTCACTTCCAGTCTGTTAGTTGTTATTTATCAGACTCTTATTTCTATCTAGACCTTGTTTCATTTGTACAAATTGCTACAGCCCAAATTGAGAGAAGATGCACCCCGAGAACTGCGATTGTTGGACCCAATCAGGCAGCCACAATCACCACCCACTACTCTCCTCATCCACCGTCGCGTGAGTCTCGGCGACATTACGTGACTCCTCGAGCCTGCAAACCAGTTGTCCGTCTCACGTCCTTCGCACGTACCCAAGTTCAGTCGCTCATTGCCAGGATCAGCAACGTACTTATGGATGTACACGAGCGGCGTTACCGGATGATCGATCAGGACTTGCCATGGCGATTTCTCATAGTTCATCCGCGACGGATAAAAGCGTCTCTGTAGGAACTTGTGCCTGCATACACTTAGTCCCGACCTACTTGGGCTCCCTACCCAGATTTCGCGCTAGTTAACAGGTACTTCCACTTTGCACGCGCCCAGCTCCGCAACATTGCATTTTCTTTATCGACGACGAGTTACAAAAACTTCTTCTGCACTTTGCGCATCGATAGAATATACTCACGCCTCGTCCAATGCCTGTATTGTTCGCGCTACTGCTACTCAATGTGGGCGACTGCCACATGCTGCTGGGCATGGCGCAAGGGAGACACGATCTTACGCACCGCGAGTGCTTCGTACGACGTTAAGATAAAAACTGATGCATTCTCCAGGTCTCAACGGCCGCCCTGCAGCTGGCAGACTTTCGCCGACGACGTAGCATGAGTGCTCTGCAGGGATCGTAATCATTCCTGTCGGTACTTCGCAGCGCGCGAAGCTGAGGCCCCGCGCGACCGTCAGCCAGCTCGCTCGGCCACTCCTGCGCGACCCTCGCACGGTGTGTGGCGATGCGGTAGGCCTTGATTCACTGTTGACCAAAGTCGTGACCACCAGCCACTTCATGACATCACGGCAGACAAGCGACTAGGGGACACACTTGCTCGACTGCACACAACAGAGGTACAACACGGTCAAGGTATATGAAGTGATGGAAAGAACACAAAGCCCCTATCGCTATCATCGCAGTCGACCCGCCAAAGCGCCGGTCGTACTACTGGGTACGCAAGAATACTGCCTGCGTGACATGTTTCACCTCTTCAATACTCGCGAGAGAAAATCTCGTTTCCTACGCCTGACGGGCGCCTCACCAGCTGCGCGGCGAGTGTTAGCACTATCACTAGCAGGAGCTAAGCCCGCTCGCGCTGGTATACCAGCAGGACAGATGAGCGGCTGTTGATCGATGGGCTGGCAGCTGCGCTCTGCTTCGCCGTCCGCTGCCACAAGAAGCGAAAGCTGATTTCGTATAGACACGATGTGGGCTTCGCGGTCCACTTCAACATTCTCGTACCCTTCGGCTGCCCGCTCGTACATATCCTTTGCTTTAGCGACTTCGCCTTGGTCTCTGTACAGATTACCAAGACCGTATACGGTGTCAAGAGCCGACATGTGCTTCGCTCCCCATGCCTCCCCGTACCCTCTCAGCGCTCGCAATAACATTTCTTCCGCCTCCTTCATCTTACCTTGATTTTTGTAGAGCAGGCCGAGGTTGTTGACGGTGTTGAGTGTTGACGTGTGCTTTGCTCCGTGTGAAAAACGAAACAAGTCCAGGGGTTCCAGGTAGTACCTTGCAGCCCTTGTCACACATGCGTGAGATCCATCTTTAACCTCGGACGGTAGACTGTAGTATAGTGGGAATCATCACAGTACTGGAATGGAAGTACTTAATTAATTAGAAATCTCCAGCTCATCACTGACTTGATGCAACCTTTCATCGAACTCAGAGACCTTCACTTCTGCGGCGGCAACGATTTTTCCCTCTCATTTTTGGGAGAATAATTTGTCGTCTTCCTCTTGATCACGAATATCGGCCCCTTCTCGACATATCACTACTCGATCTTCTGCCGTCCAGCAATAACTCCTTGACACCTCTCTTCTCCTCGACCTTGGTAGCTGAAGATGACACGTTGAATCCTTTTCAGTATCAAGTGATCCTGTCGACAAGTCGGAGACACGGTCGCGAGATCTTCTAGGAAGCTGACGGTATGTTCGAGTAGTATACGAAGTGACTCGCGATCAATGAGAAACTGCAAGTGCTCCACGAAGTAGGTGGCACAAAGAGTCAGCATGCTGCCAAATCGTCTGCGG
>Ga0265797_10005074_pt1 | contig 19520 bp, 22 predicted proteins | sample P2T30metagenome_FD_192433 | JGI IMG/M metagenome (GOLD analysis project Ga0265797, IMG submission 192433) | Plant litter microbial communities from East Loma Ridge, Irvine, California - P2 T30 | ecosystem: Environmental > Terrestrial > Plant litter > Unclassified | place: USA: California... | reverse complement strand
AATGAGACGAAGGCGCCGCCGCGTCCAGTAATGGGAAGGGCGACCTTCAGTGCCATATCATCGTTCAATAACATAGGTCGGAACGAAAGTGTATGCGGGCAGATTGGCGTAAGCAATATTGCAGGAATGTCGGGATGGACTAGTGAGCCACCCGCAGAGAGTGAATAGGCGGTGCTGCCTGTAGGTGTGCTGAGGATGATGCCATCGGCGCTAATACGCGTTAGGAGACTGTCGTTGGCATATAGATCAAGGCTGGAGATATATGAACTAGGGCCACGATCGATGACAAGCTCGTTGAGAACCTCGTGCGTCTCGCCTTCGATCTTTGCTGATTGTGAGTCGGCCACAAGCGGTGGAAGAGTTGTGCTGCTGGTGGCGGTCGCCAGACTGGTTGTTGATGTTGATGTGGATGCAGCAACTGAGTTTGTAGACGTCGAGGCCGCAGAGCGGTAGACTGTGCATGTGAAGCGCATGCGCATGTTGACACGCATGCCTGATTCGCCCATGATCTTGTTGAGCTGCTCCTTGTAGTTCTCAAACTGGAAGTTCGTCAAAAATCCCAATGATCCAAGCGAGAACGACAACACCGGCGGCACAATCCTCTGGAACAACCAGGAAGTGAACAGAACAGTGCCATCACCCCCAAGAGTGATAACCAGATCGAACAATTCCGGTCTCTCCAAACAAAGTGGAGGCGTCCAGAATCGCAGCATGTCGTTGAATCTCTCGTCTTCTGACACAATGCTATCCATGCCAAATCTCCGACTCTTCTTAAGCTTCGAATCGACGTAAACATTGACGCCAACATCCTTTCCATATCGCGGGGTATTCAATAACCAAATAGTCAACTCTCTGGTCAGGCTAACCAATGTGTTGTCCCTCGCTTTCGTGATGATCATAATATTCCGTACCGCCCTCTTCAGCGGCTTCTTCTGCAGTTGCCTGGAAACCTCTCGGACACCAGCCGCAGTCTGCATGAGTCGCGAGTGCGACAGCTGGTCGTCTCCCTGTATTTCCTCCAGCACTTTCTGAATGTTCACCGCGTCTCCAAATCTCTTGTGGAAGTAGCACGGGCTCGTCAGCGCTGCCAGCCGCGCGATAGACGGCGTGGATGCGCACATGTCGAAGCGCGCAGCTGCCGCTGAGCGATGCCCTTGATCCTTTGGGGTGCATGACCCGGAACCTTTGGATTCCCAGTCTCCATCATGATGTACTGGGGCGCTTGGCTGCAACGAGCTGGGCATGGGCATGAGCTCAGCGCCAGTAGAGAAGCGTCGAGGCGTCGAGTCGAACATGCCAGTGTCGCGGTCAAAGGAGCTGCGGCGGACGGGCGCGCGCGCGAGCGCATCGCCAAGGATCGACCTTCCGCGACGGTCGGGCGTGGAGTGCCCACTGCGGTTGTCCATAGTGATATGTGTGTGTATACGCGTGTGCCCGGTTGAAGGCGACACGCTGAAGGTGACACCGAAATATGCGAGTAAGATGTGGTTCGTGATTACGCTATCCAAAGGCCGGCCTTAAGAAGCGGAGTTGAGGAAAGTAATATAGCGGTGGAGTCGAGTCGTGACTAGACTATCGCGAAAGGAGGAAGTCGGTGCTGCTGCTGGACGACGACATGGTCAGGTTGATGGTGGGAGGGAGCAGAGAAGTGGTCTGGGAGGGTGTATGATGCTGATGGCAGGGCTCGTCTCACGCGCGCCGTAGCGTTGATAGGTAATAATGAATTGGAGCGGCATTTGACTTGCACAGCCAAGCCCGAAGCCTCCTTCGGGGGCGGATGAATTCATCCTGATTCTCCGAAGCGAATGGGAGAGGTCATTAGGTACCTTACATGGTACATGTATGGTTTTATCAACCCGACAGACCTTGCCGCCCTCATCCTAGTTAGGCAAATGCTACTCGTTCGTCGTGCTGCCTACCCGGTGAAGGCCATCCGTTGCGTCGGGTACTGGCACTGCAGGTCGTTCGGCAGGCCGCATAGCCGTTGAATATACGCCGCAGTCTCGCATCCAGGAGGGAAAGTATAAAATATGCTGCTACTGAAGAAAGAAACATTCACTTAATAATAGAGAGGGTTCCAATTTTGCCTATCTATGAAAGTTCGAGATGCTGATTGCGTGGAACACAACTGTGGTGTATGCTGGCCGAGTATCACGTTGGTGGAATGGGTACCTTAACTTCAAATGTCACAAGTGAGATAACTTATCGGTCGCACACAGATCAACGGTTCATCATGCATTATGTCGTAGGTCTCCTCAACTATCCGACCGCGCTCAATCTCGCAATCAACAAAACTAAAGTATGGGTATCATGATGCTGCCTCCTCGATGCACAAGCTTACTGAGCCTCGGCCTTCTTGGTGACCTCGCTCTCAACACCTCTCTGCAAAGTCTTGCCCTGGTCGTGCTGAAGCTCTCTGCGCTTCTTCTCGGCCTCATCGCCAGTCAGACCAGCGAAAGCGCCGCCAACAGTGCCGCTGACACGGTCGCTGATGCCCTTGCCCAAGTCGCTGACCTGACCTTGAGCTTCCTGGGCCTTTCCCTCGGCGTTCTGCTGCTCGCCAGCCTTGCGCATACCCTCAAGCCCCAGTGCGCCACCGAGAGCCTCCTTTCCAGCGCCGACAGTCTGGTTCCATGAGCCGGCGTTGCGGTTGGGGTCGTTCTCGGCAACACCCTGTGCGCTGACAGAGTAGCCGCCGATGTTGGCACCAGCGTGAGAGATATCCTTGCGGGCGTCTGCCTCAGCCTTCTTCTGCTCGGCTTGGTTCTGGTAACTCGTTAGTACTGATTCGACAGTCGCTTTGTGGGATCGAAGTATCTTACCTTGTCGGCTTGGCTTCCGGTGACTGATCCGAGAGCAGACTGGGCGAGGCCAGTTGCCTGTATAGCCATGTTAGCTTGGGAACTTGATAAGGTAGATCACTCAGGTATCAACATACCTGGTCAACGTAGGACTGAAGGGTGGAGGTCTGCTTGTCGGTCATCTTGAACGTTGTTCGTTGGTGAGATTAGGTAGAGTTGATCTCGTTCGGCTTTTGAGTTTGAAGTATCGTTGAGGTAGTTGAAGTGTATTGATAAGCAGAAACTCTCAAGAAAAGCAAGAAATTATATACCTCCAGGCCATGTCAAATGTTTGTTCGAGCTGGCAGCAGGAGCACCAGACCAATGATGTCATCGCCCAAAGCGGCAAGTGCCATGTGACGTCCTTGGCCTTGGTTGTTGCAGAGGAAGGAAAGCGCGAGAACCTATGGCCAGCGCACGAGCGTCAGACTGGCACCGACAACATGAATGCAAGACGCCAGTGGCGTCGCCAGCTTGCGTGGACATCCTTCGTGCAGATGCATGTGATGTGGCTGTGGTATTGAGCTGAAAAGGCCCGATCGAGGTACATGGTGGTGGTGAGGGGAGCTTGTTCTCGCATGAGTCCAGGGTGGTCGACATGGGCACAGCACTCATGGGTAGGAATAACAGGGCAAGCAATGCAGAAAAGATTCTTTTCTCGTATGTGTACGGACTATACAAGCTATATTCAAAATGTCCAACGCAACAAAGTCAAACAAAATCAAAGTACGCCTCACAGTCTCTCAGAGTCTTCTTTTCGGATCCAAGAAGAGGTATCATAATAAGTCCCAAAAAAAAACGCCAGAAATGTTCATGTCGTGTCCTCGCATCTGCGAAGGATGTTCGTCTTCTTCGTGCCGCCGCAGAAACTTCAAGCACCAACGTCTCCCCATTCATTGAAAGGGAAGTTCATATCTTCGCCGACTACGCCCAGATCTGGTAGTACGATGCCAGGGAAGTTGTCAATGGGCTCGGGCATTCCGCTGGTGTCGCTGCTGCCTGCGCTCCAATTCGCCGCAGCAGCTGTGAGGTCTTCTGTGCTGACTGTGCCCTCGTCGGTCGAGTACGACCATATGCTGCCGTTGTGGCCGGCACGTTCGGATACAGCAGAGGGTGCAGAGGTGTTTGCGTTCGCCTGCCACGGGTTCCAGAACTCCGCGTTCCAATCAACTGCGGTGGGGTTGTGGCTGTTGAGGGCTGTGGTTGAGTGGCGATGGGTGATTGCCGGTTGGTAGTTCGAGCCGAGGAGTGCTTCGATCGGCTGGCCACCATAGCAGGCATCATATATGTTGGTTTGGCCATTGTCTAGGCTGCCTAGCAACTTCTCCCAGTCTGTAGGCTGGGGTTCGGTCTTGATAGGAGGTACCGCATATACAGGCTGTTGTGTTACAGGGTCGGTGCCGAAAGAGAGGTAGTCCAGGTTTGTCAAGTTTGCATGAGGCGAGCGCTTCCTTGGTTTGACGACAGGATTTTGAGGTACTCCTGTCGATCGTGCTGCGGCCAAAGCGGGTTGGTTGTATATCGTGCTAGGACTCAATGCAGGCTCGGAACGAGAGATGTTGATCGACTCCAGGGTCTGTGGTGGTGACAACGAAGGCTGGCTCTGGGTCTGTGGTGCTTGCGGGTGTAGACAGATGGTAGGCACTGTCGCGCGTCGGTCACTGCTGCCCATGTCCGGGGCCTTGAAGGCTGGCGAAGGGGAAAAGCGAGAAGCAAGAGCCTTGAGCTGCTTCTTAGTCGAAGCTTGCAGGCTGGTAGGGCGAGATGATGGAGGCGAAATCTCTGAACTTTGGCGGGTGCCTTTACTTTTCGGCTGGCTTTGGCTGGTAGGGGGTTTGGTTGCAGTGGCAGCCTCAGCCGTCGGTAGGAATGGTTTCGCAAGTTTGGTGAACTCGGGCGCACATGGAGCTTCGCTCTTTGTCAGAATATCGACGACTGCTGCGACCATCTTTGAGCTTTCCTTTAAGATCTTGGAGTTCGGGTCAAGCGTCAGCCTTTGGAATAGAAGACCAAAGCCTGACAGGACCAAGACTTCATCTTTGTTGAGACAGAACGAGAAGCTGAGGCCACGCTCTTGGAGAAGCTGAACGACTTGCACCATCGATCTGCATGAGCTAGCAAGAGCAAGCATTGCAGAGGATGATTTGGATCCGAGCGAAGCGCAGACAGCCGGGCGTTGGATTAAAGCACGAATGTAATGGTATGTCATGGAAAGAATCGGAGACCTGCTGCTGATGGTGCCAACTGTCGGCTTGTCCTGAGCGAATGGAAGGCGAAGGTGCTGTGGGAGCGCGCTATGCCAGTTGTCAAGCTCATCAGAAAGATCTGCAAGCTTCTTCAGAGACAAGTCGTAGGACGCCTTAGCCGGGTAGACTTCTTCAAGAACCTTGGAGAGGATGCGCGACGCTCTGAACAGGGCCAGGGCGCTGGACAGCTTGGTAGACTCGCCAGGCAGAGTTGGTTGGAAGCCACGCTCAGTAACATATTCGTCGTCGGCATCGACGGGGTATTCGCAGTGGACGTCATCATCCTTGATATTCTTCGGTAGTCCAAGTACAACAGAAGAGAAACTGAAAGTAAAATTAGCATATCGATCCTTCGTGCATCGATCATCGAAACCTACCAGTCAACAGTGTACAGGGTCCAGAAAACCTTCTTGCGGGTTTCGCATGTCAATGTACCCAGAGCAAAGCGTTTTTGTGATTGGTGCAGACCTAATCTTGCAGATAATGTAGTCGACAGTCCCTTGTAAATAAGCAGTCTGGTGAGCTCGCCACGCTGAATGCAGAAGATCTGAGCCAGGATCAACACTTGAAGTGTGGCCATGGTGTTCTCAGTCAGAATCGTATCGGCAGCCGCCTTCCATTGCGATTCAAAGCTTTCGAGATCTTCAGACGACCTAGCGCCACCTGAGATAGCTGCAATGCCGAAGACGAGGTTCAGCTGTGCAATCTCGGCTTTATCGCAGACATCATCAGAATCTGCTGTGTATCGCTCGTAGAGTTTCAAAAATGTCGGTCGGTGCAGGATGGGGAACATTGGCGCCCATTCTTGGAAGAAGATGTTGACGAGCTGATCAGAAACCATTCGTGAGGGAGTCTTGAACACGACTGTACTTGTAGGGGTTGGTGGCGAGTCCTCTGTCTTTTGGGTCGCCAGTAGTTGATCGGTGTTGATATCTGTTGTCGATTTGCCGCCTTCCTGGACCTTTCGTTTATAAGCTTCGATAAAGGTTCGTGCACTTGATGTTCCTGCGAAGTAGGAGTCCGTGCCTTCGCCCTGCAACGATGGTGACTGCAGAACCTTGAAACTATCGTTCGGATCATGTTCATCCTTGTTGTCTGGTTGTACCGATGGCCTCCGTGGCGAGGGTAGTGTGATTGAGTGCGGCGATTGTGAGTGAATCCGCGATAGTACGTCGATCTTCTCGTCCTTCTCATCCAACAGGTCTTTCAGTTCTCTTACTTCCGTCTCCAGAGCGCGGACGCGCTCCTCCAGGCTTTCTGTGTATCCTCTGGGGAACGCCCGACGGCTGAGCTTGTCGCTGGTTTTACATTCGAATCCGACATTGGCGCACTGCGAACAGCATGGTCGCACGCCGTCGCAACGTATCTTCTTGCTTCGGCATCTGCGAGCTAAGGTCAGTCATTGATCTCATCTGATATGACGTCGCATGGCTTGATCGGAACAGCCGGTGATGTGTAACGTACCTGTCGCAAGCCTGTGCGATTCTCGACTGTGCGGCTGAGCCCACCTTGATCACTTTCATAGGTAGTATGCCCGGCATGATGTATGGTGGGGGCCAGCAGTGCCGGCTTGGTGGGGGTGAGTTGCTATGCTGCGGATAGCCAAGGTCTCGATCGACTCGAAAGTGTTGATGCCAGCTCAACGAAGAAGCTACGATTACAAGGAGGGTTTGGAGTGTCGCACTGGGGAATTGTCGAAGAGGAGGCGAGGCGGTAAAATAGGGCTGTGGGATGTAAAGAGGACGGGATGAGGCGAGGATGGATCAAGGTTATCAAGCAAGCTACCTGGGGAGTGGGGCCAGGTGTGTTTCGGAGCAGGTCGCGCCAGGCCAGAAGACGAGCGAGCGATCACCGCCAGCAGCAGCACATCATAAGATATCACAACGGACGGCCACGACAAACAGGGAAAGAAACGAGGGAAAGGAACGGAGAACGGACAGCGAGCGAGGCAGACAGAGTTCGTACCGAGCCACAGAATCTGGGGCGCGGGAGCGAAAAGGAAATGGCTGCACGCTAGATCACCGCCCGGGGCACACGATCACATTGCGGAGGGGCCCTCCTCACGCTCCAAGCCTGGGGGTGGGCATTGGCTGCTCGCTATTGGGTGCGGTATTACAGGATCGCAGAATGTTGCCGGTCGAGGTGCTGGGCCCTCGTTGCTTGCGTACGCTATACAGCGAATCACACTCTGCGCTCCACGCGCATCCGGCTGTGCGAGCGAGGCACTCCGACTTGCGAGAACCCAGCAGTGAGGGTCATTCTGTCTGACAGACAGCGACGACAACGTGTCCTGCCCTGCCCTGCCCTGACATGTGTGCGTGCTGGTCGACGACATGACTAGAAACCAGTGTCGCCTTGTGGGGAGGCCGTTGATCAACCTGGCGTGTTCAGGCGGGCAGCAGAAAGTCGGCATGATTGCGGAAAGTGGCAAAGCGTGCAGTACTTACACTCGGTCGCAAACGTTATCGAGAAATGTGAAGAGTCAGGGCGCCGACTGTTGTCCGTCGTCGACATGTGGGACTACTTCCTCACCATGGCGGTAGTATACGCGGGGTCGCTACGAACGCTATGGGGACGAGGCAGCCTAGGAGGTGGGTGAGACGCAGCCATACGGCGCGTCCAATTTGTCAAGCCGTCGCGATGCTTCAGGGCTGGGCTCTACTACTGTATACGCCAGAGCAAGCCAGTAAGCCATCAACCTGGAGAGCAAAGACTGGGCGCCTTGAGCAAAGCCTTGGGGCATGATCTCATCTGTCAGTCAATCAATAAAGGCAGGAGTCGGGGCCGCTCGAATTAGCGCTCTGGATCATTGTAAGGTGTGTACTACCACTGCTGTAGCAGGTACCGCCAGCATGGCAAACAGACTCAGGCTCGTCAAGGCTCGTCAGCCAACGTCTTTCGCGCAAGGCGATCGGCAGCAGCAGCAGGCGGGAGGAATGGCGTCCGACTGGTGAGGATCAGCATGACCAAAGCATACGTGTAACAAGTGCCGACCTGCGAGGATGCGAGGATATCCCCCACGACGACGAACCGTCCCGCCTGTCTGGCCCACCGTACCTTGATCGGCAATTATTGAGCAGGTCACACAGTCAGTCATAACGGGATCGCGTGCAGATGTTTCGATTCCGACAGGAGCTGTACGTATGTACGAGGTACAGTCCAGTCATCAACTTCTCCAGATTTCGAGGTGTTCTCGTCACACCGTTCATCCCACGCACTCGACTAGCTGCGTCGGAACCGAGTCCAGAGGGTCCTCACAGCTGGGTCAGTGCACGGTAAGGTATGGGACGAACCTCGCACATTGGTAGGGCCTGTTTCGGCTTGCTTACTACATACAGCAGACTCTTGAAGGTTCTGCTTATGTATGTACACGTATCAACATAAATGGGGAGTGTGTTTCACCGCCAAAAATTTCAGCGGCATAATCTCCTCAAGGAGCATAACCATTCGACTGATGATGTAAAACGCTCTCGGCGATGGCTCGCAGGAAGCCATTAGTCGTGCTGATCTGCACAATTGTCTCACACTTGACAACTGAGAACCGTGCCTCGGCTTCCTTACCGTGAACTCTACACTCCATAACCTTATACTTGAGCTGCGAGCAATAATTGATAGCATGTATTCGCCCCAGGCCCCTCGTGACGTTCAAGTAGTTCAAACGGTCCCGTCCTCTGACTCTTGATACTCCATAGTCTTTCTCCGCCACGCTTCCGCGGCATGCAAGACTAGACAAGCAATTGTGCCGGTCTGCTCTTGCACGTGTCTTTGATTGCGTGCTGTCGGTAGATGGCCTCGCTTGTCGTTCAGGAGAAGTCTTCGTCATCTTCGCCACGACCTTCACTGCTAGCTTGCATCGCGGCCAGATACCGCTGGACGGTGTCGGTCTGCGAGAGTTCGAGTTTCTACGCGACGTGTCAGCAAAAAAGGCGTAAGGCTAGAAAATAACACGGCTGGGTGTCACGAGGGAGCCATCGGTGGTCTCGGCCTATAAGCTTGTTCGAGAGCTCAAGAAAGGCAGGAGAGCTGTGGATGGCCACTTCAAGCCACCAAGACACTGCAGGGCTGACGGATCGCCGCTGATCCGGCGTCTATCGAAAGCTCCAAGCTGCAGTGTGAGAGTGTAGGCACGGATTGGGAAGGAGGGCATACCTGCTTCTCAAAGTCTTCGTAAGCTCGCTCCATGAGCTCGAACTCCAGACGCCTGAGCTTCATCGCTTGGTCGTATACCTGCTGCCTCACCTCTGTGCCATCACCATGAGGCAATTCTTCCATGTCCTCCTGCGATGCATACAGGACCTGCATTTGGTCAAACACACGCTGCTGTAAAATAGTCACTGCGCGCAGCCTGTACACATCGTACATGTCGCTTTGGCCTAGCAGCCTGTACAGCTCTGCTGCTCCGCCTGACAGCTCGTGCTCTCCGAAGAAGGCATGTATCTCCTCCTCCCCATCCGTCGTTCTTGCGACGTCAAAGTGCAATCCGTCCTCTTCTCCTACACAGAGTAGCCAGACGAACTCTCCTTTCCAGTCTACCTCCCCGTCGCCAGCGTCGATTAATTTGAAGCCCGGTGCACATTCTGCCGCTTGCATTTTCGCGGCGCGCATCACGTCTCCTTCAGGCAATGCGAGGCTGAGGAACAGAGTCTCAGCCTTTTCCATACCCTCGTCCAAGAAGCCATACGAGAACAACATCTCACAGGCACCCTTCTCATCGCCGTACGAGATGGTCACCTCGTCGCCTTCCTTCAGCGATTTGCCATCACGCAGCACAAGAACCGCATTTCCTGATGCGTCTTTCTCGTAGATAGCAATAGTTGCCTCGTGAGGCGCGTGGTTTGCCAGATCAACACAAGGCACCATGCAGTGGCCGATTAGCGGGTAGTCTAGCGCCCTCGAGCGATACATGGCGTCTACTTGCAGCCAGTCATCAAAGTCAAGCCGCGAGCCAACAGTACGATACCATCGCGTATTGGCAGCAGACTCGCAGACGAGGTCCCATTCACGACGCAATGACCTAAGCTTCGAGGCGGTGGCGGGTGCGAGTGTCGTTCCAATCAGTAGTTGTAGTTCGGAAGGACTCCAGAAGGTTGGAAGCAGCTCCAAGGGAAGCGCTTTCACATAGCTGTTCGTTCTTAGCTTACTGCTGTCTCAGACTAGAATTGATAGAGGGCATACTCGGAGAAAGGGCCATGCACGCCGACTCGTTCTGGTAGGTCAGGGCAAGCGATGGATGCTTGGAAAAGAAGGAAACAAAGGATAGCGCCACGAGGCGTCTGCAAAACATCTCATATCAGCTTGTGCTACTGATATGATTACGCATGTGGATGTTTCAAAGAAGAAGGGAAATGCTGAAGCGGAGTATGCTATACTTGATGACCCATCAGATTGCACTACTCGCGAACATTACTACTGCTGTGGTCGGAAAAAATAATTGGAACATTGTAATGACCTACTCTTCCAAAGTCTCCAAGGCTCTCGAGGACTTCTCTGAAGTCGCGATCTACTTTTGCTTGCTCCAGAATTTGTTCTAGTGACAAGATCAAGTCTTTGGGGACGGTGAGCAAGCATTCTGCACCATCAGCCGAATTTGTGACAGCCTTGGACGCAATCAATGCAGAGCCTCTGCCCTCCATGTGACCTGGCTTCACTTCGTGAAAGCGTACACCATTGAGATGAGCCCAAGGAGTGAAAGCTTGAGGCGGCAGCGATAGCCAGCCCTGCGATTTGCCTTGACGTAGCATTGTCTGCAGCACGATGCGATGCGATGCGATGTGGTGCGATGCGGCGATGGTCGTCTCTAGGTTATGGGCGCAAGATCGCTCGATGAAAAGTGTGTGTGCCGCTCAAAGTGACGTCTGTATTCGGTAGTGGGAAAGCGTAGTGCGAGATCAAAATGGATTCCACGATGCCGATTGCTGGGGTCCGGAGGATTGCATCAGCATGTCTCTCTGCCTGTGCTTTTGCGATCGCCTCCCGCGGCTGTCAAGCGCAGCACAGCGCAGCACAGCGCACACTTACTAGGACGTTTGAGAAGGCTGAGAGCGCGTCGAGAGCGTCGACAGAGTCCACGTAGCAGAACCCGCTTGTTTACCGCCCTGCTGCAAATTGGCGCCGCGGCCGGGCTAGTGTTGCTTCTTGTTGTTATGCTGTCAACGCATCTGGCATCTCAGGTCACGTGGACAGCAACCGTAATTCCAGCCAGCCAATGTTTACTACTGCTGTGTTCACCTGCATGTTCTGTATCCACGGATGCGCATCGTCACTAGCAAAGCAGTGGCAATGATGGGGGACGTGTAGCAACTGTGCTCATATAATTTATGTGCCATATACCGTCCCAGCGCACACCTCACGCCTTGTCTGGCCAGTGCTAGCTGCAGCGGCAGGCTCAGAGCTGGCAGGCGTTGCAAGGCGCAACCGGCAAGCCGGCGGGAAAGGAAGGGTCCGCGTGGAGATGTTTAACCAAACAACAACAACAATTGACGCTTGGACCTCGACATCTACACATACTCCAGCCCGCCTGGTGCCGTCTCCCGCAACACCAACAACACCATCACCACCTCTCCATCTCTTCATCCTTCGCCTGCGCGCCGCAGCGTCGTACTAACCCGCCCTCCTCAACAGCATCAGGCCATTGTATTCTTTGCGCGCACTCGAGTCGCCTCTCTCCACCGCATCCTTCGCCGAACGCATATTTCTTCAGCATCACTTTGATCGCACGAGCATCGCAGCTGTTGCGCACTGTACAAGACTCTTCGCGCTTTCAATCGAAGGCAATCCCGAGGTCCAATGCCTCACCACTCGCAGCTGGCGGAGGCGCCCTCAGCCACTAGTTATGGACAAGTGATCGAATACATCGCTGGTGAGCCACCACTACCACGGAACGCTGGAAGCATGGCGGCATCAGTTTCTACTGGTTGCGCCGTGCTGCAGTCGTCTGCTATTGACGTCTCTGGACAGCCCATTTCTGACATGACTATTCTCCACGTTAAAGACCGCCTGTACCTCGCTTCATACACCCACCAGCCCGACGAAAACACACCTTTCCCATACCCGGCCGCAAAGCAGTCCAGGTCGCCCAGCAAGAGATCTGCCAGAGCGCAGCAGGGAGCACAGGCAGTCTCCAGTGAGAAGCCGCAGCCCATATACTTCACAATCGACAACAGCCTGCTCTACAATGCATTCCACGCGGACTTCGGCCCACTGCACATTGGACACCTATACCGCTTCGCCGTGATGCTCCACGATGTTCTTGCGCAGCAGGACAGCGACAGCAGGCCTGTTGTATTCTGGAGCCATGCGGATTCGCGCAGTAAGTAGTTGCTGCTGATTTTCCACACAGACGCGACCATGCAACTAACCACGTAACAGGTCGCGCAAATGCTGCCTGCATTCTGGCCGTCTACATGGTTCTCATCCAGTCGTGGCCTCCTCACCTGGCACTTGCGCCCATTGCGCAAATGGACCCGCCTTGCATGCCTTTCCGCGACGCTGGCTACAGCCAGGCCGACTACTCGCTCACCATCCAGGATGTCGTCTACGGTGTGTGGAAGGCCAAAGAGGAAGCTCTCGTGGGCTTGAAGGAATTCAGCCTTGAGGAGTACGAGCGATTCGAGAGAGTCGACCAGGGTGACTTCAACTGGATCACACCTGATTTCCTCGCATTCGCCAGCCCACAACACAGGCCGACAACTGTGATCAAACCCACCGACCCGCTCTACGCCACACTTCCAACCACACTATCACAACTTCACAAGGACAAGACCTTGCCCTCGCCGTTCAAGAACGTGCTTAAACACTTCGTCGAGCGCGATATTGGCCTTGTGGTCAGATTGAACTCTGAACTGTACTCGCCCACACACTTCACAGCGCTGGGCATCAAGCACCTTGACATGATCTTCGACGACGGTACTTGCCCTCCTCTTAGCCTCGTCCGCAAGTTCGTGAACCTCGCACACGTCATGATCAACGAGAAGAAGAAGGGTATCGCCGTGCACTGCAAGGCTGGTCTGGGCCGTACCGGATGCCTGATCGGCGCATACCTCATTTACCGCCATGGCTTCACTGCCAATGAGATGATCGCGTTCATGCGTTTCATGCGACCAGGAATGGTCGTTGGACCGCAGCAGCACTGGCTGCATCTGAACCAGGGTACCTTCCGTGAGTGGTGGTACGAGGACACCATGAAGGAGAAGATCATGGCATCTATGCAGGTCCAGCCCTCGACACCCAGCCGCGTTTCACAATCCAACAGGAGACTTGCGAGCAACGGCCAGACTTTCACACCTCCCAACGCCGACCGCCAACAGAACAGCCCTCGTCGTGCCGCACTAGGCGAAATTACCAACAACGAGCAGGCTGGCGTTCACCAATACACAGAAGACGTCAAGCACTCGCGCGTCGCAGACGAGAACCTCCCAGCACCGACTCCTGGTCAGCCCCGCAAGACCAGCAAGCTCTACAGCACACGCAAAATGATGACCGAGAACCAGCCATTCGATGTCAAGCCCGAGTCAGAAATCATCACGATGCAGCGCTCAGTCGGTCCCATCGACAACAACAGCGAAAGCGAGGAGGAACAGACCCTGCGCGCACTGGCCGCACGCAAGTCATCACAATCACCTCAACACACTGCTCTCACCCGCAGTGGGAAGCGTCGCGCGATCTCATGCACGACCACAACCACCACGACCACCAAGTGGGACGGCCTCACAGACACAAGCGATGGCGAGAACGCTCACCCAACCTCAATCGACGAGCTCGAGTTGCCCGTGGAAGAGCGCATGGCTTCTCCCACACGCGCCCCCAAGACTCCTGGTGGCGGTGCCCGTTGTGGTAGCGGTGTTGGCACCCTCAGCGTTGGCAAGCGATCCTCGCCCAGCAGACGCAGTACCGAGGGCAAGACGAGCGTGCGCAAGACCAGTGGCCGCGTGGGCAGCATGGGCACACAATCGCTGAGCCGCAGCACACGAGGCCTTTGAGTGTGCTTGAATCCACATTGGGACTTTACTCGATGTATTGAACGATTGATGACATGCGAGCGGATTGGCTGGTACGCGTGAACCGGCACATTTTCGTACTTTTTGGATCTGCGGGTTCTCCTCTGGGATGGGTTTCTGGCGCAAAAACGGACGAACGGGGTGTTTTGTCCTGGGGTTGAGCAGTGGTCTGCTCTGGTTGTTTTTTCCTCCGGCGTTTTGTCTTGGTTTACATTCCCACCTTCCGATGTGCAGACTTCTCTCGAGAGCTGTGGGCGGGACTGCATGGTGCAGCATCGATGGCGTTGCATATCCGCGGATATTGCTCGCGGTTGTTGGTTTCTTCTTTTTTCCTCTCTTCACACTTGTTGTATGTACAGTGCCTGCGTCATGGCGATTGCATCGTGAGCGAGTTCAATGGCAAGTCTATCTGAAAGTCATTTGTTTCACCCAAATCGTTGTCTCTCTTCAATTGAGGTCTTAAGCAGCAGCACTTTTGTATTGCGATGTCGTATTGCTGCTCTGGGCGCGTTGACTTGAGCTGAACAGCGTGTCTTCGCCTCACCGTGATATATGCACGTTCCTGAGATTGTTGATCAATCTCAGCGACAAGAGCATGCAGCACTCGCGCACAGAGTATCATATATAATCCAAGTACAATCGCGTGGAATCTTGGGAGATCGTGCAATGCCCACATGCGAAGGGGGCATATGTTTAGGGTTAGAGTTTGGGTTGTAACATTGTACGCAGATTGCTCTCGATGCTGGTTTTTTGGCATTCCACGCCCTGTGTGGTATATTTCATCTATCGTAGCCATATATTTGGAAGTACTGCATTATAATATGTGGTTCGTGGATGCTTGCGGCGCTGTAGGAACTGACATTCGGTATTTGTACATTGAATTCGATGAATCTCAGTGGGTGGAGATTGATTCCTGTGATCTGCTGGTTAGACATTTGCTTGGAACCCCACTGAGAGCAGTACAATCATCCTTCAATTTGCTAGAAGATTACACGGGTCTTCTGAATAGGTCTCATACTTTCAAAGCAGAAACAGGAAAGGAGGGAGGAGCTCGCGAGCTCATCACTCACTCAGGTCACGTGAGAGTCATTAGTTTGAGTATAGGCTCGCCTGGCCTGGCTGCCTGGCTAACAAAAAAATTCCGTATGTAAATTTGAGGCAATTCGGCTGCACGATAGCGATGGCTTGAGCGAATGGATTTCCTAGTCATCCCTCAAACTCAAACTCACAAATCCATGTTCTCTTGAATGCATGCATGCTTCTGTTAGATTGGCAAAGGAGTACTGCGGTTCTACGAAGACGTATACACTTTGAATGTCCTACTATCAGCTGCACTGTACACAATTCACTAAAGGCAATTGTGAGAGATGACTTCCAGCTTTCCCATGCCATCGTCAATCTCGCCATACCATTCATCGTCCGTGGAAAAACAACGCAAGGAACGTAGCCGCGCCTTCACAACAAATGTTGCGGCTGTCGTGCTCAACGGGCTCTGCTCTGAAGCCGTGGCGCTTATCGGCGAAGTATTGGCTGTTCGGTGGTATTTTCTCCGTGACGAAGCTCACGTACTGTATCCGATGGCGGATGTGTGCGGAAAAGGGCCAAAGACCTGTCTTGTCGGCAACAGTTGACATGTATGCTTTTCAAAGTGCAGATCAGCATAGCCCCATGCGACCCGTCCTGTATCGAAGATAGGTCAACCACCTGGAGGCTAGACAGAAATATCAACATGACTTCAATGATCTCCGGCAGAAGCGTCACTTTCTGCTCACGGTTTCTGGAGGTGGGGCGCGTCATGTCGGTTTGAGCGTGGGGCACAGCAGTCTAGTCATCGAGGTCTTCGGATGCCCCTCCACGCCTACCAAAAAGTAGAGGACCAGACAAGGCGCAAGAGCCGCAAAGGAGGCCAGCCCAGCGACGCAGGGTCGGTACCGTAGGCGAGACTCTGTTTGTACGCCAGACATCAAATGCAATGCGGCTTACAAAATTGTTGCTCATAACTTTGTCAGCGATTAGAAGAGACCGAGCTGCAGCCGCCGGTGTCATTATGAAGAAGCTGGGTCCACCGCTGGGAAGCACCACCGCATTGCTAGGCTATTATCTGTTGTCTGCATCGAGACTGAGGATAATTCATATCATTTCGAGTGCTCGTTGGTATACTAGTCGCGGCAAAAATCGAAAGAGGCTTCGTGCATCCGGATAACCACTCTCACACCGCGTTCGAGGCTCATCCGTAGCAGACGTCCTCCACTTGCTCCCGAGGCGTCGGGCAGAGGCATTGAATTAATTGCACTGACTGCTTGCTGCATTTAGCCGCGCCGCGCAGACACCGAACGAGCGACGTCGCAGGAGACAGCACAGCCAGGCGCACAGGCACACCCTGGGAGCAGGCTCGTGTTGGGAATTGCCATAACGACAACGATACAGGCAAAAGCCGCGGACTGGCGGACATCTTGCGCGCACGCGGCATCTGCCTGTCTGCCACGCGAAGGCCGAAGGGTGTGGAAACGCAGGGCATCGCTGATTGATTGAGTCCCACGAGTCCTTACTCTCGGCGGCACCTCTGAGCGTGCCCGCTACTGCATCGCCATCCCACCCAAAACACTCACTGCCCCACCAAAGCGATACGTCAGGAGTGGTCCGAACTTTTCACCGCGCCGACTCGACTCCACGCCACCTTTGTTGTCTGTCTTGCTTCTGCTGCTGCTTCTTGTCTCTCACTTACTCTCCCCTCTAACACCTCACTACCCTTTACGACAGATCCATCTGAAAATACCGCAAAGATGGGCTACGACAAGATCGACACCCTCGCCATCAACACCATCCGCACTCTTGCGGTAAGTTTGTTGAGACATACCTCAATGGAGGGGCTCGATCTGTCGTGCTGTCTCTCTACACGCAGCAGCAGCACCACCACCACTATCAATACACACGCTGACAATCCTCCCAGGTGGACACCACCTTCAAGTCCAACTCTGGCCACCCCGGTGCGCCCATGGGCATGGCCCCGGTCGTAAGTCTTCAATCCCGCATCGATCCATCCTCCACCGCCCGCTGACCTGCCCTCCTCAGTCCCATGTGCTATTTAACAAGTTTATGAGGTTCAACCCCAAGAACCCCAAGTGGCTCAACCGTGACCGCTTCGTCCTCTCCAACGGCCACGGCTGTGTTCTGCAGTACACCCTGCTCCACCTGTTCGGCTATGACCTCTCCATGGACGACCTCAAGAACTTCCGTCAGGTCGACAGCAAGACCCCTGGTCACCCCGAGTCCCACGACACCCCCGGCATTGAGGTCACCACCGGTCCTCTCGGTCAGGGTTTCGCCAACGCCGTTGGTCTTGCCATGGCTGAGCGTCAGACCGCTGCCACCTTCAACAAGCCCGGCTACGAGCTTGTCAACAACTACACCTACTGCTTCTTCGGTGATGGCTGCGCCATGGAGGGTGTTGCCTCTGAGGCTGCCTCCACTGCCGGTCACCTCCAGCTCGGCAACCTGATCACCTTCTACGACGACAACCACATTTCCATTGGTAAGCACCCTCGAGCACTCAGTTCCATCCCGGCCAAAGCTGACTGAAACAGACGGTGACACCAAGTGCGCCTTCACTGAGGACGTCACCAAGCGCTTCGAGGCCTACGGCTGGCACGTTGTGTGGGTCAAGGACGGTGACAACGACCTTGAGGGCATCGAGAAGGCCATCAAGGAGTGCCAGGCCGTCAAGGACAAGCCCTCCATGATCAGGCTCACCACCACCATCGGCTACGGCTCCAAGCTCCAGGGCACTGGCGGTGTCCACGGCAACCCCCTCAAGGAGGATGACCGTGCCTCCGTCAAGGAGAAGTTCGGCTTCGACCCCTCCAAGAGCTTCGTCGTTCCCCAGGAGGTCTACGACCTTTACCACAAGCACGCCGACGAGGGCGCTGCTGCTGAGCAGGAGTGGAACCAGCTTCTCGAGAAGTACGCTGGCGAGTACAAGACCGAGGCCGCTGACCTCAAGCGTCGTCTGACTGGCGAGCTCCCCGAGGGCTGGCAGGAGAAGCTCCCGACCTACAAGGTCTCCGACCCTGCCATTGCTTCCCGTAAGCTCTCCGAGACTGTCATCGAGAAGATCTACGATGTCATTCCCGAGTTCGTTTCCGGCTCTGCCGATCTTACTGGCTCCAACAACACCCGCTGGAAGTCCGCTGTTGACTTCCAGCCTCCTAACACTGGCATTGGCGAGTGGTCTGGTCGCTACATGCGTTACGGTGTCCGTGAGCACTCCATGGCCGCCATCATGAACGGTCTTGAGGCCTACGGTACCCTCATCCCCGCTGGTGGCACTTTCCTCAACTTCGTCTCTTACGCCGCTGGTGCCGTCCGTCTCTCTGCCCTCTCCCAGCAGCGTGTCATCTACGTCGCCACCCACGACTCCATCGGTCTTGGTGAGGACGGTCCCACTCACCAGCCTATTGAGACTCTTGCCCACTTCCGTGCCCTGCCCAACATGATGGTCTGGCGCCCGGCTGATGGCAACGAGACCTCCGCCGCTTACTACGTCGCCCTCACCTCTAAGCACACCCCCTCCATCCTGGCCCTTACCCGCCAGAACCTTCCCCAGCTCGAGGGCTCCACCATCGAGAGGGCCATCAAGGGTGGTTACGTCGCTCTTGAGGACAAGGAGGCCGACATCACCCTTGTCTCCACTGGTTCTGAGGTCAGCATCTGTCTCGAGGCCGTCAAGACCCTCAAGGAGAAGAACCTCAAGGCTCGTGTTGTCTCCATGCCCTGCACTGAGATCTTCGACGCCCAGTCCAAGGATTACAAGCTCTCCGTCATCCCCGACGGTATTCCCGCCCTTTCCGTCGAGGTCATGTCCACTCTCGGCTGGGAGAAGTACACCCACGAGCAGTTCGGTCTCAACCGCTTCGGTGCCTCCGGCCCCTACAAGGAGGTCTACGCCGTAAGTAACGATCGCCCAACAATCTTACCAATCCCAATAACAAGCATGCTAACGATTCATGTTACAGAAATTCGAGTTCACCCCCGAGGGCATCGCCAAGCGCGCCTCTGCCACCATCGACTTCTGGAAGGAGGTCAAGCCCCTCCGCTCTCCCATCAACCGCGCTTTCCAGCAGCTCATCTAAGCTTGTGGCAGCGAAGTGTTAACGACGTGAGACGAGGATATAATCATGAATGGAAAAGAAAAAGGACTCGGACATCAAATATATGTTTGAGGTTTCAAAGGCTAGATAGATCATCAGGCTTATATGGGAATACGAATGTTTTGATTTTTATTGTACACCATGGTTTCCCTTCCTGGGTTGTCTTACCCACTGCTGTTGACAGGAGCGCTCTCGTCATTTTCCCAGTCCTTTGATGATTTGCAGCACATTAACAGAGATTATGGTACACGAATTGATCTCAACTCTCACACGCTATATTTTACCGCCTGG
>Ga0265797_10005071_pt1 | contig 19531 bp, 12 predicted proteins | sample P2T30metagenome_FD_192433 | JGI IMG/M metagenome (GOLD analysis project Ga0265797, IMG submission 192433) | Plant litter microbial communities from East Loma Ridge, Irvine, California - P2 T30 | ecosystem: Environmental > Terrestrial > Plant litter > Unclassified | place: USA: California... | reverse complement strand
AAGCTGCGCCACCCGACGCGAAGCGAGCATCTGCGCTCCTTCCTCGACGAGTGATACCAGAACCCCCGGCCCAGGCCGGGGGTTTTGCTTTGTGCACATTGCTTTGCACAGATTAACTGCCCCGCAACGCCCCGCTCTCGCAATGCCCGTCTACACTCGAGACATTCCCCGTGCCATAACGAGACCGTTATGCCCAGATTGCCGACCGTGATACTGCTGTCGCTGCTGACCTGGACCGCAACGGCTGGCGCGTTGACTCTCACTGATGATGAGCGTATCTGGCTGACGGACCATCAGGAGCTGCGCCTTGGGGTGGATGCGTCCTGGCCACCCTTCGAATACCGCGATGAAAATGGCCGCTACCAGGGCCTGGCCGCTGACTACGTGCGCCTGATCCAGGATCGCCTGGGCGTCAGGATCAATCTGATCGAGCCGGCAAATTGGACCGCTTTGCTCGAACAAGCACGCAACAATCAGCTCGACCTGCTACCCGGCATCATGTCCACCCCGGAACGCCAGAGCTTCCTGGCCTTCACACGCCCCTATCTCGACTTCCCCATCGTCATATTGGCCCATGAAGGCGGTGCGAAGCCGCGCAACCTCAAGGACCTGTACGGACTGAAAATCGCCGTGGTGGAAAACTATGCCCCTCATGAACTGCTGCGCACCCATCATCCGGACCTCAATCTCGTCGCAATGCCTAACGTCAGCTCCATGTTGCAGGCCCTGGCCACCGATGAAGTGGATGCGGTAGTCAGCGACCTGGCTTCCAGCGTCTGGAGCCTGCGCCAGCTGAAACTCGATGGTTTGTACGTCAGCGGCGAAACGCCCTACCGCTATCAGTTGGCAATGGGCGTGCCCCGGGATGAGAAAGTACTGGTGGGGATCCTGGATAAAGTCCTCGCCGACCTCAGCCCAGCCGAAACCGATGCGATCCAGCAGCATTGGGTCGGCAGCTTCAGCGATCACCGCACCTTCTGGACAGATTTGTTGCTGTACGGCCTGCCCGCGGTGTTGCTGCTGAGCACCGTGCTGGTCATCGTAATTCGAATCAATCGCCGGCTCAGCTCGGAAATTTCCCGCCGAGTGGCCCTTGAGCAAAAACTGCGTAGCAGCGAGTACCACTATCGCGGCCTGGTGGAGAGTCTTTCCGCCATCGCCTGGGAAGCCAACATCAGCGACTTCACCTACAGCTACGTGTCGCCCCATGCCGAAGAATTGCTTGGCTACCCCCGCGCCCATTGGCTGATCCCTGGCTTCTGGCGCAACATTATTCACCCTGCCGACCTGATCCGCACCGAAACCTATTGCCTGCGCGAAACCCGCGCCAACCGTGATCACAGCATCGACTATCGCGTTATCACCGCTGATGGCCGCTGCCTATGGGTACGCGACATCGTCAGCCTGATCGAGCACGGCCATGAACCGGTGCTGCGCGGCTTGATGATCGACATCAGCGAAGCCAAGCGTACAGAAGAGGCACTGCAACTGTCGGAGCAGAAGTTTGCCTCCGTGTTCCAGCAATGCCCGGACATACTGGTGATAGCCCGCCTATCTGACGGATGCCTGCTTGAAGTCAACAAGGCCTTTGAAGACCAGATAGGCCTTGGCGCCGCAGACGTAGTGGGCAAAACCGCCACCGAGCTGAATATCTGGGGGGTTCAGGGTGTCGGCCCGGATTTGCTGCAGCGTGTGCAGACCACCAGTATCCGCAACCTGGAAATGACCTTCCTGCGCAGCAATGGCCAGGCATTTATCGGGCTTATTTCGGCCGAGCCGTTCCAACTCGATACCACCGAGGCCTTGGTGGTGGTGGTGCGAGATATCACCCAGCTCAAGGAAACCCAACAGCAGTTGCAAACCTCGGAAGAGAAGTTTGCCAAGGCCTTTCACGCCTCCCCGGATGGCTTGCTGCTGAGCCGTAAAAGCGATGGCCTGCTGATAGAAGTGAACGAAGGCTTTAGCCACCTGACCGGTTACACCAGCGCCACATCGCTGGATCAGTCTGCCTTGGACCTCGGCATTTGGGTTGACCTCAATGAGCGCAAGCACATGCTGGAGTTGATGCAGCGCGACGGCTTTGTCCGCGATTTCACCTGCCATATACGCCGCGTCGATGGCCAGGTTCGCCTCTGCGAACTGTCCAGCCGCTCGCTGCCCATCGGCGAAGAAGACTGCATGCTGACCATCGCCCGCGACATCACTGAACGCCAGCTGATGCAGGAAAAATTGCAGCAAGCCGCCACGGTGTTCGAAAGCACCGCCGAAGGCGTATTGATCACCGACACGCGGCAGAACATCAGTGCCGTTAACCGCGCCTTCAGCGAGATCACCGGTTACAGCGAGGCCGAAGCGCTGGGCCATACCCCGCGCCTGCTCGCCTCCGGCCTGCATGACAGCGCCTTCTATGCGGCGATGTGGCATCAGTTGACGACCCAGGGCCACTGGCAGGGCGAAATTTCCAACCGTCGAAAGGACGGCGAGCTGTACCCCAGCTGGCTGACCATCAGCGCCGTGCGCAATCGCGACCAGCTGGTCACCCACTTCGTGGCGGTATTCGCCGATATTTCCAGCCTCAAGCTCGCCCAGGCGCGCCTCGACTATCAGGCCCATCACGACCCGCTGACCGGCCTGCCCAATCGCACGTTGTTTGAAAGTCGACTGCAGGCCGCCCTCAACGGCCAGCAGGAAAGCGGTAATCAAGGCGCTGTGTTGTTTCTCGACCTGGACCGTTTCAAACACATCAACGACAGCCTGGGCCACCCGGTTGGCGACCTCCTGCTCAAAGACATTGCCGTGCGCCTCAAGGAACAACTGCGCGATATCGACACCGTCGCCCGCCTGGGCGGCGATGAATTCATCATCCTGCTGCCCGGTCTGCAACAGGCCAGCGACGCCCAGTACTTGGCAAATAAACTGCTCGACTGTTTCACTCCGCCCTTCCAGGCCGGCGAGCATGAGTTCTTTATCAGCGCGAGCATCGGCACCAGTCTGTACCCACAGGACGGCACCGATGTCGCCACCCTGGTCAAAAATGCCGACGCCGCGATGTACCGCTCAAAAGCCAATGGCCGCAACCGTGTTGAAAGCTACACCCGCGACTTGACGGCCCAGGCCAATGAACGCGTGGCCTTGGAGCATGAGCTGCGCCGCGCCATCGAACGTGACGAGTTGAGCCTGTATTACCAACCCAAACGCAGCCTGATCACCCAGGAGCTGATCGGCGCCGAGGCCTTGATTCGCTGGCACCACCCAACCTTTGGCGATGTGCCGCCCGAACACTTCATCGCCTTGGCCGAAGAAAACGGCACGATTCTGCAAATTGGCGATTGGGTACTGGAACAGGCCTGCCGACAGATGCATGCCTGGAGAGGCACTTTCGACGATTTCGGCCCGCTGTCCGTCAACCTCGCCGGCGCGCAACTGCGTCACCCAAACCTGCTGTCACGCATCGAACAACTGCTGCGCGATTACCGTCTGGAACCCGGCTGCCTGCAACTGGAGATCACCGAAAACTTCATCATGAGCCAGGCCGAAGAAGCGCTGGAGGTGCTGCACCAACTCAAAGGGCTGGGCGTGCAACTGGCGATTGACGATTTCGGCACCGGTTATTCTTCCCTCAGCTACCTCAAGCGCCTGCCGCTGGACTTCCTCAAAATTGATCAGTCCTTTGTGCGCGGCCTGCCCGACGACCCCCACGACGCCGCCATCGTGCGCGCCATCATCGCCCTCGGCCACAGCATGCAATTCACCATCATCGCCGAAGGCGTGGAGAACCCCGCCCAGCAAGCCTTCCTCGCTGCAGAAGGCTGTGAACAGATGCAAGGCTACATCGTCAGCCTGCCCCTGCCACCGGAGCAATTTGCCGTAACCTTCCTTCGCACGAGACTGGAGGATTTTTCGGATGGCACAGTGAACAAACCATCGTTATAATCCGCGACCTACTGAGGGCCTATAGCTCAGTTGGTCAGAGCAGAGGACTCATAATCCTTTGGTCCACGGTTCAAGTCCGTGTGGGCCCACCAACTCAAAAGCCGCGCATTGCGCGGCTTTTTGCTGCCTGCGACAAAAACAGCTCGACCAGTCCGATAGTCCAAAGGTACAAATTCAGTACAGTGTCGGCACATCGGCGTGCCTTTGGAGTAGAAAAATCATGGCCACCCTCGTCAAAACGGCTGCCGGCACCTGGAAAGCTCTCGTGCGCAAAACAGGCTGGCCGACCAACACCAAAACCTTCCGAACAAAACGCGAGCCCGAAGACTGGGCACGCCGCACCAAGACGAAATGGTCAGAGGCGTCTACATCCAACGTAGCGGCTCCGAGCGCATGAACTTGGAAATGGCAGTGAAACGCTACCTGAAGGAAATCAGTCCAACCAAGAAGCCAACCACCCAGCGCGCCGAAGCGACTAAAGCTCAACAGTTGATTAGCCATCTGGGTAAATACTCCATGGCTGCTCTCTCCAGTGGTTCCCGGCCACCCTGCTCACCAGTTTGGAATAAGCCCTTGCCCGCATCGACCGCGTGCTGGCCAAGGCGCACTTCTGGCAGCTACATCGCGCCCATGCCATGTCTGCCGAACAGATCAATGTGCTTAATCGCCTACTCGATGGTGGCGAACGCGGTTTTGAGGGCGGCATCAGTGATGCTCCGCCCAGCATCAGGCCGCGGCCAAGGCTTCCAAAGCTACCGCGACTCGCCATCTGGGCGATCTTCTTAAAAAGGGCTGCATCACGCGGCTTCCTGGTGCTCGCGTATCGCCCGCCACCAAGCCAATCACGCTGCGAATAGACAATGTAGCCACTCAGCCTAAGCGCAAATAACGCGCGAAAGCTCAAGTGAGAAGCAGCGGCAATAGTTCCGCGCCTTTATGTTTTATTTCGGTAGTATCCCGTAAACTGCGGATTGCTGAAGCTTAAGAAATGGGCTTAACCCAAAGCATCGCGCATTCCTGAGGCCGTTGAGCAGGTTTATCCCGCTGATGCAGCTGGTTAGCTCGCTCAAATCCACTTAGGCCAAAGGCCAAATTGACGAGCTTTTGGCGTGCCCGAATGCACATTGGAAGTTAAATAAGCAGAACTTCTACGCTGGCATAATAACTATGAAAAATTAAAGCAGGTATCAAATAAACACTTAGTGCCAGGGTAGGTTGAGGAATAACGATAATGTCTTCGGAAGCAGATACCAGAGCAAACTATATCGATCCTGCATTACGAGCAGCAAGCTGGCGGTCTGCACATATAAGCAGGGAACACTACTTCACCGATGGTCGGAAAATGGCAGGTGGCACCCGTGGGCGGCGCTGCTTTGTGGACTACCTACTGCACAAGGACAATCGGTATCTTGCTGTAGTCGAAGCGAAAAAAGAATCGGAGCACCCAACAAAAGGCCTACAACAAGCTATCGATTATGCAAAGAAGCTGAGTGTTCGATTTGTCTATTCCAGCAATGGCAAGAAAACCTACGAACTTGACCTCGAAACGGGCAGAGGCGACTTCATTGAGTTCTACCCCACGCCCACAGAACTTGAGCAACGCTACGCTGGTGAGACCACTGATCTCAGCCAGGAGCTAAGGAACATCCCTTTTCACTTGGAAGGTGCGATGCAACCTCGCTATTACCAAGAGCTTGCAGTCCATGCCGCCACAGATGCCATCGGTAAAAGAAAATCTCGAATTTTGCTTACCCTAGCTACAGGCACCGGTAAAACCTTTATTGCCTTTCAGATTGTCCATAAGGTATTTCAGGCGCGCTGGAATCGAGACAACATGGGGGCGCGCAGGCCTCGCATCTTGTTTCTAGCAGACCGCAACATCTTGGCAGACCAGGCCATTAACACCTTTAACCCCTACGAGAAGGATCTGATCAAAATTAATGGTGAGGAAGTCAGGAAGCGAAATGGTGTAGTGCCCACCAACGCCCATATTTTTTTCGCTATCTACCAAGCCATTTCTGAGCGCGAAAATATTGATGGCTATTATAAGAGCTATCCGAAGGACTTCTTTGACTTGGTACTGATTGATGAATGCCACCGAGGCGCAGCAAATGAAGCGGGCTCGTGGCGGGCCATTCTCGATCACTTCCGCAGTGCAGTTCATTTAGGTTTAACAGCCACCCCTAAACGCTCGGACAACATTGATACCTATGAATACTTTGGTCAGCCCGCCTATGAGTACTCACTGAAAGACGGTATCAATGACGGTTTCTTAACTCCTTACCGTGTTAAGCGGGTCAGAACCAATCTGGACGAACTGGTACTCACCAAGGATGACCTGATCGTCGAAGGAGAGTCGGGCCAAGACTTGTATCAGATTGAGGATTATGACCGAAAAATAATAGTCGACGAACGCACAGAACTAGTCGCCAAAACTATTCTGCAAAATATCAACCCTCTTGACAAAACAATTATCTTCTGTGAAAACCAAAATCATGCATTAACAATGCGCGACATGATTAATAAGTATAAGTCGGTTAAAGATTCTCACTATTGTGTACGAGTCACTAGCGACGAAGGCAAAATTGGTCGCGAACTATTAGAAAAATTCCAAGACAACGACAAAGACATCCCAACCATTCTCACCTCATCGCAAATGCTAACTACAGGTGTTGATGCCCGTAACGTCCGAAATGTGGTGTTGGATCGAACTATAGGTTCCATGGTCGAGTTCAAACAAATAATCGGACGTGGTACCCGTGTATTTGACGGCAAAGACTATTTCACGATTATTGATTTCCGTGGCGCTAGCAATAATTTTTACGATGCGGATTGGGATGGTGAACCCGAGGCCCCTGAGCCCGGAGGACCACGAGACCCAACACCGCCGCCCTATAGCCCCAAGCCAACAGAAGGTAGTGATGGTTCCAAGCCAGAGCCGGATGCCCCGCGCCCTAGACTGAAAGTGACGTTGGGCAAGCATCGGGAGATTAAAGTTATTGACATCGAAACTCGCTACATCGATGAAAATGGAAAACCACTGACTATCCAAGAGTTTGTCGAGCGGCTTATTCAACAACTACCCGGGCTTTTCAAAAGTGTGAATGAGTTACGCGATATCTGGTCAGATCCGGACCTACGGGAACAGCTACTGGCCAAGCTGGTACAGGCAGGGTTCGACAAAGAACAGCTTTCAACCCTGCGCCGCGTGTTTGAAGCTGATGATTGCGACATGTTTGACCTGCTGGCGTTTTTAGCCTTTGAACAACCCATGGCCACGCGGAAATCCAGAGCCGAAGGGGTACGAGCAAATAACGCCTTCTTCGATCAATACCGACAAGAAAAAGCCAAGCTATTTCTACACTTTGTCTTGAATCGCTACGAACAAACGGGAGTTACCGAATTGGCCCGTGAACGCTTACCAGCCCTGATTGAGCTATCCGGGATGGGAACTACCAAAGATGCTTCCATGGCCTTCGGCGGCAAACCCGCACAACTGCTCGCTGCATTCAAACAACTGCAACATCAGCTGTATCATGCGAGCTAACCCATGGAACTGAACTTAGCCCCCAACCCATTGCACCAACACGCACAGACCTTACACATTGATAAGGTTGCAACTCTGATTGGCGAAAACGGCTCTGGAAAATCCAGCATCCTGCAGTCTGTATTTGAGCAACGATTAGCAGGACGAGACCACGAAAATCTTAGGGTCGTTTGCTTCTCCTCAGGACAGAACGAGAACTACTCAGAGAGCTTCAGCGCGTATTTGAAACGAGAACGACAGTCCGGTCGCGGCCTAAAACTTGACTGTTTCTATTTCGACAAATCGTGGTCAAAACTGCTAATTTTTTTAGCCACCGCAATCAAAAGAAATGGAAAAGTTCGGTCCTTACTGGTTGAACTTGGTTACGTGACCGAGTCGCAACCGGACAAAGATGATCTAAGCACAACATTTAAGTGCACCTTCAAAGTTGATAAATACTACATCGCCCGTGTACAGAACGCGCTTAGGCGTGAGGAACAAGGCGAAGCAGATACACTGCGCTCTACACCTTACTTCAGATCATTGGAAAGCTTTATTGCCAATCTGATCTCGCGTGATTTTGAATTCGAAGAGCCTTTGCGAAAACGAACCATCAACCTGACTGCCAATGGTTTAATCCAAGTATCTTTCGATTACTCTAGAGAGATACAAACAGGTGATGATTTGCCAGATGCGGGAGAGCCTACTGCCCAGGCTATGGCCGACATCTGGGATCCAGAAGTCGCTTTTTTTGTTCAAGCTGCCGACAACAACTATTTTGTAGACAAATCACGCTGCCAGCTCGTTTTTAATAACAATATCGAGTTAGACCAACTCAGCGACGGAGAGTATCAGCTCCTGTTTCTGTATGCCATAATAGACCTATTCGATTCTGATAATACCCTGTTCTTATTTGACGAGGCGGATTCGCACCTTCACTACAAAAACGTCGAGAAGCTCTGGACTCTACTGCACAGTATAAAAGGCCATGCCATTACCACCACACACCTGCTGGACTCCATTTCTGCAAAAGAAAACCGTATTGAGCACCTTAAAGTTGTCGAAAAAGGCCGAATCAGCGAAGACAACAAAATCAAGCAGTTGATCAGTCGTCTAAGTGTTCTCTCGCGTGTAAAATTTGTTGAATTTGAGGTCTGTGGAAAGCTTCCAAACATTGCACTACTTGACGACTACAATGATTGGATTATTTTTACCAAGCTCTCAGCGCGCGCAGGTCTCAACATAGATCGATTGTCCGCTGTCTATGCCATGAAAAAATCATCCAGCTATGCAACCGCTAATGAAACATTTGGCAGAGGCAAGATTGATTGGCTACATAGCTTAAGCAAGATAGAATCTCCACTGCTCACAACAAGAATTTTCCTTATCTGTGATCGGGATGAAGCAGCCCTAGAATGGAATACAGCTAACGGCGTACAAGTGAATGGGCAAACCTACCGAGACTTGCTAAATTCCATTCAGTGGCCCCAAGGCATGAGAACGACGCCGTTCTTGCTCGCGTGGAAACGCCGCGAGATCAAAAACTACTTGATCTCACACACAGCATTAGCGCACCACAACATTCTTCACCAAATCAACAATGTCAATATTGCACAGCGCAACCACTTACAACCAAATAGCCCTGGTGATAACGACGATATTCGACGGCTAAATGTTAAAGATGTCATCAATCCGCTGATTAATACCACCGGTGAGGGTTTGGACCTTGAAAAGCTGCAAACTTACATCGACCTAATACCACCCGATGAAATTAGCGAAGACATCATCAACATGTATAACTTTATTATCGGAAAACTCTAAGCATGTCACTTCAGCAAAAAATTAACCGCATTACCGATATTCTACGTCGTGACGATGGCATCAGCGGTGCTATGCATTATACCGAACAAACCTCATGGGTACTGTTCCTGAAGTTTCTCGATGATTACGAGTCCGAAAAAGAAGACGAAGCAGTATTATCTGGCAACGACTATCAGCCAGTATTGGATGACGAACACCGCTGGGCGACCTGGGCCTGCCCCAAAACCGTCGATGGTAAATTGGATCTTGCACGAGCCAAAACCGGGGATGATTTAACCGACTATGTGAACCGCCAGCTTTTCCCTTACCTGAAAAGTTTCGCCAACGTCGCTGCAACGGGCGCAAATCCAAAGTCTTTTACGTACAAGATTGGTGCAATCTTCCAGTATCTGGACAACAAAGTTTCATCTGGCCATACCTTGCGTGAAGTTCTGGATATTATCGACACCCTGAATTTCCAGTCAGAATCTGACCTATTCGAACTCTCGTTAGTTTACGAAGGTTTACTGCAAAACATGGGTGATGCCGGTGGTTATGCTGGTGAATTTTATACCCCACGCCCCGTAGTCCACGCCATGGTAAAAGCAATAGCCCCCAAAGCGGGTGAAACCATTTACGATGCAGCGGCAGGGTCCTGTGGTTTTTTGGTGGAGGCGTTTGAGCACCTGAAGAGTAAGAAAAACGAACTTTCCACCGAGCAATGGGACTTCATTCAACGAGATACCTTCTTCGGCTACGAAAAAACCTCGCTTGCCTATGTCATGGGCATGATGAATATGATTTTGCATGGCATTGAATCACCCAACCTATTCCGTGGTAATACGCTCACACAAAATATCCGCGACATTCAGGAAAAAGACCGTTTCAACATTATTCTAGCCAACCCACCGTTTGGTGGAAAAGAGAAGTCGCAAATCCAGCAAAACTTCCCAATTCAGGCAAACGCCACAGAGCTACTGTTTTTACAGCATTTTATGAAAACGCTGAAATCTGGCGGTAAAGCGGCCATCGTTATACCTGAAGGTGTACTGTTCCAAACCAACAGCGCCTTTAAGCAGGTTAAACAAGAGCTGATGGAAAACTTCAACCTGCACACTATTCTTAGCCTGCCTGCTGGCGTGTTTTTGCCATATTCCGGAGTAAAAACCAACGTACTTTTTTTTGAACGCAGCGGTGGCACCAGCGACGTCTGGTATTATGAATGTGAGCCCAAACAAAAACTTACGAAAAACAAGCCTATTACTGATGATCACCTAAAAGAGTTTGTCGCGCTCTTTGGCAGCCGCGAAACCACTGACCGTTCATGGACAGTCCCAGCAAGTAAGCTAGCCGAAGATTACGACCTATCCGCCAAAAACCCATCCAAACAAAAAGATGCCAAGCATCTAGCACCACAAGACATTCTCAAGCAAATCCGCAGCAAGGAAAAGTTGGTGTCTGGACTATTGGATGAAATCGAAAGCCTGCTGGCGGAGAAGTAAGCATGGAGCGAATGACATATGATTTACCGCCTTGCTGGTCATGGGTTCCGCTTGGTAAAGTCGCAACCTTGTTAAATGGCCGAGCGTATAAGCAGGCCGAGTTACTGGAGTCAGGACCTACACCCGTCCTTCGTGTTGGAAATTTCTTTTCAAATCGAAGTTGGTATTACTCTGATCTGAAGCTGCCAGAGGATAAATATTGTGATGAAGGCGATTTGCTTTATGCATGGTCAGCATCATTTGGTCCAAAAATATGGGAAGGACCAAGAGCGATTTACCACTACCATATTTGGAAAATTCTTACATCCCCCGAGATAGATAAGAAGTTTTTGTTCTATCTACTGGAAAAAGACTCCGAAGATATTAAATCCCAGGGTAATGGCGTAGGAATGTTTCATGCGACGAAAGGTGGCATGGAAAAAATGTCGGTTCCGTTGCCTCCTGTAAGTGAGCAAAAACGCATCATCGAAAAACTCGACGCGCTGTTCAATCGCATCGACACCGCCATTGAGCACTTGCAGGAAAGCGTCGCGCTGTCCGATGCGCTGTACGCGAGTTACGTTGATAAGTTGTTAAAACCATCAGAAACAGAGGCTGGCTTTAACAATGCATCTTCCTTAAATAGCACTTGGGAATGGAAAAGCATCGAAGATGTTTTCTCCATAACCAGCGGAAAAAACCTTACCCAAAAGGACATGATCCACGAAGGCATTTACCCTGTGTACGGTGGAAATGGTATTACCGGTCGCCACAACGACTTCAATCTAGATGGGATAAACATCATAATAGGCCGAGTCGGAGCGCTTTGTGGCAATGTCAGACTCATTTCAGAGAAAATATGGGTTACTGATAACGCCTTTTTTGTCAAAAAATATAAAGTTGAAATATCTAAAGAGTTTCTAGCTAAGGTTCTCGACGCACTTAATCTTGGTGCCACGGCAAACAAAGCTGCACAACCCGTCATCTCATACAAAGGCATAAAAACTCTCAGCATCCCGTGCCCACCTTTAGAAGAACAAGAAAAAATAGTCAAAAAACTTAATATTTTGTCAGAAAAGCAAAAAGATAATCGCGAGCTGCTACTGGGGAAAATAGAACGCTTAAATCTACTAAGAAAATCAATTCTCGGCTCAGCCTTTAGAGGCGAACTATAAATCAATGGAGTGAATTATGAGTTTACAAACCAACCTCAAAAGCCGCCTACGCTACACCTCCTGACCTAGGAAGTCATAGCCTTGATGCCTGTAATTTAAGCGGTAGTAAACTGCATTCACTCTAAAGAGGAAGAGGTAATATCGCCAACGGCGATATTCTTCTTAGCATCAATCGCGCCACTCAAGATGGGCTAGACTTGGATGCAAAGTCCTACCACTGGCCATCGGATTCCCAGTCGCCGGACGAACCTGCGTACAATATCTGATGGGAGGGGCTACTCTGGTTACAACTAGTCTGCTCACTCTTATATCGAAGTGATTAGTTTGACCAGCTAGTAAAGGCCGCAAGAGAGCGAAACAGGGTATTCTATGATTGACTGGATTACCTGTAGCCTAAATCTATCAGTTTCTCGCTGTTCCGAAAGTTACACCAACGGTATAGCGCCCAGCTTTTACCCATTTCGCCAAATTACGCTCAACACCAGTAACTACGCTGCTTTCAGTTATTCATACCTACGCTAAGCTAAACGCGATTTTAATGGGCTCGCAGCGTTTCTAGGCAACTCATAATCCTTTGGTCCACGGTTCAAGTCCGTGTGGGCCCACCAAACAAGAAAGCCGCGCATTGCGCGGCTTTCGCGTTTCTGGAACCCTGAAAAAAAATACGTATGAGCGCTGCCTCAAACTGATCGTTTGCTGAAGGCAAGCCGTGCCGCGAAAAGGACGAAAATCAAGCCAGTCGTGCGGTCCATCCAGGTGATGACTTTCTCGCTGCGCAATACTTTTGCCAGGGGTTGGGTCGCGGCAATCAGGATGATCGACCACACAAACCCGATAACGACGTGAATACTGACCAAGCCAAACGTCCAGGCGATCAATGGCTGCCCTTGCGGAACGAACTGGGGGAGGAAGGACACGTAGAAGATGCCGATCTTGGGGTTCAGCACGTTACCCATCAGGCCTTTGAAGAACCAGTTTGGCACTTTCTTTTGAGCGCCCTCGACAGATGACAAAGACGTGCGAGGCCGCAGCAGCATGTTTAGCCCCAGCCAGGCCAGGTAGGCCGCGCCGCAATACTTCAAGATATCGAACGCCAGCTCTGAGACAGCAATCAGAGCCCCAAGTCCAAAAGCGACGGCGGCGCCCCACAGTAAGCAGCCTGCGTTGATGCCCAGAGCCGCGCGCAGTGCCTGTCGCTTACCTTCCACCGTGGCCGTGCGCAAAATCAGTGCGGTGTCGAGGCCAGGCGTCAGCGTGAGCAGGGTCGCTGCGAAGGTAAAGGCAATAAGGTTGTCAGAGAACGGCATAGGTGGGTCTCAGCCAGATGTAGCCGGCAGATTAACCTTTAAATACGCGCTATCAAATCCCCGCGAGCTACATGTCCACCTCCGCGCAATGACGCCCGCAACGGTTCAAGCCCGTGTCTGGCGCAGCAGTTCTGTAAGCCCGACCAAGCCTGTACCATACCTGCCCACTGCACCCTCGCACTGGAGCTTCACCCTTGCCCGCCCTAGACGAAATTGACCGTCAACTGATCGCCGCCTTGCAGCTCAATGCTCGCGAAAGCGTGGCCATGCTTGCCCGGCAGTTGGGGATCGCGCGCACTACGGTCACTTCGCGCCTGGCGCGCCTTGAGAAAACCCAGGTGATTACCGGTTATGGCGTGCGCCTGGGCCAGCGCGTGGTGGATGGTGGCCTGCAGGCGTATGTGGGCATTACCGTGCAGCCGCGATCGGGCAAAGAAGTGCTGCGCAGGTTGAGCGCGATGGCCCAGGTACAACAGCTATGCGCGGTGAGCGGCGAGTTTGATTACGTGGCGTGGCTGCGCACTGAGTCGCCGGAGCAGCTTGATCAGTTGCTGGATCAGATCGGCAGCGTCGATGGCGTGGAAAAAACCACCACATCCATCATCCTTAGTAACAAGTTGGACCGCGGGCAACCTATCTGACCAAAAACCTCGTCATATTGACTAAAACGAATTCAATCCGACGACACATTGCGTCTTATTAACGAGCGCAACGCTCTCTAAACTGGCTGCCATCTTTTCCTATACTCAACGGGCCCTATCCCGCCGAGTCGTCAGTAAGGTCAGCCATGAGCATTCCGTCCAGCACCATCAGCAAGACCAATCGACACCCCGCCGACGGTAAAAAACCCATCACCATCTTCGGCCCGGACTTCCCGTTTGCCTTTGATGACTGGATCGAACACCCCGCTGGCCTGGGCAGCATTCCTGCCGCCAACCACGGCGCCGAAGTGGCGATCGTGGGCGCCGGCATTGCAGGGCTGGTAGCTGCCTACGAACTGATGAAGCTGGGCTTGAAACCCGTGGTATACGAAGCCTCGAAGATGGGCGGTCGCCTGCGTTCCCAGGCTTTCGATGGTGCCGAAGGCATCATCGCCGAGCTCGGCGGGATGCGCTTTCCGGTGTCGTCCACCGCTTTCTATCACTACGTGGACAAGCTGGGCCTGGAAACCAAACCCTTTCCCAACCCGCTGACGCCGGCATCTGGCAGCACCGTTATTGATCTGGAAGGCCAGACGCACTACGCACAAAAGCTCTCCGACCTGCCGGTGCTGTTCCAGGAAGTCGCTGACGCTTGGGCCGACGCGCTGGAAGCCGGTTCGCAGTACCGCGATATCCAGCAAGCGATCCGCGACCGCGACGTGCCGCGCCTCAAGGAGCTGTGGAACAAGCTGGTACCGCTGTGGGACGACCGCACCTTCTACGACTTCGTCGCCACCTCCAAGTCTTTCGCCAAATTGTCGTTCCTGCACCGCGAAGTGTTCGGCCAGGTCGGTTTCGGCACAGGCGGTTGGGACTCGGACTTCCCCAACTCCATGCTGGAAATCTTCCGCGTGGTGATGACCAACTGCGACGACCATCAGCACCTGGTCGTCGGCGGCGTGGCCCAGGTACCCATGGGCATCTGGCGTCACGTGCCGGAGCGCTGTGCCCATTGGCCCGCCGGCACCAGCCTAAGTTCACTGCACCGAGGCGCGCCACGGGCGGGCGTGAAGCGCATTGCCCACGCCGCCGACGGCCGCTTCGCCGTCACCGACAACTACGGCGACACCCGCGAATACGCCGCCGTGCTGACCACCTGCCAAAGCTGGCTGCTGACCACCCAGATCGAATGCGACGAAACCCTGTTCTCGCAAAAGATGTGGATGGCCCTGGACCGCACGCGCTACATGCAGTCATCCAAGACCTTTGTCATGGTCGACCGCCCCTTCTGGAAAGACAAAGACCCGGAAACCGGCCGCGACCTGATGAGCATGACCCTCACTGATCGCCTGACGCGCGGCACCTACCTGTTCGACAACGGCGACGACAAGCCGGGGGTGATCTGCCTGTCCTACTCGTGGATGAGCGACGCGTTGAAAATGCTGCCCCAGCCCATCGACAAGCGGGTCAAGCTGGCACTCGACGCGTTGAAAAAGATTTACCCGAAAGTCGACATCAAGGCGCGCATCATCGGCGACCCGATCACTATATCCTGGGAAGCCGACCCGCACTTCCTCGGGGCCTTCAAAGGTGCATTGCCCGGCCACTACCGGTATAACCAGCGCATGTATGCGCACTTCATGCAGAAGGACATGCCCGCCGAACAGCGTGGGATCTTTATCGCTGGCGACGACGTTTCCTGGACCCCGGCCTGGGTGGAAGGCGCGGTGCAAACCTCGCTGAACGCAGTATGGGGCATCATGACCCACTTCGGCGGCAGCACCCACCCGGAAAACCCGGGTCCCGGCGATGTGTTCGACGAGATAGGGCCAATCGCCCTGCCCGAATAAGGAGCCAGACATGCGTGTTGCCCTGTACCAATGCCCCCCACTGCCGCTGGATGTCGCCGGTAACCTCAAGCGTCTGCAGCAGCTGGCGCACGAAGCATCGGGTGCCGATGTGCTGGTGCTGCCGGAGATGTTCCTGACCGGCTACAACATCGGCGCCGAAGCCACTGGCGCCTTGGCCGAGGCTCAGGATGGCGAGTCGGCGCAAAGCATTGCTGGCATCGCGCAAAGTGCCGGGCTGGCGATTCTGTACGGTTATCCGGAGCGCGCCGAGGACGGCCAGATCTACAACGCCGTGCAGTTGATCGACGCCCATGGCCAACGCCTGTGCAACTACCGCAAGACTCACCTGTTTGGCGACCTGGACCGCGCGATGTTCAGCGCCGGTGAAGACGATTTCCCGCTGGTGGAATTGAACGGCTGGAAGCTGGGTTTCCTGATTTGCTACGACCTGGAGTTCCCGGAAAACACCCGGCGCCTGGCCCTGGCAGGCGCCGAACTGATCCTGGTGCCCACCGCCAATATGATGCCGTTCGATTTTGTCGCCGACGTCACCGTGCGGGCACGGGCGTTCGAGAACCAATGCTTCGTGGCTTACGCCAACTATTGCGGGCACGAAGGCGATATTCACTACTGCGGCCAAAGCAGCATCGCCGCGCCCGATGGCCAGCGCATCGCCCAGGCGGGCCTGGATGAAGCGCTGATCGTCGGTACGCTGGATCGGCAATCAATCCTCGACGCCCGCGCCGCCAATCATTACCTGCAAGACCGCCGCCCCGAGCTTTACGGCGCACTGCACAAGCCCTGATCCACCGGGTTTGCTAGCATAGGCGCTTCCCCCGTTTCGGAAGTGCCCATGCCTGCGCCGGTTCACCCTCGCCCCCTGCACCTGACTCTGGCCAATGGCCTGCAACTTTGCCTGCGCCACGCGCCGCGCTTGAAGCGCTGTGCGGCTGTCTTACGCGTGGCGGCGGGCAGTCATGACGCGCCATTGGCGTGGCCGGGGCTAGCGCACTTCCTTGAGCACCTGCTGTTTCTGGGGACCGAGCGCTTTCCCGCGGGCGAAGAGCTAATGGCCTACGTGCAGCGCCATGGCGGACAGGTAAACGCCAGCACCCGCGAGCGCACCACGGAGTTCTTTTTTGAGCTGCCGGTTTCGACCTTCGCCGATGGGCTCGTGCGATTGGCCGATATGCTTACGCACCCTCGCCTGAGCATTGACGACCAACTGCGCGAGCGAGAAGTGCTGCACGCCGAGTTCGTCGCCTGGTCCCAGGATGCCAAGGCGCAGCAACAAGTGGCCTTGCTGCAGGGTTTGGCCGCCGACCATCCGCTGCGCGGTTTTCATGCGGGTAACCGCGACAGTCTGCCCGTGGAGCGTGCGGCGTTTCAGCAGGCGTTGCGGGAATTTCACCAGCGCTTCTATCAGAGCGGTCAGATGACGCTCAGCCTGGCCGGCCCACAGTCGCAGGACGATCTGGAAGCGCTGGCGCAGCAATTCAGTGCCCAATTGATCGGCGGCCCGCTGCATCCCCAGGCCGAACCACCGGCACTGATGGCCGGGCACGCCAGGGGCTATCAACACGTTGCCGACCAGCATCTGCATCAGGTCATCACCGGTAACGCACCGCGTGAAGCGCTGGCGTTTCTCTGTACCTGGCTCAACAGCTCAGCGCCGGGTGGCTTGCTCGCCGAACTCAAGGCGCGACGCCTGGCGACTGCATTGCACGCCTCGGTGCTGTATCACTTTGCCGGGCAAGCCGTGCTGGATATCGACTTTACCCTTGACGCCCAAAGTCGCTCTGCGACAGAGATCGAGGCGTTGCTGCACGACTGGCTAAGTTTTTTCGCACACTGCGACTGGACACCGCTACGCGAAGAGTTCGCGTTGCTCAAGGCTCGCCAGCAACAGGTGCAAAGCGCCCTGGCGCTGGCACGCAACGATGAAGAGGACTTATCGGACCAAAGTCTTGCAGCCCTCAAGGCCATACTCGACGCATTGCATTTGCCGCCTGCCAAACACGATTGGCAGCTTCCACCGAACAACCCCTTCCTTCGTGCAGCCGCCAAAGAAGAACGTGCCGGCCTGATTCGCGGCCAGACCAGCGCCCACCGTGGCTTGCGCACCTTCGCCCAGGACCGCTCACGAGGCCGTCGGGACATGTCGGCACTGACATTCAACCAGGCCTTGGCAAATGACAACGAAGAAGGCGCCCTTTACCTGCGCTGGCGCTTTGACTGCGCCGTGCCTGCTGGCCTGGACAGCCTGCTGCTGCCGTTGCGCGAAAGTGCCGGCCAGGCGGGCGTCGAACTGAGTGCCGAAACCATCGGCCATGACTGGCAGGTAAAACTGCTCGGATTCCACGAGCCCATGCCTGCCGTACTTGAGGCGCTGGCGCGCTTCTTGGGCACGGCCGATGAACACGTGGCACCAACGCCCGCACTGCCGATGATTGCCGTCCGCGAATTGCTCAAGGCATTGCCCACTTGCTGTGCCGGTGTCCAGCCTATGCCCCAAGCGACGCCGGCCTCATGGGCCAGCACCCGCTGGCAAGGGATGGGCTCAGGTTTACCGGCCGCCTGTGAAACGGCGATCAAGACCGCCGCTGCACGATTGCCTGGCCAGCCCGCACATTTCCAATGCCAGCCTCAAGCGCTCAACGGTCAGCGCCGCTGGCACGAGGTAAGCACTGAATCCAGCGAGGCGGCGCTGCTGTTGTTTTGCCCAACACCGACTCAAGCCCTGGCCGATGAAGCGGCCTGGCGCTTGCTCGGTCATTTGCTTCAGCGGCCGTTCTACCAACGCCTGCGCGTCGAGCTACAAATCGGCTACGCCGTGTTCAGCGGCATCCGACAGGTCGATGGGCAAACCGGCCTGCTGTTCGGCGTGCAATCCCCCAGCACATCCCTGAATGAAATCATCGAACATCTGCAGAGCTTTCTGGCGCAACTGCCGGCGTTGATCGAGCGCAGCGCAGACATGGGCAACACGGCCTTGGCGCAGCAATTCGCGGCCCAGTCGCTGCCTATCGGCCAAGCCGCTGATCTTGTGTGGCACGCCCACTTGGCGGACTACGCAGCGGATTACCTGGAGCAATTACAACACTTGATACAAATCTGCTCGCATGCCGATATTCAGCGCGCCGCCCAGCAACTGAACGACGCCACGGGCGGCTGGCATTGCATCGCCAACGGCCCATGCATAGGCGGGCACTGGCAGTCGGCGGGTTGATCGTTGCCAACCGTGCAACAGCCTTTTTCGTTCAAGACAGCGCTAACTCGAAAAGAATTGCGTAATATTCACACGCAATATCTGAACATCTCCCATGGGAGGTGGACTATATGTACTACTTGGTAGTGAACATCCCGTCCCTTGATAGGAGTATGAATATGACTTGGTCCAAACCTGCTTACACCGATCTGCGCATCGGTTTCGAAGTCACCATGTACTTCGCCAGCCGCTAATCCGCTGGGTAATACAACGCCTCGGTTCGCCCGGGGCGTTTTTGTTTTGAGCTTTGCTGATGGAGCGACCATGTTTGTCCAGATTCTAGGTTCCGCCGCCGGCGGCGGCTTCCCGCAGTGGAACTGCAACTGCGTGAACTGCGCAGGTTTTCGTGATGGCAGCCTGCGGGCCCAGGCGCGCACCCAGTCGTCCATCGCGATTTCCGACGATGGCGTGAACTGGGTGCTGTGCAATGCCTCGCCGGACATCCGCGCGCAACTGCAGGGGTTTGCGCCAATGCAACCCGGCCGCGCCCTGCGTGACACCGGCATCAGCGCAATCATCCTGATGGACAGCCAGATCGACCACACCACTG
>Ga0265797_10005069_pt1 | contig 19532 bp, 19 predicted proteins | sample P2T30metagenome_FD_192433 | JGI IMG/M metagenome (GOLD analysis project Ga0265797, IMG submission 192433) | Plant litter microbial communities from East Loma Ridge, Irvine, California - P2 T30 | ecosystem: Environmental > Terrestrial > Plant litter > Unclassified | place: USA: California... | reverse complement strand
TGCTCGACGAAGGCGTCGAGCGTCTCGGCCGGGGTCTCCACGCCCCGAGCCTAGGCAGGGCCGGCGACGGTGAGGGTCAGCGCCGCACCCACCCGAGCTCGCGCTCCGTCGCACGGCCGACGAGCTCCAGCTCGGCCAGCACCCCTGCCACGTCGGCGATCCCGAGACCGGTGGCCTCGGCGAGCGCCGGGGCCTGACGGGGCGTGCGGGGGCTCAAGGCGTCGAGGACCCTGCGAACCTCGGGGGGAGGGCGGTCGGCGTCACCGGTCGACAGGCCGTCGCCCGACCCGGTCGCACCGCCGCCCGCACCCGCACCTGCACCCGCACCCGCACCCGCACCGACGAGCTCGAGCACTTCGTCGACGCCGGTGACGCAGGTCGCGAGCCCGGAACGCAGGAGCGCGTGGCACCCCGCCGACGACGGCGACGTCACCGGGCCCGGCACCGCGCCCACGGGCCGCCCCAGGACGCTGGCGTGCCCGGCCGTGTTGAGGGTGCCGGAGCGGCGACCGGCCTCGACGACGACCGTCGCCGCCGCCAGGCAGGCGATGAGCCTGTTGCGCTGGAGGAACCTCCAGCGCGACGGCGACGTGCCGCAGGGCACCTCGGCGATCACCGCCCCGTCGCGCACGACGCGGCGGAGCAGCTCGTCGTTGCCGCGCGGGTAGAGGTGGTCCACGCCGCCCGCGAGCACCGCCACCGTCGAGGCGGGGGTGCGCAGCGCGGCGCGGTGGGCGGTCCCGTCGATGCCGTACGCGCCTCCGGAGACCACGACGTGGCCGCGGTCGCCGAGCGCCGTCGCGAGGTCGGCGGTCACCTGCTCGCCGTACGACGAGGAGGCGCGGGCGCCGACGACGGAGACGGCGCGGCCCGCGGGCGGCAGGGCCAGCGGCCCGCGCACCCAGAGCGCCGCCGGCGCGTGGTCGCCGAGCTCGTCGAGCGCCGTAGGCCAGGCGACGCTGCCGGGCCGCACGAGGACCGCTCCCACGTGCGCCGCCGACCGGAACGCGCCGAGCAGGCGCTCCGGCGTCGCCCTGGGGCGCCAGCGGGTGAGCGCCGCGGCGACCGCGGAGGACGTCAGCTCGTGCCCGGTCCCGGCGAGGGCCGTGAGCACGAGCCCGGTCGGGGCGGGCGAGGTCGAGGCCGGGTCGGGCACGCTCTCGAGCACGACCCGCAGGGCGGCCCGGGCGCCGAGATGCCGGCGGAGCGCCCCGCCGACCGCGTCGCCGGGCTCGACGAGCGCCGACCACGCGCCTGCCGCGAGGTCGTCGAGGGCGGCCTCGTCGTCGAGGGCGTGGTCATCGCTCGTCGGGCGGGACACGGCCCGTGCCGCCCGGAGCAGCTGCGGCCGGGGCACGGCGAGCAGGCCGCCCGCCGTCACAGCGACCTCCTCAGCGAGAGCGCACGTCGCACGTGGCCGGCGTCGGGCCGGTCGGCGCCCTCGAGGTCGGCGACGGTCCAGGCGACGCGCAGCACCCGGTCGTAGCCCCGCATCGTCAGCTGGCCGGTCTCGAGCGCCCGGTCCACGCTCGCGGTCGCGGCCGGCGGCAGCCGGCCCGCGCCCGACCGGAGCCACGTGCCGCCGACCTCGGAGGTGCGGGCCCAGCCGGTCCCCGCGAGGCGCGACGCCGCCCGCGCCCGCGCTGCCTCGACGCGCGCCCGGGCCCCCGCGGTGCTGGTCGCCGACCCCTCGTCCCGGGCACCCCGGAACTGCGCCGTGGCGATGCGCGACACCCTGATCTGCAGGTCGATCCGGTCGACCAGCGGTCCGGACAGCTTGCCCAGGTACCTCCGGCGCTGCACGGGGGTGCAGGTGCACTCGACGTCGCCGGCCCCGTACTGCCCGCAGGGGCAGGGGTTCGCGGCGGCGACCAGCTGGAACCGGGCGGGGAACCGCGCCACCGCCCGCGACCGGTGCACGACCGTCTCGCCGGCCTCGAGCGGCTGCCGCAGGCAGTCGAGCACGGTCGTCGCGAACTCGGGGGCCTCGTCGAGGAAGAGCACCCCCGAGCTCGCCCTCGACGCGGCACCCGGGCGCAGGACGCCCGAGCCGCCGCCCACGAGCGCCGCGGCGCTGCAGGTGTGGTGCGGGGCCTCGAAGGGCGGGCGCAGGTCGAGCTCGCCGCCCACCGGCACGCCGCAGAGGCTGCGGACGCTCGCGACCTCGAGCGCCTCCTCGACGCCGAGGTCGGGCAGCAGCCCCGGCAGCCGGGCGGCGAGCATGCTCTTGCCCGCACCGGGCGGGCCCACCATGAGCAGGTGGTGACCGCCCGCGGCGGCCACCACGAGCGCCTCGACGGCCTGCTCGTTGCCGATGACGTCGCCCAGGTCGACGGCCGGGGGCGCAGGAGGCGCCGGCCGGGTCCTCCGCACGGGCTCGGTCGGCACCGGGTCGAGCTCGGCGCCGTGCCAGAGCGCGGCCTCGCGGAGGCTCGGGACGCCGACGACCCGCACCCCCGGCACGAGCCGTGCCTCGTCGAGGTCGGCGGAGGGGACCATGACGATCTCGGCCCCTGCCCGCTGGGCGCCCCGGACGGCCGGCAGGACCCCGTCGACGGGGCGGAGCCGGCCGTCGAGGCCGAGCTCGCCGACGTGCACGACCCGGGCGACCGACTCCCGGGGCACGAGGCCCGCGGCGGCGAGCGCGGCGACGGCGATGCCGAGGTCGAACGAGGCCCCGTGCTTGGGCAGCGACGCGGGCGACAGGTTGACGGTGAGCTTGCGTGCCGGCAGCGCCAGGCCCGAGTTCGTGGCGGCCGACCGCACGCGGTCCCGGGACTCCCCCAGCGAGGCGTCGGGCAGGCCGATGAGCACGAAGGCCGGCAGTCCGGCACCCAGGTCGGCCTCGATGTCGACCAGCACGCCGTCGAGGCCGAGCAGGGCGACCGCCCGGGTCGTCGCGACGCTCACGGCTCGATCCCCCGCACGTGCAGCACCTCGCGCCGCCCGTCGGCGAGCGTGATGCCCACGACGTCGATGCGCAGCAGTCCGCGTTCGTCGGGGTGGGCCTCCCGCCAGGCGTGCGCAAGGGTGCGCAGCCGGGCCGCCTTGGCGGGCGTCACCGCCTCGAGCGCGTGCCCGTGGCTCGTCCCCCGCCGCGTCTTCACCTCGACGACGACGAGCTCGCCGCCGTCGCGGGCGACGAGGTCGATCTCGCCGCGCGCACAGCGCCAGTTCGCGTCGACGATGGTCATGCCCCGCTCTTCGAGCCAGGCCGCAGCCCACTGCTCGCCACGTCGGCCCAGTTCTCGTGTGTCGTTCATCCGGTCGTCCTCCTCAGAGGAGGATGACCGGCGGGGGCGACCCGGCACTCCTGCGCGGGCTCAGCCGGGGACGACGCTCACGGGACGAACGGTGGGGAGGACGGGTGCGTCACTCGTCGAGCGCGAGCTCCTTGGGCAGCTCGAAGTCGCGGGTCGCGAGCTCCTCGACGTTGACGTCCTTGAAGGTGAGCACCCGCACGCTCTTGACGAAACGGTCGGAGCGGTAGACGTCCCAGACCCAGACGTCGCTCATGCTCAGCTCGAAGTAGAAGTCGTGCTCGGTGTCGCGGCGCACGAGCTCTACCTCGTTCGCCAGGTAGAAGCGCCGTTCCGTCTCGACGACGTAGCGGAACTGCGACACCACGTCGCGGTACTCGCGGTACAGCGCGAGCTCGACCTCGCGGTCGTAGTCTTCGAACTCGTCCTCGTCCATCGGTGGACCATCCTACGTCGTGACCGCGGGACCGTCCGACGGCCCTGTGCGGCGGCGCCCCGTGCGGCGGCGGTCAGTCGCGGAGCCAGGTCACGCGGTGCAGCGGGGACGGCCCGAGCTCGGACAGCCCCGCGTAGTGCGCGGCCGATCCGTACCCCTTGTTCGACGCCCAGGCGTACCCGGGGTGCTCGGCGTCGGCGGCGATCATGAGGCGGTCCCGGTGCACCTTGGCGAGCACGCTCGCCGCGGCGACCGACGCGCAGTCCCGGTCGGCCTTGACCCGGGTGCGGACCGGGGGCGGCGTGCCCAGCGCGGGCGTCAGCCAGTCGTGCGAGCCGTCGAGCACGACGACCGAGCGCAGGATCCCGACCCCCTGGTGGTGCAGCTCGGTGAGCGCCCGCCTTCCGGCCAGCCCGAGGGCGGCGACGATGCCGATCCGGTCGACCTCGTCGGCGTCGGCGAGGCCCACCGCCCATCGGTGGCACCAGTCGGCGGCGGCGGGGAACAGCGCCTCGCGACGCTTCTCGGAGAGGAGCTTCGAGTCGCGCAGGCCCGCGGGCGCCTCGAGGCAGTCGCCCCGGACGGCCCCGACGCCGACGGCCACGGGACCCGCGATGGCACCCCGCCCGACCTCGTCGCAGCCGATGACCCACTCGGCACCGCCGGCGTGGAGGTCGCGCTCCAGGTCGAGCGTGGGCTCGACGACGGGACTCACCCGCCCTCCCGCTCCGTCCCCCGGAAGACCTCGGGGTGGTCGCTGAGCCAGCCCCAGCGGTCGACGGGCCAGCTGACGACGAAGGCGCGCCCGACGACGTCGTCGAGCGGGACGAAGCCCTTGCTCGGCGTGCCCGTGTTGTAGCGGCTGTCCTGGCTGTTGTAGCGGTTGTCGCCCATGACCCAGAGGGAGCCCTCGGGCACGGTGACCGAGAAGTCGATGCCGGAGGCCCGGGTCTCGCCCGGGGGGAGGCTCACGTAGGCCGACTCGTCGAGGGGCACGCCGTTGACGGTGAGCTGGCCGAAGTCGTCGCAGCAGGCGACGGTGTCGCCCGGCAGGCCGATCACGCGCTTGACGAGGTGCTCGTCGCTGTCCTGGGTGCCCAGCCCGACGAGGGTGAGGAACCAGGAGAAGCCGTCGGCGAGGGGGGAGCCGGTCTCGGCGCTCACGGGCGCCGTGCCGGCGAGCCACCCGCCCGGGTCCTCGAACACCACGACGTCGCCGCGCTGCACGTCGACCAGGCCGGGCACGAGCTCGTTGACGATGATCCGGTCGTCGATCTGCAGCGTCTGCTCCATCGACCCGGAGGGGATGTAGAAGGACCTGATCAGGAAGGTCTTGATCAGGAACGAGATGAGGAGGGCCACGACGAAGATCACGACGACGTCGCGGAGGAACCTCAGGATGCCGCGGCCGCCGGACGGCGACTCGCGCTGCGACCGCGGTCGCAGGAAGGATGTGTCAGTCATTTAACCGCCCGAGCTCCCCACCATCGTAGATGGTGGGGAGCTCGGGGACGGACCAGGGGCGCGATCAGCGGTCGCGCTTCTCCTTGATCTTGGCCTTCTTGCCGCGCAGCTCGCGGAGGTAGTACAGCTTCGCGCGACGCACGTCACCGCGGGTCACGACCTCGATGTGGTCGATGACCGGGGAGTGCACCGGGAAGGTGCGCTCGACGCCGACCTGGAAGCTGACCTTGCGGACCGTGAAGGTCTCGCGGACGCCCTCGTTCTGGCGGCCGATGACGACGCCCTGGAAGACCTGGACGCGCGAACGCGTGCCCTCGATGATGTTGACGTGCACCTTGACGGTGTCGCCCGCACGGAAGTCGGGGATGTCGGTGCGCAGCGAGGCCGCGTCGACGGAGTCGAGGATGTGCATGGTGAGTTCGCTCTCTGCGACCGCCACAGGTCGACCGCGGTGTGTGATGACGAGGAAGGGGATCGTGCTCCGGTACGGCCGGCTCCCCTGTGGCAGAGCCGTGCGCAGGCACGAACGCTCATTCTGCCACACGGCGAGCCCGCGCCGCCACCGCCACCGCCACCGAGACCGAGACCGGCCCCGCTCAGTCCGGCCGGTCCGCCCGGGGCGTGATCGTGATGACGGGCCCCGTCCCGGGCCCGGTCCCCGCGCCTCCTGGGCCGCCCCCTCCCGGTCCGCCGCCGCGCCGCGCCTCGCCCTGGGCCTGCCGCGCGACCGCGTCGAGGTCGGCCAGCGACGAGGCCATGCGCTCGCGCGCCTCGGTCAGCCAGCGGCGTGCGGCCGTGACGACGAGCAGGACGACCGCGGCGACGGTGAGCACCGCCGAGACGGCGAAGAGCGCCGTCGACGCGCCCAGGAGGTCCTGCCCGCCGAGGCGCGTGAGCACCGAGGACGAGGCCCCGCCCGCCGACCCGTCGACGAGGAAGGCCCCCAGCCCGAGCTCGCCGAGCCACAGCAGCGCGAAGAGGGCGGCGTCGCGGCCCGAGACGGCGCGGGCACGGCGCACCGACCGGCGCGTCGTGACGAGCAGCGTCGCGACGCCGGTCGCGAGGAACAGCAGGGGCACCAGGAGCAGCTGGCCGAGGAACTGCAGGCCCAGGGGCACGCCGAAGAAGGCCCGGCCCAGCAGCACCCACGCGGGGAGCACGAGGAGCGCGGGCCAGAGCACGCGGAGGACCGCCCGACGGATCGCCATCATGACCGGCAGCGTACGGGCGCTCCGTGGGCGCGGGCTGACACGCGTCGGCGTCAGTCGGGCAGGAGGTCGGGCCGCACGCGACGCGTGCGCTCGAGCTGCTGCTCGTGCCGCCACCGCGCGACGGCGCCGTGGTCGCCGCTGAGCAGCACCGGGGGCACCTCGAGCCCGCGCCAGGTGGCCGGCTTCGTGTAGCTCGGGTACTCGAGCAGGCCGCCCTCGTGGCTCTCCTCGGTGAGGCTCTCGGGGTTGCCGATCACGCCGGGCAGGAGTCGCGCCACGGCCTCGACGACGGCCGTCACCGCGACCTCGCCCCCGTTGAGCACGTAGTCGCCGAGGCTGATCTCGCGCACGTCGACGCGGGTCGCGGCATGGTCGACGACCCGCTGGTCGATGCCCTCGTAGCGTCCGCAGGCGAACACGAGGTGCGGCACGGCCGCGAGCTCCCGGGCGGTCGCCTGCGTGAACGGGGTGCCCGCGGGCGAGGGCACGACGAGCGTCGTCGTCGTCGCGTCGGCGTCGTCGCCCAGCACGTGGTCGAGGGCCTCGCCCCAGGGCTCCGGGCGCATGACCATGCCCGCGCCCCCGCCGTAGGGGGTGTCGTCGACCGTGCGGTGCCGGTCGCGCGTGAACGAGCGCAGGTCGTGGACGTGCACGTCGAGGAGGCCCTGCTGCCGCGCCCTGCCCAACAGGGAGATGTCGAGCACCCCGAAGAACTCGGGGAAGATCGACACGATGTCGATGCGCACGGTCAGCGGGCGTCGGCGTCGTCGGCGGGCGCCGCGTCGGCCTGTTCGGCGTCGGCGTCCACGTCGGCGCCGGCGGTCGAGGCGTCGTCCGTCGCGGGCGCTCCGTCGGCGTCGCCGGCCTCGACGCTGTCGTCGGCGAGCTCCTCGAAGAGCCCGGCGGGCGGCGTGACGACGAGTCGCCCGCCGTCGACGTCGACGGTCGGCACGAGCGCGGCGACGAAGGGCACGAGCACCTCGCCGGCCTCGGTCTCGACCGCGAGGAGGTCCTGCGCGGGGAGGTGGTCGACGCGAGACACGGTGCCGACGACGGCTCCGTCGCGCTCGACCCGGAGGCCGACCAGCTGGTGGTCGTACCAGGCGTCGTCCTCCTGCGGGAGCTCGTCGGTCGCCTGGTCGACCCAGAGGATCGCCTTGACGAGGGACTCGGCCGCGGTGCGGTCGTCGACGCCCTCGAAGAAGCCGACGGGGTTGCCGTTGTACCAGCGCAGCTCGGTGAGCGTGAGGGTGCGGCCGTGCCACTCGCTCGCCTCGGGGACCTGGAGGCTGAAGCGGGCACCGGGCGCGAAGCGCTGCTCGGGGGTGTCGGTGAAGAGCTCGAGCTTGAGGGCACCCTTCAACCCGTGGGCCTTGGTGAGGCGGCCCACGCGGAGGGTGGTGCGATCGGCGGAGGACACGGGGTCAGCTGCCACGGATCAGGAGTCGACGACGTCGACGCGCACGCGGCCGCCGTCGGCCAGCGCCGAGACGAGGGTGCGGAGGGCCTTCGCGGTGCGGCCGTTGCGGCCGATCACGCGGCCCAGGTCGTCCGGGTGGACGCGGAGCTCGAGGACGTCGCCGCGGGGCGAGGCCTTCTCCGCGACCTGCACCTCGTCCGGGTGATCGACGATCCCCCGGACGAGGTGTGCGAGTGCAGGTGCGAGCACTGACTACGCCTCGACGGTCTCGGCGTCGTCGGCGGGCGCGTCGGCCTTGGCGGGGGCGGGCTTGTCCGCCTTGGGCACCAGGACCGGCTTCTTCTTCTCGTCGGCGACGAAGGCGTCCTTGGGAGCCTTCACCTTGACGACGTTCTCGGTGCTGCCGACGCCCTTGAAGGTGCCCCAGTCGCCCGTGAGCTTCAGGAGCGCCTCGACCTGCTCGGTCGGCTGCGCGCCGACGCCGAGCCAGTACTGGGCACGCTCGGAGTCGACCTCGATGAACGAGGGCTCCTCGGTGGGGTGGTACTTGCCGATCTCCTCGATGACGCGGCCGTCGCGCTTGGTGCGCGAGTCGGCGACGACGATGCGGTAGTACGGGGCGCGGATCTTGCCCAGTCGCTTGAGACGGATCTTGACTGACACGGTTCTCCTGTGTGGTGGTGGTGAGCGAGATGCCAGCCGTGAGCGTGGGGGCACACTCGGCTCGGAGCTCTGATGGGGTCGTGGTCGGCCGGATAGAGGGTCGTACGGCCACGACTCGACCTCCCATTGTTGCAGACGGGGGCGCACCACCGCCACTCGCCCGCCGCACGCCGGGTGCCGGACCGCGCCGGGCGGCCCCGCGCCTCCGGACGCGGCCCTCGTCGGCCTGCCAGGATGGCCCCGTCCGCAGCCCTGGAGGCCCGCATGAAGATCGACTTCGCCCCGTCCCGGCGCTCCACCCTCGGGGTCGAGTGGGAGCTCGCCGTCGTCGACCGCGCGACCGGTGAGCTCGCACCGCACGCTCCCGCCGTGCTCGCCGAGCTGGCGTCGCTCAACGACGGTCAGGACCGGCTCACCGCCGAGCTGCTCACCAACACGGTCGAGGTCGTCACGGGCGTGCACAGGACGGTGCCCGGGGCCGTCGACGACCTGCGCCGGACCATCGACGCCGTCCGCCCCCGCGTCGAGGCCCTCGGGGCCGACCTGGTCTGCGCGGGCACCCACCCCTTCAGCACGTGGCAGGACCAGGAGGTGACGCCCGACAAGGAGCGCTACGCGACCCTCATCGACCGGACCCGTTGGTGGGGCCGGCAGATGATGATCTGGGGCGTGCACGTCCACGTCGGCATCGACTCGCGCGACAAGGTCCTGCCGATCCTCAACGGGATGCTCCGCTACGTGCCGCACTTCCAGGCGCTCACGGCGTCGAGCCCGTTCTGGGGAGGAGAGGAGACCGGGTACGCGTCGAACCGCGCCCTGCTCTTCCAGCAGCTGCCCACCGCGGGCCTGCCGCCCCAGTTCGACGCCTGGGGCGGCTACGAGTCCATGGTCGACGACATGGTGCGCACCGGCGTCGTCGACGACCACACCGAGCTGCGCTGGGACGTCCGGCCCTCGCCGCGCTGGGGCACGCTCGAGACGCGCGTCTTCGACGGCATCTCGACCTTCGAGGAGGTCGCCGCGGTGACGGCGCTCGTGCAGTGCCTCGTCGACGAGATGTCCGCGGCCCTCGACGCCGGCGAGGTGCCGCCGTCGATGCAGCCCTGGTTCGTCCGCGAGAACAAGTGGCGCGCCGCGCGCTACGGCATGGACGCCATCGTGATCCTCGACGCCGCCGGCGAGGAGCGCCTCGTCACCGAGGACCTCCGCGACGTCGTGCGCCGCCTGGAGCCGACGGCCGAGCGGCTGGGCTGCCTCGACGAGCTGCACGGGCTCACCCGCATCGTCGACCACGGTGCGAGCTACCAGCGCCAGCTGTCGGTCGCGGCGCAGCACGGCGGCGACCTGCGCCCCGTGGTCGCCTCGCTCGTCCGGGAGCTGCGCGAGGGCCTCGACGCCCGACAGTGACGGCGGGCGTCAGCCCCTGCCGAGCATCTTCTGCAGCTGCTCGAGCTCCTCGGGGCCGGGCGCGCCCTTGGGGGCGCCGCCGCCCAGGCCGAAGCCCTGCCCGCCCCCGACGGCCGCGGGGGCCTTGGCGCCCTCGGCCAGCGCGGCGTTCTGCGCGGCCCGCTTGGCGGGGTTGCCGGCCTTCGAGCCCTTCTTCTTGACCGGGGCCTTCTTGCCACCGTAGGAGGCCCCGGGGATCGGGCCCATGCCCGGCACCTGCGGGACGCCGCCCTTGGCGACGGTCTTCATCATCTTGGAGGCCTGGTCGAAGCGCTGCACGAGCTGGTTGACGTCGGTGACGGTCATGCCGGAGCCCTTCGCGATGCGGAGGCGACGCGAGCCGTTGAGGAGCTTGGGCGTGGCACGCTCGGCGGGCGTCATCGACTGGATGATCGCCTCGGTGCGCACGATCTCGCGCTCGTCGAACTGGTCGAGCTGCTCGCGCATGCCCTTGGCCCCGGGGAGCATGCTCAGCATGCCCTTGATGGACCCCATCTTGCGCAGCTGCTGCATCTGCTTGAGGAAGTCGTCGAGGGTGAAGCTGTCGGTCGCGAACTTCTCCGCGACGGCGCGGGCCTCGTCCTCGTCGAAGGCGGCCTGGGCCTGCTCGATGAGGGTGAGGACGTCACCGAGGTCGAGGATGCGGCTCGCCATGCGGTCGGGGTGGAAGGGCTCGAAGTCGTCGAGCGACTCGCCCGTCGAGGCGAAGATGATGGGCCGTCCGGTCACCGAGGCGACGCTGAGCGCCGCACCGCCGCGGGCGTCGCCGTCGAGCTTCGACAGGACGACGCCGGTGAAGTCGACGCCCTCCTGGAAGGCCTTGGCGGTCGCGACGGCGTCCTGGCCGATCATGGCGTCGATGACGAAGAGGACCTCGTCGGGGTCGACGGCCTTGCGGATGTTCGCGGCCTGCTTCATGAGCTCGGCGTCGACGCCGAGGCGGCCGGCGGTGTCGACGATGACCACGTCGTGCACCTTGTCGCGGGCGAACTTGATCGCCTGCTTGGCGACCTTCACCGGGTCGCCGACGCCGTTGCCCGGCTCGGGGGCGAACACCGTGACCCCGGCCTGCTCGCCGACGACCTGGAGCTGCTGCACGGCGTTGGGCCGCTGGAGGTCGGCGGCCACCAGCATCGGCGTGTGGCCGTCCTTCTTGAGCCACTTCGCGAGCTTGCCGGCCAGGGTCGTCTTGCCGGCGCCCTGGAGGCCCGCGAGCATGATGACGGTCGGGGCCTGCTTGGCGAACCGAAGGCGGCGCTGCTCGCCGCCGAGGATCGCCACCAGCTCTTCGTTGACGATCTGCACGACCTGCTGGGCGGGGTTCAGCGCCTGGTTGACCTCGTCGCCGAGGGCGCGCTCGCGCACGGTCGTCGTGAAGGCCTTGACGACCTCGAAGGCGACGTCGGCGTCGAGCAGGGCGCGACGGATCTCGCGCACGGTGCCGTCGACGTCGGCGGGGCTGAGCTTGCCCTTGTTCCGCAGGTTGCGGAACGTGTCGGTGAGGCGGTCGGAGAGCGTTCCAAAAGTGGCCATGGTGCTGCCATCTTAACCGGTCGTGCGGGGCGGGCGGGAGTCCGGGCCTCCTGCCCTCCCCCGCGTATCTGTACCGCGTACAACAAGTGCGCTACCGTGCTCGCATGAGCATGCGCCGAGGCCTCGACGGCCCGCTCCTCGACCACCGCGAGGGACTCGCCCTCCAGCGCCGGCTGCACGACGACGTAGTGCGGGGCCGACTGCCGTCCGCGCTCGTGCTGTGCCAGCACGCGCCGGTGTACACGGCGGGCACGCGCACGCAGCCCGGCGACCTCCCGACCGACGGCTCCCCCGTGGTCAGGGTGGACCGCGGCGGGCGCATCACGTGGCACGGGCCGGGACAGCTCGTCGCGTACCCCGTCGTGCGCCTGCCCGAGCCCGTCGACGTCGTCGCGCACCTGCGCCGCCTCGAGGACGCCCTCGTCGCGACGGCCGCCACCGTCGGCGTCACGGCCCGTCGCGTGCCCGGTCGCAGCGGGGCCTGGGTCGACGGCGCAGGAGGCACCGAGAAGGTCGGGGCGGTCGGGGTCCGGGTCGCGCAGGGGGTCACGACGCACGGCCTCGCGCTCAACTGCCGGACGCCCGACGAGCCCTGGCGGGCGATCGTGCCGTGCGGGATCGCCGACGCGGGCGTGACGGACCTGACCCGCGCCTCCGGCCGGCGGGTCGACGTCGGCGACGTCGCCGACGCGCTCGAGGCGGCCCTCGTCGCGCTGGTCGACCCCACGCTCGCGTGGTCGGCGCCCGAGACCGCGACGGTGCCCGCGTGAGCGCCGCGCCCGAGGGCCGCCGGCTGCTGCGCGTCGAGGCGCGCAACGCCGCCACCCCGATCGAGCAGAAGCCCGCCTGGATCCGCACCACCGCGAAGCAGGGCGCCGAGTACCGGGCGCTCACCGAGCTCGTCGTCGACAAGCAGCTGCACACCGTCTGCCAGGAGGCGGGCTGCCCCAACATCTACGAGTGCTGGGAGGACCGCGAGGCGACGTTCCTCATCGGCGGGTCGCAGTGCACGCGCCGCTGCGACTTCTGCCAGATCGACACGGGCCGCCCGAGCCCGCTGGACCGTCGCGAGCCGCGCTCGGTGGCCGAGTCGGTGCGGAGCATGGGCCTGCGCTACGCGACCGTCACGGGCGTCGCCCGGGACGACCTCGACGACGGCGGCGCCTGGCTGTACGCCGAGACGATCCGGCAGGTGCACGAGCTCGCCCCGGGCACCGGCGTGGAGATCCTCGTGCCCGACTTCGACGGCCGCCCCGACCGGCTCGGACAGGTCTTCGACGCCCGGCCCGAGGTCTTCGCCCACAACGTCGAGACCGTGCCGCGCATCTTCCGGCGCATCAGGCCGGCCTTCACCTTCGAACGCTCGCTCGACGTGCTCGCCCAGGGCAGGGCCGCCGGGCTCGTCACGAAGTCGAACCTCATCCTCGGCATGGGCGAGGAACGCGACGAGATCGTCGACGCCCTCGAGCAGCTGCACGAGGCGGGCACCGACATCGTCACGCTGACCCAGTACCTGCGGCCGAGCCCGCGCCACCTGCCGGTCGCCCGCTGGGTGCACCCCGACGAGTTCGTCGACCTGCGCGAGATCGCGGAGGACATCGGCTTCAGCGGCGTGCTCGCCGGCCCGCTCGTGCGCTCCTCGTACCGGGCCGGGCGGCTCTGGGCGCGCACGATGCTGGCACAGGGGCGCCCGCTGCCCGACGACCTGCGGCACCTCGCCGACGCGGCGCCCGGGCGGCAGGCGGTCTGACGGCAGGCGGCCTGGCCGTCGAGCGGTGCCGGGGTCAGCCGATGAGGTTCTGGACGAACACGTGCGGCGTGAAGCCCGTGAGGTCGCCGATGCCCTCGCCCTGGCCGACGAGCTTGATCGGGATGCCGGTCTGCTCCTGCACCGCGAGGACGAAGCCGCCGCGCGCCGAGCCGTCGAGCTTGGTGAGCACGAGGCCGGTCACCCCGGCGTGCTCGATGAAGGCCTGCGCCTGCGCGAGGCCGTTCTGGCCCGTGGTGGCGTCGAGCACGAGCAGCACCTCGGCGATCTCGGTCTGCTTCTCGACGACCCGCTTGATCTTGCCGAGCTCGTCCATGAGCCCCGCCTTGGTCTGCAGGCGGCCCGCCGTGTCGATGAGGACGATCTCGTAGCCCTCGCGGGTGGCGCGCTCGACGGTCTGGAACGCGACGCTGGCCGGGTCCTGGCCGTGCTGCTGCGGGCGCACGACGTCGGCGCCGGCGCGCTGCGCCCAGGTGGCGACCTGCTCGACGGCCGCGGCCCGGAAGGTGTCGGCCGCGCCGACGAGCACGCTGCGGTCGTAGTTGCGGAGGAACTTCGCGAACTTGCCGATGGTCGTGGTCTTGCCGACGCCGTTGACCCCGACCACCAGCACGACGGCCGGGCGGGCGCTGAGCTTCAGCGTCGGGTCGAGGCGCGAGAGTCGCTCCTCGAGGACCTCGCGCAGCATGCGCTGCAGGTCGGCCGGGTCCGTCGTCTGGTACCGCTCGACCTGGGCCCGGAGGTCGTCGATCACCTCCTCGGTGATGTCCGGCCCGAAGTCGGCCCCGATGAGCGCGGTCTCGAGGTCGTCCCACGTGGTCTCGTCGATGGTGCGCTTGACGAACATGCTGCGCAGGGCGCCGGAGAGGGACCAGGGGGAAGCCATGGGGCCAGCCTATTCGGCGGTGGAGGTGCACGGGCTGCACCGTGCGGCCCTAGACTGTCCCGGTTGAAGGGGAGTATTCCCATCGCGGAGGCGTCGTCAGTACGGAAGAGACCGATCTCGACCCGGCGCCCCGGCCCCGCCCGGCACTCTGCCCGGGCCGGGCGGAAGAGACCTTCGGCCCTCCGTGCGCACTGAGAGGCACTCCCCCATGGACGTCCACTTCCTGACCTGGGCGATCACGATCGCGGGCATCCTCGCCCTCCTCGTGTTCGACTTCTACAGCCACGTGCGCACCCCGCACGAGCCCACCATCCGCGAGTCGGCCTTCTGGTCGATCGTCTACATCGGCATCGCGATCCTGTTCGGCGTCGGCGTCGGCGTCTTCTCGAACTGGACCTACGGCGGCGAGTACTTCGCCGGCTGGATCACCGAGAAGGCCCTGTCGGTCGACAACCTCTTCGTGTTCCTCATCATCATGACGAGCTTCGCGGTGCCGCGGATCTACCAGCAGAAGGTGCTGCTCGTCGGCATCGCCATCGCGCTGCTCTCGCGCGGCCTCTTCATCGCCCTCGGCGTGGCGATCATCGACAACTTCTCGTGGGTGTTCTACCTCTTCGGCCTGCTGCTGTTCTGGCTCGCCTTCAGCCAGGTGCGCGGCGGCCACGACGACGGCGACGAGGCCGACAGCCGCCTCATCCGCGTCCTGCGCCGCATCGTGCCGACCTCGCAGGACTACGACGGCGACCGCCTCACCACGAAGGTCGACGGCAAGCGCCTCTTCACGCCGCTCTTCCTCGTCATGCTGGCGATCGGACTCACCGACGTGCTCTTCGCGCTCGACTCGATCCCCGCGATCTTCGGCCTCACGCAGGAGGCCTACATCGTCTTCACGGCCAACGCGTTCTCGCTCCTCGGCCTGCGCCAGCTGTACTTCCTCATCTCGGGCCTGCTCGAGCGCCTCGTCTACCTGGCCCAGGGCCTCGCGGTGATCCTCGCCTTCATCGGCGTCAAGCTGCTCTTCCACGCCCTGCACGTCAACGAGGTGCCCTTCATCAACGGCGGGGAGCCCGTCGAGTGGATCCCCGAGATCCCCATCTGGTTCTCGCTCGGGTTCATCCTGCTCACGATCACCGTGGCGACCGTGCTCAGCCTGCAGAAGACCAAGCGCGACGCCCGGCGCCAGCCGCTGACGGCCGGCGACGAGCCCGGCCGCGACGACCACTGACCCCCACCGCACCGAAGGGAGCCGCGCGACGATGCGACTCGAACTGATCCGCCACGGCCAGACCGACTGGAACAGCCAGGGCAAGCTGCAGGGCTCGAGCGACGTGCCGCTCAACGAGCACGGCCGCCAGCAGGCCCACGCGGCGGCCGCCCTGCTCGCCGGCGAGGGCGTCGCCTGGGACGCCATCGTCTCCAGCCCGCTCGGCCGCGCCCGCGAGACGGCGGAGATCATCGCCACCGACCTCGGCATCGAGCTCGGCGAGGCCTACGACGAGCTCATCGAGCGCGACTACGCCTCCGGCGAGGGGACCGTCCCCTCGGGCACGATCCCCGACCACCCGACGGACGAGTTCCCCGACATCGAGGGCCGCGACGTCGTCGCGGCGCGGGGCGTCGGAGCCCTCGAGATGATCCGCGACACCCGGCTCCCCCAGGACGGCCCCGACGGACGCGTCGTCGTCGTCTGCCACGGCACCATCATCCGGTTCACGCTCTCCGAGCTCGTGGGCTGGGAGGTCGGGCACATCGAGAACGCCGCCGCGAACACCGTCGAGTGGGACGGCTCGGGCTGGACCGTGCTGACGATCAACGGCGAGCCGCTGACCGCACCCGCGGTCTAGGCGGGCCCCTCCGCGTCGGGCGCGACCACGGCCTCCTGGTCGTCGGTCGCGCCCGTCGTCGCATCGACGGCCGGACGCCGACGCCGCGCGGCGCGCTCCTCGTCGCCGACGACGCGCTGGCCGACGACCGCGCTCACGCCGTCCTGCCGCATGGAGACCCCGTACAGCGCGTCGGCGATCTCCATGGTGCGCTTCTGGTGCGTGACGACGATGAGCTGGCTCGTCTCGCGGAGGTCCTCGAAGACCGTCAGGAGGCGCCCCAGGTTCGCGTCGTCCAGGGCCGCCTCGACCTCGTCCATGATGTAGAACGGGCTCGGCCTGGCCTTGAAGATGGCGATGAGCAGCGCCACGGCGGCCAGCGAGCGCTCCCCGCCGGAGAGCAGCGACAGGCGCTCGATCTTCTTGCCCGCGGGCTTCACGGTGACCTCGATGCCCGTCGCGAGGAGGTCGTCGGGGTCGGTGAGGTGGATGCTGCCGCTGCCGCCGGGGAAGAGCACGGGGAACACCCGGTCGAAGGCGGCGCGGGTGTCGTCGAAGGCGCTCGCGAAGATCGACTGCATCTTCTCGTCGATCTCGTCGATGATCGCCAGGAGGTCCTTCCTCGTGCGCGTGAGGTCGGTGAGCTGCTCGCTGAGGAACGCGTGCCGCTGCTCGAGCGCCGAGAACTCCTCGAGGGCGAGCGGGTTGACGCGGCCCAGCTGGGCCAGCGTGCGGTCGGCCCTCGCGAGCCGCGCCTGCTGCTCGCCACGGTCGTAGGGGCGCGACGGGCCGCGCGGGTCGTCGGCCGACGGGTCGTCGACCGGCGCGTCGTCGGGGTCGGCAGCCGACCGTTCCCGCCCGGGGGCGACGTCGTCGGGCACGGGCACGTCGGGCCCGTACTCGGCGACCAGGACGTCCTCGACGAGCCCCAGCTCCGAGCCCGCGCGCTCGAGCAGCCCGGAGAGGTGCAGGCGCTGCTCGTGGAGCTCCATCTCGAGGCCGTGCACGCGCTCGGTGACGGCCTGCAGGCGCTCGCGCAGCCCGCGCTCGTCGCGGCGCAGGGCCGCCAGCTCGTCGTTCTGCTCCCGGCGCGCGGCCTCGGCGGAGGCGAGGCGGGCCCGGGCCTCGGCGAGCGACCGCTCCACCGAGTCGAGCACCGGGGGCAGCGCGTCGAGCACCGACGAGGTCGCGGCCATCTGGCGGTGGCGCAGCACCGTCTGCCGGGCCCGTTCGTCGGCCGCGGCGCGCTGCGCCTCGAGCTGGCGCTGCAGCGACGTCGCCCGTGCCACCTCGGCGCGCACGCGCTCCCGCACGGTCTCGAGCTGGATCCGCGCCTCGATCTCGACGCCGCGGGCCTCCTCGACCTCGGCCAGGGCGGCGTCGCGCGCCGAGACGTCGAGGACCGGACGCGGCCGGGCGAGCGCCTCGTCGTGCGCGGAGCGCGCGGCCTCGACGGCGCGGTCGGCGGCCTCCACGGCCTCCTGCGCGGTGCCGAGCGAGGCGGCGAGGCGGTCCGCCTCGGCCTCGGCGGCCTCCACCTGGGCCCGGAGCCTCGCCGACCGCTGGTCGTGCGCCGTCGCCCTGGCCTCGTGGTCGCGGGCCGCCGCGCCGACGCGACCGGCCTCGGTGCGGGCCTCGGCGAGCTCGTCGCGGGCGGCGCGGAGCTGCTCCGCGAGGCGCTCGAGCTCGGTGCCGACGGTCGCCAGGCGCTCCGCGGCCGCGTCGCGCTCGGCGACGAGCTCGAGGCGGTTGCGCCCCGAGCCCGAGCCGCCGCGGACGACGGCGTCGGCGAGGACCTCCCCGGTCCGCGCGACGACGGTGAGGGGCCCGTCGCGGTCGGCCAGCGCGGCCCAGGCCGCGCGTGCCGCATCGAGATCGGCGACGACGACGACGCCGGCCAGCAGGCGGAGCACGCCCGCGGGCGCCTGCACGAGCGAGGCGGCGGGGACGGCCCCGGGCGGCAGGTCGTCGAGGTCGGTCGTGGGGACGGACCGGCCGGGCTCGGCCACGACGACCTCGACGCGACCCAGGTCGGCCCCGGCCGCGTGCTCGAGGGCGGCGAGTGCGGCCTGCAGGTCGTCGGCGAGCACGCCCTCGACGACCGTGCCGAGCGCCGCGGCCACGACGGCCTCTGAGCCGGGCGCCACCTGCACGTGCTCGGCCAGCGGACCGCGCACCCCGGGCCGGTCGGCGGCCACGAGGGCCGCTCCCCCGTCGCGCTGGTCGAGGGCCAGCGAGAGCGCGCTGCGCCGGGCGGCCAGCGCGTCGCGCTCGCGCTCGGCGGCGTGCGTCCGGTCGCGGAGCTCGTCGACGCGGGCCTGCGCCGCGACCACGCCCTCCTCGGCGCGCGCCTGCGCGGCGGCGTGGTCGACGTCGTCGCCCTCGGCCACGGGCGCCTCGGAGGCGAGGGCGGCGTGCTCGGTGCGCCCGGCGTCGCGCCGGGCGACCGCGGCCTCGAGCGCACCCTGCTGCCGCAGCAGGTCGGACCGGGCCGCGGCGAGCCGCGAGCGGGCCACGTCGAGGGCGCCCTGCAGGCGCTGCACCTCGAGGTCGTGCCGGGAGACCAGTGCGGATCGCGCCGCGATCTCCTCGTCGAGCGCGTCGAGCGACGCCCTCGCCGTCGCCAGGTCGCCGCCGGCCCGACCGACGGCCTCCTCGGCGGCGCGGACGTCGTCCTGCAGGCGCTCGGCCTCCTCGCGCGCGTCGGCGACCATGCCGGCGGTCACGCTCGGCGAGGCCGCGGGGACCTCGGCCTGCTGGGCGAGCAGCTGCAAGCGCTGCTGGGCCAGGCTCGACAGGCTCCGCAGGCGGTCCTGCACCTGCTCGAGGCCGAACGCGACGCGCCGCGCGTCGTCGACGGCGTCGCCGACCATCGCCTGCTCGAGCCGCTGCTCGCGCAGCTTGGCCTGGTCGAGCTGCTCCTGCAGCACGATCCGCTCGGCCCTCCGCTCCGCCTCGCCGCGCGAGCGCTCGGCGACGGACGCGCGCAGCTGCACGACGTCGTCGGCGAGCAGGCGCGCCTTGGCGTCGCGGACCACCGCGGCGATCGTCTGCGCCTCGCGGGCGATCGCTGCCTGCCTGCCCAGGGGCTTGAGCTGCCGCCGCACCTCGCCGGCGAGGTCGCTGAGCCGCGTGAGGTTGGCCTGCATGGCGTCGAGCTTGCGGAGGGTGCGCTCCTTGCGGCGGCGGTGCTTGAGGATCCCGGCGGCCTCCTCGACGAAGCCGCGGCGGTCCTCCGGCGTCGCGTGCAGCACGGCGTCGAGCTGCCCCTGGCCGACGATCACGTGCATCTCCCGGCCCAGGCCGGAGTCGCTGAGCAGCTCCTGCACGTCGAGCAGCCGGCACGCCTCGCCGTTGATCGCGTACTCGCTGCCCCCGTTGCGGAAGAGCGTGCGGCTGATCGTGACCTCGGCGTACTCGATCGGCAGGGCTCCGTCGGAGTTGTCGATCGTGAGCACGACCTGCGCCCGACCGAGCGGCCCGCGGGTGGACGTCCCCGCGAAGATGACGTCCTCCATCTTGCCGCCGCGGAGGTTCTTGGCGCCCTGCTCCCCCATGACCCAGGCCAGCGCGTCGACGACGTTGCTCTTCCCCGAGCCGTTGGGCCCGACGACGCAGGTGA
>Ga0265797_10005065_pt1 | contig 19548 bp, 9 predicted proteins | sample P2T30metagenome_FD_192433 | JGI IMG/M metagenome (GOLD analysis project Ga0265797, IMG submission 192433) | Plant litter microbial communities from East Loma Ridge, Irvine, California - P2 T30 | ecosystem: Environmental > Terrestrial > Plant litter > Unclassified | place: USA: California... | reverse complement strand
CTTCTCGGATGTCTAATATGCCTGTGTCAGCGAGGAGAAGTTAATCAGATAGCAGACTTGCTGACCACGACAGAGCATGAGACGTAGACTACGCCTCTATCGAATGCATCCCAGGGATCCAAGCGTGAAGTATGGTTGAGCAATTGGGCCAGTCCCTTGGGGTGAATGCCCATTCCGTCAGGTATGCCAATCCAGCTCTTCGGATCTGTCAGACGACTGCCACATGACACGTGTTAAATTTGAGAGTGCATCACACACCTGAACGACCCACAGGAAGTAGACTGCACACATCGTGTTGAGCGAGTACGCTTCAGTCGAATTGAGCAAAGCCAGCCTCGTGGCCTTCACAGCAGCGGTATAGCTTCGCAGCCTCTGTCTTGACAAGTCGAAAGGGAATGTTGCTCGTGGGACAGCAAGCATGAAGGCCGCAGTCGCAGCAGCCAAAGCCTCGCTGTGTTCAATGCGTTTTGGAAGTTCGTCTAGGAATGGCCCATGTGCCCAGTTGATGTCGTAGCGGAGGCTTTGAGTCCTGAGCTTGCTGACGAGTAATGCGGTTATTGTGCACTTTGGGCTGCTCGGCATGCGTGGAAGTGTACCAAGCTGTACTGTTTCCTGAGACGAAGCTTCGGCGTATCTTGTCGTCGACTGGCTACGTCCATCCGTCTCGCTGGTGCTGTTGCACGTTTTGAAGACAAAGCGTTGGACGCCGGCACCGATGCAAGAAATCTTGAGTCTCTGACACCTCGAGCATGAAGGGCGTCTTTGATCGCACTGCGGTGGATGACATCAGGTATCGTCCATTGAGAAGCAAATGGTCTGCACGACCGACGTACTCTCTTGTGCTGTTTTCGACAAGCTTCACAACCGCGGCTGCTTGGTACTCCGGGCATGGTATCATGTAACAGTAGCAGCGATTTAGTTTCCCTTGGGCTTCATCGAATTGACCGTCCGGCGAACGACTGAAGAAAGAAGAGACTCTGAGCGACTGTAAGCACGAGGAGGTACACCCAACAGCACCGGAGTCACTTCATGCTCCATTCATGAGACCATAATATTTGTCGATGTATACTACTGCTTCTAAGGTCCTCCGATGCGGCTCCGTCAGTCTCAGCTGTTGGGTCTGGTGTAACAATGCCACGCCGAGCAATCGCGCTTTACCCAATGTGGTACCATGCTGCGCTCCGAGACGCAATGCCAAGATCGGAAAGCACGCAACATTATGCACCGATTTGAGGCGGAGTCACAAGTTCTCTGCGGTGTTGCTGCTGGTGGGTGTGAACAGAAAAGGGCGAAGAACGACGGACTGTATTGTAGCGCGGAGCTCGAAGCATCAGAGTCTTGTTGAATGTCTCATTGTCAAGTCTACATAGCTGCACAAGTACAACCATGACACTGATGCACTCAGTGTTTGTATGCAAAGAATGAAGAAGCAAAAAAATGGGAAAGCAAGGAACTTGGTGCGTGACTCTCACAAAAGAGATTAGAGTGCCGGAGTGTCCACCGAACATCCCTTCAAGCCCCCATCAGATCTCTGCTCACATATAAGGTAGCGACATCTTGGGCCGAAGAATACCAGGGTGATTGGTAAGAGACATCAAGGAGTCCTCCAGAATCAGAGCAGTGACATCGACAACGTCCACCGTGCTCGATGAGGGCGAACGAGGCGCATACGCAAGGGTGACGAGGACGTCTCTGAACGCGTTTCTAAGAGTTGCATGTGCGCGCATAGTGCGAGGCCCTGGCGACTGGAGGAGCTCTCTGGCCTTGGTCCTGATGCTGGCAAGCAGATCCAGGAGACGGTCGAGCGGAGGTAGCGGTAACCCTTCAGGCGTGACGCTGCCTTTCGAGGGTGCGAATGTCTTTGAAGGTGGCGGCGGCGGACGACTGTCGACGTTGCTCTTCGGATGGGTTGAAAGCGCAGCAACACGCACGTTTTCAAGTGGGTTCTCCATCGCATTCAGAACGCGACCTTTTCTATCCCAAGGCACAGAGCAACACTGCTAGTGCATGCCGCCGGGATGATGGTCTTTGAGCTTAATCAAGCGGGGACCATTGGCATCACAGATCCGAAAGTCTTCATCAGCACCTGCATCTTCATCTCCAAGTATCCAAGCACCCTGTCTACGATTTAGATACAATCTGGTTGCCCAAAGCTGCTCTTTTGGGGTTCGGGTGCGGTAACTGCTGATTTCGAGACTGAGTGCACTCTCGACGTCGTAGGGCCACCATGCCACCGTGTTATTGTTGTCTCTTCTGCCGTCGAGGTGGAAAAGCGGCACGCCGAATCTTGTACTCAATCTGGCTCGACCTAGCAGGGGAGATTCTTGGGTTGGCTCTTTGCTGGCTGGTAGCGAGAAGTGCGCCCGTGTGACGCGGTCATGGTCTACTACTTCGAATCCTTCATCTTCTTGCCAGAGCGAACGGCGTATCTCTAATGATGGAGACATTGATCGAGCTCGTCGAGGTCGGGGCACAGTGGGCATGTTGGTTTGATGATACGAAGCGTGTGGTGCCTCGGGTGTGATATCTCTGCGAGCGATAGTGTTGCGTGATGTAGTGTAGAAATTGTTGGATCGTCGTAAGCGGATGGTGAGCGGATGTTGAAAGGGAAGAGGACACTGCTTAGTTTGGAAGCAGGTTGCCTCTTCATGGAGGTAGCTTCCAGATGGAGCGTCTCAACGGATAGGATCGGCAAGGCCAACAGGCAGCATTTCTCCTGCCTGCAGCCTTTTTTTGCATACCCCCGTCATGTTCTCTTGACTTCGCGCATGCGCCAACGTGAAAAATTATTTGACTTCGCCATTTTCCTCCGTTCCAGCCGTGAAGCTGCTCGATGGTTTCTATGAGGAACAAGCGTTCGTCGATCAGTTCCAAACGAGCTAGATAGCTGAGAAACAGGATCGAATGGACGAGCGCGATATTTGGTGCTGGCTATTCGTAGTGTTGGTGAACACGAAGATTACACGGCACTCCAGCGCGCTGCTCGTCTCGATTGACCTTCACATGACATTTGGCATTCCGTTTTTCTCACTCCAAGAACCGTCTGAACTCGTCTCGTGGTGTTTCCAGACCATCATCGTTGTCGTTCGACTCTCCTTCGCTGTCGTCTTCCGGCTCAGCGGCTACCAATGTTTCCCGGGCCAGCGCTGCGCCCTCTCTCTTTCCCCTCTCGACATCGACAAGAAACATGAGCGGAATAGGCAAACCAATCAGGACAGCCAGGAACCAGAAGGCAGGACGAATATCGCCGGTGGCGTCGGTGATAGCCCCTACGATTGCCGGGCCGAAGACCGAACTGCCCTTGTCCGTGATGGCGTAGAGCGCGTAAAAGGCGGCTTCGCTACCCGGCGGTATTAACTCGCCGTACAGCGCTCTGCAATACGCACCCAGACCTCCAAGTACAAGCCCGTAAACGGCACCGAGTGGGTACATCTCCCAAGGCTGTTGCAGTCCGAATGTGCCTAGGCGACGAATAGCCGGAACGTATCCGAGCAGGCCGTAGAGAGGGATGAGCTCGAAGATGAAGATGCAGGAGAGAATCGTCTGGCTTGGCGTCAGCGACATCATGCGACTGATTTTGCTCCAAGTAAATGCGCCGATGATCCCAGATACCGTCACTGTCACGTTAATCAGGGCCAGGGCAGATGCTTCCATTCCCAAGGTCGTCTTCGCGAATAGAATGGCAGTCCCGCTAACCGTGGCGACGCTGTCTGAAATCATGAACCATGCTGCGAGGAATAGTAGGACATCTTTCAGTCGTCGAGCCCGCAAGACAGTCTTGCCGAGATTCTTCCATGAGTATGTCACATAGCCGATCCATGTCTGCTTGTCCCCCATTTTGCCGTAGCTCAGAGGTGGCCCTGGGCGTGGACGCAGCCAGAGAGCAGCAGGGATCGTGAAGCAGAACCACCACAGTCCGATCATGAAGAGGATGAGCCGAAGCGACCAGAGATTTGCGTTGGTCACTTTGAGAACGATGATCGACAGCATCTGCACCACCAGTGCAGCTGAGTAGCCAATTCCGATGCCGTAAGATGAGATCTGAGTCGACAGCTGCATATCATCCAAGGAGACTGTCACTGCTGGCCTTTCTCCACCTTGTTCGTTGTGTGGAAGAAGTGGAGAAGTGGAGTCTATGACACGTCTTATATTGTTGGGATCCTGCGATCGTTGATGATCATGATCGGTCGTCTAATCATTGTCAGTATAAATGATGAGATGCAAGGCAACTTCCTTTGACGCAAGTTCATGATAACTTACCTCATCACGAGACTGCGGCTTAGACGATTTGCGCAAACCACGCTTCAGCACCTTGGGATGATGCCTTACAAGCAGAGGCAAGAATGAATTGAGTAGAACGAAGCTGGCACCGAAGCAGACGTTCCCAATGATCGCCCACAGGCTTCCAAGCAAGTAAGTGTTTGGTGTGATGGGAAGATACAACATGGTAGAGACTGCACCAACCACAGCAAAAATCAGAAGCATTCTCTTCCGATGTCTGCCATGATCGGCTGCTCCGGACATGGTAACCACCACCAGTGCTTGGAAGAGAACGCTAATGCTGAATGTGTACATTGCGAAGCTGGCCGTGTTAATCTCGAATCCAAGTAGGCTGAAGACGCATTGATTACTCGTGTGTGACCTCCCTTTGGAGAGCAGAGCTGCTGCAATCTCTGGGATGTCGACTTTTGTCTTGCATGACTTGGTATGATCGCTAGCCAGCACGGCACTCGGAGAGCCCCTCGCCAGATCCTCGATAGTGATGGGAATGAAAGCTCCGAGGCCACATACAACGAAGACCTCCGCGGCCCATGAGTAGGCAAAGAATCCCGCGAGTTCCTTTTTCGAGGTCGGGCGTGTGTCCTCGCCAGGATAAGAAGGCGGTGTCAGCTCGTTTGAGCCATGTTCACTTGTAGGGCCCATTTCTGATGTGGTGGACGAGACGTCTGAGCGCTCGTCATCGGCCTCGTTGCTGCGAGTTGAGAACTGGGCGGAGGATTTCTGTTGGCGAAGGTAAGAGGTTGTATGATGGAGATGATGTTGCACCGGCGCCATGTCAGCGGAGCACAGGAGGGGCTGCGGACCCCTAGGCGTTTAGCTAAGCATGCGCCAGCGAGATGATTGGGCGCGGGAGGTAGTGAGGTAGTGTTCAGTGTAGACGGGCAAAGCAAGGCAGAGGAGCATGTTCACCTTGTCTCACACTTACGCGCACGGTATAGGGGCAGCTGTTCCTCCTCGACTCGAGCGATGGCAGGCAGGCGGTGGCGATAAGAGATAGTGTAGCCGCGTGATAATGTGCCAAATGCTAGCACGCGTGATCTACATTACCGCTACTAGCTGTTCGCGTTGCGGATGGCCCCATTGATAATGTTGTGGTATACGTCATGTGCATGTTGTCATCTTGTGACTTGTACAAGGCCTTGGACGATGTACATGTGATGTTTTCGGTACTTCCATAAACCGAAGCTGTAACGTTGTCTGTATATCTACCTATTCAGTTTGCAAGTCGGAACACTAACCCTTTCCGGGAGCGGGCCAGCGGGATGTGGGCCATTCACGTGGATCGCGCCATTTCCCGCAGGCGCGGATTATACTCTGGAAGGAAGGAATGCTCTCCACTCTACGCCTGCCTCAGCGTTGTTGCAGCAGATCTGCGCCTCTGCAATCATCACCAACCGCACAACTCGCCTACACCAACCGCATACTCCATTCAGCTTCACCAACACATACTGTACCCGCGACCATACTCTAAACAATTTCATCACCCCGGCCTTTGTGCACGATATACCGAACGCGCCTGAAAGAGCCATACGCGACGTCAACGTCACGACGCAACCACTTCCCGCTCAACAACATCACTCCGCTGCCCTCCCAATCGCCTCGCGCCAAACTCTGGTCTTAGCGGCGCACCTTCAAATCTCTATCTCGCGCCCGATTCTCTGCACCTCTCGTCCGAAATATCTAGTCTCTGCGACAACCTCGGCACCAGCTACTTCAGGAAATGCTCTCGACCTCATAAGTCAAGATAGAGTCGACGATTGCGCCAGCCCCGGGCAATTCCGCCCAACGCGCGGCGGTAGGCGGGACGCAGGCAAAGGGAGAGCGCGCCGGGCATGTTGAGGCAATGCCCGGCAGGCTGAACATGGAAGAACAAGGCAATACACCAGAGTCGCAAGACCTGAAAAAGGACCGCAGCCATGTGTCGGAAGCGGGTGCGCCTAACATGGCTGGACTAGAAACTCAACCACAAACCAATGGATCGGCCGCGAATGGCTCTAATGGTGTCCTACCAAATGGCATCTCACACGGTGACGAGCGCAACGGGAACAATTCGACGCTTACAGACTCCGGATCACCTCCACCTCTGGACCAATCTTGGCGAGAAACATCACATAACGTGTCGTTGGGCAAACTTTTGATACGCACCGCGGAAGATTGCTGGGCTGAATTAAATACAACGCTCATGGAAATGGCAGCGGAGCCATTACCGCCGCAAGGAAACGGAGCGAATGGTATCACGCCTACGGAAGACACTGACGCCGTGAGCGTACGGAAAAAAACCCAACTCATGAAGTTTGCGCAGGGACAGCGAGATCGCTTTGTGAGGGCTCTCGTTATCAGTGATTGGGCTAAAGATGCAGATGCCTTCGCAAGGATCATTGATGTGAACTCTCATCTTGGAAAAATGAATGCTTCTCATCTCGCGGCAACGACAGCCATAGGCGAGATGAAGCTTGCCATGAATCAGGCCAAAATGCCTAATCCTAACATCGAAGGCGCGTTGGAAATTCTAGCTACTGGGAAATCTTATGGACTGCCCGATTTCGGCTACATCACTCCGCCGAAGATGAGTGCGAAGGAACTGCTGCGGACCTTGAGAGACATGAACGTTACTCTAGCGACGCGATTAACCCTCCACGAGGAGCTCCCAGAGTATTTCAACGAATACACGATAGCCGATGGACGAGCCACTTTCACTGTGCCGGGCGAGTTCGAAGTAGATCTTGCCGTAGCGGACGAGGATCCCACGAGTCCTTTCTTCTTCATCGAACTGAGGTTTCTGTTCACCCCCGCTCCGACGCAATTGGCCGATCAGATTCAAAACTTCTGTGAAGTGGCTGTCAACACGGCAATTGCCGCCAAAGGGCTGGGAGGATGTTATGATGTGCTACACAACTTCGTGTTGACGCACAAGCTCAATATACTGCACAGTCAGCAACCCGAAGTCCTCGCCGGTAAATGGTTCGAGAGTATTCGACTGGAAAGGATGCGACGTTCTGTCATCATAAGCTACTGGATAGGAAGATCCGGACGAAAGTCATGGATCGAACTCGGAATCGGCAGTGGCAAGGCCGAGCTTCGTGGTTTCAGACAGAAACCCACTCCCGTCATCTCAGTGCGATGGTTCCAGCGCGGCATCGAGGCGCATGAAGCCAAATTGGAGATCGACTGGCAGTGTGTGAGCCTCGAATCTGTTCTCCTGCAAGCTATTGCTAGGCACACCTCCACAATCTTGAGCCATGTTGAGAGCGACCTCAAGACACTGGTCTCTGGGGATTCCAGCTTCTCGACCGAAGCCAGGACCTCGGACTCGGAACCGAACGACTGTGAGCTGATCATGAAACATCCGTCCCTCCGTCAACCAGTGCGATACTTCATCGAGCCTGTTACTGGAAAGATTGCAATCACGCCTAGTACGCCAGCTACCAGACGTACAAGCAATGTTCTGAACACCGAACCAAATGCCGAGACTGCGAGGCAACTGGCCAGTATGCTTTGTGCATGTTCATTGGAACATGTAGATAAGCAAGCGGCGACGCTTGCATGGCGATCGATCAAGGACATCGCACCGCCGAAGAATCCCAGAGCACTCTTTGGCGAAGACCCTGGCATGTGGAAAATATTCCTCCCTAGCGAGCGCTGGGGTGCAACATGGGCCATTGCCATTACAGCCAGTCTCGAAGGTTGCAAGTGGTGGGTCGTCCAGCTACAAGAAGCTGACCCTTCGAAGCCCAGAGCGATCATCAACGCAAGAAGGATTCGAGAACATATCAAAGCCGAGTCGGTCCCGTCACGAAGATTGCTGTTGCAGATCGAAAAGGCTGCTTTGGCAGAGGTATCGTACACGGCATTGTCGATGCAGCTCAATCACATGCGCATTCCACATCATTTCGAAAACCCTTCGCTAAACGAAGGTGACAATGGCAACCGGCAGCGATCCGCCTCAGCAATGTTCATCAACTTCTCAAAGCTGATGAACATTTCACGAGACCGGAACTGGCGGCCATGGGCGCAAGAGCTCGTGCGACTGACGCACCACGGCGATGACACGAGTCTAGCCGGTAGGTCCGATGTATTATTCACAAGGCATGATCTGCGATTAGCTCTCCACAGCGGCTCTTTCAAGCAACTTCGAAGACACTTCGCTCACAGCAAAAGTGACCGCGACATTGCGATGAACGACACCGGTGGTCTAGCCATTAGGTTCAGGACACCGTTCGGAGCGCCTTTTGCGGAACAAATCCGCACGAAACTGTCCTTCATCAAACGTCTGGATCACTATTTGACCGTCTTGAAAGAGTGCCACGCGACCTGTAACGTTGCCAGCCTCTCACGACTGGTCTTCACCTACAGCTCTAACCCAGACCTAAGCGCACATCTTACATTCTCCAACGATGGAAAACAGCCCATGAAACTTCGATTGGAGCCTCCAGAAGGCAACCCACATTTGCGGATCAGGACTCTGCTGGAACAAGGTTTCAACAGTAATAGCGAGAATGCCTTCAGCGACACGGTGCATATTCTCTATCTCAGCTTACCAGTCCTCCGTGCCTTCGAGGAGCTCCAAGCCGGCCATTCCGCCAGACAATCTCTCACCCTCCACGTCCGCTCAGCGTCCTGGTACAGCTTCAAATACAAAGCACCACTCCTGCAAATCACTTTCCAGATCCGCACCCGAACCAAACTCGAAGGCAACAAACGCCTTGTTCGCTGGCACGTGCAGCAAGATCCGAACAAGACGAATGCGGAAAGCTTGCCGGCGGATCTGCTCAAGGCTCTTGGTGAGCTGTGGCAGCGCAATGACGAGCACTGCATCGGTCTGACAAACGGTCTCATGGCGGACGCACAAGGCATTGGACCCGCCTTGCTGGAGATCGACGAGATTGTGCGTCGCTTCGACGCACCTGTTGCGCCGGCCACAGAAGATCTTCCTGAGCGACAGGCTAAACCGGCAGTTCAACCGCAGGAGGTCATCGCTCTCGATTAGTCATCAGTAGAGTTGAACGACCCCCATTTGAATCGGTTGTTCATGTATTGGAGGACCAGCGTCGGACGTTGATCGTATGGCTGCTGCAGCGGAATGCAAGACGCAGAGAGGAAAAGAAGAGAGTTGGGCAGGGAGGATGCTCTGTTTTCTTGCGAGGTGGCCGATCATCCATTCTGCTTTCCGTCATCTCTGTTTTTGGATACCCGGATACCAAAGGCCGTTCTCCCGTCTCTCAATCTTTTCGATCACCCCTTCTTCTCCTTTCACCCTCGTGTTGGCTTTTTGCTCTCGTAGTGGCGAAAGGGGACTTTTTCTTACCCTTGTTGCATGTAAATATATACCAAGCGCTGCTTTGCCAGGGGCTTTCGTTTCATACTGGGCGATAATGAGAGGATGTTATACTGTGAAATACAAAGTGGTCTCGTCACGATCATCCGTAACATTAGCAAGCCTGATTGAACGATTTTGATTTCTATCCAACACTAACGATAACACGTATGTCTGGGTTCTTTAAATGGATCTCTCTTACGTTCGGGTTGCTGTGGACTTGATGTATTTGACCGTCCGTCGTCCCATCGTTTGCATTCATCGCGACTCGCACTGCTGTCGAAGTAGAGTTATGTCTGTGGGTGTATCTGTGCGAGAGCATCATGTCATGCCTGGCTCATCCCTATGTATGGCTTCTGTCCTGCATCTCCCTCTCAGGCTGCATTCTATTGCCTCGTCCTCCCCCTTCTCGCTGATAGATACCGCTGCCAGCCTTCTGTAGAGGCTAATCCTCCGCGTCGTCTTTCCATGAGACTCTGCGAAAGCCATTAGGTAGGCAGCTCGCACGCTGTCCATGCTTCAAGCCCCGTCTTTTGTGACATTCTTCGGGAGAAGAACCGTGTGGACATTTCAGCGAACAAAGGCGATTCGGCTTCCGCTGTCGTCTGGTCTTAGCACAGAGTGTTCGATGTGAAGCTTCACCCGAAGAACGCTACTGCTCGCCAATGTCGTTGTCCAGAAAGAATTTCCCGAGTCCCAAGACATCACCACTCCGTCTCAACAAACCAAAAACAACTCTCAATCATCCCCACGCCCCGAACTCCTCCTAGCAGCCTTCTTCGAACTCTGCCTTTCCTTCATCTTCCTCCTCCCCGCGGCCTCTACTTTTGCCAGCTTCTCGATTCTCTCTGCCTGGCCTGGCTTGGTCTCGTTCGGGACAGTCTCTTGGCCTAATTCTTGGATCAGAGCGTGTAACCGGCGGAAACACGCCGTGGCATTGTCGGCTTGCTTGCGCGAATCGTCGGCTTGGATGATCAAGGCGGAGGTCTTGGGCGCGTGGTAGCGGGAGGCTAGGAGCGGGGCGTGGAGAATTGGAGGGAGGAGGGGGAGAAGGTTGGAGGTTGGAAGGCGGAGGGTGGCTTTGGAGGAGACTCTGGGGAGGGCGGTGTTAGCTTTGGGAGTACTGTGAGAGATCTGAGGTAGGACTATTGAGACTTACTTGTTCACATTCTGACCTCCAGGACCTGAGGACCGCGAGAAGGTGATTTCACATAGGTTGCTTGGGATGGTGTCTGGGTTTAGGTTGGCGAGCCATTTGCGCGCGGCGGAGAGGTCTTCTTCTGTGTAGTCTGCGGGGCCGCGTTTGGTGGCATATGCTCTAGGGAGTTGTTGATGTAAGGTATATGAGATACATGGAGTTGTGAGAGTGTGGGCCCTGGGCAAAAAACGTAGGAGTGGGTGCCGTTGCATTATGGTCACGGGCTGTGTTGATGGGCAAGTCCACATTCACAGACGCCGACGCTTGACATGTGACAATCCCACCCCAGATGGATGTCCTTGTACAGTATCACCTCGATAATGTACCTAGCAGTCATGAAATGAATCCCAGCAGTGTAAAAAAGAGCGCGCGTATAAGTAGTCAAATGTCTTCAGTCGAAACGCTCGTTGCTTTAACACGACACGACAATCTCAACATCCAAGAAATGCAGACAATCGCCAAATGGAGTGATCACAAAAATCTAAAGAACAGCGACTAGCACCTGTTGTAAACCCGTGGGATCGCATGTCAATCAACAGCCAATCTATCATCTCAACCACAACCATGACTTGCGATCTAGGTCAATGAGCAACATCGGATACATTAGTTAAAAGACTACATGTATGTGTCGCCGGGTTTTGCTGACTTGTTACCCTAACACTAACCCTGACATCCCACACTTCTATCTCTTGCAAGTTGGTCAAAGCCGGTCAAAGAGATAAAATCCGGCCAGTAGTAGGACTTGCTCCAGTCTTAGAGGTCGATCAGGCGATCAAACATATGTTGTTCAATTGAATCATCAGATGGCCAGAGTCGGACTACAAGGCGGTCGTCCACTGACCGCAGAGATCAAACAGTCTATGAAACCCTTTGACACGTTTGGAATTGAGACATAGCAACACAATAATGCCCAAGCTAGAATTCGGTATACAAGAGGGGAATCGCCGAAAGGTCATTCGAGCCGAGTCCAAAGATATATTATAAGAAATCGTGACAGAAACAGCACTTTTCAGCGTTGTTACTTCGGTGGTCGTTGATGCGACAGGCGCAGGGATCGAACCTCGAAACGATCCCGTCTGATACCCAGTAGCGTCGGCTACTGTTCAGCCAATGAGCATCGCGAATTGTACAGTATGGTCGAGAACTCTCGCCGTGCGTCGATAAGTACAAGAACACAGACTCGTAAGCCATTCATAGGCGAATAGTAACTGAAGCAGCAAGAGATTCGCGATAGTGCGGTCGGGCTCGAAGAAGATCATAAGATATAAACTTGTTGCAACTTGCATTGAGACTCTGATCAAACAGCAGTCTAGAAGCCAGATCGAGTAAATCTATGATGAAGGCAAGTGACTTCCAATGTGAACGGGTATGCGAAACCTTTCAAAACGTCGATATGGGTGTCTCACTGGTACTCGCATGTTTATAATGCACCAAAGCCGCTGATACCACTGCTTATTGAAGGCTGATCCATTGAGAGAAGGAAGTCAGTCTCTGGATTCTGTCGCTCTGTCGGTTCTTCGCTGACCTGAGGGACCAACACCGCTCGAATTGAACAAACGCTTTCACTGACTTATTGCCTACTGCAACTTAGCTGATGAACGTGTCCAAGTCAGATCTGATCGCGATGGGCGACCATACTCGCCACTCGTCGTTCTCAGCCTTAATGTGCTCCGAAACCAAAAAGCTGCGCAGACGCTGATTGTATCCAGAAATGTTCAAGTCTTCATGACAGAGATACTCATTTTCGTAGTCGTCGAGCTGGTGAAGACCGATATTCCCCTCGCGAGATCGAACCATGCTGGATACCCGCTAGCGCCCGGGAGAGATAACCAATCAACGCATCGGTACTAACACCGCATCTAAACCCGAGTTCGAGAATTCTCGCCGAGCAACTGCATATCAGCCAGGCGTGAAGATAAACCGACTACAATAATTAAGACTCCCGACAGCAGCAACAAAACACCCAAAATGCCTTCCAGATTGAACAAGATCCAAAAGTTAGTGACGAAGAAGAAGGGCAACAACTCCAGAGCCCTCCACGAAAACAGCAGAGATGCCCTACGCCTTCGCAAAGCCAGCACGCGCGACGACCGTGTGAACCGAAAGAACAAAGTCCAAAAGGGCATCAACGAGCAGTGGCTGAACCGCATCGCGTGGTTCAAGGAGAACCTGCCCGACACTCTCCACCCTTTCGACCTACCCCAATTCAAGGCCATTGTCGAGGAGTACCTCACTCACATGGACGAGGAGATCAACGCTCTGCAGGCCGAGCGCAGAGCAGGCAGACCTGCGACTACCAGACAGCAACTTCTCGAACTCGCCAAGGACGGCGAGAAGAAAGAGTACAAGAGCGGACTCTGGGTGCCGAACTTGCAAGATGAGCAGACTCTTCTCAAACTGGATGCTTGGGATCACGACTGGCTGAGCTTGTCCAACATGGAGTTTGTGAGACTTGATGATGAGGGAATTGTCAAGGAGGCTCATTTCCCTCCCAACAAGGCAGCTTGAGTGCGATGCGATCACCCAACGGGGCCTTTTGCGCGAATCATAATTCGCCACTCAACAGATCTGTCTACTTCGGAATCGCTGCACCGCTACGGATCACAAGACATGAGTTGTTTCGACTCCGAAAGCATTTAATCTCGCCGAACTCCACATGGAATCGGACGTTCACCACCACTCAACATATTCCTGGAACCGATCAACTACATTCGACGGTTGCTATCACCGTGTCCATGATTTCACCCGAGTCTTGGCAAAAGTCTGCGGACAAGAGGGGCTTGACGAGGGTACAGGCTCGGATTTCTTATTTTCCAGTGCGGTTCTGCGCATCTGCCAACATCACACCTTGTTGGGAAGGCTATACGGGCAAGGGGAGGGACGCAATGAGCTTGATGAAATGGGACCAGTGGACTCCAGGTCGGAATCAATACCACCGAACGTTTGACCGACATCTCAGACGGAACAGGTCACGGTGCGATTTCCTGTTAAAACCCTTAATATACCAATGCGGCGAAATCGATACCACATGTCGGAACTGCGGCGCTTTCTTCAATTTTGGGTGTTGCTACCTTCTCGATGCTTGTCTTTCTGTGGGTCCAATGTACTTGTGTGATGCAGATACGAAGACTGTTGATCTCATGAATTCGCGGTTGACTTTCCAGTCAGACATTGTAATCGAGCTGATTTCGACTGAAGACCACCATCAAGAACATCACGAACGTGCCGTACTATCCTTGGCCAGCTGCATCTCCAGGAAACGATTGAGCAGCTTCCGCGTCTCCTCAGCCTCCACCGCCGAATTCTTCTCCCGCCAAAGCTCCGAGATCTCAAAGATCCCAAACATGACCTCGATCGTGATCAGACCAATAATAAGCCATTCCAAGCCCGTGGAATGCTTCTCGCTGAGGCGCTCCCTAAGCACCGCCGCAATCTCGCTCGCGTAGTCCATCTTCTCGTTCAGCACCTTGATCCGCACACCGACGTCCAGCGCTTTGCCCAGGCTATCGTAGTAGCTCTCCAGACCCAGGTTGTGCGGCGAGTCCCAGAATAGATCGGGGAGGGAGTCTGTGAGTTCAGAATAGAGGTTGAGCTGGGCGCGGATGCTGAGTAACTCGCCTGTTTTGCGGAGGATAAATTGCCGTGTGAAACGCAGAGGCGACCCGGCGGAGAGGGTAGTTGGGATTTGGCGTGTGCTTTGGAAGTAGAGAGCAAGTGCTTCTTCGAGGACTGCTAGCTTGGTGGAGCGAGCCAGGGCGGATGAGTAGGCGATTTTCGCAAGGACAGTGTCGGTTTCGTGGCGGGGTGGTGAGTCCGAGTCGGGGATAGAGGCACTCTCGACGTGTTGGTGGTCGTGGGAAGGTCGAGTCCCTAGGACGATTGTGTCACCGACTATGACTGAAGAGTCCCGCGTGCCATCCTCCAAATATGCAAAGTCCTCAACCTCAGTCTGGTGCGGATTTTCGGCGGCAGGACGAATGATACGTGTCACAATGTTGTTGCCGATATGCTCTGGTACGTTCCATGTGACACAACTCCCAGATGGAAAAATAAAGACATCGCCAATGCCTTGCTCCTTCTTCTCTCCAGTCTCAGGATCTTGCGTAATGTAGTTGGGCGTCTGGACATGCAGCACCTGTGGGAATAGGTCTGTTTTCAAAGGGTCAGGATGGAAACCCTCTTGCATCATGAGGCGGCGGGCAGTTGAGACGGAATATGATTCTGCGGCGCAGAACGCCGTGACTTCTTTCGTCTCTGCTACAGGGTCTACATGTCTCTTTCTGCCTTTGCCCTTAACCAGGCCGTCCCTCGATCTCTGAGCCTCGACTGCCACACGCCGAAGGGAAGTGGATGCCGCATTGGAGCGGGCGGTCTTGCGCTTGGAGTCTTTCTGGTTCTGAGGTTGTTCCACCACGTCTTGCCTCAAGGGTCTGTTGGCTGTGAAGTGGTTCTTTGGGATCTTGCGGCCTCGGGCTGCTTGCGATGCGAGATATGAGTGTCCTGGTGGTTTGTAGGCTGCGAGCTGGTGACGAGGCGAGTTCCGTGCAGCGGTCAGAGTGGTGAGGCTTCTCCTACAGATTGCGCCGAATGCTATCCACGTAGCAGCCTGATGCGACGACATTGCGAGATATATGGTTAGTTGGTGTAATATGGGTGTCGTGCTGTGAAAGCGTGTGGTGATTTCTGGTTGCGCTGTCGATCTCGCGTGGGCGGCTTCAAGCTGGCTGCGGCTTGACATCACCCCGATCACCTCCACCACTCCGGCCATAGCTCTACCTTTTGCGCATCGCCGCAATATCACTGCCCTGCCACTGCTGGAGCAGCCCTCGATGCCTACAGCATGTCTGTGGACCCTCAGGCAGCCGCCTCAGGAACCAAACCGGACGATGCTGAGCTCAACCGCGAACATGCCGACCAGCCTGGAGAGCAGAACGAGGCGGACGTCGAGGAGGACGACGACGAGGATGAGGAAGAGGACGAGCCAAAGCTGAAGTACGCCAAATTGACCGGCAGCCTCGCCGGCGTATACAGGAATGGCGACTTCACATCAGCCTTTTGCGTGGCTGGCGACAAGATGATCATGGGAACCCAGGATGGAAACATCCACGCGCTTTCGCTGCCTACAATGGAGAACATACGGACATACCATGCACACTCCGCAAGCATCACTAGTTGCTCAGTATCTCCGGTTCCACCTCCGCCGACTCTCACCCGCACGCAGGACGGCAACGCATTTCTGGCCCAATCTACACTGCCCGGGAAGGCCGAATCAATCAAGTCGACCGTGACTTCCAAGACGAAAACTGTGCGCGCACCTCAACCAATTGTGCCAAACATTCCCACAAACCAAATTTACATTGCCACCTCTTCCATAGACGGACACGTGTGCATCTCTTCCCTTGTGGACCCAAAAGATGTACAACTACGAAACTTTGCGCGACCCGTGCAGGCTGTCGCGCTCTCGCCAGACTACAAGACAGATCGCACATATCTCTCGGGCGGACGAGCTGGCAGTCTGATCCTGACAGTCGGAGGTAAATCTGGAGTCAGCTCTGATGCGAATACAAACAGCTCCGCTGCATCGGCCTCGGGATGGCTGGGAAGTATTGGACTGGGCACCAGCAACGGAAAAGACACAGTTCTACACCAGGGTGAGGGCACTATCAGCACTATCAAGTGGAGTCTGAGCGGAAAGTGGGTGGTATGGGTGAACGAAGAAGGTATCAAGATCATGCGGTCGCATCTGCGATTGGATGAATCGAGCGAGGACGCCTGGAAACGAATCGCACATGCGTCAAAGCCAAATCGTAAAAGCTGGGAAGATATGGCTGGGGTGTGGAAGGCCAGAGCTGAGTGGGTTGACGATCGACTTTTGGAGAGTGATGATTTGGAAACTGCCACGGAGGCGCAGCAATCGCTGAACGGCGGTTTGAACGGCACGCCAAAGAGCTCGAAACGAGAAAAGAAGTTCGAGAAACTTGTCGTCGGATGGGGCGATACCGCGTGGATCATGCATGTCCACGAGGGCGGAAAGGTGCCATCTGGCAAGAACGCTGGACAGAGGCAGATCGGTAGCGCCGATATCATCCACAAGTTGCAATTCCGCGACTGCATTGTCTCGGGGCTGTCATTGTACACCCCTTCTATGCTGGCAATCCTGGCTTACCGGACAAGGGACGACGACGATAACCTTCTGCCCACTGCGGGCGGCAGCAACACCGACACGGCCAGGAAGGGCCGTCAGCACAAGCACACCAGCCTTGCGCCGCAACTGAGACTTGTAAACGTCAAAGACGGCGAAGAAATTGATCTTGACGAGCTTAGCGTGAGCCGGTTCGAGACTCTCAGTGCACAGGATTATCATCTCGGGACTTTGTTCATCCCGCCACCTATGCCAGACAAAGCCACGAAAGAACAGAGAGGTGCTCTCGAGGGCCTGTGGGAGATCTCTGGCGGCGGTTATGCCACTCGAATGTTTACATCTGGTGCAAACGCACTCATCCGGTCTGATGGTAGCAAAGATGAAAGCGGTCGGACAGGAACAGGACTTTCTTCGCCCAGAAGTGGTAGTATTCGGGGCGTTGTGCCTTCACAGGTGCGCGCAAAACTCGATGCGCATCCTTATACTGCCGAGCCCGGTTTGAAGCTCTTCATTCAAAGTCCGTTTGACTGTGTGATGGCAGTCAAGCGAGAATTGAGCGACCACCTGGACTGGCTGCTTGAGCATCATCAGTACGAGCAAGCCTGGATACTTCTTGACAAGCACCCTGACATTATCGAGCCTTCTGCTGCAGACCGCAAGTCTATTGGGTCAACGAACGAGAGCCCTTCGAGAGCCCAGAAAGACAGTCTTGCGGACTTCTTTGCTGATGCGGAGTCCACCACTACAATGTCCGGCACACGAAACAACAACAGTACCTCTGCAAAGGAGAAAAGACGCATCGGTGACCTCTGGCTCGGCCAGCTCGTCACTGCGGATAAGTGGACTGAAGCTGGCCAGGCTGCAAGTAAGGTGCTCGAAGGAAGCACCCGCTGGGAACACTGGGTTTTCACTTTCGCACAGGCGAACAAGTTCGACGAGATTACACCATACGTCCCAGCCACCATGCTGCAGCCGCCCTTGCCAAGCGAAGTCTATGAAATCATTCTGGGTCACTATATTGTAAGCGACCCTCCACGTCTTGCCCGGCTGCTAGACGATTGGGACACGGAACTCTTCGATGTACACAGCATCATCACGGCCATTGAAAGCCGGCTGCGCACCCGCGAAGTCACTGAGCAAAGCACACAGGATGGTATTCAAGGTCGTGATTGGCGAATGCTACTCGAATCGCTCGCGAAATTGTATCTAGCGAACGCTCAGCCTCGGGAAGCACTGCGATGCTTCATCCTCACTCAGAACTCGGACGCGGCTATGAGCCTTATCCGTGACGAGAAAATCGTAGAGACCCTGGCGGACGATATCCCAGGCTTCTTGATGCTGAAGGTCAGCAAGGAGCAGATGCGATCGGCACCTTTGTCTGAGCTTGAGGAAGCGAGTGCAGAGCCAGTCGGTATGCTAGTCGAAGAAGCGCTGCGCGGAAGCATCTTGCCTGTCACAGTTATTGAGCAGCTTCAGGAGAAAGGTGAAAGCATGCAAATGTTCCTGTTCTTCTACCTCCGCGCGCTCTGGCATGGTGGTTCGAAGGAACATAAGGTGAAGCCACCCCGCGGAAAATCTGGTAAGAGTGCCCTGAACGAAATTGATCAAGGTCATGCTTTGGTCGAAGACCACGCCGATCTAGCAGTCGAACTCTTCGCGGAGTACGATCGAGAACTCCTCCTACAATTCCTACAATCCAGTGAGGTATACAGCTATGACAAGGCTGCTGCAATCTGCGAGCAGAGACACTACATCTTAGAGCTTGTACACGTGCTCAGCAAGACGGGGCAGCTCAAGCGCGCTTTGTGGCTCATCATTGGCGAGCTCGGAGACGTCAAGAAAGCTATTGAGTTTGTCAAGGTCAATCCCGACCTTTGGGACGATCTGCTCGAGTACGGCATGGACAAGCCTGCTTTCATTCGTGGCTTGTTGGAGGAGGTCGGTACGGCTGTCGACCCAGCAGAGCTTGTGCGGCGCATTCCCGTTGGCCTCGAGATCGAAGGACTCAAACAAGGCATCATGCGACTCGTCAAAGAGTATGAGATTCAGTACTCTATCTCCGAAGGCGTGGCGAAAGTCCTCGAAGGCGAAGTCGCCATGGGAATGGATACGCTCCGCGCCGGTCAGAAGAAAGCCGTTCGCTTTGAGGTCGTTCACGAGTCTGCTACAGATGTCGACTTGACTGTACACGACGTTCCCACTAGAGTGGAAGGCGATGCGCTCCCCATGCCGAAGCGCAAGGTGCCTAAACACAGCGCAGAGGTCAAGCCCGGGCACTGCGTAGGCTGCGGCGAGGCTTTCCACGAAGAAGGTAAGTCGAAGAATCCCAATCTTTGTCTTGTAGTTCTTTGCTAACCATCCTTACCCAACAGAAACCTTGCCTCTGATTGGATTCGCTTGCGGTCATGTCTATCATCTTCCTTGCCTTTTACGCGCCAATCCGGACACTTCTGATGATGCTACGGTCGATCGTCTCATGTCACAACTCGGCTATGGCAACACCGTCGCCAACGATGCCGACGAGCCTGCGTACACGGGTCGCAGTGTTGGTGGCAAAGTTGCACACGCGCACGTCGTACGCAATGTTGTTCAGGGTGGGTGCCGATGCTGCGT
>Ga0265797_10005064_pt1 | contig 19549 bp, 13 predicted proteins | sample P2T30metagenome_FD_192433 | JGI IMG/M metagenome (GOLD analysis project Ga0265797, IMG submission 192433) | Plant litter microbial communities from East Loma Ridge, Irvine, California - P2 T30 | ecosystem: Environmental > Terrestrial > Plant litter > Unclassified | place: USA: California... | reverse complement strand
GTTCCTGCGCCTGCCGGCCAAGCGCGGCGTCGACGGTGCGCGCCACCACGATGCCTTGGCTGACAAGCGGATCGTACAGGGTGACCATGCGGTCGGGCGGCAGGGTCTGGCACAGCTCGGCGGCCAGCTCCAGCGCCAGGTCGAAGGCGCGCGCCAGGCCGGCGGCGCCGAGCCCGCGGTTATCGACGCTCCCGCCCAGCGCTTTTGCCTGCGCCGGCGGCAGGCGCGCCAGCAATTCGGCGCGCTCAGCCTCGGCGATGGCTTGCCGGGCCTCGGCTTCCAGCAGCTGCGCCCGGGCCGCGAGCAATTCGGGCGACGCAGTCTGGGCAGGCACCGCCGCAGAATGCGCGGCGCCCAGACAAAACACCAGAATCGAATAGAACGCTCGTGCCTTTGAATAATGTCGCGCCATGGATTTTCCGTGAATGTGTAAAGAGAAATAAATCTATCTAAATATCACTAGAGAAAAGTGTAACAATTTGTGGAGAAATGGTCGGGGAAGTATCTGCACGATTGATTGTTACCTCGCGATCAACCTAGAATCATTCGATAGTTCGTTCACAATCAATGGCTTATATGGCATCGTTAAAGATGCGTGAAATTGCGCCAGAAAGCCCGGGTCGGCACGATTGGGAGAGGGTTGACCCGAAATGCGATAGAATTGACGAGTTAACAAAGTGGTTCTATGAGTATTAATAACCTGCCATTAGCCGGCCTCGAAATCGGCTTTGCCACATCGCTGATCGTATCGCTCCTGCTCGTGTTCACCACACGCTGGCACGGCCGTTACTCGCTCGATGCAACGCGCGGCGTCCAGAAATTCCATATCACCCCAACCCCGCGCATCGGTGGCGCTGCCATCATGACTGGCCTGTGGCTGGCGCTGGGTGTGTTGCCGCAAGCACAGCGCGATTTGTTGCTGCCAGTACTCATTGCCTCATTGCCAGCCTTTGTCTTCGGCCTCGCTGAAGACCTGACCCGCACCGTTTCCGTACGCACCCGCTTGCTGGCCACGATTGGCAGTGGCGTCGTGTGCTGGTTCCTCACCGGCGTCACCCTGCAGCACACTGGCCTGCCGCTGCTCGATGGCATGCTCGGCTGGCTGCCGTTCTCCGTATTGTTCACCGCGTTTGCGGTCGGCGGCGTGGCCAATGCCGTCAATATTATCGATGGCTTCAACGGCCTGGCCAGCGGCACGGTCGTCATCGGCCTGGGCACGCTGGGCCTCATCGCCCTCGGCGCCGGCGACATTCATCTGGCGCAGCTGTGCTTCGTGATCTGCGCTGTCACGGCTGGCTTCTTCGTCGTCAATTTCCCGCTGGGCAAACTGTTCTTGGGTGACGGCGGCGCCTACCTGCTTGGCTTCCTGCTGGCCTGGTTGTCGGTGATGTTGGTCTACCGCAATCCGTCGGTGTCGGCCTGGGCGCCGCTGCTAGCCTGTGCCTATCCGGTGTTCGAGACCCTGTTTACGATCGTGCGCCGCCTGTGGTGCCGCCGCCATCCGGGGCATCCCGACAGCTGGCACCTGCACAGCCTGGTCAAGACGGCAATCACGGCGCGCTACCTGCGCATGCTGCCGCCACCGCTGCGCAATGCCTTCGTTTCGCCGGTATCGTGGAGCATTGCCCTGGTGCCGGCCGCGCTGGCCGTCAACTACGCTGGCGACCCGGCCATGCTGGTGCAGGGCGCGCTGGCCAGTTTCGCGTTGTATCTCGGCGTGTACGCCCTGGTGGTCTCGGCCTGGCGCGCCCGTCGTCGCCAGGCGCCGATCGTCATGCCGGTCGCGGCCGCACCGCTGACGCCGAAGGCGGCCAAGGTCATCGTCAAGCCGGTGGCCGTCAAGCCGATCATCACCAGCAGCAATGGCCAGGGCACCACGTCCGGCCTGGTTGCCGCGCGTATCGCCAATCCGAATGCGGCCAACCAGCCGGGCGTCTTGTCCGATCACGGCCACAAGCAATCGGCGCCGGTCCTCGCGCGCCGCCGCATGTAATTCCCACAGCCTTCGCTCGCCGCCGCCCCTGAACTGGGGCGGGTTCCTCCCCTTGTTCTCGACCTGTCCGCACGGCAATTTCAGCGATAATCTCGCTCGCGCGGTACAAAGGCGCATGTGAGAAATTGAGCGGGGGCGATATGTCGGAAGATAGCGACGCAGAAAAGACCGAAGACGCATCACCCAGGAAGATCGAGAAAGCGCGCGAAGAAGGCGACGTTCCCCGATCCCGTGAACTGGCGACGTTCACCGTGCTGATGACCGCCGGCGCCTGCCTGTGGGCATTTGGCGGCATGCTCGTTGCCAGATTGGCCACGTCGCTCAAGTCCGGTCTCACGCTCGACCGCGAGCAAGTCTTCAATCCCAATATCCTGCTCGAACGCATTCTCAACGACATCGTCAGCGTTCTGCTGGCCTGCCTGCCCATTGCCGGGGCCATCATGGTCATCGCGCTGGTCTCGCCGCTGTTGATCGGCGGCTGGCTGTTCTCGTCGAAGGCCTTCATGCCCAATTTCGGCAAGCTCAACCCGATTAAGGGCATCGGCAATATGTTTTCCAAGAACGCGCTGGTCGAGCTGCTCAAGGCCATCATCAAGACGATCGTCATTGGCGTGGTGGCCTGGATCGTCGTCAGCGGCCAGAAGGAGGCGATGCTGGGCCTGGCGGTCGAGCCGCTCAATGAAAGCAGCGCCCACGTGGGCGACATGATCGGCCGCTCGTTCCTGTTCATCACCGGCGCGCTGGGGGTCATTGCGCTGATCGACGGCCCGTATCAGTTGTGGCATTGGAAAGACAAACTGAAAATGACGCGCCAGGAAATGATCCAGGAATCGAAGGAATCGGATGGCAATCCTCAGATTAAGGGGAAGATTCGCCAGATGCAGCGCGAAATGAGCCGGGGTCGGATGATGCAAAATGTCCCTACTGCTGATGTGATCGTAACTAATCCGACCCACTACGCAGTCGCACTGAAGTATGCGGATGGCAAGGGAGCACCGCGGGTGGTGGCCAAGGGCGTCGATGATGTCGCGGCCAAGATCCGCGAAATGGGAACCGAGAACAAGGTGCCCATGCTCGAAGCCCCGGCACTGGCCCGCGCCCTGTTCAAGCACACCGAGATCGATGAAGAGATTCCGGAAAAGCTGTACTCGGCGGTGGCCGAAGTGCTGGCGTATGTGTACCAGCTGCGGGCATACAAGAAGGGCGAGGGCGACTACCCGGATCGCCCGACCAGGTTGAGAGTACCTGCCGAGATGGACCCGCTGAACCCGGCCTCGCAACAGCGACCGGCACCCAAAAATGGAGCAACTGAATGACCAACAGCATGAAACTGCCAGCCTGGATGAGCGGCCTTGGAGCACAAGGCGGCAAGGCGGCGGCGCCGATCCTGATCATCATGCTGTTGGCCATGATGATCTTGCCGTTGCCGGCGTTCGTGCTGGACGTATTTTTCAGTTTCAATATCGCGCTGTCGATCATCGTCCTGCTGACCGCGCTGTACACGGTCAAGCCGCTCGATTTTCTGGCCTTCCCGTCGATCCTGCTGGTCTCGACGATGCTGCGCCTTGCGCTGAACGTCGCCTCGACCCGTATCGTCTTGACCGAAGGCCACACGGGTAGTGCGGCAGCCGGCAAGGTGGTCGAGGCCTTCGGCCACTTCCTGATCGGCGGTAACTACACCGTCGGTATCGTCGTCTTCATCATCCTGACCATCATCAACTTCTCGGTCGTGACCAAGGGCGCGGGCCGTATTGCCGAAGTCGGCGCACGCTTCGCGCTGGACGCGATGCCGGGCAAGCAGATGGCGATCGATGCCGACCTGAACGCCGGCCTCATCGGTGAAGACGAAGCGCGCAAGCGCCGCCAGGAAGTCTCGCAAGAAGCCGAATTCTACGGCGCGATGGACGGCGCCTCGAAGTACGTGAAGGGCGATGCCGTCGCCGGCATCATGATTACCGTGATCAACGTCGTCGCCGGCCTGATCGTCGGCGTCGTGATGCACGACCTGGCTGTTGGCGAAGCAACCAAGATCTATACGCTGCTGGCCATCGGTGACGGCCTGGTCGCACAGATTCCGTCGCTGATCATCTCGATCGCAGCCGGTATGGTGGTCTCACGCGTTGCCAACGAGGAAGACGTCAGCTCGCAACTGACCAGCCAACTGCTTGCCCGTCCGGAAGCGCTGTACATCACCGCCGCCATCATCGGCGGCCTGGGCATGATTCCGGGCATGCCGAACATGGTGTTCCTGCTGCTGGCCGGCTCGCTGGCTGCCGGTGGTTACTTTATTTCGAAGCGCAGGAAAGAAGCGCCGGCGCAGGCGGAAGCCGCCGCCGTGGCCGACGCCGCCGCCGCCGCCCGTACCGCCCCTGCCGAGAGCGAAGAAGCGACCTGGCAAGACGTCATGCCGGTCGATACGCTGGGCCTGGAAGTGGGCTACCGCCTGATTCCACTGGTCGACAAGAACCAGGGCGGCGAGCTGCTCAAGCGCATCAAGGGCATCCGCAAGAAGTTCGCCCAGGAAGTGGGTTTCCTGGCCCCGCCGGTGCACATCCGCGATAACCTGGAACTGAAACCATCGGCCTACCGCATCACGCTCAAGGGCGTCGAGGTGGGCAGCGGCGAAGCGCTTAACGGGCAGTTTTTGGCGATCAACCCCGGCATGGCCAGTGGCACGCTGCCAGGCGTGGTCACGACCGACCCGGCCTTTGGCCTGCCGGCGACCTGGATCGAAGCAAGCCTGCGCGACGAAGCCCAAAGCATGGGCTACACCGTGGTCGATGCCGGCACCGTGGTGGCAACGCACCTGAACCACCTGATCACGCTGCACGCGTCGGAACTGCTGGGCCGTATGGAAGTGCAGGCGCTGCTGGACCACCTGGGCAAGGAAACCCCGAAACTGGTCGAAGACCTGGTGCCGAAAGTCGTCTCGCTGTCGACGCTGCAAAAAGTGCTGCAGAACCTGCTGGTAGAAGGCGTGCACATCCGCGACATGCGCTCGATCATCGAAGCCCTGTCGGAACATGCCGGCATGACGCAGGACCCGGCCGAACTGACCGCCGTGGTGCGCGTGTCGCTGGGCCGCGCCATTGTGCAGCAACTGTTCCCGGGCGAGAACGAGCTGTCGGTGATGACCCTGGACAACCGCCTCGAGCGCCTGTTGATGCAAGCGATGGGCGCCGGCGGCGACGGCACCGGCATCGAGCCGGGCCTGGCCGACACCATTGCCCAGCAGGCGGCGCACGCCGCCAACCAGCAAGAGCAGATGGGCCTGTCGCCTGTGCTGCTGGTGCCGGCGCCGCTGCGCGTGCTGCTGTCGCGCTTCCTGCGCCGCGCAGTGCCAGCCCTGAAAGTGCTGTCGCATGCTGAAGTGCCTGAGACCAAGACGATTCGCGTGACGAGCCTGGTGGGCGTGCCGATGTAATGGCGCGGTAACGGTGATCGCACGTGCGCGGCCAACCCTACGTATAGTTAATCAATCACAATCTGTTGTTCGACCGGTCCCAGGTCGGTGATGGTCACCAGGACATGCAGAGGACTATCCCAGTCCACATGCAGATGGAACTCGACGCCGCCGTCACCACCCTCGGGATCGTGCGGCCCGATATTGGTGACATACACATTGGCTTCACCCAGGTGAGGGCGCCCGGGCGGTGAATCGAACGGGTCGGTACCGGGTTTCCATTCGGCGGCCGAGATCAGGACAGCCGAGCTTTCAGTCAACCCCGACCAGCCGACATTGCGGCGTACACGGCCTTGTACATTGCGGTAGATGAGCCGGATCGAACGTGCCATGGCGCCTCCAGAAGTCATGTGCGGCACGCCAGCCGTGCCAGTGCAAGTTCGATCCTTGCGCCGGCAAAAAGATCGGCCGCCCGACACGCCATCCTTGTGCCAACGCAAACCCGGGCATCACATCCGCAACGGTGTTTCAGTTTTGCTGATTTTCACGAAATAGGCCCTTTTCCCCATCCTTCTCTGCTGATCGTTTCCTCACGGCATCGTCAATAATGTCTCTATCGATGGGCATGTGCCTGTCCTGCAGAACATAGATTGAAGTGCGGAGAACCAAGATGAAAGTGAAGAAATTTACAGCGGCAACTTCCCGGGATGCGTTGCGCAAAGTGCGTGAAGCCTTGGGCCCCGATGCCGTCATCCTGTCCAACCGTCCGGTCGACGGCGCCGTCGAGATCCTGGCGCTCGACAACGACGACGTCGCCTCGCTGTCTGCGCCAGTCGCGGATTCCGAGATGGCCCAGCCGAAGCCGCAGCTGCAGCACTTTGAAGAACTCGCGCCGGTCGCCCCGCGCGCCACGCCGGCCCGCCGTTATCAGGACGCCGGCCCAGCCATGCACGCGCCCGTTGCCCCGGCCTACGCCGCGCCAGTCGCGCCGCTGGCGCCGGCCGAGCCGGCCTCGACCTACGCCGAACGCCGCGCCCCGGCGCCGGAGCCAACCATCGACATGGCGGCCATGACTGCCATGATGAGCGCCGCCATCACCCAGGCCAAGGAATCGGCCGCTTCGGACGTCAGCGGCATGATGAGCGAAATCCGCGCCATGCGCGGCCTGATGGAAACCCAGCTGGCCGAACTGTCGTGGGGCTCGACCACCCAGCGCGAACCGCACAAGGCGACCGTGCTGCGCGACATGCTCGCTGCCGGTTTCTCGGCCACGCTGGCGCGCTACATCATCGAAAAAATGCCGGCGATGAACGACGCGGCGCAGGCGATGCGTTGGGTCAAGACCGTGCTTGCGCGTAACCTGGCCACCATCGGCAACGAAGACGCGATGCTGTCTGAAGGCGGCGTGTTCGCCCTGGTCGGCCCGACCGGCGTGGGCAAGACCACCACCACCGCAAAACTGGCCGCCCGCTGCGTGATGCGCCACGGCCCGGACAAGCTGGCCCTGATCACCACCGATGCCTACCGTATCGGCGGTCACGAACAACTGCGCATCTACGGCAAGATCCTGGGCGTGATGGTGCACTCGGTGAAAGACGAAGCCGACCTGCGCATCGCCCTGAAAGAACTGCGCAACAAGCACACGGTGCTGATCGACACCATCGGCATGTCGCAGCGCGACCACATGGTGGCCGAGCAGGTCGCGATGCTGTCGGGCTCGGGCGCCGAAGTCAAACGCCTGCTGTGCCTGAACTCGACGTCGACCAACGAAACGCTGAACGAAGTCGTGCGCGCCTACCAGGGCAGCGGCCTGCACGGCGCGATCATGACCAAGATGGACGAAGCAGCTTCCACCGGCGGCGTGCTCGACATCGTGATCCGCCAGAAACTAAAACTGCATTACATCTCGAACGGCCAGCGCGTGCCGGAAGACCTGCACGTGGCCGACAGCGCGATGCTGATCGACCGCGCCTTCCGCAACCGCGGCGCCGCGCCAAGCGACGCCGACCTGCCGATGCTGATGGCAGCCGCAGCGCAGGCCGACCGCCGCGAGGTGTTGCATGGCTAGTTTTGATTTCGACCAGGCCGAAGGCCTGCGCCGCATGCTGCAAGGCCCGCGTCCGCGCGTGGTCACATTCCTGTCGGCCACCCCGGAAGACGACAAGGGCGCGATGCTGGTGAACCTGGGCGCCTCGCTGGCCCAGGCCGGCAACGAAGTGCTGATCGTCGATGCCTGCGACGTCGAATACGGCGTCGCCCGCCGCCTGGGCCTGAACCGCGGCGCCTCGCTGCTGCAGGTCGCGCGCCAGGAAAGCGCGCTGAACCAGGTAATCCATCCGGCCCCGCAAGGCTTCTCGGTGGTGCCGATGGGCACGCCCGATACGGCCGACGACGTGCGCCGCCTGGGCAAGACGTTCGAGGTGCTGGCCACGCAGGCGGCGATCGTGATCGTCGATGGCGAACTGGGCCCGGATGGCGAGTTTCCGGTGCCATTGATGTCCAGTTCCGAGATCGTGATTCAGGTCTCGACCGGCGCTGCCTCGATCACCAATGCCTACTCGCTGATCAAGCGCCTGACACAGGAGCTGGGCCGCCGCCCGTTCGGCATTCTCGTTACCGGCGCGACAGAGGCCGAAGCCAAGGTGGTATACGATAATATGTCACTGGCAGCAACACGTTACCTGGCCGTCAAGCTCAGTTTCATGGGCGCCGTGCCGGCCGACGAATACCTGCACCGCGCCGCGCGCCTGGGCCGGGCCGTGGTCGACGCCTTCCCGCTGGCCGGCGCATCGGTCGCGTTCCGCCAGCTGGCCGGCAAGTTCGCACTGCCCGCACTGCCGCAGTTCGGCCGCCAGGGCAGCGCTTCCATCGGTTCGTAATACAACAACACCAGCCACACGCACATAGAAAAAGACTTACACGAGCATGTACACGGTCAAAGGGAAAGCGGACAAGAATTCTTTGCTGACGGAGCATATGCCGTTGGTAAAGCGTCTTGCCCACCACATGAAGGCAAAGCTTCCGCCTTCGGTGGAGGTCGATGACCTGATCCAGGCCGGCATGATCGGTTTGCTCGACGCGATCAACCGCTACGAAGACGACCATGGCGCGCAGTTCGAGACCTACGCCGTGCTGCGCATCCGCGGCGCGATGCTGGACGAGCTGCGCTCGAGCGACTGGATGCCGCGCAGCACGCGCCAGAACATGCGCAAGGTCGAGGGCGCGATGCAGAATCTGCAGCAGCGCCTGGGCCGCCCGCCGAGCGAATCCGAGGTGGCCGAGTCGCTCAAGATCTCGCTCGACGAATACCAGGACATGCTGGCCGACTCGGGCGGCCACCAACTGCTGTACTACGAAGACTTCCACGCCGACGAAGGCAGCGACAACTTCCTCGACCGCTACGCGGTGGACGATGCCGACCCGCTGCGCAGCCTGATGGAAACCGATTTTCGCCAGGCCGTGATCGATGCGATCGACAATCTGCCGCCGCGCGAAAAGCTCCTGATGGGCTTGTACTACGAAGAAGAACTGAACCTGAAGGAAATCGGCGCCGTGATGGGCGTGAGTGAATCGCGGGTGTCGCAGCTGCACACCCAGGCCGTCGCACGTTTGCGCACCACCTTACGGGAGCAATTATGGACTGGGCCAGCGTAATCGGCCTGGTGCTGGCGATCGCCGGCATCTTCCTCGGTTACACGCTCGACGGCGGCAAGTTCTCGTCGCTGATCCAGCCAGCCGCATTCGCCATCGTGGTGGTCGGCACCTTTGGCGCCGTGCTCCTGCAAAGCGAGCCGCGCGCCTTTTTGCGTGGCATCGGCATGCTGCGCTGGGTCTTCGTCCCACCAAAAAACGGGCGTCAGAAACTGTCGCGCGAGATCGCCCTGTGGAGCCAGACGGCGCGCCGCGACGGTTTGCTGTCGCTCGAACAATTCATGGGCCGTGCCGACCCGTTCGTCGCCAAGGGCCTGCGCCTGGTGGTCGACGGCATCGCGCCCGAGAAGGTGCGCAGCCTGCTCGAACACGAGATCAACGGCTACGAATTCGCCCAGCGCCAGGCGGCGCGCATCTGGGAGTCGGCGGCCGGCTATTCGCCGACGATCGGGATCCTGGGCGCCGTGCTGGGCCTGATCCACGTGATGGAAAACCTGTCCGACCCGGCCCGCCTGGGTTCCGGCATCGCGGTCGCGTTCGTTTCGACCGTGTACGGCGTGGGCATGGCCAACCTGTTCTTCTACCCGGTCGGCAACAAGCTCAAGGCCATCGTCAGCGACAAGGTGTCGCAGTACGAAATCCTGGCCGAAGTCTTCGCCGACCTGGCCAGCGGCGACCATGGCCGCGTGGTCGACGAACGCGTCGCCAGCCTGCTCACGCACCACTAGGACGCGACGCCATGGCCCGCAAGCGCTACGACGACGATGTGCCGCTGGAGAACCACGAGCGCTGGCTGATCTCGTACGCCGACCTGATCACGCTGCTGTTCGCGTTCTTCGTCGTCATGTACGCCATCTCCATCGTCAACGAAGGCAAGTATCAGGTGCTGTCCGATGCGCTGGGCGATGCCTTTGGCGGGCGCGGCGCAGCCACGCAGGTGAATACCAATGTCGAGCCGGTGCTGCCGCTGTCGCACATCATCAACCGCCGCCGCAACGAAGCGGCGCGGCGCGAGCAGGAAAAGATGGGCGTGATGGCGCGCGACCTCTCGGCGACCCTGCTGCCGCTGGTGAAGTCGGGCCAGGTGCGGGTGACACAGAACGCGCGCGGCATCAGCGTCGAGATCAATGCCAGCGTGCTGTTCCAGCAAGGCGAAGCGCTGCTCGACGGCGAAGGCCAGGAAATCCTGGCCGAGGTCGCGGGCCTGCTCAAGAACGACACGCACCGCATCGAGGTCGAAGGCCATACCGACGACCTGCCGATCGCCAATCCGTCGTATCCATCGAACTGGGAACTGTCGACCGCACGCGCGAGCAGCGTGGTGCGGCTGTTCGCGGCCAACGGCGTGCTTGATGCCCGTCTGTCTGCCATCGGCTTTGCCGCGACGCGGCCGGTGGCGCCCAATACCGACGAAGCAGGGCAGGCGCGCAACCGGCGCGTGGCGGTGATGATCCTGGCGGCGCTGCCGGAGACCGGCGGTAACATACTTCAGTGAATGTATTGATGGAATCATGTCATAATTGCCCGGCAGCGTCGCGCGGGCGGCGCCTGCCGTGAATCCTGAAGGAGTCGCAATGCATGTCAAACGAAGCTCGCCGGCGGCCAAGCTGGCAATCGTGCTGTCGCTGGTCGGCCTGGCAGGCGCAGTCGATTCGGCCGAGGCCAAGGTGAATGTCCATCACCGTCTGGAAGTGGAAACCGGGGCCGGCAAGGTCAAGGTGCGCGTGATGATCGAGAACCGGGGCGATGCGCCGGTGTGGATCCCGCGCGAGATCGCGCTGGGCGACGATCTGAGCGCCCCGCGCTTTGCTTTGAAATCATTGACGGATACGGTTGCCTACACGGGCCGCATGGTCAAGCGCGGCCCGCTCGGGCCGGCCGATTACCTCGAAGTCAAACCGCAGACCACGTACCTGAACACGCTCGACATCACGCAGGCGTATGCGTTCAAGCCGGGGCAGCACAGCTACGAGATCCGGTATGCCGGCCCGTGGGTGACCGATCTGCGTAAACTCGACGCGGGCGCGGTCAAGAGCAGCCCGGCGCTGCCAGTCAAGTTCTCGCATACGGTCAGGCTGGCCGCGCACTGAGCGCCTGGCAAGCGGCGGCGCGGTACGTGTGTCAGGCAATCTGGTCCGACTGGGGCGCGATCACGTACGGGCGGCAATCGACCGGGATGTCGATCAGGAAGGTTGTGCCCGTTTCATCGGAACTGTCCACGGCAACGCTGCCGCCGTGGCTTTCCGATACCCGCTTGACAAAGGGGAGCCCGATTCCCCAGCCGACTGTCGAATCGGCGTCTTCTCGTGTCAGGTAATCGAATATCGCGCCATACCGGGTTTTCGGGATCGGGATGCCCATGTTTTTCACCGACAGCAGCAGTCGGCCGCGTGTTTGCGCAGCGTTGATGCTGACGCCCGAACCATCGCCATATTTCACGGCATTGTTGATCAGGTTTTCCAGCGCGCGTCGTAGCGACCGTTGACACCAGAAGCCTTGCACCGGCTCCGTGAAGGTCGTCAGGTTGACGTCGAGCTGCTTGTATTCGATCGACAACGTGTCGACGAGGTCGACGATATCGAATGACGTCAACTCGAGCGGTAGCTGATCGCCGCTTTTCGACGTCAGCGCGTCGAGCAGGTCTTCCATCATCTCTTGCAGCCGCAAGGCATTGTTCGAGATTTTTGCTGCGGCATTTTTTGCCACGGCCATGTCTGGCGTAAGCGTCACGACCCCGGCGCCGCTCATGATGACCGCCAGTGGCGTGCGCATATCGTGCGACAGCGCCGCCGCCAGTTTGCGGCGCAGATCATCCTGGATGATGACGAATTCCCGTACCGCTTCCCGCACTGCGCGATTGATCGAGCGATCGATGATCGTCCAGTCGCCGCGCGACAGATCAAGCTTGCCATCGACCTCGGCAACGATCGATTCGCGCAGGATCTGGTATTCGTGGATGACCTGGTCGGGACCGAAACTCGTCATCCGGGCCCGTTCGCCGCCGTGGACGGCTGCCGCATTGGTGTTGCTGGTGGCATCGAGCCGGCCATGGCCCGGACTGAGCGCTTCGGCGATATTGTCCAGGAAAGCAGGGATGGTATTGGTGAGCACGGGACTGCGAAGCGCGTCGGCGCCATCGACACGCGAGCGGATCTCGCGCTCCCAGCGCGCCATGACGGCGTCGCGCAGCGCAAGAAATTTTTTGCCGGTGCTCGACAGCCCTTCGTTATGGGGATTTTGATCAGTTGCCAGATTCATGTTCAGTTTTTTTATCTTTCAGTCCGCGAGGCTGGCCAGGATATGTTCGAGGTCAGCAAATTGCACTGGCTTGGTCAGGTGATGATCGAAGCCGGCCTGCCTTGAACGCTCCCGGTCGCTGTCGGCGCCCCAGCCAGTCACTGCCACCAGATCGAGTCGTGCCGCGCCCGGCATGCGGCGCATGGCCGTGGCGGCTTCGTACCCGTTCATGCGCGGCATCCCGATGTCGACGAAGGCGATCCTGGGCGTGAAATCGTCGAACGCAGCGAGGGCGTCGATGCCGTCGTGGGCCACGCGGGTAACGTAGCCATTCAATTCCATGATCATCGATAGCGTCAGTGCCGAGTCAATATTGTCGTCCACGATCAGTACCCGCATGCCGGCCGCCGATGGCCTGGGCGAGCCCGGTGTTGCATCCGCAACCGGCGGGTCGAGCGCTGCAGGCGCCTGCACCAACGGCAACCGGAGCGTGAAGGTACTGCCCTGACCGGCGCTGGCGGCAGTCACGCTGCCGCCATGCATCTCGACCAGGCGCCGCACCAGCGACAGGCCGATACCCAGGCCGCCCTGTGCGCGGTCGATGCTGCTGCCGATCTGGCTGAACATGTCGAACACGCTTGCCAGTGCATCGGGTGGGATGCCGATCCCGGAGTCAACCACCGTCACGACGGCATCGGCGCCATCGCGCGCGAGCTGCAGCGCGATCGTACCACCCGGCGGCGTGTATTTGGCGGCGTTGTTGAGCAGGTTCGCGACGACCTGCGCAATGCGCGTGGCATCGACATCGGCGCTGAACCCTGCCTGCGGCACATCGACGTGCAGGGTATGGTGGCCGGCATCGATGATGGGCATGCTCGTCTCGATCGCACTGGCGATCACCTGGGCCAGCTCGACCCGGGCCTTCTTGAGCTGCAGTTTGCCGCCGCTGATGCGGGCGATGTCGAGCAGGTCGTCGATCAGATGGACCATGTGGCCGACCTGGCGCTCCATCATGGCATGCACCTTGTCGCTGACCCCGGGCTTGCCGCCGCTCATCCGGATCACGCTCAGGCCGTTACGTATCGGCGCCAGCGGGTTGCGCAGCTCATGGGCCAGTGTCGCCAGAAATTCGGTCTTGCGGCGATCGGCTTCGGACAGGTCGGCAGCCAGCTTGCGCAGCGTGTCGCCTGCCTGCTTGCGCGCAGTGATGTCGGTGAACAGGACGGCCACGCGGGTGCTGCCAGCCCCGCCGATACGGGTCGCATAGACATCGAACCACCGCTGCAGCGACGTGACTTCGTTTTCCAGGCGAATCGCCTGGCCGGTGCTTGCTACCTTGCCGTAGGTGTCGATCCAGAATCGGCCCATATCCGGTATGAGCTCCAGCGCCGTCTTGCCTGTGGCGCCGGACAGGCCGGAATGCAGTTCGAACATGCGGTTCATTTCGATGTGGCGGTAGTCTGCCGGGCAACCTGCCGCATCGAAGATGACATCGATAATGCAAAAGCCCTGGTCCATCGATTCGAACAGCGTCCGGTAACGCTCTTCGCTGGTGCGCAGATCGTTTGCGGCGCGCTCGTTATCTGTCATGTCGAGAACGATTGCCACCATCCCCTGGAAGGTGCCGTCCGGCCCGCGCAAGCCATTCAGGCTGCTCGTAGCGGGTACGGCCGAGCCATCCTTGTGCACATAGTGTTTTTCGATGATCGCGCCGATACCGTCATCCAGCAGCGTTGCCAGCACGTCATGCGTTGCCTGGACTGACACCGGGGCCGTCAGCTCGATCGCGCTCATGCCGATCAGCTCATCACAGGTGTAGCCGAGCATATCCGCGTAGCGCTGGTTCGCAAATACGATACGCCCGTCCAGGTCCATTTCGACGACGCCCGTCGCGGCCTGGCTGACGAGCTTTTCAAAACGCTCGCGGCTGGCGTGCAAGGCCAGTTCGGCCTGCTTGCGGTCGGTCTGGTCGACGCCGTGTGCGAGCAGGCCGGTGATCGTGCCATCGGCATCGCGCAGCGCCATGTAGACGAGGTCGATGAAGCGCTCTTCGAGCGGGGCGCCCGGTTCGCGCTGCAGCATGACCGGCAAGTCAAGGCCGACGAATGGCTCGCCGGTCTGGTACACCGTGTCCAGCAGTTCAAAGAAACCCTGGCCGCTTATTTCCGGCAATGCGGTGCGGATTGGCAAGCCGACAACATCGCGATTGCCAATCAGTTGCATATAGCGGTCATTGGTCAGCTCGAACACATGCTGGGGGCCGCGCAGTACGCACATGAATGCCGGCGCCTGGCGGAAGATGTCGCTCATTCTGTCGTTCGCGGCCTGCACTTCGCGCATCAGGCGATCGTTCTCGCTGGCAGCCTCGATTTCACCCGTGACATCGGTATGCGCGCCAACCCATTCCACCAGGCCGCCTGGCGCACTGGCGATCGGCACGACGTTCGCGCGCATGTGGCGGTAAGCGCCATCGGCGCGTTGCAGACGGTGCTCGAGACGAAATGCCAGCCCGCTCTGGCGCGCCCGCGCCCAGGCTGCCTGGGTGGCCGCGCGGTCGTCTGGGTGCACGGCATCGAGCCAGCCGATGCCGCTGTAGGCGGCAAACGGCTGGCCGGTGAATTCGGCCCAGTCCGGTTGCTGCGTTCCAAAACAGCCTGCCGGTGAGCAGTGCCAGGTAATGGCGCTGGTGGCCGCCACGAACGCGCGCAGCCGGGCCTCGCTGGCCCGTAGTTCATTCTGGGCTAGGTGGGTGTCGGTGATGTCGCGCGAGACGGCCAACAGGCTGGGGTGGCCCGATCCCGGGTCGGTCACCAGCGACACGATGACGTCCCACCATCGCGGCGTACCTTTGGCGGTGGGGCAAAATGCCCTGAAGTGGCCAGTGTTGCCGTCGATGGCGCTGGCGATGGCAGCACTGATCTGGTCGTGGCTGTCTTCGGGCCAGAACGATTTCCACGGTTGGCCCCTGAACTTGGCGAACTCGTCGATTTCCATGGCACACAAGCCATTTTCATTCATGGCCAACACCTGGCCGTCGCAATCGAGGAGCTTGACGCAGTCGGGACTGCTTTCGAAAAGATGCGAATCAAGGCTCAGCGCGAGCAAGCCGACCGGCGGTTCAAACGTAATCGACATGGCTGGAAACTGGTAATGATCTCTTGAGTAACGCGAATCAGGCTGGTGATAAAGGTGCTTGTACGCACATAGTTTCTATCTGTCTACATTGTAGGCTACCTCCTACAGTTGAACTGTCCGCACGATAAAAATCGTCAAATTCGTCAATTTTTCTGGGGGGTCTTGTTGTAATTTAGCGAAAAAAATGTTGGATTTGAAGCTATGCCCCGGCTGCCTCGTTAGTGACTCAGTCGGTCGCAGTGTCGTGTTCATGGCTGGTATCCCCATTCGGGCCTACCACTGACTCCACCGTCGGCGGCTTGTAATCGTCCGGGTCGATCGACGGCTGGACGATGTGCTTGAAGATGTTCTCCCCTTGCGCTTCGCGCCGTTCCTTGCTCGGCGGGCTGATGAACACGATGCTGGCGCCGCTCGGGTCGCGCAGGTTGATCGCGGCCGAGGCGCCGCCGTCGATGTAGCTGCCCATCACGCCGACTGCCATCTGCACGAAGAACGTCGCGGCGCCGGTGTTACCCATGCGGTGGTCGACGTCGATGAACTGCGATGTCTTGCCGCTGTCGATTTCCGGGCCGCCTTGCGCGGCGTAGGCGTTCAGTGTGCCTGCGAGCGCGATCTTCTGTTCGGTGTCGTTGTTGAATGCGGCGATGATGCGGGCGGGGCCGGCGGCGCGTTCGGGTTCGGGCAGCGTTTGCAAGGCCTGCTGCCAGCCGGCCTCCAGGATTTTCTGGCGGGCGTCACGGCGCGTGACCGGCTTGCCTTCCTCATCCTCGAACTTGACGAACACCGGGCGGTGGATGAAGCCCATGGAGGGCAGGGCGTCGAAGGCGGCGAGCTGGTTTTGGTTCCAGGGGACCGGGAACCAAGGGGTGGGTTTCCAGTCTTTCGGCGGGGGATTGGCCCAGCGTTTGTAGGCGTCGATCAGGGTGCTGTCGGGTCTGTCGAAAACGGGGTGTTTGGCGAATGCGGCGGCGGCGGGGAGCCATTCGGCGACGGTGGGTTGTCTGGTGATGTTGGGCCACTCGGCTTTCAGATCCGGGCGTATGGGAACCGTGGCCATGAGTTGGTAGTACATCTGGCGTAAGGTTTCTTGTAGATAGTCGTTGTCGGGATCGTTCCATGCGTAGGGACGCAGTGGCTCGACCCGCTCGCGCCGAGCCAGGACGACGACCGCTGTGGCATCGGTATACTCGGGAATGTAATGGCCAATTTGGACGCGCCTATCCTTGTGCGGTGCCTGAGCATCATCGCGATCTGAATCACTGTCGGTGCTGAGTAGCACTAGGTATGGAAGATCGGGGTGTGCGTCGAAGAATTCGAATGCCTGTTCCAGCAACTTGTCGGGCCTTTCGCTTAGCTGCCAAGGACCGATGGCGAACAAATGCCACGCCATTCCGGTTCCTTCGGCGCCACCAGTGAGACCTGCTATCGGCGAGATATCGCTGGGTGGGTCCTTCGGGTTGTTGTAGGGACCACCCGCATACAATGATGGAACGCCCCAGAACATCGGCGATGGATCGGCGCCGTTTTCCAGCGCATCGAGAGCTCGGCTGCCGGTATGCCCCATTTTGTCGATTTCGGTCCACGGATACTTGTTGGGATCTGGTTCCCGAATACTGCTATAGGGTCCTCCTTGCTGCAGTACATTCCATAGCTTGCCTTGGCGATACTTCTCGACCGTGACACCAAGCCCTAGTACTTCAAGCACGTACTCGCGTCTGGATTGCTCGGATTTTCGCTCGATGGCTTCCTGTTGTTTGAGTTGATGGATCTTTTGCTGCCACTTGCGTTCGCGGCCATCAGCTGCGCTTACATCAAACAGCCATTTTCCACCGAACAGAACAACGATTACCAGAAGAGGCAGGCCAAACCAGCGTACTTTGTCCATCGTAGTCTCCATGTCGATATAGGCAACTTCAGGGCGTAATACCCTGAAATCAAATTCAACCCACAACAAGAACAACACAGGAAATGTGGTCACCGCTCCGAAAGCATATTTCCACGCCTTGGGAGCCGATTTCTGGAAATTGTTTGGCAAAACTTTTTTCATGATTTCTCGTCCTCTGTAGATACCATGACGCGTTTGCCAGACGTTGTTTCTGAAATGACGATATCCCAAAGCTTCCTGGCTAACAGAGGAAGCGTATGTGGAAGCTTGCCGCTACTGTAATAAAGCGCGTTGCCTTGGATGAGCTCCTTTCTCCAATCGGGTTCGGTCTCGTAGTAATAACCGTATAACTTGAGAAACAAATTCCAAGTCAATATTCCAGGCCTCGGCTGAGTGAGCTTGTCCGGAATCTTCAGCCGCCAATCCGCCACCGCACACAAATACGCGTAGAACGACGGATCGCTCCCCGCCTTGCCACTCCCAATCGACAAATCGTACGCAGTCACCTGCCGATGATTTTTGCTGCTGGCAAAAATCACGCTATGGAACGATTTCGGACTGTATTCCTGCTGCCAGCGCAGCCTTGCCGCGTTTGGACTTTCCTGTACCAATGCCGCGATCACATGGCCGTGACGCGTGGCCGACAGGATGCGCGCCATATCGTCGGGATTGGTGCTGCCAGGTAGCCGCTCTTTGTTGTATGCGGCTTCCAGCCGTCCAAGGTCTGCCTTGGACACCACATCATTTGCTCCGCGTTCGATCGATACGGTGACCGACTCCGACAGCCGTTCGGGTATGACCAGCAGACCGCTGCTACTCGTGACAGCGGTGGCAGCATCAATCGCATCGACTTCTTCACAGGGCCCGCGCTCTTCGCGCCCGACGCGCGCGAGCATCGATTTGGCAGGAATCTTGTCCGCACTGATCTGGTTGCCACGAATATCGGCCTGGCAGGGCGTCTTGAGCGCTTCGCCATTGATTGTCCGAATGCCGTAACGCGGCACACCGTTATAGGTTTTGGGCTCCGGTAACGATTCACGTAGCGTCCGTCCGCTGGCTGCCACGTGGGCCCGGTCGTCTTCGCCTGATACCCGCAACACAAAATCGTGTGGCGCCTGGCCGACCAGTACCGGTGCAGCTTTCCGCAGCCCGGCCGTAGGCCGCAGCTTTGCCGTGAACACCCGTTGACGGAACGAGGCGCCCAGTTCTACGAGTGCCTCACGGGTAACCGTCATCATCGTTGGTACTGAGCCAAACAGCGTTTTATCGCTCGCACCGTTGATCGAATTCGGTGACGCGTAGCGCGTGTACGCAACAGCATCGGGAACACCCTGCCAGCCAATCCCGCGCATATTGTCGAGCGCCACCGTCATATCTTCCGGACTGAAATACAGATAGACCTTGCCCCGGTTATCGCGATCCGCATCCGGTTTCCAGCGACCATGCACCATGCCGCCGCAGTCCGTCTCGCCGATGCGGGCGAACACCGGCGCGGTTGCCTTCGACTTTGCGACACCAGCGACGATGTTCACCAGCGTTTGCAGGCGCGCGTGAACGCTTTGCCTGCCGGCGATCAGGTCGTAAAAGTCGTTCATCGCCGCGTCCTTGTCGCCTTGAACAAAGGTAGCGATGCGCATCGCCATGCCCATCTTTTCATCCAGGCTATACGGCGGATGCGCAAGAATCAGCGTATCCGCAGTACGCTCGCCCATCTCCATCAAAAATGCCTGGGCCAGAAGGCTGATCAAGCAACCCTGGCTGTGCGCGACGATGTTGACGGTGTCATTCGGCTCATACTGGCGAATCATCGCGACCAGCGCCGCCAGTCGCCGGGCCGCGAGCACCATGTACAGGCGGCCCGGTCCCGTCTTGACGGGCCTGAGCGGGTCGCCAGCCGGATCGATCAGCGCATACACGCCCTTGTTCCACATATCGGGAAGGGTGCTGGTGGCGTTGCCGAACGGGCCGCCGCCCTTGGACAGATCCTTGTCGAGGCGATTGCCGTTGCGGTCGGTCTTCTGGCCATTCACGGTCCGGGTCTGGTTGCCCACCTCGCGAAAACCCCAGTAGAACGGAATCATCGGACTATCCGTATCCGTTGCCACGTTACGCTTGAAGAACACGGCATCCGGATCGTCCAGTACCTTCTTCTTGTCATCCGCCGCAGGCAGGCGGTAGGCCCCAGGCCTGAATTTGCGCAGCAGCCGATCCTGCAACCCCGCACACAACCCTTCCTCGACCGCGC
>Ga0265797_10005063_pt1 | contig 19553 bp, 14 predicted proteins | sample P2T30metagenome_FD_192433 | JGI IMG/M metagenome (GOLD analysis project Ga0265797, IMG submission 192433) | Plant litter microbial communities from East Loma Ridge, Irvine, California - P2 T30 | ecosystem: Environmental > Terrestrial > Plant litter > Unclassified | place: USA: California... | reverse complement strand
TTTTGCATCTTTCCTTTGTTGTTGTTGTTGTTGTTGTTGTGGATCCTCGCCTTTTTCCCGCCCCTATCTCTCTCTCTGTCTCTGTCTCTCTCTCTCTCTCTCCCTCTGTCTCTCTCCCCATCCCCCTCCCCTCGAGAGATTAGGGAGGGATAAAAAAAGGAAAGGGATACGCGAGTGAGTGTAGGTATCTACCTTACCTATAGCTACATATAGCCAAGGGTGGGAAGATCAAAACATGATTCATCAATCTGACGCTTACCTACATTACCTACCTATATGTACCTTTCTTATTGACAAGCTCTATGTTTGTTAGGTAAGGTAAGGTATACACATGTTTTTATCCCTAAGTTTGCAAGCATTCCAGTTGGGGTATGCTGGCAGGACAAGGTAAGATTCTCTCACTCATCAGACGAATCTCTCCGAGGAGACGAAGGAATGGTACAGAAAAAAGAAAGGAAAGCGGGAAGGAAAGGGCTATGAAGTAAGTAAGTACAGTAGAGTAGTATGTGGAGGGGTAGTTTTGTTTGATGCATTGATTGATTGACTGACTGACTGATAGTAGTTTGACTCTCTGATGTGAGACGATGTGATGTGATGTGATGTTGATGGATTGGGGATCTCCGGCTTCAAGGCCCTTTCTCCGCCAAACATCTTGACTGCTCTCCCTGTCTCTCTCTCTGTCTGTGTGATCCTCTTCCTCTTTCTTCCTCGCCCTATGATCCCATCTCTAGGAGATTCACCATCTTACCGTATCTCTCTCTCTCTCTCTCTCTCTCTCTCTCGCTCTCTCTTCCTCTCGTCCCTAGGCGACCCGACCCTCTTTGCTCTCCCTCTATGCTGTGTTTCCAGCATTCAATCTACGCTCTGCTCTGCAAGGAACAAAGGCGGTCCAGCCGCGTCAATAGCCCTTCTTACGAGTGAGCATGATGCATGGGAGAAAGAAACAAAAAAGAAACTAAAGAAAAAGGAAACATGTGCCAGCCTTGTACGTTTTCTCTCCGGGTTTGAAAAGTAGCGAGAAAGGCAGCTCTCGTCGCCCGTGTGATTTTCGTCGTCGTCATCTTCGTCGTCGTTGTCTTGATACCCCTCGTTCCTCGATGATTCTCAGGAGCGACATGGAGCAGCCAGCCAATCAATCAATTGTCCAGTGATCAGAAGAATTCAAGCGCACCCGCCACGACCTCTCAACCGTCCACAGCCACAGGCTTGGCGTTCATCATCGCCTCAGTGGGGCTGCCGACTGAGTCCAGAGCGACTTTGTGCAGAGCGGGCTGGCTGACTTCCGGGTGTTTGCCATCGCGTTTTCGTTCGAGAGCACCCTGTACCCACTCGGCGACTTCGGTGTCGTGGTACGAATGCGCGGTTTCGACCGTTGCGGAGGCAAAGTCCTCGCCGCGCTCGGCGGCTTCCTCGTCTTCTTCGGAAATAACGTCTGGCTTGAGCAGGGGAGCCAGCCAGGCATGTTGGAGGAGCATGGCGTATGTAGGGCGGAGATTGGGGATTTTGTTCAAGCAGCCGGCGGTGAAGTCATGTGCGGCGGGGGAGAAGGAGTCTTCTGGAAGGTCTGGTGGCTCGCCGTCGACGATGGCCTGGGATGGAAGTTCGATTAGTACATGTATGTTTGCTCACAGGGTTCACCAAGAAGGATCGACTTACGGAAAGCTGGCTGAAGATGTTGTCGTAGGTCTCCGGTGAGTAGGGGTACTTGCCCAGCGCACATTCGATGATTGACAAACCAAGCGACCAAATGTCGGACTGCACGCTGTACGTTCCACCGCCGGGGTTGGCACCCGCTTGCGCGACGCCACCGCCCGATATCCGCTCCGGAGCCATGTACGATTGACAGCCGATGTTGGTCTTGGCTATGCTGGCCACGAGATTGCCGGAAACGCCAAAGTCGCAGATCTTGACTTGACCTTGAGTGTTGACTAAGATGTTGGTAGGTTTGACATCGCGGTGAATGATGTTGTGGTCGTCCTTGAGTGACTTCAGTCCCTGCACGGTGGCGAGAGTAACCTTGGCCAGCACACCCTCAGGCACGCCTCCAGCGTAGATCTTGTCTATTGAACCGCCGTTCATGAATTCCATGCAAATGTAGACGGCACCTTCTTGGAAGAAAGCACCGTAGAAGTCGACGATATACGGCGAAGCGCAACGATGCAGTACGTCCAGCTCCATGATGATTGTCGCAAATTTCGAGTCTTCGAGCTCGAGTCGCATTTCCTTCATGGCCATCACAACACCAGTGCCTCCTCTAGGTACATCGTCTTGCAAATCCGGCCCGTCCACACCCGCAGCTCCCCAAGCTCTGTTGCCTGCAAGTCCTTGGCCCGGTCTCCGCATCTTTGGCCGACTGTGCCGTACTTTGTAGACAGTGCCGTAGTTGCCCTTGCCCAACTCGTCCAATGTGTCAACCTCATCTAGGCTGATGCTGAACTCTTTCCCAGAAGCGAACTTGATGCCCTTGCTGTCGACAGTTGCTTTGCCGTGGAACTTTAGCGCTCCTGTCTCCTTGTCGATGAATTCTGCGTATTTGTCCATTTGGGATTGCGGTTTCTCAGGTTCTGGTTTCGAATCCCCGTTGGAGTCCGCGCCTTTGTTGATATCAGAGAGCTTACCAGGAGGACCTCTTCTCTTCATCCCACCAGCTGGGGCGGCCGGAGGAGCCTGGCCGGGCAAACCACCAGGGAGAGCCATTCCCCGCCTAGCGGAAAGCCCTGGCTTTTGTCCTGGCACAGCAGGGGAAGACGCTGCGGGTTGCGGCGAGGGACGGGTGGGTAGGTTCAGGGCGAAATTGGGAGGCATGCCTCCCGGTCCGGGTGACTGCACAGGCGGGCTGAGTATTGGGCCTGAAGCTGGTTGCTTAGGGGATCCAGGTCCGGTCTGTTGGGCACCGCCAGCTTTGGGTGCTGGGCCTGCTCGCGAAAGATGGAATGACCTCATCTTGGCGAGCATATCGGGATTCAGGCCGCCGGCGGGTCGAGCTGGGTTTCGCGCGGCGTTGACGTTTCCTAGAGGTGTTGAGGAGGTGGTCATGTTGGCCGTCGACGGCATCGGCCTATCGCTGGCGGCATGCTGGGCAGTAGGTCTGGAAGTGCTGGGTGCGATATCAGGGCTGTCGAGAGGCGAAGAGACGTCTGAGAGCGAGTCGGGTGAAGCCAGCGGGCTGTTGGTATCAGAGTCGTCCTCCATGGCGGGGTATGGAGGGGGAGGGGTAGAGTTAGGGGGAAAAGGGAGGAGGGTGGCGAGGATGTCGTGTCGTGTGGGAGGGGAGAAGAGCGTGTGTCGTAGGAGTGGTTAGGGAGTGCGGCGTGGTGGATGCCAATCGGCTCACTGGCGGGGCGGTGGCAGTACCTGTTGGTGATCGCGATGGACAGGCCGCGTCGAGTACTACCGTCGATCGAGCGACCAGGGCATGAGCATGTGGTGGTTGTGGCGCAGGCGCAGGCGCAGGCTTAGGGTTTTGGAAGTGTTGTGGGGAGTGAGAAGCTTCACGGAATCTGGCGAATTTATCAGGAGACGAACGATGAAGAAAAGGTATCCTCCAGCAGGCAGAAACGTGGCATGCACGTATTTCCAGTGCTTTCTCGAGGCGGCTGTGACTACTGTCGCGTAGCCGGGGTGTCCGGAAGATTTGATAGAGGATGGGGCTGAGGCTGAGGCTGATGAGACGCCACAGTAGTACTTATGTAGCAGTGCAGGTAGTCGAGGTCGAGATGCACACGTGCTTGGCCACAGAGACATGACAGTATGCGCCTCGCTCTATATGTGCAGGTACTGTACTCTTTCGCCCTGATGTTGATGCCTTTTTGACTGGTCGGTAGGCTAAAGTAGCTGGCTCAGGCTGGCAGACATGACAGATCCATGGATGGCATGGCTACACCACCATCTGTTCCTCTTCTTCCTCTTCCGACCTACATACATGTAATTCGGCGTCAGCACACACGTCAACATTATCATCTACAACACTCGCCTGGTCCAATACCTAGTGCCTCCACGCTGCACTACTACTCTTGCTTTTCTCGCGCCATCAGTCATGCCAGTGCATGGTCTCAACCAGGACGTGATAACGCCTCAATGACGCAGAACTGACGCCATGTCGGGAATTCTTTTCATTTTGCTCTCCCGATCGATCAGTGATATTGAAGGGGAAGAACTGCATGACCTGGCGTCTTGTCTTGCGCGGAATATGCAAGTCGCAGACTTGTGGAGATTGTATGTGGACTTGGTGTGGAATCGAAAGACGGAAGAGCCTTGTGTGCTTGCGTGTTGCGGGCATGCTGTATGATACGGTTAGGTTCATGTAGGTGTGTGCCCAGTCGGCCGTTCCCCGTCGGCTGTGGGAAGCGTCAGTGCCGGTGGGATCGACTCTGGCGGTGCAAAGTCAAGTTGAAGAGGCTCTTCATCAGCCACTACTTTGATTCACGTGTTGAGCACCTCATCTCATCCGGAATCATGCTTTGTTGAATGGGAAGAGAGTGGCGATGATTCCATGTAACCGCGTCTGTTGTGACAAGATTGTCGTGGTGTATACTTCTCGAATCAGTCATTGCCAATCCTACCTATCCTATCCAGCTATAGCAGTCTGATGAATGCTCACTGTACATGTACCTGTAGTTCTAATAATGACATGAACCCATCAATCCATTCATGAACGTTCAAGCCACTCTGTACAGCCACCCGATTCATTTTCTTCTCGATCTAGGCATGTGGAATTAATGGAACTCAAAGTAAACTCAAGCAGTGCAGCAGTAAAACAAGTAGCTGTGGCGCATTATCGCCCAGGCGTTTAGTCTTTTAGAGCCCAGCTTCCAAGCAAAGCCAAGCGCGCTTGCTCGTCAAGACCGTGCGTGAATGGCTGCATCTCGCGTCGACGTAGGAAGACGACGGCGACAAGCTCCAAGTGAGAACAAGGACTTGGAACTTCGACGCAGCGGTGACGGGCTTTGTACCACATAGTGCCCATTACTTCTCCCTACAGTACCATCAATCCAACGACCGCTGACCTTTCCGACTCTACCTCACAAACCTGTTACCGCTAAGGCGTCGTGCACGGCGAGGCTTTGCATCACCGCGCCGATCTTTGTGGCTGAGCGTCGCCGCGCGAGCAGTCCGATAAGACCATTCCATTCACCATTTTCTCTACTACTCCCACCAAACACCCTAGCAACTACACCACCATCATCAACACCACCATGTCGTGGTTTGAGAACCCCATATCCTTCCGCCTGCGCGAGCAGCTCGTCTCTGGGGCTGCTATCCTCAGCCAGAGGAGCGTCGACCAAATGCCTATGCTCGCCGCCGCTGCCAACACCACAATGGACACTCTCAAGAAGCATGCTCCTCCGCCGCACTCTTCACACCCCAGTTTCATCAACCTCGCCGGACTGGTGAGCGAAGCCGTTCTGGAGGTCGTCTTTGTCGCTCTGCCCGGTTTCCTCGTAGCCTACACCGGCATGTTCGACGCCAGCAGTCAAAAATTCGTCGCCGAGCTCAACACCATGGTCTTCACGCCCTGCCTGATCTTCACAAAGCTCGCCTCTCAGTTGAATGCCGACAAGTTGTCCGATTTGGCTGTCATTCCTTTCATCTTCGTACTGCAGACCCTCGTCTCGTTCGTCTGCGCTCAGGTCATGGCAAGAGTTTGGGGATTCGGACACAAGAAAATGCAGAAGAACTTCATTCTTGCCATGGGTGTCTTCGGCAACTCCAACTCGCTGCCCATTTCACTTGTCATATCTCTATCGAAAACGATCCAGGGTCTGCATTGGGACAAGGTGCCCGGCGACAATGATAATGAGGTTGCTGCCAGAGGCATTCTGTACTTGCTGATCTTCCAACAACTGGGACAATTGCTGCGTTGGACTTGGGGCTACAGTGTGCTGCTCAAGCCGGCATCCGCTTACGAGGAGGAAGACCGTATCGCAGGCGCAGAGGCAGAGCGTGAAACCGAAGAAGGTCGCTACAGAGACGATCCCGACGACCCTGTGGATGACAGCAACGGCATGACCAAGAGCAGGGCACTTGACTCTGGTTTCAATTCCGGTGTTCAATCGGCGCGTTCCAGCAGCATCTCCTCAGACGATGAAGAAGAGCCGTTGATCAACGCCACTCCCGTCAACGGTAACCTCGTCACATCCAATAGCAAAGCTCGCGCCCGCCACTCCTCAGAGAGCGAGGCGTCTATTCAAGACGGTCAAATGACTAGGTTTCCCAACTTCTCGACCGCATCGCACAAATCCACCCAGGATTCCAAGACGTGGAAGGCGCCATTCCTCCAACTCTGGGCTTCCATTGTCAACATCTGGAACCGCGTCTCCTCAACCATCTCGGCATTTTTCTCGAATCTTTTCCGCAAACTCCCAGCCCCTATGCAGAAGTTCCTCTCGACCGTACACTACTACAACAAGTCCTTCTGGGCCGGAGTGTGGCGCCAGATGAACCCTCCGCTTTGGGCTATGCTTGCTGCTCTGATCGTCGCCTCAGTCCCAGCTCTCCAACACTTGTTCTTCACACCCGGAACTTTGGTTGCCAACTCCGTCACTCGCGCTGTTTCTCAGTCCGGTGGTGTTGCCGTTCCACTCATCTTGGTCGTACTAGGTGCCAACCTCGCCCGCTCCACTCTTCCCCAGGACCAGCTCGCTACCACGCCTGAAGCCAAAGCCGAAGAGCGCAAACTTCTCTATGCATCCCTTCTGTCGCGCATGATTCTCCCCACCATCATCATGGCTCCTATGCTGGCTCTCGTGGCGAAATTCGTCCCCGTCAGCATCCTCGACGACCCCATTTTCGTCATTGTCTGCTTCTTGCTTACAGGCGCTCCTTCGGCTCTGCAGCTTGCCCAGATCTGCCAGATCAACGGCGTCTTCATGGGCGCCATGAGCAACCTCCTTACCGCGAGCTACGTTGTCATGATTTTCCCCAGTACCCTGATCTTGGTCATGCTTGCATTGGAGGTGGTTGAATGGGCTGCACAAGGCTGATGGAGACACGAGACGGCGGGAGAGAGAGAGAGAGAGAGAGAGAGTTTTCGATCCCACACTTTCGGTTACATATGTTCCCCTCTGGCTGCGTGTGAAAATGTTTATTTGAGCGAAGGCGTTGTGATTTTTGACTTTGGTTGCAATCATGCGCCTGGAGCGCCTTTTCGTTGCTCGATTTTTCTTTCTGGTAGAGCAGCCATGCATAAATGCTTTCTTGTTCCATTTCATGTGTATAGTAGATACTTTTTCAGCATACTTTACAAGTCAAGGGCCTGCCTTGCCTGCATTGCCTGCATTGAATTTAGACAGTCTTACAAGTATTCTTCCTAAGAGTACCATTTACTTACATGTAGTATGTCTTTCATCAACCATAATTATTGAAATGTCGGTACATGCACAACTCAGGCATTGCGATCGCTCAGCCAAAATGCCATGGATGATAGAAATAGAACAAGTCAACCTGTCATTTCTCAATAACAATCAGGAACCATTTCCAAACCAAGCATGAAACGTGAGCCCAACCATAAACTCCCGATCATGAATCAATCAATCAATCATCCCCGTTCCAGTGACGTCTGTTTCGTATCCCCGGATGGCCTGTCTATTTTCGCGAGAGAGCAGGGTTCTGAGATTCGGACCAACCAAACGGCGAAGCGAACGGCGCCTAATTCTTTCGCTTGCTTTCACTCGCGAGCGTGGCGTGGGGCCCAATCTGCTGTAAATGGCATACAAGCATGTCACTGTTAGACCCTCCGCGGCGGCGAGGGGAGGGGAGAGCTGTCAAATCGGTCTCGTGTTGGGGAGGGAGGATCTTGTCTATGTTGTTGCCGTCTACCTAGGTAGGTAGCTTATCCGTATTCTGTCATCGTACAGCTCTACATCTATTGCTTACCTACATGCAGTAGTAGTTGAGACCTTTCTAACATCCAATTGGAGTTGCACTGCTATCGTTGAATCGTTTTGCTTCGCGTTTCCTCCCGTCGTCATCGCCGATCATAGACGAACTGGTTCGAGATATACCTACGCGCTATTCCCCATTTACCCGCGACGTAGTACAGTCGTATCGTACTATTACAATACCGTAGTAGTTAGTGGGGACTCTTGTTCCGGTCTGTCCTTTCAACGGCCTCGGTACTTGCCAAGATCGTGTGCTGTACCACTCACTGTGTTGTATCCGTGGACTCGATCGAAGCAATTCGGTTCTGGTAATACTCCAGAAGGAAGACCGTACTGCATACTACCTAGGTACCTACGCACTCCGGTGGTACCTCGACGACGACGACGACAGCAACAACAACAATCATACCGCAACGCGACAACGCGAGAAGCGCATGATCGCCTCGCCCGACTTCTTCGATAGGCGATCCTACATGTGACACTGCGCCGGGCAGGCAGAGGCAGAGGCAGGCGCAAGGGACTGGCATCCCACTGGAAAAGTTCCTGTACGACAGCAGCAGCCGGGATGGCGGACAACACGGCGCTGCACGCGCAACTCGAGGCGCTGGACCACGAGCTCGAGGAAGGCGACATCACGCGCAAAGGCTATGAGAAGCGCCGCACCATGATCCTGTCGCAGTACCTGGGCCCTCAAGAGGTCGAAAGGTTGAACACCGGCCTGCGTGTACACTCGGCGGAAGACAGCAGCCACCCGGGCAGCGAGATTGCCAATAATGCCGCTGCCGCCGCCGCCGTGCTTGGTGAGAGCGCTGGCACTGGTACTGACGCTGGTGGTGGAGGGTACGTGGCGTATTCGCAGGATATGGACGGGGATGCGGCCAGCTTGGCTAGCTATGGGGATATAAGTCGAGGGCCGTATGGTAACGGAGGAGGAGGAGGAGGAGGAGGAGGAGGAGATGGCTACGGCCAGGCGATCACACCGGGGTACGATGCAGGCCGGCCGAGCCAGGTGCAGAGGTTCCAGGCGCAACAGCTGGGCATGCGTCCTCCCACGCAAAGGCAGAGCTCATATGGTACACCCGGCACTGGCGAAAGACCTGCGAGCCCGGGCAGCTACTACGGCTCGACCGAGAATACGATGATCGGCTCCGACTACGCCTTCAACCCGGACGGCAAGACACCGCATGCGGGCGGCGAGGCTCGGGGACCACCACATGGACTGTGGGTGACGACTCCGCCAGGCGAACAGAGCAGGCACAGCACAATGATGGACTCGCAGGGCTACTTTTCCGACTTCACTGGACAGCAGGCTGGCGATAGGAGACATGAGAGCTACGGTGGACCGCAGCGATATTCGCAAAGCGAGCCCTTCTCGCCCACAGCCGCCATCCCGCCGCCTCTATACGGCAAAGATGATTTCGCAACTGCGGCGCCTGTACACCAACTTCCCCTCGAGCCGAGAGACGTGCCTTTCGCAGTGTACGATCCGCACAACAGCAATGTGCCTATGTCGCAGTTCGACAACATGGGCGCCGTCCTGCGGCATCGCGGCAAGACTCAAGGGCGACAAGCGGCATACTGGGTGCTGGATTCGAAGGGCAAGGAGACTGCATCGATTACATGGGAAAAGCTCACTTCGCGCGCGGAGAAGGTCGCCCAATTGATCAGGGACAAGTCGAATTTGCGCCATGGCGACAGAGTCGCGCTCGTGTACAGGGATACTGAGGTGATAGATTTCGTTATTGCTCTCATGGGATGCTTTATTGCGGGCGTCGTGGCGGTGCCGATCAACAATGTCGACGACTACCACAAGCTCAGCCTCCTGCTTACGACCACTCAGGCGCATCTGGCGCTCACGACGGACAACAATCTGAAGGCCTTCCATCGCGACATTTCTGCTCAGAGGCTGAAGTGGCCTACTGGTGTTGAGTGGTGGAAGACGAACGAGTTTGGATCTTTCCACCCGAAGAAGAACCACGACGCAGCACCTTTACAAGTCCCGGATCTGGCTTATATTGAGTTCTCGCGAGCGCCCACGGGTGATTTGCGAGGTGTCGTGCTAAGTCACCGCACTATCATGCACCAGATGGCGTGTGTATCTGCGATGATATCGACCATTCCGGCCCAAACTAGCAACGACACCTTTTCCAGTGGCCTGCGGAATTCTGACGGCACGTTTGTCGCACCGCGATCAAGCAAGAACGAGACGATTCTATCGTACCTCGACCCGCGAGAGGGATGCGGTATGATTTTGGGCGTTCTACTCGGAGTGTATGGCGGCCATACCACAGTCTGGATGGAGGCCAAGACGGTCGATACGGCGGGCCTGTATGCGCATCTGATCACCAAGTACAAGGCCACGATCATGGCTGCGGACTACCCTGGTCTCAAGCGCGCGGCGTACAACTATCAGCAGGACCCTATGAGCACGCGCAATTTCAAGAAGAACATGGAACCTAATTTCGCCTCGGTCAAGCTTTGTCTGATTGACTCCTTGACGGTTGATGCCGAGTTCCATGAAATCCTGGCAGATAGGTGGCTCCGGCCGATGCGCAACACAAGAGCGAGAGAGCTCGTGGCTCCAATGCTATGTTTGCCTGAACATGGTGGTATGATCATCTCCATGCGCGACTGGCTAGGTGGCGAGGAGCGGATGGGCTGCCCGCTTTCGATGGGCGAGGCCGACAACGACAGCGATGACGGTGGACCAAACAGCCCTGGTACTGGTAATGGGTATACAAGCTTGCTCAGTGGCGCCAACAGCGATAGGAAGCGCGCCAAGAAGAGGGAAGCTACCGACTTGAGCGAGGTGTTGCTGGACAAGGAGAGCTTGAAGACTAACGAAGTCGTGGTGCTTGCTCTCGGAGACGATGTTAGGAAGAGGGCCAACGAGCCGGGTACCATTCGCGCGGGCGCGTTCGGCTACCCATTGCCTGATGCTACCTTGGCGCTTGTCGACCCGGAGACGAACCTTCTCTGTCCGCCATTCACAGTGGGTGAGATCTGGGTGGATTCGCCTTCGCTGTCGGGAGGCTTCTGGGCATTGCCTAAGCACACCGAGACGATCTTCCACGCGAGGCCATACCGATTTGTTGATGGCAGTCCGACGCCTGTCTTGGTCGAGCCTGAGTTCCTTCGGACTGGCCTGCTGGGTTGCATCATCGAGGGTAAGATCTATGTACTCGGCCTGTACGAGGACAGGATACGACAACGAGTGGAGTGGGTCGAGCATGGCGTGCAAGAGCTCGAGCACCGCTACTTCTTCGTGCAGCACCTGGTCGTCAGCATCATGAAGACCGTGCCCAAGATCTACGACTGCTCCGCTTTCGACGCTCACGTTAACGGCGAGTACCTTCCCATCATCTTGATCGAGACGCAAGCTGCGAGCACGGCGCCAACTACTACTGGTGGACCGCCGCGACAGCTCGATATCCCGTTTTTGGACTCCCTGAGTGAACGCGTGATGGAGCTGTTGTACCAGGAGCACCACTTGCGGGTCTATTGTGTGATGATGACGGCGCCTAACACGCTCCCTCGTGTCATCAAGAATGGCCGCAGAGATATCGGAAACATGCTTTGTCGCAAGGAGTTCGACAATGGCACTCTGCCTTGCGTGCACGTCAAATTTGGCGTCGAGCGCGCCGTGCAGAACTTGCCGTTGGGAGATGATCCTGCTGGTGGTATCTGGAGCCCGCTCGCGAGTCAAGTACGCCAGGACATGCTGGCGCTGCATGCCGACAAGCAATACTCAGGAGTGGATCACAGGGAGGTTGTGATTGACGATCGGACTAGTACGCCGCTCAATCAGTTCAGTAACATCCACGATCTGCTACAATGGCGAGTCTCGCGGCAGGCAGAAGAGCTTTCGTATTGCACGATTGACGGCCGTGGAAGGGAAGGAAAAGGCGTGCATTGGAAGAAGTTCGACCTCAAGGTCGCCGGCGTGGCCATGTACTTGCGCAACAAGGTGAAAGTGCAGCCGGGCGACCATTTGCTGCTGATGTACACTCATTCGGAGGACTTTGTCTATGCGGTGCACGCTTGCATCTGCTTGGGCGCCATTGCAGTTCCCATGGCACCCATTGATTCTAACCGCCTTAGCGAGGATGCGCCTGCGCTGCTGCATATGATGTCGGACTTCAGGATCAAGGCCATACTTGTTAATGCTGACGTCGACTCATTGTTGAAGCAGAAGACCGTCAGCCAGCATTTGAAGCAGTCTGCTTCGATTTTGAAACTGCACATCCCGCCTACTTACAACACTACAAAGCCACCGAAGCAGTCTCATGGATGTAGAGATCTGGGTCTCACAATCCGACCAGCTTGGATCCAGCCTGGCTATCCCGTCATCATTTGGACATACTGGTCGCCTGACCAGAGGCGCATTGCCGTACAGCTGGGCCACGACACCATCATGGCTCTGTGCAAGGTGCAAAAAGAGACGTGCCAAATGACTTCCACGCGACCGGTGCTGGGCTGCGTGAGGAGCACTATGGGCCTGGGATTCTTGCACACTTGCATGATTGGTATCTTCCTCGCCACACCAACCTACCTCGTTTCACCCGTGGACTTCGCCAGCAACCCCAACCTCTTCTTCCAGACCCTTTCGCGGTACAAGATCAAAGACACGTACGCCACGGCGCAGATGTTGGATCACGCTATGGCGCACGCCGCCGGGAAGAACGCAAACCTGCATGAGCTGAAGAACTTGATGATCTCTACGGAGCAGCGTCCGCGTATGGACGTGTACGACAAGGTGCGCGTGGCCTTCCAATCGAGCGCCCTGGACCGTACTGCAATCAACACCATTTACAGCCATGTGCTTAATCCGATGGTCGCCAGCCGCAGCTACATGTGTATCGAGCCCATCGAAGTGTATCTCGACCCGGCAAGTCTTAGACGTGGTCTTGTGGTTGCCGTTGACCCGGACCAGGAGCAGTTCGCGCTGAAACTGCAAGACTCGGGTATGGTGCCCGTCAGCACGCAGATTAGCATTGTGAACCCAGAGACCAACTCCCTGTGCCTCGTCGGCGAGTTTGGCGAGATATGGGTGCAGTCGGAAGCCAACGCTTACTCCTTCTACGGTTCCAGGGACGCTTTCGATGCGGAGCGCTTCAATGGCCATACCGTCGATGGCGATCCAGGGGTGAGGTATGTGCGCACTGGTGATCTGGGTTTCTTGCACAGTGTGAGCCGGCCTATCGGTCCGGGTGGCAACATGGTTGAGATGCAGGTGCTTTTCGTGCTGGGCAGTATTGGCGAGACGTTCGAGGTCAATGGGCTGCAGCATTTCCCGATGGATGTCGAGACGACTGTGGAGAAATGCCACAGGGCGCTCGTGAGAGGTGGATGGTAAGTTCACATCTTTTTGTCCGGCCTCGCACACGACGGAGATGCTAACATGCTTTACAGTGCCATTTTCCAAGCCGGCTCTCTACTCGTACTCATCGCCGAAGTACGTACACGTGCTTTCCTCGCGTCGCTCGTCCCTGTCATTGTCAACTCTGTGCTTAACGAGCACCAACTCGTCCTTGACATTGTGGCTTTCGTCGCCCTTGGCGATTTCCCTCGCTCGCGCCTGGGAGAAAAGCAGCGCGGCAAAGTCCTGGCTTCATGGGTCAGTCGGAAGATGAGGACGATCGCACAGTTCTCCATCCGCGACCCTGAAGTCGATGGCTCCGTCGGTACCGTCGTCCCCGAGGAAGCAATGGCAAGAAGAGGCAGCGCGCCACGCAGTTTCCGACAGAGCGGCGCGTCGGGAGTCGTCGGCGGCGGCGGAAGCTCTCTCAGGCACGCAGAGAGCATTGCCCAAATGCCACTCATGGAAGAGCCGACGCAGTACACATCCGCACAGCAGCAGCAAGACCATCTAACCGTCGAAATCAACCCTGCTTTCGCGCAGCAGCGACGAGTCAGCTCCCCCGGCATGTCAGACCTCGACAGAGCAAACGACAACACCCCCACCAACGAGAACCCAAACCCTTACTCCCTCAACACCACCCTCGACTACTCGCCGGTTGATCCAGGAAACCTCGACACAGACTCGCCTCAACGCTACGCAAGCCAGACCGATTTACACCAGGGCCAGCCAGGCGGCCTCGTCCCCTCCGACATCTCCAGCTTCGACTACCACCCAGGCCTCCAATCCGACGCCCGCTCCTCTCCACAACCGCCATACCACCAACAACCCATCGGCGTGGCGCAAGGCCACACGTCCCAAGAACGACAGTTCATGTCGCAGCAACATCCACAGCAGCCTTCGTCAGGCTACCATCAGGGCAGAGGTACTTACTTCAACGACCATGACGATTCGTCGCCCGTCGATATCCCGCAGGCATTGAACGGCGGGCGCGGCTTGCGGGTTGCCAATCGCGGTAGTGGCGAGAGCGAGGAGGACTGGGGCGCTGAGGCGTTGAGGCATATGAATTTGAATTCGAGGTGATTGCGTTGATTGCGGTTGATCGAAGCTGATCGTTTGCAAACGCGCGCGCACGCGCTTTCGTCTGCGGACGAGGGGGTTTGCCTTATCTGCACGACGCGAACCTTCTTGCATTGGCAGATATTAGATTACCAGATCGCGGAAAGACGTTTGCAAAGATGGGGCGTTCTGGGTGCTCCCTTGGATGGATTATGACTACCCGGCTGAGAGTCAGGATTGCGAACGACGATTGTGCAGAGGAGCATTACCGGCATAACAAAACTCCATAGAGGGTGGGAGGATTGGGAATCCCACTGCATTATAGAGAGAGCTCGCGAGAGAAAGGAGAAAAGTCCGGGCGGCCCATTGGGATCGAATCGAAGCTGGAGAAGCTTGTTGGAAGTGGAGAGTAGATTTTAGGTGCTTCCTTTCAAGACCTTTTAAGATGGAGGCGGAGTAGAAGGAGGAAGAGCAGATGGAAAATCGCAGCATACATACAACTGCATTACATACCCTTATGGCATACGAGTAGATAGATTTGAAGATTTCTTGCTTTGTTTTATCTTTCCCACATACGTGCATGTTTATCAGTGTTGATCGTCGTCTACAGAGATAAGCTCCTCTCCGGCGATTTTTGAATTCATTTGTATTTTGACTATCGACCTATCATCTCTTGCTGTAGAGACAAAACTCCAACTCAGCCTTCTCTGTATCGATTATTTGACCCTCAACATATGTTTTCTCGTCTCTAAACAGGCCTGACTGGCAGGATTTCAGAAGGATTTCTTATGACGTGGCGTAGTGAACGTCGCCAAACATACATGGGCGAAGTAAATGGGGAAGCGTCTCTAGGTATATTACCTAGACAACATAAGCGCAGCCTTTTCTCCAAAGAACTGCAAAATGTCCACTAAAGACACGCCACCAGCGTCCACCCAAGTCTTCGCCATCCCAGAACTGCTCGAAAGCATCGTTTCCCGCCTGAAATGCTCACCCGCCGCCTCGAAACGTGACGAACTCTTAGCGATCCAGACCGTTTTCTCATGCCAACGCGTTAGCAAACTATGGCTCGCCGTCATCAGAGACTCGATCTGTATTCGCGACTTCTGCTATCTACCAAGGTCATCAGAATCAGAATCATCGACATCAACATCAACACCGACATCCGCCGCTCCAGCGACTTGGACCCAAACCCCAACTCTGACCCCAACATTCAGCTACAACCCTTTCATCTCCACTATGATTCTCTCGCATCAACAAGATCGACGCAATGATAATACTCATAAGCGCGGCCGCGAAGACCCCTGGCTCTTCAACGGCGATTGCTGCGCTTCCCAATACGGCCCTCCGATGACTGCTAGCAGCGGCAGCGACCCTCGACAGACCTGGACGTTCTGCTTGCACGTTTCCCGCGAGACCTTCGCCCGGTTCGCTTCTTCTTCTTCTAATACTTTTCGTGGAAATGGCTGCGAGCAGAGTTGGCGCTCAATGTACGCCACGGACCCCCCCTTCTACTCGGCGTGGCTTACGCGCTCTGGGCAGATGCTGGCGAGTGAGTGGCGGTTGTCTGAAGGCGTGGGGTTTCGCGAAGATGGTTATAATGATGATGGGGATGGTCACGGTTCGGTTTGGGATGTGGAGGATGAGTATGTGGCGGCGACTAAGTTCACAAGTAGACACTATCGGTTGTCGAAGAGGGCACAGAGGTGTAGGGTTTCGAGGCCGGAGGGGTTTCGGCTAGGGGATTTGGTGGATATTATTGGAGAAGCGTTTGGAACGGAGGGTGATGAGGCCGATACTGGGAAGGGGTCTTATCTGTTGGCGAAGTGGGTTGCTATCGAGAGTTGTAGGGAGGATGAGGTGGAGGCTCCCAGGCTGGTTGAGCATTGGTAATGTACTAGATGAGGTGTTGGTTGGTCGAGGCGATGTTTGTGCGGTCGAACGAGGTGAACAGACTTGAGCTCTGGCACATAGTCGGATGCAACTGAGCGTGCACGATTGATGTCTCTGGGCTTGCCGGGACGACTGTAAGTAACGCCCTACAGTAGTCTCTCAAATGGTCAATCGCCTTGAGCCAAATGCCTCACAGACAGTACGAGACATTTTTCCACATTTTTCTGCGGCGAATCCGTAGATGATGAGATGCTCCTTTCGCGCCAGTGAAGATGTCCTCGAGGCTCTGCTCTATGTTGTTCTCGATGACCTTGTACCTTGCCAGAATTTCCAGTATAGTGTTGGGCGTGCACGCGTTGAAGTTAGTTTGATGCGTCTGCGAGTCGTCCTAAGGGACAGGATTAGTAAGACCAACCTGGAGGCTCGGCAGCATGGTCACGTGATCGGTGTGCCTAGGTGTCTGAGGTGTCCGCGACTCCGCGTCAACTTAGCGCTCGTATTCGGACTTCTTTCTGGGACAAACCATGTACTCGGAATCAGATATGCTTTTAGGGCCAAGTAAAGAGTCTGCTGTATACGACCCCTTGATGTTTCTCGGTACCTCACACTTGACTTCCGCTCTGCGAACTTCGTGAGAGGACCGATGCCATGACACCTTCACTCTTTTTCTTCTTGTTGAACCTCCTTGTCTTTGGCGCTTCGTCCGAGTTCGTTCAAACATTGTCTTGCGATGACTCTCGAGATGATGGTGATATCGCCTGGCGCTCGCTCTCGGTTGCGCTCCAAAAAGAAGAATATGGACGGCACAACGTTCTCAACCTCGAAATCATCCAGGAATACTTGCACCAGCCCTGCGATACAATGGCTGCGAATTTCTCGGCCACGTTGACTGTTGACATGATCGGACGGCAATCAATTTATCACGACATGCGTACTGCTGTCTGTCGCCCAATGTCTCTTCACCACGATGAACAAGTCTTGGTATATCCCTCCAGCCTCGCTCTTGGTTCTCTACTTGCATTTTCGACATTCAGCATCAAGATCCAGCTCTCTTCATTGGACGAGAAAGTAAATCTCGGCTGCTTACAGGCGGACATAACACCTGCAATACCAGCCGCTGCCTCGAAGGCTCTGCTGTTGATTCCATGTGTTGTTCTTCTGTTTGTGGTAATAGTTGGAATTGTACGTGGCATTAACGACAGAAGACAAAGTCTTTCCAATGGTGCAGAGTCTTCCGATCTGAGTCTGCCTGGCGTCAGCGACTGTCTGGGCTACTTGCAGTGGGTATTCCTCACTGGCAGCTTGAGTCTGCACTATCCAGGATTCTTCCAGCCAGCCGTGAGCAAACTTCACTTGTTTTCGCTCTTCGCGACGGGTCCTCTTACACACGGCCGGGTATATCCCAGTGTCACAGACGGCTTATACAGCATCAACGGCACATACGGAGGAACTTCTGGCCTGGAACACATGCATCAGATCGTCGGCGCACCGAGTACCATGGATACGTGGGTTAACATGGTAATTGCCATCGTCATCGTCTCATTTGCTGTGGCCCTTGCGTTGGAGGTTGCGACAATCGTCAGAAAATCAGGCAATATTGCGCAAAAGTCGTTTTCCAGCAAGCTGGCGTCGAGACTGGTTGCCATCTTGCGAGTCATCCTCTCGTACTTCATACTGCCACTGTCCGCTCTGTCCTTCTACCAAATCAGCGCAGCCGCGTGGCTACCAGCTTGGCATACGGCCTCCGCCGCCTTCCTGATCTTGTCGATCATGTTGGCTTTCGTCTGGCTCTTCCGTCAGTTGCCTCGCAGGATTTTACTCAACGACATGCCTAAATGGTATCGGCAAGAGCACATGAACGGAAGCTTCAACCACGGATACAAATCAGAGAAGTTGTACACGGCTTTTGTAATAGCGCTGACATTTATCCGTGGAGCGGCTATAGGAGGCTTGCAGATATATGGCCCGGTCCAGATTGCAGTGCTCGCCTCGAGTGAGATCAGCCTTCTGATCATCAACCGGTGGTTCCAAGTCTATTCCCTGATTTCTATGGGGAGCATCTTCCCCTTTGTCAGACTAGTTCAGGCGCTCTTGATGGTTTTCTTCATACATGGAGTTGCAGACTTGACTGTGAGAAGCGCTCTCGCTTACACTATCCTGGCATCACATGCTTGCATGCTTGCGTGTGGAATCCTCCTACCTGCCGTCTATCATTTATTGGCGATATATTACACCGGTCCCCAGTCCATCGTAAGTCCTTCCAGTAGTGAACCGCGACCAGATCGTATCTTTACTGACCGTTTTGCTCAGACCGCGCGTAAGGGCAGATCCCACGGTCTTGAAGACTTGGGAGTACACCCCTCAGCTATCGCATTAACCGCACATGAGGCTCCAAACGTTGGTTGTCGCACTCCATCAGACCGAAGTAGCGATCATATGAGCAGTACCCGAATTCCTTCGGCAATCATTAGCTTGGTTCCTCCCACCCTAGCAGACCACCAATATTTCCGTCAGCCCCGACACGGCTCTATAAGAGCCGCCTACTCGGAAAGAAGTGCTGCAGTTGTCTCTCCACTACCATTTGAAGGATCCGCGAGCTACCAATCGATCACCTCATCACGACCGCCGTCCAAAGTCGCCCTCTCGTCGCAATCAGCGTCAGAAAGCCCGCCTTCATCATCTCACAGCGAGCCGCCCAACGATGATTGGAACGACACGAGCGGCACGCCCTTACATCCGAGATGGAACGACTACACATTCCGCGAGAGTGATGCATTCTACGGACCATCACAAACCCTGCCTACGAAGTCAGATGCAATGGTCAGCGGTGTTCGTTCCGGGCCAGACTCGTTTTCTACGATAGCGCCTCGCAGATCGATGAGGTCTTTGAACGACATGGTGTCTACTTGGGGCTCCGGCGTCCGCTCGTGGTGGTCTTCAGAAAATCCAACGCCAAAATCTCCGGCCTTTGAAGTCGTGAGGCCACCGAGAGTGCTGGAGGAAGCGGATGCTGCTGCTACTGCCGTGGTACCGAGTTTGGACCCAACAAGTGGGCCATCATCGATATAGAACCTCCTTTCGCTCCAATCTTACTCTGCTATTTGAGCCGAGACTCTCATAATCACCAGTTGTGGGAAACACAGACGCGCTTAGAGGTGCACCATTGATCTGGACCGTAAAACATTGGACACGCACCCGTATTACGCTGACGATTATATGTTAAGCATTTGGAGATATGCTACATACGACCATAGGTCAGTGAGAACTGGGCATCCCGTCCGCTCTGCCATACATAAGCACTGAACCGGGCGACTAGTACTAGAGTGGGTGACCATCTGGGAATCCCGCCTGTTGTATGTTTT
>Ga0265797_10005062_pt1 | contig 19562 bp, 17 predicted proteins | sample P2T30metagenome_FD_192433 | JGI IMG/M metagenome (GOLD analysis project Ga0265797, IMG submission 192433) | Plant litter microbial communities from East Loma Ridge, Irvine, California - P2 T30 | ecosystem: Environmental > Terrestrial > Plant litter > Unclassified | place: USA: California... | reverse complement strand
GGGTGCCGCGTTTCGACCCCGGCAGCGGCATGACTCGCCTCGACACTCAACGCATCTCCCGCGCGAGCGCCACCCAGCGTGCCGGCCGGGCAGGGCGGTTGGAGCCGGGGGTGTGTTACCGGTTGTGGTCCGAAGACCAGCATGACGGTCTGGCCGCCTATGGCAGTGCGGAAATCCTTGCCGCCGACCTGGCCGGCCTGGCGCTGCAGTTGGCCCGCTGGGGCGTGACCCCCAGCCAGTTGGTTTGGCTGGATGTGCCGCCGACTGCCGCCTATGCCCAGGCCCAGGATTTGCTGGTGCGCCTGGGCGCCTTGAATGGCGACAAACTCACCGCCCATGGCCAGAAAATGGCCGAGCTGCCGGCTCACCCGCGTATCGCCCATCTGTTGTTGCGCGGACAAGACCTGGGGCTGGCCGCCACGGCCTGTGACGTCGCCGCCCTGTTGGGCGAGCGCGATATCCTGTGCGGCGGCGGTGCCGACTTGCACAGCCGCCTGGCGCTGTTGTCCGGCGAAGAGCGAGCCCGTGGAACCCAGGGTGGCGTGCAACGGGCCAGGCAGTTGGCACGCCAATATCGCGGCTATTTAAGAGGCCAGGCAACCCAGGCGGTGGCCGACCCCGACCACCCGCGCTGGCTCGGTGCCTTGTTGGCGTTGGCGTACCCGGACCGCGTCGCCCAGCAGCGTCGTCCCGGTGGCGCCGAATATCGCCTGGCCAACGGCCGCGCTGCACTGTTCGCCGAAGCTGACAGCCTGATGAAACAACCTTGGCTGGTGATCGCCGACCTGGGCAGCCGCCAGGGCCAACGCGAAGAGCGCATCTACCTGGCGGCGGATTTTGATCCGGCGCTATTCGACACGGTGCTTGCCGAGCAAGTGCGCAACGTCGACCAGTTGGATTGGGATGAACGCGAAGGCGTGCTGCGCGCCGAACGCCAGCGCAAAGTCGGCGAACTGGTGCTCAGCCGTGAACCGCTGACCGGTCTCGACGAGTTTGCGCGCAGTCAGGCACTGGTCAACCTGGTGCGCCGCAAAGGCCTGGAGCTGCTGCCCTGGACCCCGGAACTGCGCCAGTGGCAAGCGCGCGTGATGCTGCTGCGCCAGCTGGACGCCGGCAAAACCAGCGAATGGCCCGATATCAGCGACAAGGCCCTGCTCGCCAGCCTGGAGCATTGGCTGATGCCCTACCTGGGTAAAGTCTCGCGCCTGAGCCATTTCGCCAACCTGGATATTTCCAGCTACCTGCATAACCTGCTGCCCTGGCCCTTGCCCCAGCGCTTGGATGAACTGGCGCCGCAGCATGTGAAGGTACCCTCGGGCTCGTCTGTGCGCCTGGACTACAGCGAACAGCCGCCAATTCTCGCGGTGCGCTTGCAGGAGCTGTTCGGGTTGGCGGATACCCCGCGCATTGCCGGTGGGCGCCAAGTGGTGAAATTGCACTTGCTGTCGCCGGCGCGGCGGCCGGTGCAGGTCACGCAGGACCTGGCGAACTTCTGGCGCAGTACCTACGCCGAGGTGAAGAAGGACTTGAAGGGACGTTACCCCAAGCATTACTGGCCGGATGACCCGCTGGTGGCCGAAGCGACGGCCCGAATCAAACCTAGAAAGCCTTGAGTGTAAGTAACTCCCCAGTCTTTTTGATGACTGGGGTGGCTACCTGAACGTGTGGAATTACAGCAAGGGGGTTGTCTTGAAGGACTTAAAGCGCTTCAAGCGCGCTATCAAATTCCTTATGCGCGTTTAGCACCGGCTTGCTCGATAGGGCGTGGATGCCGCAGGTGTACTCGATGAAAGAATGCTCGGCGGTTTCAGACTGGGCAATATTGTAGTTCTCAAAGGGCAGCATGGCCCTGCGCACCGGGGACTGATCCAGAATGTTTTTGAATGTGGTGCTTGCGTCATCAGCGATCCACAGCCTTCTTACTTTTCTCTGCTGGTTGCCATCGATGAATTTATGCCGGGCATGCAGGACCCGCAGGTTATCCATCACCAGAATGTCCCCTGGCTCAAGGCTGATAGGGGTAATGTAACGCTCGTTGGTGGAGTAGTGGGTCTGGATGTATTTAAACGCAGCGTTGGCCCATTCGGGAATAAAAGCAGTACTGTCGTACCGGTAGCGAATTCTTATTTTTTTATCATCGATTTTTTCAAAGACTGCGCAATCGATGGACAACAAATCGTCGCGGCAGTAAGTGACACTGCCGCGGGTCATCAATATTTTTAATGTGTCAGCGTGATTGGCAAGCAGGTCATTGTAGATTTTCTGCCCATCCACCAAGAAGTTGTCGCCGCCAAATTCAGGCTTTGAAACGCACTGGAGAATGACGAATTTGGGAGGCGTGATTTTTTTCGCAATCCCCTCTACGTAGGTGATGCCATTCAAGAATGACCCATCGGTATGCGGGAAAAAATCGCTCGACAGTTCGCCGTGATAATCATCCTTGAAACGTTGCCAGTCCTTGTTGATTGGCTCGCCACCGCCCACCACACCATGTTCATCGGACTTGGTATGAAACTGAATCAGCCCAAACTTGCCGGCGGCTTCTCTAAAGGCTTCCAGAGAGTGGTCTCGAGGCGTGATGACGCAATATCCCTGCTCTTTCAAAAACGTTGAGATTTCTTTGGTTTCAGAAAAATCAAACTTACGTGTGCTCATTTCACGCTCCTTGTTTTAATGGTAGAACTTTTTATAGGCCGTTGAAAAAATGATCGAAGATCATCTTCAAACCAAAAAACGTCACCCCTGCCTTTAAAAGCACCGCGCCGACACGCTGCGATATACGGTCTCTGAGAAAGCCGCCCAGGTACGAACCCAATGTAGAGGCGGTAATCATGATGATGATCAGGTTGGCGTAATCCATGAACGCAAAGCCTGCAATAACAAAGGCGGCGACCTTGAGCCCATGCAGTACGCTCATTTGCATGGCGTGGGTGACGATGACTTCGTTTTTATTAATATTCATCTTCATCAGGATGGGCTGCGATATCAAACCGGTTACTGCCACGAACAGTGAAAGAAAGGTTTGAAAGAAGCCCACCAGCGCAAAGTTTTTAAATATAAAACCCAGGCGTGCGACGATCTTGGTCCAGGTGATGGCCAGAATGAAGAAGCCGAGAATCAGTGATAAATATTGCTCGGGAAATTTGCCAATGAAGAAGTAGCCGATGAAGGCGCCGACCAGGCAGCCAATAACGTATTTAGGCAGGATTTCAACTTTTGCACTTTTGAAGTCAAACGCGAATCGACTGGCATTGCTGACCATTTGAATCAAGCCGTGAACCGGTACAACTGCGGAGATGGGAATGAATTGAGGCATTACCGCAAGCAGTCCGATCCCACCGCCCACACCAATGGCGGCCGTCATGAATGAGGTGATAAAACTGACGCCCACCAAGAGATACAAACCATCAGAAAGTTCGAGCATTATTAATGTCCTGTCCAATTTTATAAAACGTGAAGCGTACATATCGATGCGTTGGCTTTTTCACAGGGTGAATAAACCGGGCGCAATCGCCTACGCGCGCGCTGAAAGAGTCAGGCGCTTTAAATTTTGGGTAGTAGTGGGTATCGATACGTGATTAAAGGGCGGCCGTGATAGCCGTTGCTTAGAACCTTCCCGCAATAAGTCATTAGAACTTCATCACCTGAAGTGATGCGATACGTGCCGGACGCTGCGCCATGACTGCCGGGGTAGAACATGTATATGTTTTACCCACCGACACATTCATAGCGAGCCTCTCATACAGCCTGCGCTTTACTGCTCGGGCAGTGCCCAGGCGATGATGCTGTCGCCTAACTTGGTTGGGATCCGGTCATGACCGCCAACCACTGCCACAACGTACTGTCGACCCTTACTCATATAGGTCAAGGGCGAAGCCTGATTGCCTGCTGGTAGGCGTTCTTCCCAGAGCAGTTCGCCGCTTTCGCTGTTGTAGGCCCGCATGAACCGGTCAATAGCGGCACCGATAAACGTCACGCCGCCGGCGGTTGTCACGCCCGTTGCATCACTCGGTGTACCGATTTCGAAGCGCATCCGGGAGGCGATCCCCCAAGGTCCGCTGTCATAGCCTGTGCCGAACGGGCGGCTCCAGACGACATCGCGAGTGCGCAGATCGATACCGGAGATAAAGCCCCAGGGTGGCGCAATGCAAGGCTGGTCAAGGGATGACATCCATGGATCTTTAATCGCGCCGTAAGGCAAGCCGGCCTGGACGCGGAAGCCCTGGGCGCTGCCCGGCGACTCCTGGAACGACTTGGCCTTGATGGCGTCGAGTTGTTCGCGAGACACCAGCCCCTGCATATAAGGGAGGCGCTGGTTATTGATGATCAGCAGCCCTCGCTTGAGGTCTACCATCACACCGCCCCAGTTCAAGCCGCCATGATGGCCGGGGAAGATCAGGCTTTGCTGGCCCACGACCGGCGGGGTGAAGATCCCTTCGTAGCGTGCCTGACGAAATTCGAGGCGACATTGCATCTGATCGAAAGGTGTCAGGCCCCAGGCATTGGCTTCGGTCAGTACTTCCGGTGTTTTCGATGGGCGCCCCATGGTGCTCGGCATATCAGGGGACAGTGGCTGGGTGGGTGCGGTGTAGTCTCCAGGAGCGGTGCCCTGTGGAACGGGAGCTTGCACGACATCCACCAGCGGTTCGCCGGTGGCGCGGTCGAGGACGAACAACTGGCCGGATTTGGTCGCTTGGATCACGGCCGGGCGTGGCCCGGCAGCCGTCGGAAAATCAATCAGGCTGGGTTGCGGGCTCAGGTCGTAGTCCCAAAGATCATGGTGGACTGTCTGGAAGTGCCAGCGGACCTTACCGGTAGTGGCGTCCAGTGCGACCAAAGAAGAGCTGAACTTGTCTTCTTGTTCTGTGCGGGTGCCGCCATAGAAGTCGCCCGCTGCGTTGCCGGTAGTGACGTACACCAGGCCCAGTTCATCGTCGGCCGACAGCGGTGCCCACGAGTTGGGCGTGCTGAGGGTGTAGGTTTCGTTGTCGCGAGCGGGGGCGTTGGTGTCTGGACGGCCCAAATCCCAGGCCCACTTCTGTTTGCCGGTCACTGCATCGTAGGCGCGCACCACGCCCGAAGGGGCAGGGCGTACATCCGAGTCAAGCACTCGGCCCCCGGTGATCACGACCCCGCGAATGACCAGAGGGGCGGACGTGATGCCCGTCGAGCCTTTTCTGAAGGTGCCCAGCCCGTCTTTCAAATCCGCAAAACCTGCGTTGCCGAAGTCGGGGCACGCCTGGCCGGTCAGAGCGTCCACCGCTCCCAGGCGAATATCATTGGTGCCCCAGATGATGCGCGAGGCGCACAAGCCACTGGCATTGGGGACTTCGAAATAAGAGACACCACGGCAGTAGGCGCCGCCATTGGCGAAGTAGTCCGGGTCGACTTTGGAGTCGAACCGCCAGTTTTCCTTTCCGGTGGTGGCATCCAGGGAAATGATGATTTGCTTGGGGGTGCAGGTGTAGAGCGAATTACCCACCTTGATCGGCGTGGCTTCGTTCAAGTACTTGGTTTTCTCACCGGGTTGTTTCACGTCGCCGTGGTGGTATTCCCAGGCTTTGACCAGGCCCGACACATTCGAAGGAGTGATTTGCGATGCCGCTGAATAGTGGTTGCCCAGGTTGGAGCCTGCATAGGCGGTCCAGTTGGTCTCGGTGTGTGACGCGGCAATATTGCCGTCTGGAGAAGCGACGGTACTGCGGCTGAAGGCGGCGGTGGGGCGTGTGGTGGCGAGCGCCGAGTCGGCAAGGTGAACGCTTTTGGGGAAGAACAGCGGCACCAGGATGGTGGCCCCCATCACCAGCGGCAGCACACCCATGATGATCAAGTAATGACTTTTTCTGGCATTGGCAAAATCGCGCCGTACCAGAGGCCAGAACGCCAGGAACGGCACGCTGAGAATCGCCAGCCAGGCCAAGCGTGGAATATAGGCCCAGCCATCGTAACCAGACTCCCACACCGCCCAGGCGTAGGTGGCCACAGAGGCTGCGCCATAAAGGTAGAGGCCGATGGACTTTTTCAGGCCCATGAGGATCGCCGACAACAACAGCGCGGTGCCCATCATCGCGTAGTACGGTGACCCGCCCGCTGCCATCAGGAGGCCGCCTTTATAGGCCAGCATCGCGCCAAGCAGGGCAACCACTGTGTTGTACACCCCGAACAGGAGGTTTGAGACTCCTGCTGCGCTACCCAATGTCCTTTCGTTCATGGCAACCATCCCTGTGCGATTCGATACGGATCCGTGTCCGAGCGGCGCGCATGATTGCCTATTGTTGTAATGAAATACAATATCTTGTGAAAAAATTAACTGTTTGGTGATTTTTTTGTATTCTGTATTGAGCAGAAACAATTGTGCTAGGCTGGTTGGCCCGTTATTGGGCGGTGATGGCGAAGCTCCGGCACTGACGGGTAGTCAGTGACGTGCTCTAGATTTGGCTATCTTCTGGCAGGACGCGCTGATCAGTCTTGAGACGGCCGACTTGATCCAGGTGGCGCCAGAGAAACTGTGCGGCTTCTTCACGCCGATCAGACTCGATGAGGTCGAGCAAATGGATGTGTTCCTGACATTGCGCCTTAAGACGCGTGCGATCGATGTTGGCCTTGTAGCCCATAAAGCGCCTGAGCTGATTCTGGTGGCGTATGGCATCGATGAAAAAAACGTTGCCGGAACACTGCACGATCATTTCGTGAAACTGGGCGCCCACCTGGAACAATTGCGCGCGGGACAACGTCTGGATCTCGCCGTCGATCAGGGCTTGTTGCTGTTGCCTAGCCTGGGCAAATGCGGCGTGATTGATCTGATAACCGGGCTCAAGCAGCGCTGCCGGTTCGATGGCCATCCGGAAACGGTAGCTTTGAATGTGCGCTTGCGTGTTATGCACGAAGTCCTTGAGGCCCCACCCTTGGCCCGGCTTGCGCTCCACCATGGCTTCGCTGGCCAGCCTGTTCAGCACCTTGAGCAACTGCCCCCGGGGCACCTCGTAACGCCGCAACAACTGCGCTTCGAAAAAGTGCGCAGGTATTTCTTCACTCAGGATGTCGTCGACCACGCGCAGGTAAAAGTCCTCGAAAGGATCGCTGGCGCAAGGGACTGCGGCTTCCTGAATCTGCCCGGCGCCTTGTTTGAGGAAGTAGCCACGATTGGGCTCCTGAATGGCAAGGTCCCATTCGGCGAGCAAGGCAAACACCCGCCGGATAGGCGAGCGCGACACCCCGAGCGCTTGCGCAAATGTCTGCTCGCGCAAGGGCTCACCGGCTTTCATCGAACGGGCGCGAACCATATCGATGACGCGTGGGGCCAACTGCAGGGCGAGGTCTTTCTTGATCACAGGTTTTATTCCGAATGGTTAGCTTCAGTCCGTTCCCGGCGGGGCAGATGCCCCCAGCGTACTGGAGTGGGAAAATACCACACGAAGAGCATGAGTATTCGCAGTGACCACTTTCGATAGTGTGGCGCTGGAGCCGCGAAGGAGGCTCCAGGCTGATGATGTGTTTATTCCCAGGATGGATATTTATCAATGCTCAAATTCAATGCTCACCTCGGTTTTCAATTTAATGAATTGCCTTTTCTGCAACGCATCGAAGCCGCCGCCGCTGCCGGTTTCAGGGCGGTGGAGTTTCCGTCGCCCTATGAATTCGACGCGAGCCTGCTCGCCGACCACCTGGCCCAATACAACCTGCCGTTGATTCAGTTCGCGGCACCGGCGGGTGTTACCAAAGGCATCGCTGCCTTGCAGGGCAAGGAGCAGGAATTTCGCGATGGGCTGCGCGAGGCGGCCCGCTACGCGAAGGCGCTGGACTGCTCGGATGTGCACATCATGTCTGGCGTGACCACGCCCCAGGATGAGAGCGCGCCTGCCTATGCAGGTAATTTGGAATACGCGGTCAAGTACCTCGAAGATCAGGGTTTGCGAACGCTGATTGAAGTCATCAGCCCGCAGGCGATGCCAGGCTATTACATGTCCGACTTCAGCAAAGCCCAAAAGGTGCTGGAAACCTTTACGAGTGTCGGACTGATTATGGATCTTTACCATGCCCAGTTGCTGACTGGCGACGCAGCCGGGGTGCTGGCGCAGTTTTACGACAGGACCGTCCATGTACAAATCGCCGACAACCCGGGGCGTCATGAGCCGGGCACCGGGACCATGGACTTTGCCGCCTTGTTCGCGGCGCTGGAGCAGCGTGGCTACCCAGGGTGGATCGGCTGTGAATACCGCCCATCCGGCAGCACTGTTGCCAGCCTTGAATGGCTTGAGCCGCTGCGTGCCTAGGTGTTAAAGGCTAGGGGTTATTGCGCGGCAGGCAGCAGGAACCGGGCGATCACCGGCAAATGGTTGGAAATGCGCAACGTATCCTGCTGTCGCACCTTGGCCTCCACCCGCTTGATCCGCGAACTGTAAAACAGATAATCCAGCGTACGATCCGGGCCTTCGAGGCTTGGATCGTTGGGGAAGTGCGTCAGCCATTTTTCCCGGTCGATCCCACTGGATTGGTTGTTGCTCGGAATCATCGGGTATTTGTCCCACAACAGATGCAGCTCACTGTCGGGTGAATACTGGCTGCGTTTTTGCGCATCCAGGCGCAGGTATTGGCCCAGCGGCAGCAAATTGAAATCTCCGCCAATCAGCCAGGGCGTGCCACGGCCTTCCAGTTTATCCAGCAGCTTCACAGTGGCTTTGACCTGTTCCTGCACGGCACTGCGCCCAGGCACGCCGCCTTCCAGTCGCGTGTTGAGCACGGCCAGCTGGCCGCCGTCGCTCAGCGGCAGGTAGGTCAACAACAGCGCCGGTTTGGGCTGGAACTGGCGGCTGATGATATTGGCCTCTGCCGTCGGCAATTGCAGGCGCTCGGCGTGTTCGATCTGGTAGCGGCTGAGGGTGGCCAGCTTGCGCCCGACACTGCCGAAGATACGCAAGTTGGGGACAAAGTCGGCTTTCCAGTCGAAAGCCTGGGTGCTGCAGGGGTAGAGGTCGACCAGGCGCTCCTGCAACAAAGCGAGCTGATCCTGATAATGGGAGGGCTTGGCGCCTTCGTCGACTTCCTGCAACAGCAGGATGTCGGGCTGTTCGTCGCGGATTACCCGCGCCACCTCGTCGAGGCTGAAGGCCATGTCTTCAAGCGTGGGCCGTTCGTCCGGGCCGCTGCCGTCCGGGGTGTCGTACCAGAATACGTAGTTCTTGCCGGCCAGGTACTGCACGTTCCAGGTCATCACCTTGAGCGCCTGCCCCGGCAGCAGGGTGGGCGCACGCGGCGCCACGCAGCTGACGGGCAGGGTCTGCTTGTCGTCCGGGCGCCAGGTCAGGCTGTAGATCAGTGCCGTCAACAGGCCCGCCATCAGCAACAGACTCAACAAGGTGATGCGCAATAAACGGGTCATCGGCTCGGCTTAAGTGCGTTTCAGAATGGGCACGGAGCATATCACCGCGCGTCGGCGTCGCCACCGATCAACATGAATAAACGGAACAGCACCACGCTGGTAAACAGCTGCAGGAAACTGTGGGCGCTGTCCATCAGCAGCCCCAGCAGCGGCGCGGGCTCGGGATAGGCCGCCACGCTGGCGCCCTTGAGCAGCCACAGCGGGGTCATCACGCACAGCATGCACACCAGGATTCGCCAGAAGTGCCCACGGGTCAGGCGCAGGCTTTCCTTCATCGCTTCAAGCGCCGACAGACCGCGCAGTACCAGCAAGTACTCGGCAAACGCCAGCACCACCATCAGCCACAGGCCCGGCAGGAAATACAGCGACAGCCCGAGCAGAATCAGCAGCGTGCTCATGGCAGTCAGCAGGGCAAAGCGCGGCCACGTCGCCAGGGCCATGGCCCACACATCCCGCGTGCTTGGCGATTCGCCTCGGGTGCGCGCGTCGAGAAACAGGATCAGGGCGCCGGTGTACAACGGATACACCAGCAGTCCCACCACCACGCTGTAACCGCTGAAGGCATCCGGCCCGAGCGTGTGGTCGAGCACCTGCTGCAGCAGGGCTTCGAGGATCACCAGCGGCAGGCACAGCTGGACGATCGCGCCCAGGTTGCGTTGGGTAAAGCGGAGGGAGTCGCGCAGCACGTCTAACGGATTCATCAGAGTCATCACAGGCCGAAAAAGCAGGGGCACACTTTAACCGATAGCTGGCGTGGGCAAGCAAACGTAAACCTTGAGTAAAGACCATTGAAACAATTGGTAACAGCCCCATAACTAGGTCGTACCTTGCCTGACCTCAGGCGGGGCCCTGATTTTTACCGGCAATCTAACGAGGTCGCCATGAACAGCGAAGAACAAACCCTGATCGATGGACTGTTTTCACGGTTGCAGCAAGCCGAAACGGACTCAGCCCCCCGCGACGCCCAGGCCGAAGCGCGGATCAAGGAACACATGACTCGCCAACCGGCCGCCGGCTACTACATGACCCAGTCGATCCTGGTGCAGGAACATGCGCTCAAGAGCCTCGACGCGCAGAACAAGCAACAAGCGCAGCAGATCCAGCAATTGCAGGAAGAGCTGGAACGCGCCAAATCCGCCCAAGGCGCCCCGGCGAGCGGTGGCGGGTTTCTGTCGAGCATCTTTGGCGGCGGCGGTTCGCGTGATGCACAGCCTGCACCGAGCAACTCGGGCGGCGGTTGGCGTGAACCGGCGCGACCCGGGTTCAACGCGCCCGCACCGCAGCAGAATTATCAACCGCCGCAACCGCAGGCCGCCGCCGCGCCAGCAGGCAGCGGTTTCCTGGGGGGCGCGATGAAAACCGCGGCCGGCGTGGCCGGTGGTGTGTTGCTGGCCGAAGGCATCAGCAGCCTGTTCCACCACAACCAGCAGCCACAGGTGGTAGAAGAGATCATCGAACAACCGGCGCCTGCCAGTGACCAGGGTGGCTGGGGCAATGATGACCAGAAGTTCGCAGGCAATGACAACTGGGGCAGCAACAATTCGGACAGCTTCGCCGACAGCGATTATTCCGACGATTCCTCTTCCTTTGGCGATGACGATTCCTTCGTCTGACACCCCCAGCCGGGGCGCCGCGGCGCTCCGGTCTGATTTTTTCCCGGAAACCTTCCCTTGGCTGGCATACTGGCACCCTTTCCGGGCGCTGGCGCCTGGCGGTCAATTGAGGAAGTGCGGTGAAGAAAATTGCAGTGTTCGCCGATGTGCAAAACCTCTATTACACCGTTCGCCAGGCCTATGGTTGCCACTTCAACTACGCCGCGCTGTGGGCGGATATCAGCGCTCATGGGCAGATCGTGGAGGCGTACGCCTACGCCATCGACCGTGGCGACAGCAAGCAGCAGCAGTTCCAGCAGATCCTGCGCAACCTCGGGTTTACCGTGAAGCTCAAGCCCTACATCCAGCGCAGCGACGGCTCGGCCAAGGGTGACTGGGACGTGGGCATCACCATCGACATCATGGACGCCGCCGCTAACGTCGACGAAGTGGTACTGGCCTCCGGCGATGGCGATTTCGACATGCTGCTCGAGCGCATCATCCACAAGCATGGCGTGCAAGCCGTGGCGTATGGCGTACCGGGGCTGACGGCCAATTCATTGATACGCGCCGCCAGCCGCTACGTGCCGATCGAAGGCGCGCTGCTGCTCAAATAAGCGCAGCGGCCCACTACAGTGTTAGACGGAGTTGGAACAGGTTTGGAACGTATAGCGGTCATCGACTTTGAAACCACCGGCATCACCCCGAGCAACTTCTGCCGGGCCACGGAAATTGGCGTGGTCATCCTTGAGCGCGGGCAAATCGTCGACCGCTACCAGAGCCTGATGAATGCCGGCGTACGCGTGCCGGCGTTTATTGAACAACTCACCGGCATCAGCAACGCCATGTTGCGCAGCGCACCACCGGCCGAGCGGGTGATGAATGAGGTCAATGAATTCGTCGGCACCACGCCGTTGATGGCGCACAACGCCGCGTTCGACCAGAAGTTCTGGGATTACGAGTTGGGCCTGATCCGCCGCACGCGCCTGCAGAAGTTTGCCTGTTCTTTATTGCTGGCTCGTCGGTTGATGCCTTCGGCGCCAAACCATAAGCTCGGCACGTTGAACACGTTCGCCCAACTGCCCCACACCGGCCAGGCCCACCGGGCGCTGGCGGACGCAGAAATGGCCGCCAACCTCACCGCGCACCTGGCCCAGGAACTGCGCCAGACCCACGGCCTGCGCGAGCTGTCGCACGATTTGCTGTGCACCTTGCAGAAAGTGCCGGCGGCGAAGATCAACGAGCATTTGAAGAAACATCGCGGGTTCTGAGCCTGGGCGCGGTTTCAAGAACACTGAAACTCCAAATGTGGGAGGGGGCTTGCCCCCGATTGCAGTGTGTCAGTCAGCTTATCTGTATCTGACCCACCGCTATCGGGGGCAAGCCCCCTCCGACATTTGGTGATGCGTCGCCTATCGAGCCTGCGTGCACGCCAACGCCTGATCCACCACCCCCTTCGCCATCTCCATCAAATGCATCACCGCCCGCTGCGGCGCCTTCATCACTTCTCCCGAGGCCTGTGCCGTCTCTACCGCGCAATGCAGCAAATCCGCCGCATGGGCCAGGGCATCTTCGAGGCTCAGGTTGTCATTGAGGATAAAAATCGGCGCATCCGGAGCGGACGCCTTGAGGTAGTAGTCGATGGCGCGACGGTGGAGCAGGGCGTCTTCGCTGAGGAAATCGGGTTTGGACTTGGGTGGATCGGGGGTGACTTTGACCATGGTGAAACTTCTCCGTCAGTTAAGAAGCTGCAACCGTTCGCTTGCACACGAATTAGGGTGGCAGCAGTACGCGGGTGTGCAAGACCGTGACGGTGTCCGGTAGATCCGAAGATCTCCCGCGTACAGCTGCCATGACACTTAGTGCCTGAGATATCCCAGGCGTAGAGAGTAAGGCAATGCTTATTACCGTCGTCGGACTTGCACGTCCGGTCACCGAACATTCGATGACAGGGCGAGACTAGCTACCGAATCCGACGGAAACAAGGCCGTGAGATTCTCTCGGAAACGTCCCGCAAATGAAAGGGATGGGTCTTGCTGGCCATAGAACATTGATCTTTTTTATGGCCCTTTTAATTGCTTTCTGAATAGTCAGTAGGCTTAGTCCTGCTGTCTCGTCGGACCTTTCTGGATTGTCCCTTCCTCTGCCTCTCGCCCTTTGCGGCGACTTAACATCTGGCCTGTCAGTTACGTAAAAGGATTACGTTATGCAGGAAAGCGATCTTCACACGGCAATCATGCGGAGCCAGTTTGAGCTCCAACGCAATGGCATTGATTTCGGCTCAACTTCAAGCATGGCGTTTCATTTGGGAAACACGATGACAAGCTGCCCGGCAGTCCTGGTTCTACCTGGTTCGCCACGCTGGGCTCATGCCCCCAGTTACCAATTACTCAAGCCAATGCATGCTGATCTCTCGGTGCCGAGCACTACTTTTGACGAACTCTGGGCATGTACACAGCAACACTATGGCTTGACGGCCGCAACGGTCCTCACTGGCGTGGCGGGCATACCTTTAAGCAAAACTGCTGTGGGTACTTGGGTTCATGTGGGCTCTAGCAAAACGACGAACCTGGCGAGTCTCATCGGGATGCGCTTCTTCCCTCGAACATTGATCAGGCAACCAACCGTGGCCAGAATGGCAAAAGCAACGTTTGGCACCGTCCGGGTATTTGGCATTATTGGGCGGGGCATTCCTTTCGTGGCTGTGGGTCTGGCTGTATTTGATTTAATCAGTATTGGTAAGTGTGCCTATGAGGCCAGGAATGGAAGGTAGCGCTACTGGCAGAGCCCAGATCAGCGAAAAAGTGATTGAGCTTTTCGTCGACATTATCGGCTTCATCGACCGAAGTCAGGTCACGGAGCAAACGGACTTCATCCATGACTTCAACATTATTGATGACGATTTGACCTGCTTTGTCATGCAGATCAAATGGCAATTTAACTTGCACGCGACGCAGAAGGATTGGGATCACATCACTACCATCAAGCAGATAGTTGACCTGATTATCGAGCGCTCGAATGTGCAATTCGGTCACTGATGCCTTCGACGCAAGCGCCCACCTAAGTGATGCGTTGGCTATCCAGCGCCTGATTCACCACCTTTCAGATCGTTCCCACGCTCTGCGTGGAAATGCCTCATGCGACGCTCCGCGTCGCGCGCTCAGGAGCAGACGCAGAGCGTCTCGGGCGTCATTCCCACGCAGAGCGTGGGGACGATCAGGTCAGCAGCCAAGTGTATTGGCCTTTTAAACCTGTTTTGTAGCTTAAGTTTATGCACCTTCGTTTCTAGAATAAGCCTCCCCCCTCCTGCCACAGAGCCACCCAATGCCTGGCCCACGTCGTTTCCCCTTACCCTTGATCGCCGCTTTCTTCGCCTTGTATGTCATCTGGGGTTCCACCTACCTGGTGATTCGCATCGGCGTGGAGTACTGGCCGCCGTTGTTGCTGGCAGGGATTCGGTTTTGCACGGCAGGCGCGTTGATGTACGGCTACCTCAGGTGGCGTGGTGTACCGGCGCCGACGTGGGCGCAATGGAAGGCCGCCGGGATGATCGGCATTTTGCTGCTCACCGTGGGCAATGGCGGCGTCAGCGTGGCGGAACATATGGGTGTGTCGTCCGGCGTCGCCGCGTTGGCCGTGGCCACGGTGCCGTTGTTTACCTTGCTGTGTGGTTTTTTCTGGGGCGCGCGTAATACGCAGCTGGAATGGGCCGGGGTGATTCTGGGTATTATCGGCATCGCCATGCTCAATATGGGCAGCACCCTGCAATCGAGCCCGCTGGGCGCGGTGTTGCTGTTGATGGCGGCGGCGTCCTGGGCATTCGGTTCGGTGTGGAGCCGACACTTGCCGCTGCCCCAGGGCGCGATGGCGAGTGCCGCTGAAATGCTGGTGGCGGGCGTAGCGTTGTTGATCGTCAGCACCCTGTCGGGTGAGCACTTGCAGGCGATGCCGCCCTTGGAAGGCTGGCTGGCCCTGGCCTATTTGACGGTGTTTGGTTCGATCATTGCCTTCAACGCCTACATGTACCTGCTCAAGCATGTGCGCCCGGCGGCCGCCACCAGCTATGCCTATGTGAACCCTGCGGTGGCGGTGTTGCTGGGGATTGTGTTCGTCGGCGAGTCCATCGGCCTGGAGGAAGCCCTGGCGATGCTGGTGATCATCAGCGCGGTGTTGCTGATCAGCCTGCCCCAGTGGCGCAAGCCGAAGGCGGAAATAAGGTAAACTGCGGCGCAATTGCGACCTTGCGCTGAATTTTTCCTACGGTAAACACATGACTTTCGCCTCCCTTGGCCTGATCGAACCCTTGCTGCGCGCCCTTGAGACGCTTGGCTACCAGACCCCGACGCCGGTGCAGGCGCAAGCCATTCCGGCGGTGCTGGCCGGTCGTGACCTGATGGCCGCGGCCCAGACCGGCACCGGCAAGACCGCAGGCTTTGCCTTGCCGCTGCTGCAGTTGCTGACGATGGAAGGGCCGAAAGTCGCCGCCAATTCGGCACGTGCGCTGATCCTGTGCCCCACCCGTGAACTGGCCGAGCAGGTTCACACAAGCGTCGCCGAATACGCCCAGCACCTGCCGCTGACCACTTACGCGGTGTACGGCGGCGTGAGCATCAACCCGCAGATGATGAAGCTGCGCAAGGGCGTGGACATCCTGGTTGCCACCCCCGGCCGCCTGATCGACCTGTTCCGCCAGAACGCGCTGAAACTCAACCAGCTGCAAACCCTGGTGCTGGACGAAGCCGACCGCATGCTCGACCTGGGCTTCTCCGAAGAACTGGCGAACATCTATCGCATGTTGCCGAAAAAGCGCCAGACCCTGCTGTTCTCCGCCACTTTCTCCGATGACATCCGCCTGCTGGCCGGGCAGATGCTCAATGACCCGCTGAGCATCGAAGTCAGCCCGCGCAACGTCGCCGCCAACACGGTGAAGCAGTGGGTGGTGCCGGTGGATAAAAAGCGCAAGGCGGAGCTGTTCGTGCACCTGATGCGCAAGGGTCGCTGGAAGCAGGTGCTGGTGTTCGCCAAAACCCGCAACGGCGTGGATGCGCTGGTGGATAAGTTGCAGGGGCTGGGCATCAACGCTGACGGCATCCATGGCGACAAACCGCAGGCCACGCGCCAGCGAGCGCTGGACCGCTTCAAGGCCAGCGACGTGCAGATTCTGGTGGCCACCGACGTGGCGGCCCGTGGCCTGGACATCGAAGACCTGCCGCTGGTGGTCAACTTCGACCTGCCAATCGTCGCCGAAGACTATATCCACCGCATCGGCCGCACCGGTCGCGCGGGCAACACCGGTGAGGCGATTTCGCTGGTGTGCGCCGATGAAGTGAACATGCTCTCGGCGATCGAAATGCTGACCCGCCAGACCCTGACCCGCAAGATGGAACCGGACTTCGAACCGGAACACCGCGTGCCGGATACCGATGCCAGCGGGCAGGTGGTGAAGAAACCGAAAAAGCCGAAGAAGCCCAAAACGTCGGGCGGTGGCGGCAAGCGTAACCTGGGCAAGTGGGTGGACAGCGGCGATGCAGCGCCGACGGAACCGTCGATCAAGCCAGTGCGCAAGGTGCCGGTGTTCAATACCGGGCCGCGTAAGAAGAAGTAGAGCAGCTACGAGCTGCAAGTCAAAAGCTGCAAGTGGGCACGACGTAGCTATTGCTTGCAGCTCTAGGCTTGCAGCTTGCGACTGCTTTTAAGCCACTCCAACAGCCCAAGCCCAGCCGCCCGGCCACTGGCAAAACACCCCGTCAGTAAATACCCGCCGGTCGGCGCTTCCCAGTCCAGCATCTCCCCAGCGCAAAACACGCCCGGCAGTTGCTTGATCATCAGCCGCTCATCCAGCGCTTCGAACGGCACGCCGCCGGCGGTGCTTATGGCTTCATCCAATGGCCGAGTCCTGATCAATCTCAGCGGCAACGCCTTGATATCCACCGCCAGATGCGCCGGGTCATTGAAATGTTCAGCAGGGGCCAGCTCACGCAACAGCGCTGCCTTGACCCCATCCAGGCCCAATTGACTGTGCAAATGCTTGCTCATCGACCGCGACCCACGTGGCTTGGCCAGGGCAGCCTGCACCTTGTCCAACGGCTTGCTCGGCAGCAGATCGATATGCACGGTGGCGGCGCCGTCACGGTTGATCGTTTCGCGAATCGGCGCCGACAGGGCATAGATCAGGCTGCCTTCGATGCCGGTGGCCGTCACCACGCATTCGCCCAGGCGCGGCTTATCGTCCCCCAGCCCGATGGCGACGTTTTTCAACGGCGCCCCGGCGAATTTGCTGACCATCAAATCGCTCCAGGCCGACACCTCAAAACCGCAATTGCTCGGTTGCAGGCGCACATAGGGTAGGCCGCGATCTTCGAACAGGTTGAGCCAGGCGCCGTCGGAGCCCAGGCGCGACCAGCTGCCACCGCCCAAGGCCAGCAGCACCGCATCGCTGTGCACGGCTTGCTCGCCCTCCGGGCTGTGGATAAGTAAATCGCCTTCGGCATTCCACCCCACCCAACGATGCCGGGTGTGGATAACCACACCTTGCTCACGCAGGCGCTTGAGCCAGGCGCGCAGCAGCGGCGCGGCTTTCATGTCCGTAGGAAATACGCGCCCGGAGGTGCCGACAAAGGTTTGAATGCCCAGCCCATGAATCCACTCGCGCAACGCGTCGGCACCGAAGCTGCGCAGCAACGGTGCCAGGTGCGGTGCTCGTTCGGCGTAGCGCGAGAGGAACGCCGGGTAGGCTTCGGAGTGGGTGATGTTCATGCCGCCCACGCCGGCCAGCAGGAACTTGCGCCCCACTGAGGGCATGCCGTCGTACAGGTCCACCCGCACGCCCGCCTGGCTCAGGATTTCAGCGGCCATCAGTCCGGCAGGGCCGCCGCCGACGATGGCGACACGGTGAGGAGAAGTCTGAGGCATGGGCAGGGCTGCGGCGCTATGAATAGGCCGAGTATTCTACCCGACGATGGCGCCGCTGCCTGATCAATAAATGTACAGTTTCCTGCAAGCCATACGGCTAACTGCTTTCAGACCGTTACGCTCAAGTTATCCACAGGTGGTTCCACAGGCATTGTGGGTAACGCCCACACTTCAATGACAGCCTGATGACGTCCACACACGCTGCGCGCTGTGGTGCAGGATGCCGTGGCGACGGGCCAGGGCAGGGCGGTCCTTGCTGTAGCCGCCGCCGATCACGCCCATCACCGGAATATTGCGGCCCAGACAGTGACGCATCACGCTTTCATCGCGGGCGGCGACGCCGGCATCGGTGAGCTTGAGGTAGCCGAGTGCGTCGTCCTTGTGTACATCCACACCCGCGTCGTACAGCACCAGGTCCGGCTGGTACAGCGGCAGCAGGTAATTGAGCGCGTCATCGACCACCTTGAGGTAGTCGGCATCGCCCATGCCCATCGGCAACCCGATGTCCCAGTCGCTCTGGGCCTTGCGCGCCGGGAAGTTTTTTTCGCAGTGCAGCGAGACGGTGATGGCATCCGGCGTGTCCTGCAGAATGCGCGCGGTGCCGTCGCCCTGATGTACGTCGCAGTCGAAGATCAGCACACGGTTGACCCGGCCGCTGGCCAGCAGGTAATGGCTGATCACCGCCAAGTCATTGAAGATGCAAAAGCCCGCCGGGTAATCGTAGTGGGCGTGGTGGGTGCCACCGGCGAGGTGGCAGGCCAGGCCGTGCTCCAGCGCCTGCTCTGCCGCCAGGATCGAGCCACCCACCGCGCGCACGGTGCGTCGCGCCAGGGCTTCGCTCCACGGCAGGCCGAGGCGCCGTTGGTCTTCGCGAGACAACTCGCCGCTCATGTAGCGTTCGATATACCCAGGTTCGTGGGCGAGGCCGAGAATCTCTGCCGGGCACAGCTGCGGGCGCAGCAAGTGGCGGTCCTCGGTCAGTCCACTGTCCACCAGGTGGTCGCGCAGCAGGCGAAACTTGTCCATGGGGAATCGGTGGTCCGCCGGGAACTCGGGGCTGTAGTCATCGTGGTAGATCAATGGCAAGGGCATGGGATTTTCTGACAGGAATCTGCGTCGGATCTTACCAGCGCTGTACACTCACGCACATCGCAAGGGAGGGAGACCCATGGAGCCGATACTGGAACTGGAAAGTGCACGGTTGATCATGCGCCAATGGCGTGACAGCGACCTGCAGGCATTTGCGCAGATGTGCGCCGACCCGCAGGTGATGCGCTATTTCCCGGCCAAGTTGAGCCACCTGGAAAGCGCCGCATTGATTGGCCGGATTCGCGGCCATTTCGCCGAGTATGGTTTTGGCCTCTGGGCTTTGCAGCGTAAGGACACCGGCGAATTTATCGGCCTCACCGGGCTGCTCAACGTCAGTTTCGAAGCGAGCTTCACCCCGGCGGTGGAAATTGGCTGGCGCCTGGCCCGTGAACATTGGGGCCTGGGTTATGCCAGCGAGGCGGCCTGGACCGCATTGCGCTGTGGTTTCGACCGCCTGAGCCTGGATGAAATCGTCGCCTTCACCACCGAAGCCAATCTGCCTTCACAAAAAGTCATGCAGGCCATCGGTATGCATTACGATCCGCAGGCAGATTTTGAACACCCCAAAGTCGCAGCCGATGACCCGCTGC
>Ga0265797_10005061_pt1 | contig 19567 bp, 16 predicted proteins | sample P2T30metagenome_FD_192433 | JGI IMG/M metagenome (GOLD analysis project Ga0265797, IMG submission 192433) | Plant litter microbial communities from East Loma Ridge, Irvine, California - P2 T30 | ecosystem: Environmental > Terrestrial > Plant litter > Unclassified | place: USA: California... | reverse complement strand
GATATATCTAACATGACCTAACCAAAACAAGCAACTCGCTATGACAAAAGTGTTCCCATCTCGGGGTCCCGCTTGACACCAGTCCTTTTGACTCCAGGCCTCCATTCTCATCAAAACGTGTCATGAAATCCGATGGAACGCCATTCATGCAACATAACCCATGTGCTCTACCTAAGGAAGGCAGTCTAGCCAATCAATGGCTCGAACATCAGCCAGGCCTTAGCTGAAATAAACCTGTGCTGTGCGCTGTTGTTCCGGAGACAAAGTCGCCGCGGCTTGGCTGAGATCAGTACTTGTGGCTTGGATGAGTGCCTTGACGGAAGTAACGACACGGTTAGCAGTCTGACCCTGTAGAGTCTCAGCTTCGAGGGCTTGAACGACATAATTGAAGATTTTAGCAGGTTGGGAGAAGACAGTTTGGTTTTGCCTACAAAGGTGTTAGTTGGAGTGTCTGATGCGGGTCCAATGTTGGGCACAATGGTTACTTACCGTTCAATCAATTGCGCAAGGAATGCATATGCATACGGCGTAGCCTCCTCATCGTTTGTGATTGGCAAGGTGTCTATCCAGGCAGCTGCGACATTGTCCCAGTTCTGCACCTTGCTCGGGTTGTAGTGCAGAATCTTAGCAATGGCAGCCGATGCGTTCTCCGTCGCAAAGATGTCGTCATCGGCGCGGGCGTTGGGGCGTTGGGTCACCTGGAAGAGCATGGGCAAAGAAGCAGCGACAAACTCTGACCAGTTCTCGCCGCCCTTGTGAGCTGCTACACCGACACCGTATACGGCTGCTTGACGATTGGCAGGGACATCATCTTGCATGCCGTCAACAAGTGGTTGTATGATGTGATCCTTGTACTGCCAGGACTCTGGACCGCAAAACTCTAGCACGTCATCGTAGATGCAGATAGCCCATTGGCGTTGCGTGGGGTCCGGGTTAACGACCGCGAGGCCGTAAAATTCGATCAAGGAGGCCCAGTGTGAAAGGAATGCTGTGCCCATGGTCTTGAATATGCTGTGAAATGCCTTGTTCATATCGGAAAGGAGATTCTGGTCGTCCTCGATGGCGAATAGAATCTCTTCCGACGCTTCCTCGCCATCTTCATTTTCGGCTTGCTCTTCCAGGCGATCTTTGACCCGCACGTTGTAGTCTTCAAGTACTCCTCTAGCGGACTCGACGAACGAGGTCATGTGCGCATTCGTGAGGCAATTTTGGCCGATGCACTCTAGACACTCGTAGAAGCACTGGTACATTTCGGCAAGGGTGTCGATGGCGGGCTCAGCACTCAAGACTTCCAGGACACGCTCCACAGTACGTTCCCACAGCTGCCCCAGCTGTGTCGACTCTGGACCATGGGCCTTTTTGTATGCATTCAACAGCATCGGTACACACTTGGCAGAGGCGACTCGTACAGGGTCGTGGAAAAAGAATGCCAGACCAGGGAGGGCAATCTTGTCCATGATGTCGTTAACGTATGGCTCAAATGCGTCCTCGAGTACTTGTGCGTAGATGACAATAAGCTCAATAGCCATATGCTTGTCATCGAGGATACTGGTCTTGATGCCAATGACTTTGCCTTTGAGAGGCACCAGTTCCCAGCCTTCTTCGTCCTGTATTTGAGCGACTTGCTCCTCATCGTCAAGCAATTGAATGTCGGCCTTGGCACCAGCAAGCTCTGTCAGTGGTGGAATGACGCCAGCAAGGAAGGGCACGAATTCGCGGCCAAGTACCCGGCACATGCGGCCCCAGCAGTGAAGTAGGTAAGAGGCCTGTGGATCGTCGGGCTCGGAGACGCTGTTCTGGATCCGCCCGAGCAGCTGAACAAGGCTGAGTGCGTCCTGGCCCATGCGATCTTTGCCGACAGCGAGAGCAATGAGGGTAGCGCACTCCATAGCCTTGGCTCGCAACAGCCGGTACTCCTTAGATTGTTCCTCCTGCAGTACGTTGAACAGGAGCGGCATAAGAGTATCGTAGTACTTGGAGAAGGCTGCCTCGGCTGAATCGGCAACGGTGGCAATGGTAGATAGAGCCTGTTCCTGGACAAAGCGCTTGGGGCTCTGCAGAAGCATGAGCAAGTGGTTGAGGAGCTGGTCCAGATACGGCTCGAGAATATTCTTCTCGGCCTCCTCGCAGAAGTTTACTAGCGCAGCAGCTGCATGTGCCTGCACGCGAGGCTCTGAAGACTCCAAAACAGGGATAATGTTGGGCAGGACTACTTGGTGGTACTTTTCTTGCATGGTTCCAGCAAAGTCGGTCGACATTTGGCCGACGGCATTGCAGGCAGCCCATCGAACACGTGGGTGAGGGTCTCGAAGAGCGGGCAGGACGAGATCCAGGACCTTGTCAAGCTCTCCAACCATTAGTTCGCGGCAACCTTCAGATATGGCAGAAATAGCCATGAGAGCAGCGTGCCTGTCGCGCCAAGCTGAGGACGTCATCATGCGAGGCAGCCAGTTGAAGGTCGGGGGCAGGATGGCCTGTCCACCAAGCTTGTTGGCCAAGCGATCCATGCACTGCTCTCCAGCAACGTGATTCGAGTCGCTCTCTTCGTCCAACTGTTACATTTTAGCGGAAGAAGAAGAAACAGACATAATAACTGGTTTACTCACGTCTTCGGACACGTTCCACTCCTCAGCATCATCGTCATCTGCACCAACATCCGTCATCAGAGATAGACATTGAGTGACCATGTCGTTGGTAAAGTTGGCGTCCTTCTTGCACATGACTGGGGCATTGTCGGCAAAAGTGGCCATGAGCTCCAGCGCATTCTGACGGGCAGTCTCTCCGAGATCCTTGTCCTGGATCACGGAGATGCTGAACTGAACGAGGCTATTGAAGAGAGGCTTGAACATCTTGGGCGCGACTTCAGCAAGATCGATGAGCGAGATGAGAGCCTTGGTGAGGAGATCAGCATCGCCAGAGTCTTTGATGGGTGGCAGGATGTTGAGGATCTCGCCGATGAGCGAGTAGTACTTGGACTGCGCCTTCTTGGTGATGGAGCGGAAGAAGGATGCAAAGGCCTCGACGGCCGCAATCCGGACCTGTCAAGGTAAGCTGGAGTTTGCACAACGCGCACAGAATACGCACCGAGGATTCGCTGTCAGCAAATCCGCCCTTGAAGGCCGTCATGACGACATCTTCATGCTGCTTCTCGATGATTTGTGGTGTGGTGGAGAATATCCGGAACGCGTTCTCGCGCTGTGCGGGATCCTGCGACTGGCTGGCCTGGAACAAGGCTCCCAGCAGTTCTGGCCATGCAACGCCTGTGCAAGTTTTAGACCTGGACGCCGTTCACATGTACGTAAATGGAGGGGTCTGCCTACCTTCGTCTGTATGTTGGCGCGCAAGCTCAGCCACGGCGTCTCCGACCTTTGTGCGTACCGACGTGTCCGTCTCGTTGGCGAGACACTGGAGGAGCTTTGCGCGTATGGCCTCTCGCTCGGCGGGGTTGAGCGTCAGGAACAGGTCGGCCGTCTGGCCTGAGGCGGCCTTGCGTGGTTTCGACGACTGTCGCCTGAAGATGACGGCGGCAAAGGTTCGTGTCTATAATGCTGCATGTGAGCCCTCAGCATCCAGCGCTGGTACTGAACCGGGGCTTACTGAAGTGTCCTGGGCCAGTTCGATCTGCTCCGACAGGCCCATCAAGAGCACGTCGGGCCTCTGGTTCACCCATTCCTCGTTGAGCTGTTGCTCTGCCGTTGTGCGCTGGACATTGTCGGGCGACTGGAGGCCCTGCAGCAGCGTGGCAAGCGCCGTGTGCACCTCGGCGGGGAGAACAGACATGTTGTTGGAATTTTAGATTCGGAGTTCTTCGTGGGGAGCGGCCCCGGTGAGTGTTGCGTCGTTCGCAGCCAAGGGACTACCACGGCGGATTATGGTGGGTTGATCGGTACCGGTAGTGCTTGCAGAGTGGGGCTCGTGCCTTGTCCAAAAAAAAAGTTCTTTATTCTCCTCCAACCACAATGAGGTCATGGCTTATGAGCATGAATGGAGGGCACTGTAAATAATGGCCGGTGATACGATGTAATCGTTTACAAGCGATACATCACATTCATCCTGTTTAATGTAATGTGGAGAAGAAGAAACCCCCAACTTTTTCCAGCATAACAGACAACTACCTAGACTAGGATAAAGATCACCAGACATGGCTCCAAAGCCTTCCCTTTCCCTTTCCGAATATACGCCAAACCCCCTGAAAATACACAATTTTGTGTCCCGTAGCACAGGTCTCCTATGAGATATCAATCATTCCGGTGCAGACATCTAGCCCGACCCTTGAGAATGCTCCAGCCTGTACAGTCTCGTCAGCTACGGCATCTGTGAACCTAGCTATCCATGGTTGCGGCTTGCAACTTATCATCACGTGCATCTCTTTGATATCATATGGCCCCTTGCTGTTCTGCAACTATCATGTATCTCAATTTGTCTACGCTAGGAAACACCCAGGGATCTATGGGATATCAATTACTAACAAAGGAAACAATACACTCTCACTCATGCTGCAACCGTAAACTACTCGTGACATTACAACCACCCGTTTACCGGCTCGAGGCACGGCCAAGTACAAACACACCGACAATGACAACGGCTAGTACGCCAATGGCTCCCGGTAGGAGGAGGTCATTCGGTACCCCAGCAATGATTTCTGGTTGTTGTGAGAGAGGGATAGGTTGGTTCCGGCCTCTCGACCTGGGCGTTTCGTCTTCTTCATCGTCGAAGAATTGCTTGCGTTCGCGAAGAGTGGATTCCGGTGGTGTGACGGGCTTGGGCAGCGCCGGCTGTGGGTTGACTTCAGCAGACATGGGCGCCTTTTCGGGGTCATGTACAAAGAGGTCAACCTTTTCACGATGCGCCATTCGGGATAAACTGATGGCCTCGACGAGATCGTCGTGGGTTGTGATGGAAATTGTATCACCCTCATTGTCAAGGTAGCTTAGAGCAAAGCCAGCTCTGGAGATTTTGCCTTCGTCGTATGTTGGAATGCCTCCTAGAGCCTCGACCTCGCTACCGAGCTTGTCGGCTACGTTGGAGATGAACTCGTCAATACCATGAGAGGCAATCACCTGCAGGCGGTGGACACGACCGCTCGGAGCCTTGAACTTGAAGGGAAATGGCATGTCTTCCATAGTTGCAGGATGATTACTCGCAATGGCAGACTGCGAGGGCGAGTCACCTCCATTATGCGAAGCAGACTCGTTCGGCAATACGTTATCACCGTGATCCATGAGACCAGGGCGGTCATGGTGCGAGACGTATGATCGGTGGTCAGGATGTCGGCTTCCGCCCTCGCCCGACATCATCGATTCAGTCTCGTTGTCAATCGACAGCCAGAACTTGTTCCATGCTGGACCCTCACTATCCGTGGTGCTGATGTTGTTGATCTTTGAACAATTAGTATCATGTCACACGAGTACCATATCACGCAACGTACCTGGTCTAGCGTCGCATAAGTCAACTTGAGCACGTCCACCATGCCGACGATTTCGCCTGCATCGCTCATGACAGGCAAGTTGAGGTAATGTCCGTCTGAAGAAAGTTAGCACTATCGGCAGTGAGGCACGGGGTAGTGTCCTCACCATGCATCTTGCGAAGAGCAGACTGGATGCTCATGTCCATAGGCGCAAAGTCGGGATGGGGCGTCATTACACGAACAACACTGCAAGTGGACGGATCGAGGCCCGCGGCAATAACACGGAGAACAACATCCTTGCTGGTGAAGATTCCAGTAATAGAGCCATTGTCCTGCACCAAGACAGCCGTCGTATGGTGCTCTTTCATCAAGGCCGCTGCTTCCCTGACAGAAGTGCGCACAGATACAGTGGTCGGAGGAAGACCGGTTAGAACAGACTCCAGAGTAGGCCCAGACATCTTCTGCCGAATAGCCTCGACATACTCGATGATCTGGGCGGGTTGGCTAGAGCCCATCTCTGCCTGTACGCCCTCCAAAGCGTCGTACAACTTGCGAGAGGAGCTATAGGCACGCTCCAGTTTCTCCATGGCGTCGTAGAAGCACTTTGTAATATCCAGGATACCAGAAATGTCGTGGTTCTCGTCCATGACTGGGAGATGGCGGAAGCCCTTCCTGACCATGAGATCCAGGGCATCGGTCGCGCTCGTGTCTGTCTTTGCGCAAAGGGGGTTCTTGGTCATGATCTCCTCGATGGTGACGTCGCGCGCCTTGATTCCAGCTCCGACAACGCGGAAAGCCAGATCCTTTGCGGTGAAGATGCCTGCAATGCGATCGTCGTCGTCGGTAACCAAGACGCAGTCCTCGCGCTTGGCCGCCATCAATTGCGCAGCCTCAGCCACCGAAGTCGAGGGTTTGATCTGGAGTGCCGGCGACGGCTTCAGGGCAAGGACGGTGCCAGGCGGGGCTTTCTTGGACAGGCGCACCCGTCCGCTGGGGTTCTTCTTCTTATTGAGATCGGACTCGATCTTTCGTCGAATTGCCTGGGGCCCGATCAGCATGCAACCACACATATTCCAACAGGGCCACTCACGTCGTCCCTCTTGGACATCTTCGCCCGGCTGGCACTGAGCGACGAGCCGCCGGCCTCACTCTGCGCAACATGGCTTGCGTGGGTCTCGAGCGCAGGTCGTGGGATGTTAGAAGGACTGTGGCCGAACTGCTGGGGCTGGTTGCGGTTTGTGGGCTTAGGCGTCCCCCGCATTGTTCCTGTATGTGACATGGCGACGACCTATGCTTTTTGACAGCGGAGTGGATTTTGCCTGGTTGGCAAGTGAGGGGCCAGTAGGAAAGATTGCGGCCGCCTTTGCGGGAGTTGACGTGGTTGCCAGGGTTCACCTGCTAGACGAAAACAATGCGAGGACACGGGAAGCAAGCGCCGACCCAGACCGCCACTCACCACCCACTACCCACCACCCGCACCTTTTTTTAGTCATCTGACGAACCCCCCACACGCATGCATAGATGTAGACTGTCGTTGGAGTGAAGCAGGAGAATTTGACACGGTCTTGTGCCATATATGCGCAATAGCAAAAGTGCCTCGACCATGACAAGCAGCTAATATGACAACTTTGAACTTCAGGTCCAGGAATGCGCCCCTCATTCTTGCTTCTCACGCTTGTCCAGTGTCACGAGCAGCTCATCACAAGGGGCTTGTCGTACCTTGCCTCGCCTTGCCTGTGAACCAAGCACGTCACACGCAGAATGCAACTGAACTAAACCGTTTGTATTTCGAATCTTGGCCTCTTTCAACGCCCGCCAGCCCATTCCGCTTCTTCCACGGACCCAAAATCGCTATGCTGGAAGGGGATATAACACCAAAAGCGCCTCAAATGTACACGCCGCCACCTCCAATCATTCGTCCAAGCCAACTATGCACCCTCACTACCAAATTCCTTTGTCCAGTCGGCGCTACGCTTCAAGTCCTCGCCACTAACCGTCGGCCTTGAAGCCTTGATCGCCTTGATAAAGTCCTTTACCTTTAGTGGTGGTTCAAGGAGTTGGTCACCATCTAAATCTGTCCATGACTTTTCATGCGCCTGCGCATCTCCTGGTGAACAAGGCGTCCATTTGGTCTCTCCATCTACCTCGACCGGCTTGTAGTGTGTCGCCGTCTGAATCAGTCGCACCGGCTGCATGAGCGCATCCTGCACTGCGATTGAGATATCAGAGCCGGAGTAGCCTTCACTCAGCTCCGCGAGCTTCTTAAAATCTGCCTGGTTCAATTCGCAGGGTGTGTTTCCAACAGCGAGCTCAAACATCCTCATGCGCGCCGGGGTGTCTGGTAAGCTAATATGCACTCGTCGTTGAAATCGCCGTCGAATAGCAGAATCGAGTTGCCATGGGATGTTTGTCGCTCCAAGAATGAGCACACCCTTGGAGTCTTTGCCCACACCGTCCATTTGTACCAGAAGCTCGGTCTTGATACGTCTTGAGGCTTCTGATTCCCCTTCGCCACGGGGCCCGCAAAGTGCGTCGATCTCGTCGATGAAGATGATAGAGGGCTTGTTCTCGCGTGCCATCCCAAACAGCTGCTTGACAAGCCTGTTTCCTGTCAGTCAGTGGGTCTCGTATTGCGGTACATGTTGTGACCTACCGTTCCGATTCACCCATCCACTTGCTAACCAAGTCGGAACTTGACACGCTGAAGAAGGTACTGTTTGCCTCTGTCGCAACTGCTTTTGCCAAATAACTCTTACCGGTACCTGGTGGTCCGTACAGCAATATGCCCTTCCATGGCTGTCGCTTGCCAGTGAACAAATGAGGGAATTTGATGGGCAAGATAACAGCCTCTTTTAGCGCCTCTTTTGCCGCCTCAAGACCTGCTACGTCCTCCCACCGAATATTGGGCTTCTCGGATAAGATGGCGCCTGCGAGCGCACCGCGAAGTTTCTTGGAGTCTGCGTCTTGCTCGCCTTCGTCATCATCGCTGTCCTGCATTAGCTGTGATGCTCCGTAGTACTACGCCTGAAGCTTGTACACACCCTCCGCCCTTACCACTGCCGCCTGCTGATTTGCCATTCGAGCCCATAGCAGCTGGTTTCTTGCGATTCGAGGCGTCGTTTTGGTTCAAATGCTGCTTCAGCTTCTCGGCGCGCTCCATGTACTCGGCCACTTTGCCTCTAATCATATCCTTGGACTTCTGGTTCTTCTCCCCTACTCGCTATTAGTACACCAGACCCAGAAAAGATTTCGCAATCCCACATTTGAGGGCCAGCATAAAGAGCTCCACTAAAAAACGTCAGCCGCATCGATTTGAGCTCCCGTGTGAGCGACTCACGAGCGCTGTAATACAGCTGGTATGCCTTCTCATATTCGCCCGCTGTGTCCGTCTCAATGGCCTTCTTGACTGTCTCGATAGCCCGGCCGAGGAAGTCGGCGTTACTCATGGTTCAGAGTTTGAGTGGAAGCCGTTCTCGAGGGTATGATCTTGTGTTTACGTGTACGTGTGGTTGAGGACCGGTGGTGTGTACCTAGGCAGTCCGGGGAGCGATTGGGTGGGGCAATCACGCGCTATCTGGCGTCGCTGAGAGGCAAAAAATGCAAGAGTGTGTGGCTGACTCGTCGCGCAGCACAATTCAGCAGCTACAGGGCATGCAATTGCGCGAGAAAACGTCTTCGAGACGGGCGTCGCAGTCAATCGGAGGGTGAGGGTCGACTCGTTGCTACGGTCTGGAAGGCATCCTAAGCCCCGCGTTGCTTCTAACCACATTGAGAAAGTTCGATATCCCGCTCGCTCTCGCCGAACAACCAGCCACGAACTTTGTGCAAAGCGTTAGTCGGCATCACAAGAGCCATGGGAGACGTGCAAAAGAAGCTTCAGGCACTGTCTGATAGTTATCAAGGCCTCCAGGCGGGTATGTCATATGTGAAACGTGAAACATACGTGTTAATATCGAAATAGAACTCGGAACCGCGGTAGAGGCCCGCCAAAAGCTCGAGTCGCAGCAGCAAGAGAATACCACCGTCAAAAAGGTAGACGAGAAGGAGCTGGCCATGAGCGCATGATACTGAGGCTTTCCATTGCAGGAGTTTGACATTCTCGACGACGATGCCAACATTTACAAACAAATCGGCCCGGTGCTCTTGAAGCAGGACAAGACTGAGGCAGTCATGTCAGTCAACGGCCGCCTGGAATTCATCGAGAAGCAGATGTGAGTGGGCAGCCGTGTCTCTGTGAAAGAACCTGTACTAACAGGGACCAGCAAGGACATTGAAAAGCAAATTCAGGGCATACAAGAAAAGAGCGAGAAGATCAAGAGCGAGGTATGAAAGCTGCATGTACCTAACAGAGAAGCGTCCTAACCCAAGGCCCAGATTATTCAGATACAATCAGCGGCACAACAATCGCAGCAAGCGGCGGTCGCATCGTAGGAGAGATGGGATGAGGAAAATAGTACCAATATGATACCCATTCATTTCAACTTGTCAACACTATGAGGCAAAGACCGAGAGAGGGAGTAAACTCATAACAGAGTTTTAACGTACGGTTTGGTTACTCCTATGTTCCCAGCATATACATGCTCGCATGATGAGAAAGATGAAGAGAATACATGGATTGTGTGGCGATTGAATTCCTACGTGGGCGCTCCGACGATGAAATAAAAAAAAGGCCAACGAAGGAGCTGTACAAGACTAAAAGGCACGACTTTCCAACAGGTAGCCTCGAATACATGTGATGCATAAAGACGGCTCCGGGATAATTCCTCGTGTTTCTCAGGGTGTTTGATAAGACTACCCGCTAATAGTTCGCCAATTAGAGGTGCAGCACCATGGGAGCATGTTACAGAAAAAAGTGATTCACATGCTTCCTTTGCGCACACTACATGGCAGTGAAGCCTGGAATAAATTTCATTCGAATCTCCCTAGAACCCGTCAGCAAAGGCGCTTGCTCGAAACGATGCATATGAACAGTCAGCGGTGGGTGGGGTCATGCGCGGAGTGTGGCACTGCCACACAGAACTTCCACGGGCATCCACAAGGCCACAGGCAAAAGCCCCCCCCCCTCTCCCATCTGTCTCGCCGCTTCGGAATAATTGGAGACACTACATCCGGAGCTGCCCCATAGCAGGCGCCCTGCCCTGTACCAGTATGCACGCATGCACGCGCATCGCCTCGTCTGTAACAGCTGCGCACCAACGCTAGACGTCTCCAGGGCTCGAGCCGTTGCTTCAGCCCTTGAGTGCAGGGTTCCTAATTGGCCGCACGCCAAGGGTACGAACGCCTTTTAGAGACCTGACCTGAGAGTTGTCCCCTTCTTCACCTCTGGCAGTGAGCATCGTCCGCCTCTCCACCTCCGTCTCCACCGACCGTTTCCCTTCTTTGTAGCTTCATATATTACCCGTGTCTCTTCTTATTGCGCTGCTTGCCCGAGCATCCCCGCACGGCGCCTTCCTGCATCCATCCATCAGCCCACTGCGAATCGGTCTCTCCCCTGACACTTCGCACCTCGAGCTCTCCTTTGAGGCACAGCTGGGACTGCAGGAGACACTCGTGTGCAACAATTCCCCCTCACGAAGCTGACAGTTACCGAAACTATACTGTAAATTTGCCCTTGCGAGACAACTAGTGTGCCAATCCATCGCGATGCTGACTAGCAACCAGAATTACAAACCTCGCACCACAAAATACCCTTGATCACGCCCATCACCATGTCTGCAAGCCACATTGCTGCGAATAGGAACAGCACGCCCGAGGGTTCCAGCTCGCTCCGCCCGCCCCAAACCCGCAACTCTCTCGGCGCTGGCCATCATCTACGTGCCTCTACTGACCTCGGCGGCTTCCCCTCCCCGCTGGCCAACCGTGGCATTCGTCCCGCCTCGGAGATCTACTTTGGCCGCAACAACACGCAATCGGGCAACCCGGACGAGATGGAGCGCGCCGCCCAGCAGTGGTTGGCCGACATCGATCAGTATGAGACGACGCTCGAGGAGATGGCGACAGCCACGCTCGATCAGGATTTCAAGGACGAGCTGAGCGCCATCGAGCAGTGGTTCCGTGTGCTTAGCGAGGCCGAGAGGACCGCCGCGCTCTATGCTCTGCTCCAGCAGACGACCCAGGTGCAGATCAGGTTCTTCATCCAGGTCCTGCAGCAAATGTCCAAGAACGTGCCCATGTCTGGCGTGCTTTCCCCTGCCAACTTTGGGGAAAAGGGTTAGTCGGGTAGCTCCTTTTGGCAAATTTACGTGCTGACGCCTCGTAGATCCAATGACGCAGAAATTGAGCGACGCTATGAGCAAGCTCAGCACAGGCGAGAACCGCCACTCCATGGGTCTCGGCCGTCCCCCGCCGTCCCCCGGCGCCGGGAAGCGTAACTCTGGCTTGGAGACGTCCACGATCAATCGCATGTTTCCGGATGCTGCCGCCGCTATCGCTAAGCAAAAGGCGGAATTTACTGATGTAGTAGGCGTTGCGCCGGCGTCTAACCGCAATAGCACCGTGGGCGACCGCTCTTCGCTGGTCGCCCCTACCATCAGTGCACCCGAGGACAACAGCAAGAGGGAGAACAATGCTCCGCCGGCATCGCCTTGGAACGAGGGTAACCGCCCAAAATCGTCTGGTCAACAGCAGCAGCAGCAGCACCAGCCCATGGGCCAATTCACTCAGCCTCCTCTGTCCGCCGGCCTCCGTTCTCCTCGCCTCCCCCTTCAAAACGAGAACAACAACGTGCAGACCACTACGCTAAATGCGCTCGAGGCAAACTCGACCAACATGCCGTTGCTTTCGCCTGCTTACGCGGGAGGCGGAAGCTGGGCATCGCAATTGAGCACTCCCATGGTCGGCAACTTCAACCAGTCGAACAACCAAGCTGACATGGTTGCCAACGCCACTGCCATGAAGCTGGCCGCCTTGTCTACTGTCAACAACCGCATCCAGTTGGATGACGTTCGCAAGTTCCGCCGCGCTCGCTCTTCGGATAACGGACCCATGTCGCCAGGCATGCCTCAGATGGGCAATGGAAATATACTCATGACCAACGAGCTGGGCCAGGTATTGACCCCACAACAGGCAGCAGCTTTGCAGGCGCAGCAACTAGCTGCAATGAACGGTCGCCGGTCCCGCCCCAGCTCCCCCGGTTTCGCCATGCAAGCCCAGGGCATGGGTGCCATGGGCAACTTCACCTCGCCTCAGGCCAACGGTTTCTTGGCTGCAGATTACGGAGGCGGCATGATGAACAACGGAATGGGTGCACTGAACCTCGCCCAATTCGGCCTTGCTGGCGCTGGTACCAACGATGGTCATGGCTTCCTTGGTGACAACATCGATCGTGGTCGATCCCCTCGCGGCCGCCGTGGCAGCTCGAAGCCCCCGGAGGACCCCACTGACCCAGGACTGCTTTCGGACATTCCCAACTGGCTTCGCAGTCTTCGCCTACACAAGTACACGGATAACCTGAAGGATCTCAAGTGGCAGGAGCTTATTGAGCTTGATGACGAAGGCTTGGAAAAGCGTGGAGTCAATGCACTCGGTGCCCGTAGGAAGATGTTGAAGGTAAGAAATCACTCTAGCCCAAATGATCATTGCAATCAACTAACACGGTCTAAAGGTTTTTGAGCAAGTCAAAGAAGCTCAGGACCACGGTAAGCTGCGATAGGCTCGTAGCTCGTTGCATGTGTTGTCTAGACGCATGAAGGACTAGTCCGTCTCTGAACATAGATATACGATATAAAAGCGACAATCTCCAGCTGGCACGGACGCGCATGGTCCGTCAGGTCTGGAACGCATATGATTACATGTTTTGTGCATTAGGACCTTATTTGGATGTTGCTTTCTTGGCCTATCAGATACCGAAGGGTTTCTACTTTTATACTCTTGGATGTGTTTAGTGCGATTATTTATAGGGTAGACAGGGTCGGGAATGGGAGTGAGCAGTAATGACATTGTGTGTTGTACACAGCAAAACACGTTGTTCTTTTTGTATACCAAACGGTAGTTGATTACGCTCCTGACTTGTAGTCTGATGTGTCTGCGTGGGCGAGGTTTGTGAAAAGCTCTTGTGTATTCTCATGAGCAGCACCCAAATGCAGTTCTGCCGCTTGCCGGCTCGGTAAGCACGACGTTTGCTTCGTGTATCTTCGTAGCGCTGTCGTTGATTTTCTTTATTCCTCAATGCATGACACTGATCGAAATCTACTCTGGCATCGAAACGACACACCTTGGACGATGTACGCATGTGGAAACGGAGGGAAAAGCAAATGTGGACGGGACACAGCTGCTCAGCAACGATCAGCTGTGTGATGTCACCAGTGAGGTGGCCACAGCATCCGTTGTTTGGCCAGAGAGTACCTACGACTAGATGCTAATCACATTGGCTAAGCGATACACGAATGCAAACTACTGCGAACCGGACATTGTTGGATTCTGTAAAGAGGCAGCCTGACTTCAACAGCTACGCCGCAGCACACGCGGATAGCACGACGACGAAACCCCCATCCTTTGCACGATTGCAACCACCCTCCCCCCAACTTCGGACATTGGCACAGAGCAATCCATCCAACTTGTCTGTCGTGTTATCAGTTGCCCAGCAGCTAAGACTGCTACGTCATTCCGCAAAGAGCTAGCGTCGCGCTTCAATTGGTCCCAGCCCCGCGGCGGATCTGCATGTCCTTCCCGAGTGGGCCACAGCAGAGTTCCGATGTCGAGAGCCGACAGACGTATAAAGCACAAGGCACGCCGTCTCGTGGGCAAACCAAGGGCATGACAACATGGCAGCTCCAACTTTCGGCTGAATACAATAAGAATCCACTCTGCCTACGTTTCACCATCTCCTCCTCCTCCAACAAATCAGTGAGGAAAAGACATCAGCCTGCCGACTAGAGACCAGTCACCATAAATTCCGCGGCCCCATATTGGCATCTTGACGACACTATGAGCGACATTGAGAAACAGTATGACTCGGCAGCGCCGAATGCTGCAAAAGAGAGCGATGAGATTGGTAGACAACTGGAAGGCCTGGACCCGGTCTTCGAGGCGAAGCTCGTCCGCAAGCTGGATCTTTTTATCATTCCAGTTGTTATGCTGTTATATCTCTTGAGTTTTCTCGACAGGTATGTTCAGGCTTGTTGAGCGTGCTATGTGGATCCGCCGCTACAGTTCACGGCCCGAGGAAACAAGACTCTAACATGGTCAGAGTTAATATTGGCAACGCGCGTCTCTATGGCCTCCAAGAAGACCTTGACATGGGAGACTCGCAATTCCAAACGGCTGTCTCGATTCTCTTCGTAACATACATTCTATCTGAGCTGCCCTCCAACCTGGTGCTGAAAAAACTTACGCCTTCACGATGGATAGCTTTCATTACTGTAGCATGGGGCATCATCGCGACCTTGACTGGCGTAGTACAAAGCTACGGCGGGCTAATCGCGTGCCGTCTGCTTCTGGGAGCCGTGGAAGGAGGTTTGTTTCCTGGCATGGCCATCTATCTAACCTTCTTCTACACCAAACGCGAGCTCGCCCTGCGTATCGGCTACCTCTTCGTCTCGGCCGCGCTCGCAGGCGCCTGTGGCGGTCTTCTGGCTTATGGCATTGGACACATGGACGGCGTCGCCAACTATCGGGGGTGGCGGTGGATCATGATTTTGGAAGGAATTCCAACGTTTGTTCTCGGCATTGCAACGTGGTTTGTTCTTCCAGATACGCCAGAAAGCGCCTACTTCTTAACCGCCGAAGAGAAGGCATTCGCAGCTGCTCGACTCAAACGCCAAACCGGATACACGGAAAAGGCTGCGGAATTCCATTGGGATGATGTCAAGAAGTGTTTCAAGGACTGGAAAGTATGGGTGTTTTGCTTTGCGCAATTTGGCTCAGATACCATGCTGTATGGCTTCTCGACTTTCCTGCCCACGATTATTCGATCCATCAATACTACAGCCAGCAGCGCTATGATACAAGTGCTCACCATCCCCTGCTACGCCCTGGGCGCCATCACCTACCTCGTCGTGGCGCGCTTCTCCGATAGACAGCAGAAGCGCGGACTTTACAGTGTCTTGCTCGGTATCGTTAGTATGGTTGGGTACGCCATGCTGATCAGCCCGGCTAGTTCGGCTGTGCATTACGCTGGCTGCTTCCTTGTTGCCATGGGGTTGTACGTCTGTGTCGGTTTGCCGCTGGCCTGGCTACCGACTAACCTTCCAAGATATGGCAAGCGGACTACGGCGACTGGGCTGCAGCTTAGTATTGGAAATTGTGCTGGCATCATGAGCGCTTTTGTATGTTCTTTCCATGTTCATTATCCGGTGTCGACTCTCTGGCCCTGTGCTAACTACGCTCAGATATATCCAACGCATGATCGACCCCGATTCATCAAAGGGCACGGCATCACAATGGCCATGGTTGGCTTTGCTGTTGCTTGCTACACCGTCATGTGGTTTCATTTGGAGAGCATCAACTCGAGCCGTGAAAAGGGAGAGGAAGAAAACAAGGTAGAGGGAATGAGTGAGGAGGAGATTGCGGAGATGGGAGACGATAGTCCAAGGTTCAGATATACCATTTAAGAGAGCATGGAAACAAACGTTCTTGAGGATTGGATAACCAAAACACACACAAAATAGCGGATCAGGCGAATGGATGCGTACATAATCATTTGAGTAAGCTCTAGAGACTTGTAAATATGAGGTGCACATACAGACACGTACACACAAACAGAGAGAGAGAGAGAGGTATACAATCGTATTTACGCTACTTGCCCGCAGTCTTCTCAAACCACTTCAAGCCCGCAATCTCCCAATACGCCTCCTGGAAGGCATCTGGATTATCCTGCACAAAATCATTACACGTAGAAACAGCCGTCTTCTTCGCGCAAGTATCCCACTCTTTGCCTGCCCACTCGCCACAGAAGGCAGTGTTGAAGATGATCTTGAGATCCTTGAAGCGCTGGGTGAAGTCGCAGCCGCTGCCTGAGAAATGCGCCATGGGCGTGCCCCAAGTGGAGGGATCGGGTGCCGTGAGATTATCGGCTGAGAAGTGCGTGTCAAAGGCAGGGGAGTCGCGTGGGAAGAACCACACTGAAATGGACGTCGACGTCCATTCCATGGCGTAGACGCCGCCGAGGGCCTTGTTGAAGTCGGTGCCGTAGGAAGGGAAAGCTACCTCTCGGTCGATAGCGTCAGTACCGCTACTGCTATTGCTGCTGCTGCTGCCACCTGCTTGACGACGACCAGGCGTGGTGGTGGTGGCTGGGGCGTGAATCGAACAACCGACGTTCTTCCCTTGGCCTAGTGCATTGACATCGCAGTCATCCGTAGTCATGAGACCAGTGAAGGGCGCATTGACATCTCCCGTACCTCCCGAGCCGCCAGTCGGTGCGGTGGCATTATCGATCATGCACCCCTTGGAGGTGTGGAGGGTAGCGGAGTTCGCGTCGTAGTCGTTTACGCCCTCGATGATGTCGATTTCGCCGCCATTGGGCCACGGTGCTGAAGATGACAGCATCCACATGGCCAACCAAGTGCCGCAAACAGAGGCTGGCATGTGGCGAATGTCGGCGACGAGGAGACCTTTGTTCCAGCTCTTCTTGCTCTCCAGGCGGACAGAGGCCCGGCCGGCAGGGTCTTTGGTGGTGTGGTCCACGCCGATGTAGATGGACTTGGTATCCTCGAGGTATCCAACCAGTCCCTGATTGATGGCATCGTCCCGATTCTGGTACTGCACGAAACCCTTGGTAGGGTCTGGGCCGGAGAAGAAGTCAAAAACCGAGAAGAAGTTGCCGTAAGAGAGATTGTCCGTTAGTGTGTATTGTCCAGCTTGGGTGGTTTGGCCGCCCTGAGCGCTGCTCAAAGTAACAAGTGTGGCCAGCACACTCGCTGCAGAAACAGAAAAGGAACGCATGATGTTTTGCTGAGCGCAAGGTTTGGATCTGACCTGCAGAGTTGGGTAGTAAAGATTGTGGTGTATTGGAAGAATGAAAGAAATGGAGTGGGAAACGTATGAGGTTATTGACTAAATACCTGGCTCAAGGGCAAGTTGTTGTAACACAATACACATGTTACACAGTGGCGGCAGTTTCCCGTTGTACAATAGATTTTGATTCTTTGTTGTAATTGTGTAGGGACAATAGAGTAGGGTCTATATTGCGCCACTTCTTAGCAAGCGCCGCCACGAACATGGGGAATGGTGAATGGGAGATGGGAGATGGTATCGACGATAGATATTCAACTCACGGAACATGCATGACAGAGATGTTGCATCACAAGTACGTGATATCAAAGTGAAGTAGTCTTGTAAATTGCTTCACACCAACGCTTAGCTGTTTCCCCTTCACCATTGTTCTCTAACCAGTCAGCTCATGTTTTGAGCACCTTGACGATACTCACAAGCTATCCCAGTAACCCATCACTTGTACTACAACACTTTCCCCGCCATCCTACTTGGTTTTGGGTACAATCTTGAGTGAAAAGTCTACATGCGGCACTCCCTGATGTATGCTGCTCGTGCTAACAATGTCAATGTCCCCGCAAACATACTTTTCGACGTTGTGCTCGGTTAGCCCACCGCTGACCTCGACCAAGAATTGTTTCCTGTCGCCAGTTCCCCGACCCCATTTGTCTTTCAAATCCTTTGCGGCAACCTGAACACCCTCGGGTGTGAAGTTGTCCAACATGACGATATCAGCACCTGCCGCTATCGCCTCGTCTGCCTCTTCAAAAGATTGACACTCGACTTCGACCTTGATCGCAAAGCCACCTGCCGCCTTGGCCGCTCTTACGGCGTTGGTGATGCTTCCTGCTGCAACAATGTGGTTGTCTTTCAGCATGGTCATTGCGCTTAGATCCACACGATGGGCATCAACTCCGCCGACTAGCATGCCATACTTCTCCACCAGTCGGAAGCCGGGCGTGGTCTTTCGGGTGCCAGCAAGTATGTTTGGGTAGCCAGCATTTCGCAAGAGGTTCAGCAATCGGTTGGACTTTGTAGCGATGCCAGAGCAGCGGGCCAGCGTGTTGAGTGCCACGCGCTCGCCGAGAAGCAAGTGGCGGACTGGACCACGGACTGTGGCGCAGTGTGTAATGGGCTGAAAGGCATCGCCTTCTTTGACATGCCACTCCACACTGATAGCTGTCAACACACGTGTTTCCGTCACGGACAAAGCACCATGGACCAGGACAAAGGCGTTACTTACGTGCATCCGAGCTGGTCAAACACCTCATCGAAGAAGGGCACACCGGCAACGATACCCTATAGAGCATTAGCACGGGTCAAGCGTGAAGCCCCAACCCTCTCACTTCACTCTTCCCAAGCAGCTTTGCCTCGGACACGGCTTCACCGACAACGAAGCCGCCATAGTCGAAGCTCGGGGTGTCCTCTTCGAGCCATTCTGAAACGTATCTCTTGTATGTCTGTGGTAGTAGATGCGCTACTGCGCCGTGAGCTGGGGCGCCTTCGATTTTGGACATTTTCTATCGGGCACTTTCTTGTCTTGTACTATGGGTTGCAAGGGTCATTGATAGAAGGAGCGTGGTGAGGGTGTGAGGGGCTCATCGGAACGTTTGTCGGAACTACCGACATCAATGCCGGCACTAAGCACTCCCCGCCAAAGCATCGCGCTCACATGTATACACAGCACGTAGTACTATCTTCTACTTGATAACGCTATCGTAATTCCGTAGGGTCACCACCTGCATCCTCACTTGTCTGTCAGGCTTTGCTCAAAACCTCGTCACGTCGTCCGGCTCAAACACCATCGCGAGATGCCCCCCCTCCCCCCCTTTCTCTACCCAATTCCTATGCTTGCCTTGGCGCCATCTCGAGTCATAACCGTTAGCTTCTTCGGTCTCGGTAGTATTTGATCATGGTGCTCTTCAATGCTCTTGACCTTGTCCAGAAATCCGCCGTGTTCCCGCCTCTTCGATGGCGTTGGTAACCGCCTCGACCCTTGGTCGCATCGTGCGCCGACAGTCCCGAGCCAGCAGTGACCATGGCTTCGGGCGGATGTATCAGGACGTACCGGTGTATAGAATGGAACACCCTTGCGCGTGACACGGTGCTTCTGCACAATGTAGTTAGAAGCAGGCTTACAATATGCTTACACAGATGATAGGTAGAGAGTTGAGCCGATGGGTGTGCCGTGAACAATGATAGTAAGGAATGCGAGGTAGACGGCTATAG
>Ga0265797_10005060_pt1 | contig 19568 bp, 14 predicted proteins | sample P2T30metagenome_FD_192433 | JGI IMG/M metagenome (GOLD analysis project Ga0265797, IMG submission 192433) | Plant litter microbial communities from East Loma Ridge, Irvine, California - P2 T30 | ecosystem: Environmental > Terrestrial > Plant litter > Unclassified | place: USA: California... | reverse complement strand
CTCGACTTCCCCCGCGCCGCACTTCCAGCAAGTTTCCAATATGGTTCACCATGGCGGCTTGGTGAACTGGCAGAAACTCTTCCGGTGGACGAGCGGCCATTGATATTCTGTTCGCTTGGATCCTTGCAAGGTGCGCGGCGAGCGCTGTTTGCTGCGATGACGAGCGCATGCGCCGCTGTTGGTGCTCGTGCGGTAGTAGCGCATGGCGGCGGGCTAAGCGAAATCGAAGCCGCCTCCCTTCCCGGTGATCCGCTGGTCCGGGCGTTCCTGCCGCAGACCCAGATCCTGCACCAATGCTCGGCCGCGATACTGCACGGCGGCTTCAACACCGTGTTGGACGCTTTGGCTGCCGGAATCCCGATCGTGGCAGTGCCACTGGCGTTTGAACAGCCAGCGACGGCCGCACGTCTTGTGCGGATTGGCGCCGCTTGCATTGTATCTCCGGCGGACGCACGCCGGGGCGGCCTCGAACCGGCGTTGCGACGCCTGTTGGCCATCCCGACTTATCGCCTGGTCGCTCGCAAGTTTGCCGCGGATATTGCCGCCGGTGGAGGTGTGACCGAAGCAGCGGCGCTAGTTAATGCCGCCCTTGGCGATCAAGCGGACCTAATGCCGATAAGGCGGAGGTCAGCGGACGAGGAGACGGCCTGCGCCGCGTGACGCGCTGGGCAAAGATGATCGCAGGTGGCGCCAGGATCAGGCCCATAATGACGTCCGCCCCATAATGGCCTCCGAAAACTGGCGTCGCAAAAATGGTAAGTACCGCCCATGTCGCGCCTGGGACCTTCAGCCGGGGTATGGCTCGGAACGACCAGATGAAAATCGCGGCGAGCGTTGCATGGAAGCTCGGGAAGCTGACGATTCCCATAAGCATCGTGAGATCCAGTACCTTGCGCGATCCATCCCGAAGGCCAGTAATCAATCCTTGCTCCAGCCATGCCACGGACGGCCAAAGATGCCGGTAGTGTGAAGGATCGAACAGGTTGCCCATTGCGGGCGTCAGCCCCGAGATCAGGATCGTGACGAACCCGGAAAGGATCGCTGCGCACACAGTAGTCCTGAGCGCGTCGAACTTTGACAGGCTGCTCAACACCACGATCACGACAATCATCTGCACCGTTAGACTGTGATAGGCCAATCCTAGCACCCAGATCGCTGTCGGAAATTTGTCGAGGAGAGCCAGTACCACTGGCCAGTTGAACCCGATCATGCGGTCTGCCGCTGCCAGACGGTTGTCCCACAGCACTCCCGACTTCGCGGCCAGCGCATAGGCCAAAACGACGCCCAGTAACGTAAAGAGCGTCATCTGGAGGAAGGCAGTTGCGCCAGCAGCAAGGCGAGGTCGCGCGGTGCGCCGGCCGATGATGATACCCAAGCTGAGTGCGATTAACGCTAAGACAGCAGGCACCGCCCGGACCCAATCAATTGAAAATGCATGGGGATATTCCGCAGCGATGAAGCTCAGCATCATCGCCGCAATCAACCCCCATGACGGTATATCTCGACGGTCAGCGGGTAATGTCAGCGCAGTCATTGCGGTCGAACGCAGATTGTACGCATGCGGTACCATCAACGTCGCGATCCGCTACCGATGCATAAATGATGTGCATTCCTGAATGACCGAAAACCAACCCGGTATAACGGCTTGTGGCCCCTTCCCTCATTGTCACGTTAGTTGCCATCGAGCCAGATGAACGGATGGACGACGTTGAGAAGCGTGTAAAACCGGCTGAATGTCTGAAATTTGGCGGGAGCGGACATAGGCTTGTCGCGGAAGCGCTAAGTTTCGAACGTCGCGTATTTCGTCACTTCTGCGACAATCTATCATCAATGCGATGGTACGAAGCACACCGTTCATAACGGTTGAAGAGCTGCACAGGCCGGTCTGTTGGGTAGAAAACGATAAATGTAGCGAATGAGACTACCCGATCATCAAGGGTTGGCCCAAGGCCTTCATCCGCTTCCACTCGCCACGCCGTGTCTGTTCGCGATGGGCGATCGAGGTGGGCACCGGAGCCGGGATGAGACGCCGCTGGCGATGACCCGCTATGAGAGCGCGCAGTCCCGTGCGAGCGCGTGAGACCCGGCTCTTAAGTGTGCCGGCCGGCACGCCGACGCGCGCGGCTGCCTCGTCGTTGGACAGGCCGACGATGCTTACCAAGCGCAAGGCCTCCCGCTGCTCGGCGGGAAGGTCTTCCATCGCGTCAGTGACCTCGGCCAGTTCGATCACGGCCTCTTGGCTGCCATCCGTAGCCATGATCCGGTCTGCGGCGACCTCGTCATAGTCTCCATTGAACCGGTCACGCCGCCGCATGCTGAGGAAGCGGTTGCGCAGGATGGTGAAGGTCCAGGCCTTCAGGTTCGTGTCGGCGACAAAGTCGATGCGCGCGCGCCATGCCCGCAGCATGGTGTCCTGCACGAGGTCATCCGCCGTGTCCGCATCACGCGACAGCGACCGCGCATAGTTCCGCAAGGCGGGACGGAGCATAACCAGCGAAGCCTCGAACGCGTCATCCGCCTTGGACGTCGCATCCTTGTTGCTCGTCCATGTCGAGCCGTCATGCATGTCATAATCCTAAAACAAGCGAGTGATTGCGCCGCTACTAAGCGGACACTATGTCCGCTATATGGCATGCTAAAAGTATCGACGTCTCCCATGGTTCCCTTGCAATGATGGACCGCAAAGACCGGATTTGACAGGCACAAACGATGATCAGCAGAAACCGATACGGCCAGATGAAGCCGCAGAGTGTCTCGAATGCGTCGTGACGCTCGTGCGCGTCGCGACGCGCTTCTCGCTGCTGCGGCGACAAGCTTCGCCGAGCGAGGCTACGGCATACCGTTAGAGGATGTCGCTGCGCGTGCCGGCGTCGGCCGCGGCACACTCTACCGCAATTTTGCCGACCGTGAGGCGTTGGCCCTTGCGATCTTCGAACGCGACGTTGACGAGGTGGACGCGATCGTGGCGCGCAACCAAAACTATCATCAATCGATGCTCAATCTCGCGCTTGCCGGCCGGCGCAGCATGACATTGTTCGCGCGCATCGCGATCGATCTGGTCGCGAACACCGAGAACATGGTCGCATTCGAGGCGCTAGGCGGACGCCTAGCCCGCTCGCTCGATCCGCTTGCCGCCCGCGCCAGGGCGACGGACGAGGTCAGGGACGATGTTGACGGTGCAATGCTGGCGCTGGCGCTTCGCATGGTTGGCGGACTGTCGCACAATCCGGATGCCCACGACAGGGCCATGCAGGAGCTACAGGTCGCGCTAGAGTTGGTCATGCGCGGACTGAAACCATGAGCCCGACGCCGCGGTGACACCTTAACCGGACGACTTGTCCGGAAAGAGCTGGCCTTCTATATTGCGCTGAATGCTCGGGCCGATCGGCGCGATGATTAACGAGGCATCCTGTGGACCGAGACAACAATGCGCTGCACGGCGGCGACCAGCAACGCGATGCCGTAATCGAAGCCGGTGATGACTCGACACCGACCGATGCCCCAGCAAAGAAGGGCGTGAGCTCCCGTGCCAAAATCATCCTGGTCCTGCTGGCGTTGGCAGCCGTGTTGGCTGGTGCCCTCTGGTACGTCCGGCACGAGACTAGCGGCAAATATCTCCAGGAGACGAACGACGCGCAGGTGATGGCCGACATGGTCACCGTGTCGCCGCGCGTCGCCGGCTATGTCGCTGAGGTGCTGGTCCGCGACAATCAGGACGTGGTCGCCGGCCAGCCGCTCGCCCGCATCGATCCGCGCAATTCGCAAGCGCAAGCCGCCCAGGCTGAGGCGCAGATCGCGGTTGCCGAGGCGCAGGCCGATGCCGCCCGCGCGCAGATAGGCGAGCAATATGCGACCATCGAACAGGCGCGCGCGCAACTGGCCGCTGCGCAGACAAAGGCGGCGTATGACGCCGGCGAAGTAGCCCGGTATCGCCCGCTCGCCGCGTCGGGTGCGGAGACTCGCCAGCAGCTCGCCCAGCTGACGGCAACCGCACGTCAGTCGGCCCAGAATGCCCGTGCACAGGGTGCAGCCCTGGCTATGCAACAGCGCCGCGTTTCCTCCTACCGCGCGCAGGTGCAGCAGGGTGTTGCCCAGGGGCAGGCCGCGCGCGCGCAGCTCGCTTCGGCCAACGTCGACGTAACCGCGACGCTGATCCGCGCCGCCAGCGCTGGGCGGATCGGTGACAAGAGCGTCACCACCGGCCAATACGTCCAAGCCGGCACCCGGCTGATGTCGATCGTGCCGCTCGACCGGCTCTACATCACCGCCAACTTCAAGGAGACGCAGCTAGCGCTAATGCGGCCTGGCCAGCCGGTGTCGATCCATGTCGACGCGCTCGACGGCATTGAGATCAAGGGGCGCGTGGAGAGCATGGCGCCGGGTACTGGTGCGCAGTTCTCGTTGCTGCCGCCCGAGAACGCGACCGGCAACTTCACCAAGATCACCCAACGCGTGCCCGTTCGCATCTCAATCGAGGCGACGCCGGCGGCCCGCCGCCTGCTCGTCCCTGGCCTGTCGGTCACCGCCACCGTCGACACGATCGAGGCCAAGGATGAATTAGAACGCATCCGCGACCAGCAGAAGCACGTCAACGGCAAGGAACGCTGACATGGCGGGCGCGGCCACTGCCGGCGCGCCGGCGACCACGACGCGACGCTCGCCCGCCGAGCGCGCCGACACCGCCGCCTGGCTCGCGGTCGCCGCGGGTACGTTGGGCGCGTTCATGGCGACGCTCGACATCTCGATCGTCAACTCGGCATTGCCGACAATCCAGGGGGAGATCGGCGCCAGCGGTACCGAGGGTGCCTGGATCGCGACCGCCTATCTGGTGTCTGAGATCGTCATCATCCCGATGGCCGCCTGGCTGGAGCGTATGCTGGGCTTACGTACCTTCCTGCTGATCGCCGCGGGGCTGTTCACCGCCTTCTCCGTCGTATGCGGCTTGTCGACAAGTCTTGGTATGATGGTCTTCGGCCGCATCGGCCAAGGCTTCACCGGCGGAGCAATGATTCCAACGGCGCAGGTCATCATCGCGCAGCGCCTGCCCCGATCACAGCAGCCGATCGGCATTGCAGCATTCGGCGCGACCGCGATCCTCGGGCCGGTGCTCGGGCCGCTGATCGGCGGCTGGCTCACCGAGAACATCAGCTGGCACTATGCCTTCTTCCTCAATCTGCCGATCTGCGCGATCCTGGTCGCACTGCTGCTGGTCGGCTTGCCCCATGAGAAGGCCAAACTGCACCTGATCCGCGAGGCGGATTGGAAGGGGATCGCCGGCCTCGCCCTCGGTCTTGGCGGCCTGACCGTGTTCCTGGAGGATGGCCAGCGCGAGCAATGGTTCGACTCCGGCCTGATCCGTGCGATGTTCGCGGTCATGCTGGTCGGCTTCGGCCTGCTTTTCTGGGGGCAGGCAACCGCCAGGCGGCCGATCATCAAGCTTAAGCTGCTGCTCGACCGGCAGTTCGGATCGGTCGCGCTGATGGGCGTCGTCCTCGGCATCGTCCTCTACGGCACCTCCTACGCGATCCCGCAGTTCCTCGCCTCCGTCGCCGACTACAACGCGTTGCAGTCAGGCAAGGTGGTGCTTCTGTCGGGCGTGCCGAGCCTGTTCATGATGGCGATCGTTCCGATCCTGCTGCGCCGGGTAGACATCCGCCTCGCAGTCGCGGCGGGCCTGGCGATCATGGGCGGCGCGGCGCTGATGGACGCCAATCTGACCATCGCCTCTGCCGGCGACGATTTCACCGCCAGCCAGCTGATGCGCGGCGTCGGCCAGATCGCGGCCATGCTCTTCCTGAGCCAAGCCGTCGTGCGCTCCGTCCCGCCAGAAGACGCGGGTGACGCATCGGGGCTGTTCAACGCTGTGCGCAATCTAGGCGGAAGCTTCGCGCTGGCGGGCATCTCCATCCTGCAGGATCAGCGCATGTGGTTCCACTCGCGCCGGATGGAGGAGACGCTGCCAGCGAACAGCGTCGCGGTGCAGGACTATGTCGGTGGCCTCAGCCAGCAACTCGGCACGCCCTCCGTCGGCATCCGCCTGCTCGGCCAGCAGATCCAGGGGCAGGCGCTGGTCATGACGTACAACGACATCTTTTGGATCATGGGCGTCGGCACGCTCGCGGTGCTGCCGCTGGTCCTGTTCTTGAAACCACTGCCCAAGGACGCCGAACCGGCGATGGTGCATTGATGCGATACCACACTCTCCTGCTGTCTTCCGTAATGGGCGCGGTACTTGCCGGCTGCACGGTCGGTCCGACCTATAAGGCTCCGCCCGCCGCGGCGTCGGACGCTATCGCGCGCGGGACGTTCGTGCGAGCCCGCGACGCGGTGCTGGCGTCGGCCCCTGGGCTGGCGCGCTGGTGGGAAACGCTGGGCGACCCCACGCTGACCGCGCTCATCGACGACGCCCTAGCGCACAGCCCCTCGATTGATGAGGCAGTGTCGCGCATTCGCGCGGCGCAGGCTCAACTCAAGCAGCAGCGCGTCGCACAGCGCCCGAGCGTCAGCGCCAATGCCAGCTACCTGCGCGCGCAGCTGCCCGGCGTCGGTTTGGGTCAAAGCACTGATGGCAGCAGCGGCTCTAGCGGCTCTAGCTCGCTCGACTTCTACAATCTTGGTGCCACCGCCTCTTGGGAAATCGACCTGTTTGGCGGAGGACGCCGCGGCGTGGAGCAGTCGCGCGCCACGGTGGGTGCGCGCTTCGCCGACTTGGCCGATGCGCAGGTGTCGTTGTCGGCGCAGGTCGCACAGGCCTATGTCAATCTGCGCGACGTGCAGGCGCGCATCCGCCTCAACGAGCAATCGACCGTGTTGCAGCAGCGGCAGGTCGCGCTGGCGCAGCAGCGCTATGCGGGTGGCACCGCCTCGCTGCTCGATGTCGAGCGGTTGCGCAACCAACTGGAAAGCACGCAGGCCGACGCGGTCCCGCTCAGCAGCCAGCGCGACGAGTATCTGAACCAGCTCGCTGTGCTGACCGGCCGCACCCCCGGCGCGCTTGATGGCACGCTCGCAACGGTCGTTCCCGTGCCGCTGCCGCCCGCGCAGGTGCCGATCGGCAATCCGGCTTTGCTGATCGCCCATCGTCCCGACATCCGCGCAGCCGAGCGCACGCTCGCCGCCAACACCGCGGCGATCGGCGTCAACAAAGCCAAGGAACTGCCTGGCATCCGCTTCATGGGCATCCTGGGCCTTGGCGGCACCAGCCCGGGCGACGTGTTCGACACCAGCAATCTGACGACTCTGCTCGCGCCGATGCTAAGTTGGTCGTTCCTTGACTTCGGCCGCAACCGTGCTGTGACCCGTCAGTCGGGAGCGCAACGCGACGAGGCTGATGCGACTTACCGGCGTACCGTGTTGGAAGCCTTGCAAGACGCCGAGAACGCGCTGTCGCGCTTCGGCACGACGCGGACGCAGCTTGGCCAGCTCGCCCAGGCAGAAGCGACGGCCGCACGATCGGTTGCGCTCAACGCACAACGGGTCGGAGCCGGGACGAGCTCGGCGAGCGATCAGCTCGACATTGAACGCCAGCGTCTGTCTGCCGCCATCGCGACCGCCCAGGCACGCGCGCAGCTGACCCAGAGCTACATCGCCGTCAACAAGGCGCTTGGTCTCGGATGGGCTGCGGATGCAGCGCTGGCTCCAGTATCGTAGCCAATCAAAGGAACTGTTTCCGATTAATCGGCTCGCCAGCTGCGTGCGTCTGTCGCTGATCTCCTGATTTCTGAACGTCGCGTATGTCGCGAGTTCTGCAACAGGTAGCTTCCGGTCTTATCGGCTTGCGGGACCTGAACGACGAACGTGCTTGGTACAGGCCTGAGCAATAAGGTTGCTGGCAGCCTCGCGAACCAGACGTCCGTTTCGGCGCAACGATGATGTCTCCCGTCCCTTGATTAGCCATCATTGGCGGCCGGCGTTAAATGCCGAAATGATGAAGAGCCAACTCAATCCACGCGTGTTCTGGGGCGCGTCCGCTATCATTGCCCTGCTCCTAGCGACGACGCTTGCAATGCCGGGTACCGCAGACTCCGCTTTCAAGGCGGCGCAAAGCTGGGCGATCGACACCTTTGGGTGGTTCTACATCGCATCGGTGGCCGTGTTCTTGGTGGTGGTGCTGACACTAGGCTTCGGGCCGGCAGGCAAACTGAAGCTTGGACCGGACGATTCCGAACCCGATTTTCCGTATCTGTCATGGCTCGCCATGCTCTTTGCCGCTGGCATGGGGATTGGGCTCATGTATTTCGCCGTGGCCGAACCGATCCAGCATTACATCTCGCCCCCGGAGGCCAAGAGCGGCACCATTCTTGCCGCGCGCGAGGCGATGGCGATCACCTTTCACCATTACGGCGTACACGCCTGGGCGATCTATGCGCTGGTGGGGCTGAGTCTGGCCTACTTTACCTATCGCAAGGGCATGCCACTGACCTTGCGGTCGGGTCTGTCGCCGATCCTGGGCAAGCGCATCAACGGTCCGGTCGGCGACGCGATCGACATCTTTGCGGTGTGCGGAACGGTCTTCGGCGTCTCCACGTCCCTCGGCTTTGGCGTCTCTCAGATGACCGCGGGCCTCGCCTATAATTACAGCGTGCCCGATACGATTACGACCAAGGTCATCGTGATCGTGCTCGTCATGGGGGCTGCCACGCTGTCGGTGCTGAGTGGCGCAGACCGCGGCATTCGGCGCCTGTCGGAGCTCAACCTGACGGTCGCCGTGCTGCTGATGCTGTTCGTCATGGCGGTCGGCCCGACGCTGTTTCTGCTGCGCGCGCTGGTCCAGAACTTCGGCCTGTACCTCGATCATTTCGTGATGCGGACCTTCACCCTTTATGCCTACGAACCGCGCGCGTGGATGGCGGACTGGACATTGTTCTACTGGGCGTGGTGGATCGCATGGTCGCCATTCGTTGGCATGTTCATCGCCCGTATTTCGCGCGGGCGGACGATCCGTGAGTTCGTCATCGGCGTCCTGTTCGTCCCCACCGCCTTCACCTTCCTGTGGATGACGGTCTTCGGCAACACCGCCATTTCGCTGGATTTAGGCGCCGCAGCAGGCGGGATCGCGAATGCGGTGCAGGCGGACCTGTCCACGGCCCTGTTCAAGTTTCTGGAATATCTGCCGGCCGCAGGCGTTACCTCCACCCTCGCGATCGCGTTGGTTGCCATCTTCTTCATCACCTCGGCGGATTCGGGGGCCCTCGTGATCGACACGCTGGCATCCGGGGGCGCTGAGGATACGCCGCGCTGGCAGCGGGTCTATTGGTGCGTGCTCCTGGGCGCCACGGCCACCTTGTTGCTGGTGGCGGGGGGGCTTGGCGCGCTGCAAGCCGCGACGCTGCTCGCAGCGCTGCCCTTCTGCTTCATCATGCTGATGCTGGCGATCGGCTTGGTGCGCCAGACCAATGCCGACCTGGCCGGCATAACGCTTGGCGACGACGCGCCCGCTGTCAGCGAACGGATCAAGCGATTGCTGGTCCCGGCCCGCCTTACCGACATCATCGAACAGATGAAGCGTAACGGCGAACCTGCGCTCAAGTCGGTCTATGATGCCATGCAGGCAGAAGGCTGGACGACCAACGAGCTTACGGTCGAGGAGGGCCTCATCGTGCTCACCGTCGGCAGTGGTGGCGCCAATTCGTTCGTCTACCGGCTTGCGCCACGGGCACGGCCGCTTGCCGCCTATACCGCATTGGAGGCGCCGGAAGCCCGTCGGAGCATGGCATGGACATTGGCAGCGCAGGCGAACGGCGAAACCAAGTTTCGCGACCTGACTGGCTTTTCTGCTGATCAGATTGCCAGCGACGTGCTGACCCAACTCGAACGATGGCGCCTTGCTGGAGCCTTGGGTGCTGCTGACGGCATAGGTCGGTAAAGTACTAATTTGTAGACGTCTTGAATGGGGGCACTTTTGCGACAGTAGCATGGCGCTAGGCGACGATCACAAACGTTTAGGTTAAGACGACAAGCTGACACTCGCGTTAGAAAGACGTTAAGACGAGCCCACGACCGTAGAAAACGGACTGGCGTCTTTCGGGCGTGCTTCGGAAGGCCTACTACCGAATGCATGTGCCAAAGATGCATTGCCTTTTCCTCTGAGTCTAGGCGGTTTACATACCACTTGGGATTGATAAGGTACGTCCACAGATTCTATTATACGTAGAGCTTAAGACTATGCATGATATTAACATAACTACTGATCATTCGGCTTTACCATCACACAAGTCATCTATATATATTATTAGCAACGATAACGGTTATACAAACGATCTATCGTCGTATTTGTCTGACTTCGATTATCTCGTACACTTATATAATGACATTCCACAGCTTCTTGAGGGAACTGGAACACCCCCTCCCGATATTGTAATTGTTGACCTTCCCCTTGCAAGCAGTGACGCTTCTCGTATTGTCCGTCATTACTACGCCATGGATGTAGCGCCGTGCCTCCTTTTGCTATCGTCATACTCGCATGATATTGATATCATAATCATGCTAGAGCTAGGCGCCGATGATGTATTTAGCAAGTCCGTAAGCTTTAGAGAGGTATTAGCTCGGACTCGGGCTGCAGAGCGCCGTTATAAGGCACTGACTCTCGGCAGAACTCTTTATGCCAGCAATGGTAGCCCGCCTAGGCTTGGCACGGTGTCTTATAGCGGCTGGGTATTAGACCTTGACCGTCTGACTCTGGTATCCCCTCGTAGTAATCAAGTAATGTTGTCTCGCTCCGAATTACAGATACTTCTTCTACTCTTCCGAAGCCCAGGTACTCGATTTTCAAGAACGGACTTGTCTTTGTCTATTGGCCGTACCGATGATGACAGCTCCCGGCATATAGACAGCATAGTCGTACGGCTGCGTAGAAAATTAGCCAAAGAAGGCAGCGATACCCTAATTAAAACCGCCCCAGGCACTGGATATTTTTGCAAAGGCTGATCATGCGCTTTTATTGCGCATTGCAGCATATTTGCACAGATAGCAGGCACATATCCAATGGGCGGCGCAATATAGTGTCTTTTGGGCAACATTCGGTAAGAATCGCTCCGCAAATATGAACGTTCGCTTTACAGGTTGATGCCCATTCGGTCACGTTTGTGACATGCTCAAGGGTCGCAACACCTGCGATCAATGGGGCTTGGCACTATCCCAGTCGGCAAATCAAAATACGACCCGCCTTGGATACAGTGAGGGACGAACACGTGACGATACGATCGAACTATTTGCGCGGTGGCACTGCGTTACGCGCACTTGCGCTAATTGGAGCCGGATTAATTGGTTCGACAGTTACCGTCGCTCCAGTTTCCGCGCAGGACTATGTCAATGTGACGGCCGCAGGACGTATCACAGATACTGAAGGAAAAGCTCTCGCCGGTGCAACGGTGCAGTTGCGCTCTAATGATCAAGGGTTTTCACGTGAAGCGACCACGGACAGCAGTGGTTCATATCGCGTTCCGCAGCTGCCTCCAGGCACTTATACATATACCATTAGCGCTAGTGGATATGATACATTCACAGATCCAAGCGTCGTCTTATCGCAAAGCCAAGCGAGCAATAGTTTTCAGTTAGGTGCAGCCGCCGTAGCGGGGGCGCCGCCAACTGGTGATATTGTCATCACCGGCCGCCGCGTTCAAACGGCAGACTTTGATCGTACGACAACTGGCGCCGTGATCAACGTTGGCGAACTCCAGACGCGAGTTCCTGTCGCCCGTTCACTCCGCGACGTCATCCTGCTTGCCCCCGGCACGACCCAAGGCAGCTCGGGCCAGAACGCTGCATTTGCGAACCAAACCGGTATCAGCGGGTCATCGTTCACCGAGAACGCGTATTATGTCAACGGCCTGAACATCACTGAGTTTCGTCAGGGCTTTGCGCCCGTTACCGTCCCATTCGACTTTTATGAGACTGTTGACGTTAAGACTGGCGGATTTCAAGCAGAGTTTGGTCGGGCAACCGGAGGTGTCGTCAATGCTACGACGAAGCGCGGAACAAACGAATTTCACGGTAGCGTGCTGTTCAACTGGGAACCAAACAGCCTGACTTCCGATGCCCCGAATACCTACTTAGCTGATAATGATGGCGACTATTCGAATAGAACGGACTCGGTATTTCAGTTAAGTGGTCCTATTATAAAAGACCGCCTATTCTTTTATGGTCTATACAATGCACGCGATGTAACGTCAGAGAATGGTGCCGTCGGAGCTGCCAATCCTGCAAATAATCGATCGACCCGTCAACGGACAACTAGTCCGTTCTATGGCGGTAAGTTAGATGCAATTATCACCGATGGCCATCGGTTAGAGGGCACGTATTTTAATACCACCCAGATTACAAATACCATCACGTCGGTGTACAACTCGGACACGAACAGCCGGGGCCGTTTTGTTGGCGGCTCACAGGTCCGGTCGGGTGGTGAGAACTATGTCGGGCGTTATACTGGTACCTTTGCGCCTTGGATTACACTTTCGGCGGCATATGGCGTTAATAAAAACCGCGGCGGCACGTTGCCTCTGGATACTGTTAACCCAGGCGTCGTTGATCAGCGCAGCGGTACATCGGTAAGCATCGGCAACCCGGTAAACAGCGTTACAACAAATGACGATAAGCGCGAGTTCTATCGCGGCGACGTCGATCTGTATTTTAAGCTCCTTGGATCTCATCACGTTCGTGGTGGATACGATCGTGAGGATCTGACAGCCGTTCAGGTTTCGACAACTGTTGGTGCCGGCTTCTATAATTATTTCACGGTCAACAGTGCTACTGACCGCACCGGATTGCCAATTGGGACCCAATACGCGACGTCGCGTTTCTTTGAGAATGGCGGATCATTCGGCACACGAAATGAGGCCTTTTATCTTCAGGATAGTTGGTCGCTGATCCAGGATCGTGTCACTCTGCAACTTGGTATTCGGAACGACCGCTTTACCAATAAGGACGCGAACGGGAGAGCATTTTACGAGTCGGGTGATCAGTGGGGTCCGCGTCTCGGCTTTACTGCCGATCCGCTCGGCGATGGACGCAATAAGATCTTTGGATCATTCGGCCGCTATTTTGTGCCACTTGCTGCAAATACGAACATTCGAGGTGCAGGCCGTGAGCTCGACTATACCGCGTTCAACATTCTAAACGGTGTAAACGCGAACGGGACACCAATTCTCGGGGCGCCGATCCTGACTGTATCTAATTCACGTCCTTGCCCGGATACCGGCATCGCGAATTGTAATGTGACCAGCAACGGTGAGGTTACTGACCCTACCTCGTTCATCGCAAAGGGCTTGAAACCGCAGTCGCTTGACGAATACATCATTGGATTCGAGCGCCGTATTGGCCAACGGATGCGCGTCGGCCTGAACTTCAAGTATCGTAAGCTCGGGGAGGTTCTCGAGGATGTCGCGATCGATCAGGCCGCGATTGCCTATTGCACCAGCCAGGGCTTCACGGCTGCCGCATGTGGCGACATCTACACGGGATTTAGTCAATACGTCTTGGTTAATCCTGGACAGGACTCCTCAATTCAGCTTCTTGGGTTGCCTGATGGCACAACTCCCGTTGTCGACTTTACAGCTGAACAGCTTGGTTATCCGAAGGCCAAGCGCACGTACAAGGAAGTCACGGCAACATTTGATCGTGAGTTTGACGGTGTTTGGAGCTTGAGTGGGTCTTATACTTGGTCCAGCCTCAAGGGTAACTATGAGGGCGGTGCCAAGTCGGACGTTGGTCAGGCGGATACCGGCGCAACACAGGATTTCGATCAGCCTGGCTTGACGCTAGGGTCCTATGGATTTTTGCCAGGTCATCGTCGTCATAGCTTCAAGCTGTACGGCAGCTATCAGGTCGGCGAGTTCCTGACGCTGGGTGCAAATGGCTTCCTGCAATCACCAAAGAAGTTTGGCTGTATCGGTGTTGTGCCGACGTCAGTCGATCCGTTTGCCGCGCAGTACCAAGCCGCTGGCAACTTTTGTCAAGGTGTCCCCACCCAACGCGGCAAGTCGTTCGACAGCGACTGGCGCAAAGAGATCAATCTCACGGTTAGTGTTCGTGTCCCTGCTGACTTCGATGCCAGCATCCGGCTCGACGTTTTCAATGTGCTTAACACAAAGTCCGCTCTCGATTTCGATGAGTTTGGCGATCTTGACAGCGGGGGTATTAATCCAAACTATCGCTCGCCTTTGGTCTATCAGCAGCCCCGGTCAGCACGTATCCAGTTTCGCGTCGGTTTTTGACGCGAGCAATAGCAAAGAAACTGAAGGGGGTCGGGAAACCGGCCCCCTTTTGCGTTTTACTTAACCGTTGTCAGCCGTTACGGTGATGATCGAGTATAATTATGACCCGACCGACGATGATCGATCTGCAGCACTTGCTCGCCGTACGTGATCGACCGGGTATTAACGCTGTGCTGGCAGACTGGCTCGACCAAGACGTGCCAGTCGGCGACCGATGGGGAATATTTGCCAATATCCTCGCCCAACATGGTGAGTGGACGCTTGCACTACGCGCTGTGCGACGTCACCGAGCTGTAAGACCTGATGATCGGGAACGGGCTTTTATTGAAGCGGTGATGCTAGCGCGTGCGGGACAGAATACCGCAGCCCGCGCCTGCGTCGCTCAATTGCTAAATCGATCGCCAGGCGACGTTGGCCTAAATCACTTCATGGGCGCGCTCGCCTCCGAGGCAGGGCTTTTCGACGACGCTCGCGACTATTTTCAGGTTGCGCTCACGATAAATTCGACGTCGGCACAGACGTGGCTGGAATTGTCAGCCATTCACCGCTTCACCAGCGAGGATCGTCTGTTGGATCTATTGCGGCAGGCTGCAGCCAGTAAGGCAGTGCAAGAGCCACGATCGCCGATCCTCTACGCCTTGGGCAAAGCACTGGACGACATCGGAGATATTGATGCCGCTTTCGGCGCTTTTGCCGAGGGGGCTGGGCTGGTCGCACCTGAAAGACCCTACAATGCCGCATCGGATAGCGCTGAAGCGGATGCGGTAATGGCTGCATGGGACCGCGTGGCGCTACCTTGGTCGGGCAATACGAATAGATCAACGCGCGTGTTTGTCACCGGATTGCCGCGCTCTGGAACAACCTTGGTCGAGCATATTCTTGCCAGCCACTCAGCAGTTTTGGGTGGCGGCGAACTTAATGTGCTGTCTATGATTGCCCAGGAAGCGGGCGGCATAGATCCTAAAGCGTTGGCTAAATTTGCCAGCAGTGGTCGATCACTTGCCGAGTTATCATCCCTGTACGATCACTTGGTCGGCGAGCGGTTCTCGCCAGGCGCGCGGATTATCGACAAAACACTCGACGCCAGTCGTATGCTTGGTCTTGTAGCTACAATCATGCCCGATGCGCCAATCATCTGGTTGCGACGTGACGCTCTCGATACTGCATGGTCGTGCTTCCGCACATATTTTGCGCGCGGCGTTCCGTGGAGTTGGTCGCAGGAAGCAATCGCAACTCACTTTGCTTACGAAGACCGTCTGTTCGCGTTTTGGCAAGAACGTCTGGGCGACCGATTACTTTGTATCGACTACGAGGCTTTGGTTAGCGATCCCGAACGGTGGATTAGGCTTATTGAAACCCATGCTGGGTTGCCCCACGATCCGCATACACTGACGCCCCATATGACTAAACGTACAGTGTTGACGTCTAGCGTCGCACAAGTACGACGTCCAATCAGCCGGACTACGATTAAGTCTAGCGACCGGTACCGCCAATACCTTACCCCATTCACAGACACTTACTTCGGTTCGGCTATATGAGAATAAGTATAGCTAGCGCCGAAAGCGTGCCCTTCACCGCTTTAGCAATGCGGTTCTTGAAGCGGTGGGGATAAGACTTTTTACACCACGCGCTGCTACTATCCAGCGGTAGAAAGCGTCTATAATGTAGACACGCGTGAAGCTTGGGTCGACCGTAATACGGCTAGCCTTTCCAATACATTCACGGCCCTCAATAATAATCGTCTGAATAGTTCCACGTTCTAAAAAAGAACCTGGTTTGGAATGAAACAGACGCGTGGCTAGCACAGGCTGCTGCCTCACAAGGCAAGTGGCTAATATAAGGGCGGCGCGATCAATGGGAGGCCTTAAGCGATTACGAAAGCCCTCACGCTGCCTAAATCGGCTCTGCACTTCAGGATTTGCAGTTACTGCCAGGGTCAGCTTCGCATCTGGCTCATACCGAGCCAGCACGGTTTCTACAATAACGCCACGATCTAATACTGATCTACCTTCATCAATTATTGTGCCCGGCGTTAACGGCATTGTGAATTCGGCCAGACCGTTAGGCGGATAGCAGCCACGGTGCGTCGTCCTGATCCATCCTTGGGAAAAACGTGCCTTAGCGCTGTTCGGCTCGCCGTCTACCACCTCTCGGATCGATTCCGAGGCACTCGACCGAAGAGCGCACAGTAAAAACATTTGGGCATTTTCACGAGCAATCTTGCTTGGAAGTCGTGACTGATAATTCCAGTAAACTCCAGTTGGAAGCTTATCGCGCGGTATCTGCAACGCTGTAACAATAATCTCATCGGTCGATGACGCATCAGGGAGATCTGCCGCAGCATCAGCTCTATGTGCTGCGGCTGGGACGGTCGAATGAGTTATTAGGACCGCCGTCAATAGCGCTACAAGTAACATGGGGAGCGCCCAATTTTAATAATTTACAAGTCCACATTATACTAAAAAGATATTGATTTCAAATAGAGTCACGCGCTAGGCTCAGGACCCATTGATGTGAGAGGCGCGATCTGATTCAGGCTCCGTGAGTAGACTGAGGATGAGCGACCTGTACTGGCTGACGGAGGAGCAGATGGCGCGCCTGCGGCCATATTTCCCAAAGAGCCATGGCAAGCCGCGAGTTGACGACCAGCGGGTGTTGAGCGGCATCGTTTTCGTGAACCGCAATGGGCTGCGCTGGCGTGATGCGCCCAGCGACTACGGCCCGCACAAGACGCTCTACAATCGCTGGAAACGGTGGGGTGAGATGGGTGTGTTCCTCCGCATGATGGAGGGCTTGGCTGCCGCTGATGCCGACCCAAAGACCGTCATGATCGACGCGACGTATCTGAAGGCGCACCGCACGGCATCGAGCCTGCGGGTTAAAAAGGGGATCTCGGGCGCCTGATTGGTCGCACCAAAGGCGGTATGAACACGAAGCTCTACGCCGTGACCGACGCAAACGGCCGTCCGCTCAGCTTCTTCATGACCGCTGGACAGGTCAGCGACTACACCGGTGCGGCCGCATTGCTGGACTATCCGCCCAAGGCACAATGGTTGCTCGACGACCGCGGCTACGACGCCGACTGGTTCAGAGATGCCTTGCAGGCCAAGGGCATCCAGCCGTGCATCCCAGGTCGGAGGTCCCGGCTCGAGCCCATCAAATACGACAAACGCCGCTACAGGCGCCGTAGCCGTATCGAGATCATGTTCGGACGGCTGAAGGACTGGCGCCGCGTTGCGACCCGCTACGATAGGTGTCCGACGGTCTTCTTGTCCGCCATCGCCATCGCTGCCACCGTCATCTTCTGGCTTTGATCAACGGGTCCTGACCCTAACCGTCCTTCATTGAGCGATCACGGCCGTGCTTCAGTCGCGTATCTCCTGAGTTTCGAGCGTCTCGTAAGTCCCGCCTTTTGCGACATATGAATGTCGTGTTTTGGTGGAAAGCGGACATTGCGGGGTACGGCACGATTGCTATTCTGACGCGATGAGAGATGCTCGGCTCTGGAAATTCGTAACCTTGGGCGGGCTCGTAATAGGCGGAGTTCAAGTGTTCAGCCGTCCGGGAGCGAATGTGCTGTCCGTCAGGATGACTCGGGGCGCGATGTTAGAAGGTGTCTGGACACGCTCCGACAGCCTATTCCGTTATCCAAGTTGGTCCACGGGGCAGATCGAGCCAGACACGGCATTGCCTGACGTCGTGGACAGATGCGGCGGAGCATCTGACCTTACTGCGGTTGCCGAACGCGCTGCGGACTCGGGTTACGCGCTGCGAGACAAGGCTCAGTCCATGTATCGCAATGACATCATCGAGACGATCGCCGAGGCCGTGCCTTGGTGGCGCGTCAAATTGTTGCAAATCAGTTTCGGCCTTGGCTTCTGGTCAGGTAAATTAGATGAACCATCTAAGTACCTCTCCGGCGATCAGATCGCGCAGGCTCGTAGGTCCTCGGATAATTGGTACCGGCGTGTGAAAAATCGCATTCTCTGCGACGCGGCACGAAGCGTGAAGGCGGGAGAGCCTCCTATTTGATCAGGTACCGCCTATAAAACGGATGGCGCTGAGACCAACGGCTATGTCCGCAATTACGCGTTTTCGGACGTTCGTTGAGAGTTGCGGTAACGCTCAACCCGCCTCTGCGAATGAGATATCGCCTCGTACGGCGCGGTTTTACCTTACCTAAGGCGCGGCCGGAACGTCTGCTTTTGATGGATTGTGTTGAAAAAGCCGGGATCGGCCGCGGGCAGGCCCGTGGTTTGAAACAGAGCTAGGCGCGCGCGGCGCCTCAGGCGGGTGCGATCTGCGACGGCATCGGGATCAACTTGGCCATCTTGCGGAGGTTCTGGGCGGTAGCGGCGAGGAGGAACTCGTCTTTTGCGCCGTTGGAACCTCGCAGGCGCAATCGATCCAGCTTCAGGATGCGTTTAAGGTGCGCAAACAGCATCTCGACTTTCTTCCGCTGGCGACGGGACGCCACATACGCGTCCGTGGTGGCAATATCGCGGGCCAGGTCGCGAGCGCCTTCGTGGATGGAGCGCGTGACCTTGCGGGCCGGCATGTTGGGCGTGCAGCGTTGCCGCAGGTCGCAGCCGGCGCAGTCCTGCTGCCGGGCGCGATAGCGGATGAAGCCGTCTTGGCCGACATCGCCGCGGGACTGCGTGAAGTTGCGGTTGCGCGGACGCAGGCGGTTGCCGGCAGGGCAGACATAGCTGTCGTCGCCCAGGTCATAGCGGAAGTCTGCCCGCGCGAAGGTGCCGTCGCGGCGGGCAGACTTGTCGAACACGGGGATGTGCGGGTGGATGTCGCGCTCGTGGACGAGCCATGCGAGCATCTCGGCTGAGCCATAACCGGTGTCCGCCGCCAGCCGTTCGGGCCAGACGCCGAAGCGGTCCTGCACGCGCTCGATCATCCGCTTGCAGGCGGTCACTTCGGCCTGCCGGATCGCAGTGCTCGGCTCCACGTCCATGATGACGGCATGGTCGAGATCGATGAGGTAGTTGGTCGAGTAGGCATAATAGGCCTGCCCGCCATGCGCGCAGGTCCAGCGCGACGCAAGATCCGCCGGCGCCAGAAACTTCGGCACCACCGGCGTGGCCGCCTCGAATGCGGCATCGTCGAGGACGGCAAGATACTCGCGAACGGCACGCGTGTCGGCGTCGGGCGGCAGGCCCTCGCTACCCGGGCCGCCAGTCTGACGATTGGCATCGGCCCGGATGAGGCTGGCATCGACCGCGAAGCCTTCGCCACCGACCAGCCCCTCGGCCATGCATCGCTCGACCGTCGTTTCGAACAGCCGGCGCAGCAGGTCGCTGTCGCGGAAACGGCCATGGCGGTTCTTCGAGAAGGTAGAATGGTCGG